>Ga0172370_10000550_pt1 | contig 58701 bp, 44 predicted proteins | sample LakKiv5m_FD_114538 | JGI IMG/M metagenome (GOLD analysis project Ga0172370, IMG submission 114538) | Freshwater microbial communities from Kabuno Bay, South-Kivu, Congo - kab_022012_11.5m | ecosystem: Environmental > Aquatic > Freshwater > Lake | place: Democratic Republic of the Congo... | reverse complement strand
GGCGAGCCAGACAAGCAAGCGGTCCAAAAACCGCTGCAGTTGCGCGGCATCGCCAGCGACACCGACATTCGCCGTTGCAGCCTTCGAGAAAACCCAGCCATATCCAGAGGGAAAATCTCGCCAGAAGAAGTACGCGACGCCCTCAATTCGGCGTGGGCCGGCAACTTCGACCTGCAAGCCAGCGACGGTGTCGATGGCTGCTGCGCCCAGCTGCGAACGCGTGGTCGACACTGCACCGTCGGCGGCAACCAGCCGGCCGAACGTCACGTCGACTGGCCCGCTGGCCGTCATGATGCGCGCTGTGTGGTCGTCCAAGCCTCGCAGGGTGGCACCGACGCGAACGGTCGCGCCCGCCTGGATCGCGCGCAGGACCAACCACCTATCGAAGGCACACCGGTCGATCAAGATGCCGTTGTCTCGGGCGACGGAGATCGGCTCTGGGCCGGCATCGAAGTAGACTTCGCACCGACCAGCCTGAGCCTGGATGGCAGACGCGGCAATGGGCTCGCCGTCGACCACGGCACTGGGATAGTACTCGCCACACTGCACCGGAACGCCAAGCTGCTTGCGCTTGTCCACGACCAGGACCCGGGCGCCGGCCCGCGCGGCATGTCGAGCGGCCGTGGCGCCCGCAGGTCCGGCACCCACCACCAGCACGTCGACAGGATTGGGAAGACTCAGTGCGTCCAGCTTCACGGGGACTTCTCCATGCCAGGACGCCGCAGCGCCGTCGCGCGCGGGAATCCGTCGACGCGCAAACCACGCTGTGCCAGTTCGTCATAGGCACGATCCCGGACTGCGGGGTCACAGTAAAGTGGTGGATGGTAATAGACATGCGGACCCACACACACGGCATCGGCGCGTGGCGTATCACTGAAGTAGGTCGACCATTGCGCCGGCCTTGACGACACGAACCGCGAGAAGACGGCCGGCATGAACTCGAACACCTTGAGCCGCGTGGCGGATCCGATGCGGTCGACGAGATCGAGCGTTCTGGCCAACGAAGACCGTGTTTCCCCAGGAAAGCACACGACCATGCTGGCTTCGGTTTGATGGCCGGCGTCGCGCGCCGCAGCGAGGGCGGTCAAGGCGAGGTCAGGCGAGCAGGGCTTGGCCATGCGTGCCAGTTGCTCGTCGTCGCCACTCTCCACCCCCAGAGACAGCAGTCGGCACCCCGCGGCAAAGAGATCGCGCGCATGAACCGGCGTGAGGCCGCGGGCTGTCGTGTAGGCGGACCACGTCGCGCGCGGTCGCAGCGAGGCAAAGGCTTCGAGGATCTGGTCCTGGTCGCGCAATCCGGGATAGAAGCCGCTGTCGGCAAGACGAAGGACGCCGGCGAACGTGGCGGGCCGAACCGCTGCCAGGTCGGCGCGGACTTTGGCAGCGCAGCGCCGGCGGTACTTGCCCCAGTAGCCTGGGTCGGAACAGAATCGACAGTGATTGACGCAGCCTCGTGTCAACTCGACGTGGACGGAAGCGAAGGCGCCAGCTGTCTGCAGGCCGAAGTCCCGGTAGTCGGGACTGGGCAGAGTGTCCAGATTCTGTACAGGCGGCCTGGATGGCCCGCGCGACACGCGTTCGGCGCGGAAGTGCACGGCTCCCGCTATCGGCGTGGGCAGGCAGCGATGTTCAGCCCACACCGACAGCACATCCTGCAGCGTCGCCTCGCCTTCTCGCAGCACCACGACGAGCGACAGCTTGGCGAGGCGTGCTTCGAAGCCAGGGAGCGCGACGTGCCTCGCCACTTCGTCAAGCAGGCTGATGTGCGGCCCGCCAGCGATCAGCAGCACGTCCGGCCTTGCGGCTCGCAGCGCCTCCATGAGCGGCAGCGTCAGAAACCATGTTGCGAGATTGACCGTAAATCCGATTGCATCCGCGTCGTAGCGGAGCACAGCTTCGGCCATGACATCGACGAGCAGCCGAATCTTGTCCGCAGTCAACAGCGCATCCGGTGTGGCGTGAGCGGGTTCGTCCAGTGCGGCAAACGCGTCGCCCCAATGGAAATACCGGGGGTGGATGCCCTCAACGACACCCTCCAGAGCCTGATGCAAGTCGGGCGCCAGCAAGTTGAAGTCGACGATCGTCGTCGTCAGCCACGGCGCCTCTTGCTTGAGGTAGGAGGCCAGCTGCACCAACGCAAAGGCCGGACTCTCCGTGTCCCAGAAGGGCGTGGCGACCAACAGCAAGCGCATGGGCTACTCGTGTGGCCTTCGCGACCAGACAACAAGCGGGGGCATCGATCAGGGCATCGCCGATTCGTCAGGCGCGATCGTCCTTTTCGAGTTTTGTATCCGAACGCGGTGTTGCGTCGATCTCGGCGCGCGCCGTATCCCGTTCTGCATCTCGCTGGGCCCTCTTGAAGTTTCCGATGGCTTCGCCCATGCCCTTGCCCAGCTGCGGCAGCTTCGTCGCCCCAAACAGCATGACGATGATCGCAAGAATGACAAGCAGTTCTGTGATTCCCAGGCCGGGCATTCTTTCCTCCGAAGCGGTCCTTCCAGCCAAGTGCTCCTCAGCGCAAACCGCGTTGACCTTGTCCCATCCCCGCGAGGGCACGAGAACTGGCGAAATCATCCTACCCGCAGGCGCCCCCTCTTGTCACGCGCCGTTTGCTGCCACGCCTTCACCGCGCGGCCCAAACCGGATGCTCTTCGCCGCGGTGGACGGCCGCGCGCGATGCCGACACAATGCCGCCATCGAGGTGACGTGTGCCGCGCCCAGTCCTGAAACCGTCCGTTGTCGTCGACGCCTGTTCCGGTAGCGCTGCGCCGGGGGGCATCGTCGCTGCAGCGGCGCGCATGGCCCGCCTGGGCGTTGCGCGTGTGGTCCTGGTCGGCGATTTGCCGTTGCTGCAGGCACAATTGAACCTCGTGCCTTACGACCCGATGACCCTGCGATTGGTCGCGGCACCGGCGCCGCAAGTGCCAGGCCTGAGCGATCCCCGTTCGCAGGCGGCCCATGCCCGCGTGGTCCTGCCGGTCGCCATGGCGCTGCTGCGCGACGGAGAGGCAGACGCGCTCATCACGGCCGCACCACAGGACATTGTCTACGAGATGGCGCAGTTGCACCTGCCGCGTCTGCCCGGTTGCGAGACGATGGCATCGGCCGCTGTCTTTCCGACCGTGGCCCGCAGTTCGGGAAAGGATCCGCTGGCCTTGCTGCTCGATGTGTCGGGCCTGCGCGCGCGAACCGCCGAGGATCTTGTGGCGTTTGCACGCCTTGGTTCGACGTATTCGCGGGTCGTGACCGGCATTTCCGAACCTGCCGTCGCCTTGCTGTCGACCGGGCTCGATGCCGCTGCCGGCCCGCCGGAGGTCATCGCGGCGCACGCCCGCCTGCGCGAACTGCCCGGTCTGCGTTTCGTGGGCAACGTGCGGGCAGTCGATTTGTCCCGCGGTTTCGCAGATGTCGTGGTCGCGGATGGCCTGCAGGGTCACACCGTGCGCGGCCTCCTGGAAGGTCTGACTACCCTGACCGTGGAAGCCGCGCGTTACGCCTGGAAGACCAAGCTGACCTGGCGCATCGGCCTGCGCTTGCTGGCGAAGGGCGTCTCGATGTTGCGAAAAGTATCTGAATTCAACGAGTACGGTGGCGCACCGACCCTCGGGCTGCAACACCTCGTGCTGGTCGCCAACCCGGACTCGCGCCAGGTCGCTTTCGAGAACGCGCTCAAGCTGGCCGCGCGTTGCCTGCACCGCGATCTGCAAGGCGAACTGGCCAAGGCGATGCAACTGCCCCAGGCGCCGGCGCCACAACCCCAGCGCCGCAAGGCACGCGCGGGCCGGGAGGTGATCGGTGGCTGATCCCTTGGCCGGCATCGAGCGCCCCGACGTGGTCTACCGCTGGGACCTCGACAAGACCTACCTTGAGACGGAATTCTCCACTATTCGCGGCCTGTTGCGCGCCGCAGTCGAGAGCGCCAGCCGCAAGCGCGCCATACCCGGAATGCGCTCGCTCCTGACCGCCTTGTCGACCACCCACCGCGCCCGCGTCGTCGTGGTCTCGGGCAGCCCCATCCAGTTGCGCAGCCGCATCGTGGCCATGTTCGCCCTGCACGGCATCCGCTGCGATCGATTGATCCTCAAGGATTTCGGCGCGTCGCTGCGCCGCGGCCGCTTGCGCGCGATCAGCAGCCAGGTGCCGTACAAGCTGCGGGCTCACCTGGACACCCGCGTCTGGCTGGCAACCCGCGACGAAGATGCAGCCGAAGTGTGCTTCGGCGACGACGCGGAAGTCGACGCGCTCATCTACTGCCTCTATGCCGACGTCTGCGCGCGGCGCGTGTCGGAAACAAGGCTGGCCAAGATCCTTCAAGCATGCGGCGCCTATCCTGATGACATTTCTGGAATTCTTGGCCGGCTTGCCACAGTGCCGCGTGTCGATCCGGTGCGGCGCATCTTCATCCACCTGGAAGGCAACTCGCCGCCGTCGCGCTACGGCGCCTACCGCGGTCGCGTCATTCCAACGTTCAATGCGTTGCAGATCGCGCTCAGTCTTGCCCAGGATGGCTTGGCGGACGACAGCGTGCTGGTGGCGGTGGCCGAAGAACTGGTGCGCGAACACCGCGTCGCGCCAGATGGATTGGCCGGTTCCGTCGAGGATGCAGCGCGCCGCGGCCTGTGCACTCTCGTCCTGGCCCGGCGCGTCTTGCAGGAGCTCTTGCCGCGAACGGCCGCCTTCGACGCCGGTCTGGACCAGGCATTCGGCGCGCGCGCGGCCCGCCGGCTGGGAACCAGCGAACAGTCGAACACCGCGGTGCAACCCATCCAACCGCTGCCGTATGAGAAGCTCTTCGAGGCGGAGCAGGCCTTCGCCAAGGCGCGCAAGATCGCAGTGCGAACGGCCGAGCGCATTCCGGGGTTGGCGGAATTCCTTGACCCTTCAGATGATTAGTTTCTCCTGTGTTGGCTTCGGAGGTTCGTGATGAGGATCCCATCTCGTTGGCCCTTGCTCATCGTCGTCGGTTTCGTTGCGTCAGCGTGCGGGCCGCGCAAGCCGCCGTCCGCGCCAGCCGCTGCCGCACCGGTGGCACCCGTGGCCGAGGCGGCGACGCCGGTTCCGCCAGAGCCCGCGCCTGCACCGGAGCCAGCGGCGCCGGCCGCGCCCGAGGTTGCGACGGTGCCCGAATCGAGCGGCGCAGTGGCCAAGGGTGAGCTCCTTGAACCATTTGTCAAAACAGCGGATTTGTCGACGGATGCTGCGCTCGCGGACGCTGTCGCCACGCTCAAGGGGGGCCGCCCAACGGAGGCGTTGATCGCCCAGTTGAAGGCACGCAAGAACATCGCCAAACAGGCACTGCTCAAGGCCATGTGGCACGAAGAGGTCAACGTGCGCGCCCAGGCGCCATCGCTGTTCGCCGAGGCCGGAATCACTGCAGATGACGACGTTTTGAAGGAATTTCAACGTGTTTTGCGCAAGGAGCCGGATCGCGACGCGCGCGGCATGGCGGCCAAGGCATTGGTCCGGCTGCGTGTTCCCGGCATTGCACCGCTGCTGATCGAGCTGCTGCAGAAGGACGGCGAAGGCCAGGTACGCGCCAATGCCGCGTATGCACTGGGCGCCCAGGAGGAGCGCAGCGCGACGGATGCCCTGGTAGCGGGCATGACCGACAGCGAGACATGGGTGCGCATGCGCTGCATCACGGCGCTGCGGCGCATCGGCGCGAAGTCTGCGGTACCAGCGCTGGAAAAGGCGCTGAGTGACCCGAACTCGCTGGTGCGGGCGGACGCAGTGCTCGCACTCAAGACGCTGACGGGCAAAACATACTCAGAAAAACCGCACTTGTAGGAGGGCGTGAATACACCCTCCAAGGGCCTGTGACGAAAAGACTCGATCGAGTCATTGTCGCACAAGTCGCCGCGAATCCGCATCGGTGATGCTTTGTGATCGGAGAAGAAGAAGTAAACGGGCACAGTGCCAAACTATTTTGGCACAAGCGCGAACGTCAGAGCGTCAGGCCGACCGTCAACGTGCCGTAGGGCTGGACGTCGGCCCAGCGCGCCGCGCCGATGTCGAGTCCGGCGAAGTAAGTGCCGACCGAGACGCGGGCGCCGATGAACCCCTCGAACACCGCGCCCCATCCAGAGGTCTCGGTGGCGGAAGATACGGTCGTCGCGGCGATCTTGCTCGTCGTGCGCTGCGTGCCCGCGCCGATGCCAGCGTAGACCCTCAAGAACGGCACCTTGAAGAGCGAATAGCGCAAGTCTGCGTTGACGACGACGTTTTCGCCGGGCACGTAGGCATTGACGCCGACGCCCAGCCCCTTGAGCAGGTCGTCCACACCGGCCCCCACGGCGAGGCTATGCGCCGAGGCGGTCGACCCCAGCATTCCGAATTGATGAACGCCTGCGCCAACGTAGATTTCAGGCAAAGCCTGTACGGGGCGGACGAAGGCAAAGGACAGGGCAACGAAGACGAACGCGAGCAGCAAACGGCGCATCATGGGCCTCCTTGGAACACCGGGAGTACCAGACCCCGGCGCTGCGCGCAAAAAAATCGGAGCGGCAGGGCCGCACGGTGACCGCTGGGCTTGACCCTCCTGCGCCGGACTCGCACCATCGGGCCCCCTACACCGCGAGACGACGTTGGAGCAAGAGGTGGTTCGGCTACTCGTCGATGATGGCGTGCTGGACGGCTCGGCGCGGGCGCTACCGCTATCGTGGCTGCAAGGCTTTGATATCGCTACGTATCCTGCGCGCAGGCTCGGTGATTGGCTGACCACGGATCCGGCCGAGACCTTGCTGTTGCGATCCGTGACACGGCTGACCGCGGCGGAAGTGGAGCGACTCCCGCAGCTTCGGGCGGTTGCGACCCTTTCTTCCGGTACCGATCACATCGACGAGGCGGCGCTGGCGGCGCGGGGTATCGCGCTGCACACGGGCCGCGGAGGCAACGCCGCGGCGGTGGCGCAGTGGACGCAATGGGCGCTGGCGCAGTTGTGGCAGACTGATCCGGTTCTGGTTCCGGTTCAGGCGAGTTTTGCGCGGCGCAGGATTCTCGTCGTGGGCGTCGGCGCTGTCGGTTCGATCGTCGCCAGCCATTTGGAACAGTTAGGTGCAACCATCTTGCTGTGCGACCCGCCGCGGGCAGAGCGGGAGCCCGGTTTCGTCTCCATCGACTTGGACACCGCCCTCGCCATGGATCTCGACGCCCTGACTCTGCATGTGCCGCTGACACAGACCGGGCCCCATGCTACGGCCAACTTGCTGAATCAATCACGCATTCAGTCGCTGCGCGGCGCGGTGCTCCTCGGTGCGGCGCGCGGCGGCGTGCTAGACGAGGACGCGGCGTCCATTGCGCGGCGGGACAAGCTCCTGAGGGGATTCGCGCTCGACACCTTTGCCGGCGAGCCCAACCCGCGGCCCGAGGTGCTATCCGCCGCGGACGTGGCCACGCCGCACATTGCCGGCCACACGATCGAGGGCAAGCTGCGGGTCGCCGCACTGGCGCTGGGCGGACTGCGCCGCGCAGTCGGCCTGGCGGCGGTCGACCTCCAAACAGAAATCCGCAATGCGATGACGATCTTGCAGCCACATGGGGCCTTCGAGGCGCTCGATGCGGCGCAGGCTGCACTGCGAGCCGGAATGCCCTTTGACACCGTGCGGCACAGTCACGTCCGCGGCGAAGCGCTCTGACATCAGGCAGAAGCCCGTGCGCCGCAGCGCATTGTCGCCGCGTCACGTGGCAGGTATGCTCGGGTGTCCGGCGATGCACTGCGCCAAGGAGGACCATGACGTCGCACCCGATTCTGTCGCGCCTCCTGGCACTGGTTCTCGGCCTCGCGCCGCTCGCGGCAGCGGCCTGCAGCGAGCCGAGCGGCGGTGGCGGCCCTGGGTCGTTTGTCCTCCCCGACGCGGTGGGCCTGAGCGATTCGAAAGGCAAGGACGCGAAACTCGCGGACGATTCGACCGCTACAAGCCAAGACGACAGCGGCTTTCTCGATGATTCGACAGGTGACCCCAGCGACGTGGTCGACCTGGACACGCCCTGGAGCCAGGACGGCTATGATGGCCCGAGTTGCACCAAGAATGCCGCCTGCAAGGACCTGCCAGGTACGCCTTACTGCGCCATCGCCATCGCCCAATGCGTGGAGTGCCTCGTGCCACTGCACTGCGCGGCATCCACCAACAACTGCCAGAATTTCAAGTGTGTCGCAGTCAGTTGCCTGCCAGGCAGCAAGCAGTGCAACGGCCCCAGCTTCCTCGATACGTGCAATCCAGACGGCAAGGGCTTCACCACGGAGGCTTGCCCAGACACAACGCCAAGTTGCATCAACTCCGAGTGCCGCGTGTGCCAGCCAGGCAAGACCTTCTGCGGCAAGGCGCCGGCCGGACAGACGCAGAGCAAGACCGTGCTCAAGTGCAACGAAGCTGGCACCGCGACCCAATTGATCGAGGAATGCAGCGGTGAGCAGGTCTGCAACGGCACGAAATGCCAGGCCTGCAGCCCCGGCACGAAGAACTGCGACGGCGACAAGGCCATGGTCTGCAAGGGTGACGGCAGCGGTTTCGAGGTCGCCCAGGATTGCGGCGCCCAGGGTTGGGCGTGCACGGGCGGCGTGTGCTTGAACCCGTGCTCCTCCGACATCAAGAGCAACACGAACGTCGGTTGCGACTACTGGGCGGTCGACTTGGACAACGCTTACGTGCCGTGCTCCAACCCATCGGGCATGTGCGATGCGCAGAACGCGCAATTTTCGGTCATCATTTCGAATACCAAGGACAAGCCAGCGACGGTCACGGTCGTTGCGGGCACGGGTCAGAAAGTGACGTACACGGTGCCGGGCGGTGGCCTGAAGATCCTCAATCTGCCGGATGCGTCGTGGAAGGACGCGAAAGGCAAGCCTATTGCGCCGCTGAACCAGGATGGCACGAATGTCAACAAGAATGCGTACCGCATCAGCTCGAACCAGCCGATCGTGGCGTACCAGTTCAATCCATTGGCGAATGTCGATGTGTTCAGCAACGACGCCTCGCTACTGCTGCCGTCCAACGGTATCGGCAACGAGTACTGGGTCATGACGCGTGAACAAAGCAACAATGAACTCAAGAGCTACCTGACGATCGTCGCCACGCAGCCGGACAAGACGCACATCAAGGTGGTGTCGTCGGCCAAGACCTTGCCGGGGCCGAACATTCCCGCGATGAACCCGGGCGAGACGCGCGAGTTCGATCTCAACCAGGGCGAAGTCCTGAACATCGAGACAAACTTCAACGGAGCGGATCCGACCGGCTCGTACATCAAGGCCGACAAGGCGATCGCGGTCTTCGGCGGTTCCGAGGCGTCGAATTCGCCCAACACCGACCATTGCGTCGCCGGCAAGTGCGAATTCCAGGGTTGGCCGTGCGCCACGAACGACGACTGCCCCAAGACCTGCTGCAGCGACCACATGGAAGAGCAGTTGTTTCCGGTTTCTTCCTGGGGTTCCAAGTACCTGGCCACCAAGCTGCAGCCGCGCGGCAAGGAGAAGGATGCCTGGCGCGTGTTGGCGGCCACGGAAGGGACGACCGTGACGCTCGACCCGCCGCAATTGGACGACAAGGGACAGGCCATCACGGTGCCGCCGCTGGGCCAGGGTGAGTGGTTCGAGTTCGAATCGTCGGGTGATTTCGTGATCTCAGCGAACAATCCCATTGAAGTCGGGCAGTTCATGGCGTCCGCAGACGCGCCGAATCCCAACAATGATGTGTGCACGGCCAACTACCTGGGCGGCAAGGTGTGCACCTGGTACTGGAGTAGCCAGAAGACGCCGCTGGCATGCACCAAGAACGCACAGTGCCCGAACATGCCCGAGCCAACGGATGCCAAGACGGGCGATCCGGATTTCGTGCTCGGCGTCGCATCGGAGCAATACTTGACAGATTACGTGTTCTTGGTGCCCGACAAATACAGCTCGAACTACATCAACGTCATCGTGCCGGCAGGCGGAGCCGCGACAGTGGATGGCGGCGCAGTCGCCGCGTCGAGCTTCAGTCCCATCTCAGCCGACTGGTCGGTGGCACGCCTGCCGATCAAGCCAGGCGCGCACAAGCTACACGGATCCAAGCCGATTGGCCTGATTGTCTACGGCTATTCAGACTATGTGAGCTACAGCTATCCGGGCGGCGTGGCACTCAAGTAGCGGCAAAGTCAGGCAAGCCGACCTACCGCGCCGCTGTTGCGTCGATTGGCTCGACGCGGAAAAAGCCGACGCGATAGGGACGGGTTCGGAAGGTCTCGGACACGATGGGTTCGCCGTCGATCCAAGCCCCCGACAGCGCGGTCATCTTCCATCCGCTCTCCAGCTCACGGCAATCGTCAGGCGCGGCGCTGTCTTCCATGGCCCAGCGGGCCAGCGCACAGCGGCCACCGCGGTAGTAGACGCTGCACGCCGAGGTCGGCGTGGCGGGCCGCGCGGGCGGACCCGGGTCGCGCAGTAGTAGCCAGCGGTGGCCGCGGCCGAATGCCTGCGACAGACTTTCACCGACTTCGAGCGCGCCGAGCTTGCGCTCGCCCATGGCCCGGGTCAGGATCAGGCAATCGTTCGGAATTGTTGGCAACTGGGCTCGTAGGAAGGCGAATTCTGCCTGCGCCGCCCAACTGGTTCGCAGCAGTCCCCAGGTCCCTCCCGGTGCGACAAGCACGGCCACCAGCACCACCGCCGCCCGCCATCGCGCAACAGGCGCGGTCCATTGCGCGATCATCAGACTCAGGCCGCGGGCGATGGGCGTCGCAGCCAGAACCAGGGCTGGCAGGTAGTAGCGCACGTTCGTCGCGTGATCGATGCCAAATAGGTTGAATCCATTGATAAGTACCCAGGTCGCGGTGAGCAGCCCGGCCATCCTCCATGCCAACAGGCTGCGGTCGCGCCATGCGTGCACGGTGAGCGCCGCCAGGCACATCGCCCCCCAAAGCGGGCCGGTGAACACGCTGAAGGGCAGCACGGCGAACTTCCAGAGCAGCTGGGGCAAATTCACAGGCGGGGCGACGTCGGAGGCCACGGACGCGTCGAAATCCAGCAGCAGCCTCGCAGTGGTCAGCGTGGCCGCCGCGGCCGCGGCGCTGGCCAGCAGGCGCCAATGCCGCCGAACAAGGGGTGCAGACACGGGAATCAGGAACAGTACACCGCCCAGGGCGTAGAATGGTCCTTCCGCGCGAATCTCGGCCAGGGCCGCAAACCAACCGACGGCAACCACGAGAGGCAGGCGCTCGCGACTGCGGGCGGCGAGGGACCAGGAATCCAGCGCCAGTGCGAGAAACAGCATGGCCAGAACCGAGGGACTTTCGCTGGCAGAAAAGCGGATGGCTGCGGGACTGAGCGCGACGAGCAGGGCCGCCGCGAATGCAGTGGTCCGGTCGCCGTGGCTGCGCCGGGCGAAGCGAAAGACGGCGAGCACAGCGAAACTTGCTGCAAACACATCAAGGAGCACGAATCGGTCCCACGGCGTTGCGAGCTGAGATCCGCCGAACCAGCGGACCACTCGCCACACAATGATCTTGATGGCCGAGAATCTGCTGAAGGGCGCCAGGGCGAGAGGACCCAAACCGACGTCGGGCCGCACGTCACTTGGCATGGCCGGCACCGCAAGCCGGGCGACCAGGCCAAGACCAAAGGCGAAAAGCGCCCAGACGCGGTCGGCACGCTCGCCCGGATCGCGGCGCCAGACTTGGCACGTCGCGACGACCAGGATCGGCAGCACCACGGCCCAGGCGGCGATTTCCAGAGACAGTAGTGTCGTCATCATGCGCGGCAACTCACCGCAGATGCTCTGATTCCACCACGCTTGCGGCAGCCAGCGGATCCAAACAGTAGCGCACGAGCGCCGCCGCCAGCGTCTTGTCATCGGTCGAGAGGTAGCGATCGCGCAGGTGCGAGCCGCCTACCGCACCGATGAACCGCAGCGCGCCGTCTGCGAGCTTCGCGCCCGCCAGTTCGAGGGGCCGCTGCTCCTCGCGATCCCCCACTATCATGGAAGGTCTGACAATCGTAAAGGGAACCTTCCCTGCCCGCACCGCCTGCTCTGCCTTCCAGCGCGCCTGCAAGTAGGCGCCCTTGGCGCCCTCACGGGTGCCGGCCGAGGACAGGTATAGGAAGCGCTGCACACTTCCGGCGGCTTGTGCCGCATCGACCAGCATCCGCGTCAGGCCGAAGTCCACGGTTTCATACGTCTCTGCCTCCGGCCGCGCCGCCAGTGCTTTGCGCTTGCGCGTCGTGCCGACCAGACAAAAGACGTGGGTCACATGGTGGCGCTGCAGCGATTCTGTCAGCGCGGTCAATTGCCAAGGCGAACTGTCTACTTGCGCGGCGATGGCCGCGAAGCGGCTCGTCCACTCCGCAAGTCTGGTGGAGTCCGGCCGCACATGCGCAACCGTCTTGATGTCCTTGACACGCAAGGCGTGCACCAGTGCCTGTCCGACGAACCCCGTAGCTCCAGCAACGAATGCAACAGGTTGCATGGCATGTTCCTTTGCCTGCCTAGGGCGCCGGCGGTTGGCGCACGGGCTCGGTCAACGATTCGAACACGCGGCGCAGATCAGAGGCCGCACCAGTCAACTCAGCCTTGCCGCCTGAGATTTCTGCGCGAATCATCATCAGCGCCAGGACCTTGCCGTCCTGGACCACCGCCAGACGCCGCCCTGCGTTCGAACGCGTCACGAGCTGAGCTTGCGCGCGCCGTCGTCGGTGAATTCCAGCACAAGTGAGCCTTGCGTCTCGCCTTCCTGCAGCATCGCACCCCGCACGTCGCGCTCGTCGAGGTAGACCTGCTGGCCCACATAGCACAGCCCTGGCTGACAGAGCTGCTGCATCGTCATGGCACCGGGACCGTATTGATCCGCCTCCAGATGCACCTGGATCGGGCGCCGCACGGGCGTCAAACCGCCGCATCCCGCGATCATCAGCGCCAGCCACACCATCGCCGCGTGCACCGAACGAGCCCGCATGACGCGCCTCCACTCCCAGGTTCGTCGTCAATGTAGCACGGAATCGCCTGCGCGTACGGGCGCGGTCACCCAAGGGCGCCGCCGGTGCGCAATGCTTCGATCTCCGTATCGCCAAAGCCGATTTCGCGCAGCACCTCGCGTGTGTGCGCACCCAGCGAGCAAGACGCGCCGTCATAGCGCGGTGGACACGCACTCAAGTGAATCGGATTGCCAAGTTGACGCTGCGTGCCGCCTTCTGGCAGCGGCACATCGACCACCATCTGCCGCGCAGCGTACTGCGGATGCATCATCGCCTCGCGCGTCGACCGGACGGCATCGACACAACACGCAACTCCGGAAAAAACACCTTCCCAATCGACCAGATCGCGCTGCGCGATGGCGTCGGCGATGCGCGCCTTGAGCGCGGCAGCATCCTGAGCGTCTGCGGCATCGTGATCCTCGAGTTCCGGGTGACCGATGGCAGAACAGAACATATTCCAGAACTTGGGCTCCAAGGCACCAACCGCGAGCCATCCGCCGTCGCGGCAGCGGTAGTAGTCATACGCCGAGCCGCCGTTGAGCGGACCCGCTCCCCGATGCAGTTCGTGGTTGCCAGCCAGTGCGCCGGCCACTGCCATGCCGTTCATCCACAAGGCTCCGTCTCCCATGCTGATATCGACGAATTGGCCCGCGCCGGTGTTCATGCGGTAGATGACTGCAGCCAAAATGCCCGTGATGGCGCCAAAGCTGCCGCCGCCGACATCGCCGATGAGCGCGTTGGACAGCACGGGGCCGCTCTCGGGGCGCCCGGTGTGGCTGGCGATGCCGGAAAGCGCCATGAAATTGATGTCATGCCCAGGTCGATCGCGCCACGGTCCCGTCTGGCCGTAGCTGCTGATGGCACACCAGATGAGGCGCGGCTGCACAGCACGCAAGGCATCGTAGCCCACGCCCAAGCGGTCCAGCACCCCGGGCCGAAACTGCTCGATCACGATGTCGTACTGTTGGACCAGGGCCTTCATCACCGCAACCCCGCCCGCTGTCTTGAGATTGAGCGCGATCGAACGCTTGTTGCGGTTCGCCATGCGGTACGTCGCCCCCTCCCCCGAGGCGTCGTAGGGCGGCATGTACCGCAGCAGGTCTGGCCGATCCGGCGCCTCGACCCGCAACACATCCGCGCCGAGGTCCGCCAACATCACCGTCGCCATCGGGCCGGGGTAGAGCGTCGTCAAGTCCAGGATTCTCAAGCCTTCAAGGGCAAGGGGCATGTTGTGTTCCTCGCGCGTGTGTCAGCGGAAGTGTAGCCGTTGCAGCGTCGGCCGTCATGGTGCCGTGTGCAAGTCCATGTTCCACCGCTCGAAATGCCACGGCGGGCGACGCTGTCTCAAATGAGACACTTGTGAGACACTGAGACACATCTTGAGACAGACACTGTCTCACTTGCGCGCCGACAGGCATCGCCAGTCCTGGCAGGGCGCATGGATATCGTTTGTATTGTCAGGCCATTGCCGATTTCGTTCGCAGTTGGCATTCTCCTTGCTTTCGCTACGACGCGGATGCGGCTTGCCGCGTCCACCCTTCGCGCGGCCACCCCCTCCGGCCGCACGAAACTGCCTCCCCCAGCGGCAGACCCGCCGGTTCGCCCGACTGCAGCCCCCTCTCAGTCGGGCGAACCGGACAGGGATTCTCCACCGGACTTGAATCTTTACCACACTTCGCAGAACACGAGCCGCATGCTGAAGGCCAACTTGCGGCGGCAGCTTGGCGCGCCTACCCTGCGTGCGCAGGTGCCCCTCCCTGCTGCGCCGCCGAGTGAGCGATGACCGAAGAGCCCGTCCGCCTATCCAAGTTGCTGTCCGAACGTGGCTTTTGCTCGCGACGCGAGGCGGACGTCTATATTGCGCAGGGCCTCGTGCGCGTCGGCGGCGTCGTGGTCGATCAACTCGGCTCCAAGGTCTTGCCGTCGCAGACCATCACGCTCGATGGTCGCGCGCAGCAGGAGCAGGACGGTCGCGTCACGATCTTGCTGAACAAACCCGTAGGCTTTGTCTCAACGCAGCCGGAGAAGGGCTACCGCGAGGCACGCGAACTGATCGTGCCGCAGAACCAGGATGGGGCGTTTCCAGGGCCGGCGCTGCGGCCGGAACACCTGCGCGGCTTGAGCGCGGCGGGCCGCCTCGATATCGAGTCCAAAGGTCTGTTGGTGTTCACCCAGGATGGCCGAATCGCGCGCCAGCTGATCGGCGAAACCAGCGACATGGAAAAGGAATATCTCGTGCGCGTCGAGGGCGATCCGGCGGCCGATGCGGTGCAACGGTTGCGCCACGGGCTGTGTCTCGATGGCAAGGCGCTCAGACCCGCACAGGTCGAGTGGCTCAACCACGACCAACTGCGGTTCGTATTGCGTGAAGGGAAAAAGCGTCAGATTCGGCGCATGTGCGAAGCTGTCGGGCTGCGCGTGCTGGGCCTCAAACGGGTGCGGATCGGCGGCGTGCGGCTCGGCAAGCTGGCTGAAGGAAAGTGGCGATTTCTGCGCCCGGGCGAACGATTCGGTGCAAGCGTGTAGGCGACTTGCCGTCGCCCGGCTGTGCCGCTACCTTGGATGGACGCGCACGGGAAACCGAGACGGATGGAGTGCTTGTGAGCAAACGAACCGATCCCTGTCGCAAGCGGCCCAACGAGATTCTGGCGGATCTTCTGGAGGGCCACCGCGTCGCGGCGCTGGATGGTCCAGATCAGGCGCGCAAATACCTGGAGCGCGTGATCGACGGCAACAGGAGCCTGCCCAACGCTTCGAAATTCTTTGTCTATGATCTTCTCGCAGAGGCGTGCGCACGCTCGGGTGCGCACGAGCGCCGCGACGAAGCCGTCGCGTTGGCGCGCCGCTACCTGCCGTTCGCCCAGGAAGACGCGGAACGCGAGTGCAAGGCGTATCTGCCTGAGATTCGTTGCTTCGAGCGCGGCATCGCCGCGGCGGTCGACGGCGGCGATTTCGAACAAGCCCTGGTCTTGTGTGAGGAAGCGGTGGCGCTCGGCCTCGGACGCGCGTATGAAGCCAAAGCGCAGAGCATCGGGCGAATGGTGTGACCCGCAAGGCTCTCGCGCGGCAGGCAAGTGAGGTAGGGATGAAGCAGATGTTCTTTCGTTTTGCAGGGATTGCGTGTGCAGTGGCGCTGACGACGGCGTGTTCCGATGGAACGGATGCCAAGGTCGTCGGCGCGGCACTGCCAGACATCAACAGCGCGATCGATCTCGCGATCGGCGAGCTGGGCGACGACGCCGAGGTCGCGGGCGACGCATCGACCGAGCCGGACGCCGCGGCGCCAGATGTCCAACCCGCGCCGGATGTTGTCAAGATCGTCGATGTTCTGCCCGTCGCCGACGTGCCCGCCAAGACCGACACCGCGCAGGATGCCGCACCCAAGCCCGATGTCGGCGACGTCACGGCCGATGTTGCGGCAAAGCCCGACGCCACCGTGGATCCTTGCGTCAAGACCTTCACCGATTTCGTGACTGCCAAGACCAAGGCGTTGGCGTGCACTTCGCCTTTTGAGTGCATCATGCCCGTCAGCTCTAGCTTGGGCTGCGAGTGTCAAGCGCGGGTCAGTGCCGCCTCGTTCGACTACAACACGCTGAATGATCTGGTGGCTTTGTTCACAAAGGCCGGCTGCAAGGCGTCGTGCCCGGGACCCTGTGCCGACTTCAAGCAGCAAATCGGCGTGTGCAAAACCGGCCAGTGCCAGACGCTCAATGTGCCGTGCAAGGACCTCGACACGTACGCGTCCGCGGCGATGGCCGAAGGCATCAAGTGCCAGGCAGACAACGACTGCATCTTCAAGTCGTCGGTCACGCTGGGCTGCGGATGCCCGATCTACACCAATGCCAAGACCATGGGCCCATCCAAGCCATTGTTTCTGTACATGACCATGCTGGCCACGGCCTACAAGGCCAAGGCGTGCACCATGGACGTCGCCTGCGCGTGTTTCGACCCGCAGAGCGCCAAGTGCATCGACGGCGTGTGCGTCGGACAGCCGTAGCGCCGAGGCGTGGCCCCACGAGGATGTCATGAAAGTGCTCGAAACACGCGTCTACCAAGGCCCGAACCTGTATGCGCATTTTCCCGTGATGCGGCTGACGCTGGATCTTGGCCCTCTGGAAGCGCACCCCTCGGCGACGCTGCCCGATTTCGTGGATCGGCTCATCGGACACATCCCAACCCTGCAAGCACACACGTGTTCCCATGGCGTAGCGGGCGGCTTCATCCGGCGCTTGCGCGAAGACGGCGGCACGTGGATGGGCCACGTGTTGGAGCACGTCGCGCTGGAACTGCAGAACCTGGCGGGAGCGAACGTGTCTTTCGGCAAGACACGGGGCACGGGCACCCACGGCGAGTACCACGTCGCCTTTGAATACGAGGAGTCGCGCGTTGGCCAGCGCGCAGGGCAACTGGCCATGCGGCTACTGCACCATCTGGTCGCGCCAGAGCTGGCTCGCGATGGCGAGTGGGATCCCGCGTTCTCCTTCCAGGCGGAACTAAATGAATTAATTAGAGAGTCTGAGCGGCGCGCCTTGGGGCCGTCGACCGGGGCCCTGGTGCGCGCGGCGGAAAAGCGCGACATTCCATGGCTGCGCCTCAACGATGCGAGCCTCGTCCAGTTCGGCCATGGCCGCCACCAGAAGCGGATCCAGGCGACCATCACGAGTGAAACCAGGCATATCTCGGTGGAGATCGCGTCAGACAAGGAACAGACCAACCGCATTCTCGGCGACATCGGTTTGCCGGTACCGGCCCAGGAGATCGTGGCGACACCGCAAGAAGCTGTGCACGCAGCGCTGCGCATTGGTCTGCCCGTCGTGGTCAAGCCGCTGGACGCCAACCACGGCCGCGGCGTATCCATCAACCTGCAAAGCGAAGCGCAAGTGGAGGAAGCTTTTCACAAGGCCCGAGATCTCGGTCGTAATGTCTTGGTCGAGCGCTTCATCGAAGGCTTCGATCACCGGATGCTCGTGATCCACGGCGAGTTGGCGGCGGTGGCCAAGCGCGTGCCGGGCCACGTGATCGGCGACGGCCAGCACACCATCGAGCAACTGGTCGACATCGTGAACCAGGATCCGCGGCGCGGCATCGGTCATGAAAAGGTCTTGACTCAGCTTGAGTTCGACTACCAGGCCGAACGGCTGATGGAGCAGGCGGGGCTGAGTCGCGCCTCGGTGCTCGCGCCAGGCCAGGTCTTCTATCTGCGTTCGACGGGCAACCTGTCGACGGGCGGCACGGCGATCGACCTGACGGATCAGGTGCACCCCGACAACGTGGAAATGGCGATTCGCGCCGCGGGAGCGATCGGCCTCGATGTCATCGGCGTCGACTTTCTGACGCCGGATATCACCAAGAGTTACAAGGATGTCGGCGGAGCGATCTGCGAAGTCAATGCAGCTCCGGGCTTTCGCATGCATGTCGCGCCGAGCGAAGGAAAATCGCGCGATGTGGCGGGAAAGGTCATCGACATGTTGTTCCCGCCCGGCGCGCCGAGCCGCATTCCGGTCGCGGCAGTGACGGGCACCAACGGCAAGACCACTACAGCGCGAATGTTGGCGCATATCCATAAGTTGCGCGGAGAGGTGGTGGGTCTCGCGACAACGGACGGCGTCTACATCAACGGGCAGAGGTCAGTCGAAGGGGACATGACCGGGCCCGTGTCGGCTCAGATGGTGTTGCGCGATCCTACTGTAACAACAGCTGTTTTGGAGACTGCGCGCGGCGGTCTGTTGCGCGCCGGCATGGGCTACCGCCATCCCGATGTCGCTTGCTGCCTGAATGTGACGGCGGATCACCTCGGCCAGAACGGCATCGAGACGCTCGATCAGTTGGCGGCAGTCAAGCGCATTCCGATCGAAGTGGCGCGCGAAGCCGTGATTCTCAATGCGGACGACGCGCATTGCCTACGCATGGCGGATCACAGCCGGGCGCACCACGTCTGGTATGTCACGCTCAATCCTCAACACGACCTCGTGCGCGAGCACATTCGCGCAGGCGGCAAGGCCGTGGCGTTGGAGGCCGGCATCAACGGGCAGATGATCGCCATCTACGACAAAGGCCAGCATTTACCGCTACTTTGGACGCACTTGATTCCGGCAACGCTGGAAGGCAAGGCGATGCACAACGTGCAGAACGCGATGTTCGCCGCCGCGATGGCCTACGCCCAGGGCGTCAAGCTCGACGACATCCGCCATGGTTTGCGCACGTTTGATGCGACGTTCTTCCAGTCGCCCGGCCGAATGAACGTGTTCGACGGACTTGGCTTTCGCGTCATCCTCGACTATGGCCACAACCCCGCGGCCATGCAGGCGATGTGCGGTCTCGTCGACGGGCTCGCCGCCAGCGGCGCGGTCGCGCAGGGTGGCAAGCGCGTCTGCGTGCTGGCAGCGCCCGGCGATCGCCGCGACGAGGACATCCTGGCGATGGCCGGCATTGCCGCCAAGAGCTTCGACTTCATCATCTGCAAGCGCGATGACCCGCTGCGCGGTAGGCAACCAGGAGAAATTCCAGCTCTTCTACGGCAGGGGCTGCTTGCTGGGGGGTTTCCGGACTCCCGTATCACGGTCATCGAGTCCGAAGTCGAAGCACTCGATCATGCCCTCAAGCTGTGCAAACCAGGCGATTTGCTGTTGGCGTTCTGTGACCACATCACCCGTTCGTGGAAGCAGATCATCTATCACCACGGCCGCACGGTGGCGGCGCGCATGGTCGATCCTGGGGCAAACACCGAGTCCTTCACAACACTTGGCGAGAGCGGGATGGGCAACTTCGAGGTCAGTGGTTTCGTGCGCGATGATCGTGGCGTCCGGTTGCCGCGGGAACAAGGCGACTGACTTCGCCCCTCGCGCTCGCGCGTTGGACAAACAGGTGTAGGATGCGCACGCATCCAACCCGGCAGCAGGCACACCGTGACCGATCTCGTCTCGTCGCCCCCCTCTTCGACAGGCCGTTCGACATTGCTGGTCGTCTTCCTGACGGTTTTCCTGGACTTGCTGGGCTTTGGCCTGCTCATTCCGATTTCGGCCTTCTACGCCGAGTCCTTCGGCGCACGGCCTGCGCTCATCACCGTGCTCGGCGCCTGCTACTCCCTGATGCAATTCCTGTTCATGCCGTTCTGGGGGCGTGTCTCGGATCGCATCGGCCGACGCCCCGTAATCCTCCTGTCCGTCGCCGTCAGCTGCATCGGTTTCTTGGGTTTCGGTCTCGCCAGCAGCCTGTGGATGCTGTTTGCCGCGCGCCTTCTGAGCGGCTTCGGCAATGCCAACATTGCAGCCGCCCAAGCCGTCATCGCCGACACGACGACACCTGAAAACCGCGCCAAGGGCATGGGCGTCATCGGCGCAGCCTTCGGACTCGGCTTCATCATCGGTCCCGCGATCGGCGGCACCCTCGGACAGATCAGCTTGAATACACCCGCTTTTGTCTCTGCGGGCCTGGCTGCCATCAACTGGGTATTGGCCTACTTCCTGCTGCCAGAGACGCGCAAGATCGGCGGCGCACAGCACCGCTCCCACCTATCCTTCGCCGGCCTGCGCGAGGTACGCGGCCAGAGCAACGTCGGTCGGCTGCTGACCCTGTCTCTCTTGATTACGGCAGCTTTTGCGCTGATGGAACAGGTGCTTGGGCTCTACTTCGAGCGCATCTGGGTACCCACGGCGACGACGCCCATGCTGGCGCTTGCGGGTCACAAACATGCGGCCATGCTGACGACCTACGCGATGGTCGTGGTCGGTGTGACGATGACGATCGTGCAGGGCGGCCTGATCGGTCCCATGGCGCGGCGCTTTGGCGAGGATCGCCTGGTGCGGGCCGGTACGCTGCTGATGGTCGCCGGGCTGCTCGGCGTTCCGGCGGCGGGCGCAAGCGGCTCCTTTGGCTTCGAGTTACCGGTCATGGTCTTGCTGGCCCTCGGCTCGGGCCTGACCACGCCTTCGATCACGAGCCTGCTGTCGCGCAGCTCCGGCGCCGATACCCAAGGTTCGGTGCTCGGCATGGGTCAGTCCCTGTCGTCGCTCGGCCGCGTGCTCGGGCCGCTGACCGCCGGCACGCTCTTCGAGCTGGGCATCAAGCTTCCGTTTCTGATCGGCGCCGCGCTCATGGCGGTGGCCGTCTGGCTTGCCTGGGGCCTCGTCGATAGCGGCCGCTTCCGGTCAACGACCTGAGCGCACCGGCCGGCTCAACAGGAGCCCACGTTCACGACGCAGTGCTCGACGAACGCGCCGCCGCGCGCGCAGCGGTCTTGGCCGGCGGCGTCTCCGGAGCCGTCGTGATGCCCATCTTGACAGGCAATTCCACCAGCGTGTCGCGCACGCCGCGCACGGTGTCCGACAAGCGATTGCTCAGATCTTCCCGCAGCTTGGCGCCCTCCTTCGGAGCATACAGCAGGCCGATGCCGACACCGATCACAAGGCCGATGGCCAGGATGCCCGCCGCGGGAAGCAGACGCTCGCCGACCGACCTACGCGCCTCGAGACCGAACAAGTCCAACAGATCCTTGGCATCCCACTTGGTGAAGTTCTTCGCATTCATGTGCAATCTCCCTGGTTGATGATCCGTGTGAGGCTGATTTCCCAATTCTGCACGCACCATGCCTACCCTCCGTGCAAACCCGACAGCATGGCGTTTGTCAGCCGCCGCAGTTCGCGGTGCACGAGTTCTCCGCCGAGACGAAGCAGCACCGTGCCGATGCGACCGCCGCCCAGGACGTAGCCGACGGAGAAGGCGCCGCCAATCAGCGCATACGGGTGCTGTTCCATGGTCTGTCGCAGGCCCAGGCCGCCAATCAGCCGTTCGATTCCTCGGTTGCGATGACTGCGCGGCGTATCGGTCGCCCACTCGACGCTGGGATCCGGCACGCCGCTCACCGCGGGTTCGCTCGCGGCCATTTCGGCGCGGAGCCCGGGGTCCGGCAAGGCGCTGGATTCGAGTTGCGAGCGGCGCCGGCCGGTGTTGCGCGGAACCGGGATGTCGGGTTGGCCGCGTAGCGCACTGGACGGTCGATGCGGAGTTCGGTTCGGGGTCATGTTCGTCTCCCAGCAGGTCGCCCTGCAAGACCGGTGGCCTGGATCAGCGTCTACCGAAGGCTCGCCCCATGAGGAAACCGCCCACGAAGGCAGCAAAAAGCGTTGTCAGAGGGCGGTCAATGGCGAAGCCGCGCCAGAGTGCCGACTCGGGCGCGGATCGCGTCTGCCGGTCGTGCGGGCTGTCGGATTGGGTGGCGGCGGCGGTCGGAATGTAAGTGCCCATGGTGCGAGTTCTCCGCGTTGCGTACGTTCGAATCGCTAGCGAGTGCGGACGATCCGCGAGCCAGCTGACGGCCGCGGACGCGCGATCCCGCAGGCCCTGCAGCCAGCGGCAGCGCGCGCCCGAGCCAACGCTGGCGCCCTTCGACAAACGTGATTGCGACTCTTCGACACAGACTGTACGGAGGCGCGCACGTGTGTCAAGGCAGCAGCAGGCGGCGCCTCAGAAGCCGATGCATTCACGTAGGTCGCTCCACACCAGGCACGCGCAAACGCAGCGCCGACCAGCGACAAGCCTGGAAGATGGGACGATTTCCGCATGTCGTCATGGGCGGGCCGACCTGCAGATCATGGATCGCGCACTTGACAATCGGTGCTGGGTGGTGATGATTGTTTCCATGGGCGCACAATGCTGCCGTGTGGAGAACGACGCGTGAATCTCAACAGCATGGCCGTCTTCGCCCGGGTGGTCGAGGAGAATGGCTTCACCCAGGCCGCGCGACGCCTGGGCATGTCCAAGTCGGCAGTCAGCAAGCAGGTTTCGCAGTTGGAGGACCGCGTCGGCGCACGGCTCCTGCAACGCACGACGCGTCGCGTCAGCCTGACCGATGTCGGCGCCACCTTCTATGAACGCTGCGCACGCATCCTGGCCGAAGCAGAGGAGGCCGAACTGGCTGTCAGCAGGCTGCAATCGGCGCCGCGCGGCACGTTGAGGATCAGCGCCCCGATGTCCTTCGGCCGCAGCCATCTCGCCCCGGCCGTCGCGGAATTTCTTTGTCACTACCCGGAATTGCGCGTTGACATGCAGCTCAGCGACCGCGTCGTCGATCTGGTTGACGAGGGCTACGATCTGGCCGTCCGCATCGCGCGCCTGACGGACTCGAGCCTCATTGCGCGGCGCCTTTGCCCCGCGCCGCGCGTCACCTGTGCGGCACCTGCGTACCTCGCAGCCCGCGGCACGCCGCTGCACCCGGGTGAACTGACCTCGCACAACTGCTTACTATACAGCTACTTGTCAACGGGAGACACCTGGCACTTCCCGCAGCCGGGACGCGGCGACATCGCCGTACCCGTCACCGGAACCTTCCGCGCCAACAACGGCGACGTGTTGCTCGAAGGCGCGATGGCTGGCCTCGGAATCGTCGTCGCGCCGGCGTTCATGGCCGAGCCAGCCCTGGCTGATGGACGCCTTGTGGAAATCCTTGCAGACTATCGCGATCTCGGTGCAGCGGTGCATGCGGTCTACCCGCACAACCGCCACTTGCCAGTCAAGGTACGCGCCTTCATCGACTTTCTCGTAAACCGCTTCGCGTATGCCGTCGGGGATCCGCATTGTGACAAGGTAGCTGCACACGGGGTGCAGGCGACGGATGCCCGCCTGGCGGGCTCCCGGGAATCTGGCGGTGAAAGGCCATCACGTGGGGCCAGGCAGTGACATCCCGTTCCGTGGCTGAGCGTTGGCAGCCGGTGGCCCGGCAAGCCCCTCGGGAGGACCATGCAAGCGCGCGAATTGTGGTCCCCTGAAGACCAGGAATCCTTGGCTGTCTTTGAAGTGGCCGTGCACAGTGGCGATCTTGCTGGGGCACTGCTCGCGCTGGAGGGGGCACCGGTCGTGATGGAGACGGCGTGCCGATCCCGCCTGCAGGATCTCGGCAGCCTCGTACGCGCGGAGGCAGAGCACGGCGATCCGGCTCACGCGCTCGTGCGGGTGCTCGTGCAACGCGAGGGATTCCGTGGCAACGCCAGCGAAGGCGTCGAGCCACAGGACAGCCATCTGGGCATGGTCCTGGCGCGCCGCCGCGGGCAACCGATCGTGCTCTCGGCATTGTGGATCCTGGCCGGCGAGCAAGCGGGCATCCCCGTGGAGGGTATTGGATTGCCAGGGCATTTCATCGTCCGCGTGGGCGGCGTCGGCGGCGTGCTTGCGGATCCCTTCGGCGGCGGCAGTCTCCTGAGCGTGGCCGATTGCGCGGCGATTGTGCACAAGGCGACCAAGGGCTCGCTCAACTGGCAACCGTCGTTCCTGACGGCCGCGAGCGTCGGCGAGATCGCGGAACGCGTGGTGCGCAACCTGCTGGGCGCCTACCAGCACAAGGGCGAGACGGAAATGTTGTATCGAACCAGCCACTTCTTGATCGCTCTGCGACCCCACGACGCGGATGTGCATTTCCTGAGGGCCCGCCTCGCCGACGAATTGGGCGCGCGCATCACGGCCCGCGAGCTGTACACGAGCCTGCAAGAACACTTTCCCGGCACAGAGGCTGCGGATGCGGCGGGTGCGCGCTTGCACGAAATGCGAGAGGAGCACGTCGATCTGAATTGAACGCGGCTGCCCGGCACTCAGACGCCATTTTCGGCCATTGACCCCGCCAACACGGCCACAGTACAAAGAGGGTGTCGGGCGTTTGCCCGCGAAGGTGCCATGACCGCCCCCAACACCAGCCTGCGCCAGTGCCCGCAATGCCGGCTCGTCACGTCGGCAAGGCTCTGTCCGAATGATGGGTTGGCCACGATCGTGCGCACGGTGCTCGATGGCCTGCGAGATCCCCACCTGCGGGTCGGCGACCTCGTTGGCGAGCGCTACCGCATCACCGGCACATTGGGGCGCGGCGGTTTTGGCGTCGTCTGCACGGCCGTGCACACGGGAACCGGGCAGCCGGTCGCGCTGAAGTACCTCACATCGGATGCCGAAGGTGCGGAGGACGATGTGCTCCGGCGCTTTTTCCAGGAGGCGCGCATCACCGCCGCCCTGCGCCACCCGAACACGGTGCGCGTGTTCGATTTCGGCCAGGCCGAGAACGGCGCGCTGTACATGGTGATGGAGTTGCTGCATGGTCCGACACTTGAGGAGGTTCTCGCCGGTCTCGCCGCGCAGAATGCGGTGCTGAGCGAAGCGGCCACGCTCGACATCGCGATTCCAGTTCTTCGGGCGCTGGGCGAAGCGCACGAAGCGGATCTCGTGCACCGGGACCTCAAGCCGGCCAACATCATGCTCGCGCAGGTACCGGGCGACGCGCCGATGCCCAAGGTGCTCGACTTCGGTATCGCCCGGGTCAAGAACTCCTCCCTCACCGGCAGCAATCGCGCATTAGGAACGCCGGCTTACATGAGCCCCGAGCAATGTCGCGGCCAGGAGATCGACGGACGCAGCGACCTCTACGCGCTCGGAATCATTCTTTTTCGCTGTGTGACGGGCGAGATACCCTTCGACCACGCAAACCGCATGAAAGTCATGTGGATGCACAATGTCGCGCCGGTTCCGGATATGCGGCAGAAGGCGCGCACGACGGTCTCGCAGCCATTCATCGACGCGGTGCAGCAGGTGCTGGCCAAGGACGCGGGCGAGCGATTTGCCGATGCACGGGCGATGCGCCACGCGCTGGAATTCGTGCGATCGGAGCTGCCCCGCGCCAGACAGCCCCGCTCGCATACCCACACGATGGGCGAACTCGGCTCGATCGTAGCGAATTTTTCCGATCAGGTGGTCAGTTCCTTGCAGAAGCCGGAGACAGCTCCGACCGAACTGGACCTCGAGAAGACAAGGCGGGTTGCGCCGCTGCGACCGACGCCGATGGCGCCAACAGCGGTTCCCGCGCCCAAGACGCACAAGCGCAATGAACCAACGTAGGACAGCATGACGCCTCCACTTTCTCAGGCCGCAGCGCGCGCTGTGGCGGACTTCCCCCAAACGGTACAGCGCCTGTGCGGTTACCTGCGTCACCCAGCGATTTCCTGTGATCCCGACCACCGCCCGGACATTGACGAACTCGCGGCAACGATTGCCAAGGATTTGACGACCCTGGGGATGATGCGCTCACGCGTGCTTTCGCTAGACAAAGCACTGCCTTTGGTCGCTGCCGAGTGGACGGACGCCGGGCCGCACAAGCCGACGGTGCTGATCTACGGACACCTGGATCTGCAACCCGTCGACGGCGAGCCGTGGACGATGCCTCCGCACGAGCCAACGCAGAAAGGCGACCGTCTGTACGCGCGAGGCGCAGCGGATGACATGGGCGGCTGGGTGTCGCACCTGGGAGCCATCGATGCCTGGCTGCAGGAGACCGGCAGCCTGCCGTGCAATGTGCGCCTCATTATCGAGAGTGAAGAGGAAATTGGCTCGCCCAATCTCGCGCGGTATATGGACGCATTTCCGGATGCTTTTGCCGCCGATGCGATGATCCTGACCGATTGCGAGAATCCCTCGACGGAACTACCCGGACTGACAGTGTCTTTGCGTGGCCTGTTCGAGTTGGAGGTGACTTGCGCGGCGCTGTCCGCCGATGGCCACTCGGGTCTGTGGGGCAACATGGTTCCCGACGTGTCGACCGCGCTGGTGACGCTGCTGGCGCGGCTGGTCGATCGCGACGGGCGACTGACGGTGGCGCGCGGGGCCGTGCCCGCCAGCCGGCGCGAGGCCGCTGCCTGCGTGCCCATCGCCTCGGAAACAATTCAGAAAGGCGCTCACTTGCTGCCAGGAGTGGAGCCCCTCCCCGAGCGCGGCATTTCCGCGGGTGAATGGCTGTGGTTGCAACCCGCCGTGACCATCGTGTGCACGACGTTGCCGACGCGGGAACGCAAGAAGAACGCTTTGCGTTCAAGTGCTTCAGCCACGCTGTCGCTGCGCTTGGGCCCGGGTCAGCGCGCCGACGACGTCAAGGCGCAAGTGACGGCGCTCTTGACCACGGACGTGCCGCAGGGCGTGAAAGTGACTGTCAAGCAAGAGAAACCTGCTGGTGAAGGCTGGTACTACGAGCCAAAGGGACCAGCCTTCGCAGCTGCGGATCGTGCCTATCTCGCGACTTGGGGCGCCAAGATGGTGCGCGTCGGCGTGGGAGGCTCCATTCCATTCGTTGCGTTGTTTGGCGAGCGCTTTGGCGGTCTTCCGCTGATTCTCAACGGCGTGATGGACCCCGAGTCGACAGCGCACGGCCCCGACGAATCGTTGCACTTGGGGGTATTCCAGAAGGCGATCCTCGCGAATGTCCACCTGCTGTGGGAACTCGGCCAGCCTGGCATCTTGCCGTAGCGACGCAGCGAACCAAGGCCCGGGACTTCGCCACGATTCCAACATGGCCCGCGAATCCGCTTGCTACTGCGACAAATTTCGCTAGTCTTGCGCGATGTCCTTGGCTTGCCCTGACAGCTTGCGCGGCGGCGCAATCGGACTCGCGATCGGATGGATGCTGGCTTCGACGGCAGTCGGCGCCTGGAGTGGTGATCGCACCGTGGCCGCTGCCGGTGCGCTTGCCACCGTGATTGTCCTCGGCTCCGCGTGGGCAGTGCGCCGCGGCCTGCGTACCGGCCGCCGCGCGGAAGCGCGGCTGCGCGAGCTTGTCGAGTCGGCGCCAGACGCCCTGCTGATTGTCGACAAGAAGGGATTCATCACATTGGTCAACGCCCAAGCCGAGACGTTGTTCGGATGGCCGCGCCACGAGTTGGTGGGCAAGACCGTCGATGTGCTGGTACCAAATGCCATGCAGCACAAACACGCGCAGCTCCGCCATACGTACCATGGCCATCCGCACCGACGGCCGATGAACAGTGGCCTCGAACTGATGGGGCAGCGGCGTGACGGCAGTGTCGTCCCCGTAGAAATCGCGCTTTCGCCGATGAATGCACATGGGGAAGGCGCAGTTGTGGCTGCGGTTCGCGACACAACGGCGCGCCAGGCCACGGCAGAGGCGTTGCGCAAAGCGCACGCGGAGGCGTCGGACTTGTATGATCACGCTCCGTGCGGCTACCACACATTGGACGCTGACTTCCGATATTTGCGCGTGAACGAAACCGAGCTTGCGTGGCTCGGCTACACGCGGGAGGAAATGATCGGCCGCCTCGTCACGGACTTCCAGACCGCGTCCAGCCAGGAACGCTTGCAGGCGATGCTCGCCGGAGCGGGGTCAGGAGGTCCCATGGACCCCATCGAGGCAGAGTTCGTGCGCAAGGACGGCACGGTCTTGCCGGTTCTCCTCAGCGGCAGCGCGCAGCACGACGACCAGGGCAAGTTCATCTGTAGCCGAGCGACTTTGCTCGACATGACCGAGCTGCGCCAGGAGCGCAACGAGCGCGAACAACGCATCCGGGATGCCCTCGCGGAAGTGCGGACGCTGCATGGCCTCTTGCCGATTTGTGCGTGGTGCAAGAAGATACGCGGCGAGGACGGCACTTACCAGCCGTTGGAAACCTACCTGCACCGGCGCACAGGCGTCGCATTTTCGCATGGCATGTGCCCGGAATGCCTCAAGGATATGGTCGCCGACATGGAGCGCCAGAGCGGCTAGGAGTCTGACGGAGATTCGGTGATGCAATGTGCAACCTGCTGAAACTACATGATCGAGAATGGGGCGACAGCGTAAACAGAAGCAATATACCGAAGATTCGGCCGGCGACCATCAGGAAACGCATGTCAGAAATCAAGTTGCAATCCGCGGTGTTTGGCCTGATCGTCGCCATACTGACTGTCTGCAGCTGTGCCTTGTTCCTCGCCTCGATGCAGATCTATCCCGGCGGCAACTGGCTCGACGTCAACGCGGCGGGACATGATTTCGCGCGCAATTTCTTGTGCGATGTGCTCGCAGGGCGGGCCCAGAACAACATCGCAAACCCTCTCGGCTCGGCCCTCGCCCTCGCCGGCTACTTCGTATTTTCCGGCGCCTTTTTGCTGCATTGGTCGGGCCTGCCGGGCTGTTTTCGGCGCAACGACCGCGGAATGGGAGTCGTCGTGCGGTGGGCCGGCGTGGCCTCGACCGTCGCCATGGTAGCCGTGCCGCTCTGGCCGCCGTCGGAAACGGACCTCGTGCATCAGATTGCCGTTTATGCATCAGGCATTCCGGGTGGCATTGCCGCGCTGCTCGCCTGTATCGGTCTGGCGCGCGCCGGAGAGCGGACGGGCGCATGGTTGGCCGCGTCGGTCCTCTGCACGACCCTCGCCAACGGCCTCGTCTACGCCGCACACACAGCACTGTCCGGAGAACCCACCGTCGTGCTGCCGCTGCTGCAGCGCGTCGGCGCGCTGTCGATGGTTGCGTGGGTCCTCGCCATGGCCGCGCGCCACCTTCGGCCTGCGCCGCAAACACGAGGGCTGTGAGGCGCGCCATCCCTTGTGCCGCGATCCGTTCCTGGCTACGCTCCGGCGCAGGATCCACGCCGAGGCCCCATGGACGTACTCTTCCTATCTCCCGGTTACCCGAGTGAAATGCCGTTGTTCGTGCGCGGCCTTGCTCAGGTTGGCGCGCAAGTGTTCGGCGTGGGCGATCAGCCGGATGCCGCCCTGCCTCACGCGGCAAGACGCTACCTTTCTGCTTACTTATCCGTACCATCGCTGAGCGACGAACTGGATGTGGTGGCGCGCGTGCGCCAGTGGTTGGGCGGCCGTCGCATCGATCGCGTCGAGAGCCTGGCAGAGTATAGCGTGATGCTCGCGGCGCGCCTGCGCGAAGCGTTGGACGTCGCGGGGCTGCGCGTCGAACAGGCCCTGGCCTTTCGCGACAAGGAACGAATGAAACAGGTGCTGGATGCCGCGGGCATTCGCACGCCCCGGCACGAGCGCGCGTCCAGCGTGGCTGAAGTTTGGAATGCGGCAGATCGCATCGGCTTTCCGTTAATCGTCAAGCCCATCGCTGGCGCCGGTTCGGCGGATACCTTTCGCGCCGATGACGCGATCGAGCTGCAAACTGCCCTTCAGCGCCTGACGCGCGTGCCAGAGGTCAGCGTAGAAGAATTCATCGACGGGGAGGAATATACTTTCGACACGCTGACGGCAGGCGGCCACATTCTCTACCACAATATCGCATGGTATCGGCCCCGCCCGCTGGTTGCGCGCACGCACGAGTGGATCAGTCCCCAAGTCATCGCCCTGCGCGATGTCGAGCAGCCGCATTTGTGGGGTGGCACCGCGATGGGGCACAAGGTCATCAAGGCACTCGGATTCGATAGTGGTTTCACGCATATGGAGTGGTATCGCAAGGCCACCGGCGAAGTCGTGTTTGGCGAAATCGGTGGCCGGCCGCCGGGAGCGCGTCAGGTTGACCAGATGAACTACGCGTGCGATTTCGACAGTTTCCTTGAATGGGCGCGCATCGTCTGCCTGGGCCGCATGGAAGCACGCATTGAGCGCAAGTACAATGTGGCCACGATATTCAAACGCGCACATGGCCAGGGGCGAATTCAAGGAATTGAAGGAATCGAACAATTGCGTGCGGATCTTGGTCCGGCATTGGTCTGGGAGAACCTGCTGCCGATCGGCGCCGAGCGACGCAACTGGTTGCATACACTGACGTCGGATGGCTTCCTCATCGTGCGGCATCCAGATCTGGCCGAAGTGCTGGCGATGGCGGATCGCGTGGGTACGGAATTGCAGCTATTTGCTGGATAAATGGAAACAGCCTCGGGGCCCGGCGCGCGTGTAATCGAGTTTCAACGGCAAGCGAGGCGGCGCTGGAAACAAGGCGCAGTTTTCAGTTGCGAGACGCAGCCTGATCGGTACACTCATCGGGCTCGTTCGGCACATTCACCGGCCCTGCCCCGCTCGGAGACCGCGCATGCACATCGACGTCTACCACGACACCGTCTGCCCATGGTGCCGCATCGGCCTTCGCAACCTGGCAAAGGCTCTGGCGCTTTGGCAAGGGGAGGCGATCACGGTACGTCTGCGGCCCTTCCTGCTCGACCCGGATGCGCCACCAGAGGGTCGTGACTTGCGCAAGTACCTGGCGGCGAAGTACGGCACAGCGGATCCGCAGGCGATGTTGGAGCGCGTCACCATGGCCGGCGCGCAAGTCAATGTCGCGTTTGACTTTTCGCGGGTGGAACGACTGCTGGATTCGAAACCGTCGCATTCGCTGATCGAAGCCGCCGGTGACCAGATGGCCCTTGCCGTAACGGAGGCGGTGCACAAGGCCTACTTTGAAGACGGACGAGACATCAGCGTGGACAAGGTGTTGCTGGACGCAGCGGCGCAAGGCGGCATGGATCGCCGGATGGCGCGCGAGGCCCTGCACGCGTGTGACGCCGAGTCGTTCATCCGTTCCGACGCGCGGGCGGCAGTGCGCAAGGGCGTGCGCGCGGTGCCGCACTTCATCATCGGCAAACAGCACCTGTCCGGCGCACAACCTGTCGAAGCTCTGCTGGCGGCGCTACAAGGGCAGGCGCAGACTACGGATTCGGCGTGCCCGCAGCCCGAGTGCTGACGCCCGCGCCCCACCATGCGACGCCCGACGGCACCTTGATTCCGGCGACGACCTTGGCCTTGCCGGTGGCGACATCGAGCGTGTAGGCGTTGCCGTCCGCGGAAAAGCCATAGAAGACGCCATTCCACCACGCGAGACCATAGAGTTCGCTGACACCGGTAGCGCCGATGACTTTCAAGACCTTGCCATTTTTCGGGTCGACCTGCACGAGCGAATCGGAGCTGCTCATACCCTTGACTGTGGCATATGTGCCGATTCCATCTACTGAAAACGAGTCACCACTCGACGACCAGCCGCCGCCGTACTGGCCCAGATAAACGATCTTGGCGGTCTTGCCGGTGACGATAATCTGATTCCAGCTGCCGCTCGTCGAAATGCCGATGAGGCTCTCGCCGTTCGGATCGACCACGCCCTTTGCGACAAACGTCAAGCCATTGAACGAGTTGGGCAGAGAGGACAGCCAGGCGCAACTTGCCTTGTTCACGCTGCATTCGAATACGTCGTCAAAGGTCACTGCGAACAACTTGCCACTGGAGTCCAAGGCAATGTCGGTCACGGATCCAGGGTTCTTGTCGAAGCTGAAGTAGCCGACCTTCACGAACGCGCCCGCTTTCAGATCGAGGCGGTAGAGGGTGTCGCTGGTGTGGGCGTAGAGGTTGCCGACCGCGCCCGCAGGTGGTGCGGCAACGTCCGGAGCAAGAACGTCCGAAGTATCTTGTATAGGATCAAGCAGTTCACCCCAATCAGCATCCGCACCCGGCGCGTCTGCCGCCGCCGACTGATCGACCAGCGCGCCGTCCGGTGCAAGCGTATCTGCCACCGTGGCATCGCTGGCGACACCGTCTGCGATGTCGACGACTTGGCTGTCGGCGACCGGCCCCCATGCATCGCCGGCCGCGTCGGTGGCGCCGGTTCCGGATCCAGCCGAAGGCGCAGAGCACGCAGTCAGCACGCACAAGATCACGAACCTGCACCCGAATCGCAACGCCATGGTCCACCTCCGGCCGCTAGGAGTCTGTCGGAGAACCTCCAACAGCGATGGATAACTCATTGAAACTACGTGTCGGCGCCAGACTCGACAGACTCCTAGGGAGGCCGCGGCTGCCGGTTCCCATCCGCACGAAAAACCCAATGAATGGCTTCATGGCTTTTCTTGTGCGAATGCCCCAAACAACAAGCACCGATAGAGCTTGGACGGACGATCGTCCGACACACTCCTGGTAGGATCGCCGCTTTTCGCGTAGATGCAAGGGCAAGGTGCCGCGGCGACGCCTACTTCCCTGGCGGATGGAAGACTGGCTTGAAGGGCAGGTCCGCATCATAAGCCTCCTGACTGATCGAGCCATCGCGCAGCAGTTTATCCATGTATTTCGTAGTCTTTTCCTCGTACCACTCGCCCCAGCCGTTGACGCGCATGGTGCCATAGCCCGAGCGCGGACTCGGCTTGATGATCGCCAGGTACACGCCCTCTTTCGGCAGCAACTCCCCGGGAGTCTTTGAAAAAAATGCCCATGCCGCACGCGTGATGCCATACACCTTCGGCCCGAACTCCACGCCGTTGACGTAGATCTCAAGGATACGCTGCTTGCTCAGCACCCTCTCCATCTGCCAGACGATCAGCATTTCCTCGAACTTGCGCGACAAGGCCTTGGTTCGTTTCAGAAACAGGTTCTTGACCAACTGCTGGGTAATGGTCGAGCCGCCGTAGGTGAAGCGGCCCGTCGTCAGATCGATGCCCAGCGCCTTCTCGATCAGACTCTCCGACAACCCTCGATGACGCATGAAGGAATCCTCGGTCGCCCACATGGCGTAGTACACGTACTCCGGCATCTGCGTCAGCGGCGTCCACGATCCGCTGCCCGGGCCGATGTGCACATCGTCCAGCAAGACACCGTTTTCGTTCACGGGTCGATCCCAGTCGGCGCGCAGGAACTCCGAAAGGTCAATTGTTCCGAGCTTGTCGACCGTGCACGGCGTGTCCGCCAACGCGAGATCGACGTCCACGGCGCCCACCATCGGCAATGTCACGGCCACTCCCGCGTGCCAGCCCATCGCGCCATGCGCCTCGATGCGGCCCACCGTTGGCAGGAGGCTGGGCGGTACCGCATGCAGCATCGTGGCGCAATCCTGCATCGGCGCCTCCAACCATGCCCGGACTTTAGGGTTTCTGTCGATGTGCGCAACATCCAACTCTGCCGCCAACCGCGCACCCGACAGATCGATGTCGGGCGCGCGCAGGCTGAGGCTGTCGGGATGGCTGCGCACGCTCAGCGAAAACGGCGCCAGCATGCGAAAGTCAGCGATTGGACGATCGGCAAGGCGCCACCAATCGATACCCATATGGTCAATATCGACCCGCCCTTCCACGTCCAGTTGATCGCCGTCCGGCACCCGCGCTGTCGCGTACACGTCGAGATCCGCGCCTGCGCCGATGCCCATGCCATGCACGCGCGCGGCCAACAGTTGGGCGACGCCCGCCCCCGAGAAGTGCAAGTCTACTGAGTGGGCGCGTGATTGTGGATCGCGCCGCCATTGCGCGCCGATGCGCCCCCAAGGTCCCACCGCATCGACGATCCTGGCGCCGATGTGCAGTGGACGGCCGAGCGTCGTCGTCTTGCTCCAATCCAGCCGACCCTCGCGCAAGCCGAGCAGCACCTTGCCGGCAGCGCCGACCAGGGTGACTTCGGCGCCCTGCACCTGCACGACGAGGTCGTCCGGGACATGGGCCAGCGGCCACAAGCGCTCCAGAGCATCATGGAATGAGAGGATTTTCGCGTGTACTGCCTTCAAGTCGGCCATCCACCGCACGGCGGGTCGCGCGTGCCCATGCGCCGGCGGCGGCGGCGCGGACGCGAGGGCATCCAACTCCTCCTCGTCCTCGTCGGCCCCCGCCATCGGCTCCAGCGGCGTGCGCATTGCGGCCATCGCCTCGGCCTTGCGCCGAATCTCCGGCAGCGACGCCAGGATCGGCGCCGCCAGTGGTAGCGTCAGGACCGGCCGATCCACTTCCAGCCGCTGCCAGGCCAGCGGATGTGCGAGATCGGTTGTCGTCGCCGCCTGAACGGTCGCGCTACCGACATGGACCTCGACACCCTGCCCGGATGCAGAAATCCCAGTTAATTTAACGGCCTTGTGACCCTCCTGTGGCAGCCACGCCACGCGCTCGACGTGCGCGCGGACCTCGCCTGGCCCCGCGACATCGACGCCGCGCAGTTCGGGACCGGTCTTGGACCACGCCGCCCCTGCGATGCGCGCCTCGATGCCCGGCAGCGTCGGCAGCGACGGCACAAGCAACGGCGGCGTTGCGCGCACTTCCGCGGCCATCGGCTGCCGATCCTGCAGCAGCAGATCCGCTTGCAGCGCGCCCTGGCCCGCCACGCCCGCAAACGCGCCGCGCAGGTGCGCCGCCGGTTGACCCAAGTCGATGTCCGCCACGATGCCGTCCAGGGCGAATTCCTGATCCGCCAGCGGTCCAGTTCCGATCTCACGCAAGCGCACCTGGCCACCCGTAACCGAGACCTGGTCGACTCGCTTCGCAAGCCCCTTTCCTTGCTCACCTTCCTCATCCACCTGCGCCTGGCGGTTGCGCCGAATCACCGCACGCAGCCGCAGCCACGTCTCGGGCCGGCCACGTTCGAGCGCAATCCGCACCGCCGGCGCCTGAAGCTCGATGCGGTACGCGCGCTTGGTACCGCGCAGCAGCGCCGCCAGGTCCGGCTGCACGGAGACCTCGGCGATCGTCAGGATGGGCGGCGCCGGGCCCACGCTCAGCGACACGCCCTGCAGAACAAGCCGGCCGGCAAGGGTCAAGTCCGCATTCTGCCAGGAGAGTTGAAACTCGCTGTCTCGGATGAGTTGTTGCGCCTTTTGCGTCACCTGCCGCAGCACCGTCCGACGGATCAGCATGCCTGCGCACAGCAGGCCCACGGCGATCAGGACCGTCAGGATCGCGACCGCGCGAGCGCGGCGGTGCAACGCGATGGGCTGATCTTGCGGGGCTTTCAAGCGAACGGTTCCTCTGGCGCGCCGACTGCGGGGCGCGAGCCGGTCTTCGATTGTCCACCTGCTTGGGCGACGGGGCCAGAAAGTGCCGCGATCCCTTGATCGGCGCGTGCGGCGCAACCGCAGAATGACGCTTGGCCTTGACACACAGTCTCGCCACATCTACTCTTTCGCCCCCGCGCACTGCCCGCGGCAGCATCCTTGACTGACCGTGTTGAGTCCGTGTTGAGACTGGAGAGACTGTCATGGCCCGTATCTGCGACATCACTGGCAAGCGCCCGCTCGTCGGCAACCGCGTCAGCCACTCGAACAACCGCACCAAGATGCGGCAGTTGCCCAATCTGCAGTACAGGCGCCTGTGGGTGCCCGAACTCGACCAGTTCGTGCGCATTCGCCTGTCGACGCGCGCACTGCGCAGCATCGCCAAGATGGGCTTCATCGCGTTTTGCGGGAAGAACGGCATCGACGTCGTCGCCGCTGTCGCCGACAGCCAGGGCTAGACCAAAGGAAGCGGCATGGACCGGCGCGTCGTGATCACCGGAGGCGCCGGTTTTGTCGGTTCCAGCCTCTGTGATCGCTTTCGCAAAGACGGTTGGCGCGTACTGGCGATCGATGACCTGTGCACGGGCCGCGTTGCCAACCTGGCGCATCTCAAAGACGATCCAGGATTCGATCTGCGCATTCACGATGTGAGCGTTCCCTTCGACGTCGATGGTCCCGTTGACGCTGTGCTGCACTTTGCTTCTCCGGCATCTCCCTTTGATTACCTAAAGTTGCCGGTCGAGACCCTCAGGGCCGGTTCCTACGGGACCCTGCACTGCCTGGAGCTGGCGCGGCGAAAAAGTGCCCGCTTCCTCATGGCATCCACCTCTGAAATCTATGGCGATCCGCTGGAACATCCCCAACGTGAAAGCTACCTCGGCAACGTCAGCAGCATCGGCCCGCGCAGTTGCTACGACGAAGCCAAGCGATTCGCCGAAGCGGCGACGATGGCCTACCACCGCTCCCACGGCGTCGACACGCGTATCATCCGAATTTTCAACACGTATGGCCCGCGCATGAAGGCCAATGACGGACGCGTGGTCCCGGCGTTCATCCGCCAGGCCTTGCTCGGCATTCCGCTGACGGTCTTTGGCGACGGCGATCAGACACGGTCCTTCTGCTACGTCGACGATCTCGTGGAAGGCGTGGTCGCGGTGCTCGATCGCGGTGATCACATGCCGTACAACCTGGGAAATCCAGTTGAGTTCACCATGCTCGGATTGGTCGATGAAATCCAGCGACAGCTGGGTCCAGTGACCATTGTTCACCGCCCGCTGCCCGCCGACGACCCGACGCGCCGCCGTCCCGACATCCGCCGTGCGCAAGAGACGTTCGGTTGGGCGCCCACCGTGGCGCTGTCGGAAGGATTGCGCTTCGCGATCGAGGATTTTCGTGCGCGTCTCGCCGCCGGCACCCTCGACGACTAGCCCATCCGGAGCCTCATGACCACCCTGTACCAGCGCCTGCGCGAATTGCTCAGTCGCGCGTGCCATCTTGGCGTAGAAACTGGCCTCTTGCAGCAGGCTGTGGCCGCGAGTGACATCGTGCTGGAGAGACCGCGCCAGACAAGCCACGGCGACCTTGCCACGAACCTGTGCTTTTCGTTGGCAAAAGGCTCGGGAAAGTCGCCGCGCGCGGTGGCTGAAGCCTTCGTCCAACTGCTGCAGACAGCGGACACCGATGGTTGGATTGCCGGGGCCGAGGTCGCCGGGCCCGGCTTCCTGAACCTGCGCCTGACCGACGTGTGCTGGAACTCTGCGATTCTGGACACGCTTCAAGGCGGTGCCGCCTACGGCCGATCCGAGGCGGGGGCGGCAGAGAAGGTCCTGCTCGAATTCGTGAGTGCCAACCCAACCGGCCCATTGCACGTCGGTCACGGTCGCGGCGCGGTGCTGGGCGATGCGCTGGGGCGGGTGATGCGCGCCGCCGGCTATGACGTATCCACCGAATACTACATCAACAACGTCGGGAATCAGGTCTCCAAACTCGGCGAGAGCGTCTGGTACTGGTTGCGCGCCGAGGGCAAACGCAGCGCAGCACTGCAGGTCTGGGCCCGCGGCGAGCCGGTCTTGTTTCCCGACGGCTTTCCGGAATGTTTTCCAGAGGATGGCTACCGCGGCGCATACGTCGCGCAATGCGCGCAGGATCTCGCGCAATTCGGCGCCTGGACCGAGGAGATGGCGCGCATCGACAGCTGGTTCGACGACGCTGCCTGGTGCAAGGCCGATCCGGTCAGCGGCACCGGCCGCGCCGACAACCGCAGCATCACGGTCAAGTCCTGGCAAGAGATGTTGAAGCGCATTCGCATGGACCTGGAACGCTTGGATATTCGCTTTGATCGCTGGTTCAGCGAGCGAAGTCTGCACGGTTTGGATGCTGGAACGGCGGACGCGGTGTCGGACTGCGCGGCGCGGCTCGTGGCCCAAGATTGGGCCTACGCAGGCGAACCGGCGGCTCGCGCGGACGAGGGCGACGACGCGGATGGCGGCCGGGCCGTGTTCTTTCGTGGGACCAGCGAGAAGATCGCCAAGACTTTTCGCGACACCAAGGATCGCGTCATCGTGCGCGGCGACGGACGTCCGACCTATTTTGCGGCCGACATCGCCTACCACGACCAGAAGCTTGCGCGCGGCTACGACCGCCTGATCAACATTCTTGGCGCGGATCATCACGGCTATGTGCCGCGGTTGAAAGGTGTTTTGCACGCACTGGGGGATCTGCGCGCGCGGGAAGGCGATCCACTGGCGTCGCGCTGGTCGGGTGAGCGCCTGGAAGTTCTGTTGGTTCAAATGGTTGCCCTGCTGCGCGATGGCAAACCAGTTCCGATGGGCAAGCGCTCCGGCGAATTCATCACGCTGCGCGACGTCATCGACGACGTCACCACAACGGACCCGGCAAGCGGTCGAGATGCGGTGCGCTTCACCTTTCTATTGCGCAAAGCGGACGCGCAGTTGGATTTCGACCTGGAGGTGGCGCGCCGCACATCAATGGACAACCCGGTCTACTATGTTCAGTACGGTCACGCGCGACTGGCGTCGATCCTCGACCGGGCAAAGTCCGAAGGCAAAGGCCTGCGCGAAGGCGCTGCGCCGACGGGCCTGCACCTGGCCGACGAGCGCGAACTGGCCTTGCTGTGCGCCGAACTACCTGAAACAATTGCACGTGCTGCACGTAGCCGCGAGCCGCACCAAGTGGCCTACTACCTCACCGAGACCTGCCGGGCCTTTCACGCCTACTACACGCGCAACAAGGCCGACAACCGCGTCATCACGGACGACGACGCCACGACCCAGAGCCGGCTGTTGTTGGTGGCGGCGCTCAAGCAGGTGCTGCACAACGGCCTGACACTGCTGGGTGTCAGTGCGCCGGAGCGCCTGGTGTCGCTTCAGGAAGGCTGCGCCCAAGCGAGCGATTAGATTGCGCCCGGCGCAAGCTCCGCTAGGATGGCCGCTGGGAGGTCCGAGGTGGCATTACGCGAGTTCGAGCAAGTCCGCGAGCGGATTGCCCTTCGCGTCGAAGTGCGCAGCATCGTGCGGGCGGCGCTGGCCGTGCTCGCCCTCATCGTCGCGGCGTTCACGGCGGGCTACCTGCTGGGTCGGCAGGCTGTGCCGCCCGCCGCACCGATGCCAGCGCCTGCCGTAGCCGCTGCGCCGGCCGCACCAATTGAACAAGCTCCTGTATCTACACCTGAGTCTGCGCCAATCCTGCCCAAGGCGCTGCCGGACAGGCCCGCGCCGGCCGATCAGGTCAACGCAGCACTGGCGCGCGATGTGGTTGCACCGGCAGCAGATGCCGAACCAGCCAAAGCGAGCGAGGCAAGTGTCGTGGTCCCTGTCCGGCTGGCCGCTGCTGCCTTCGCGCCGCCACCGTTGCCGATCCGCGCGCAGTTGAATCCGCCGGAACTGGATCGCCAAGCCTGGGTCCAGGCAGCGGATCTTGTCACAGCTGCCCGCGATGCGCCCGCGACGTGGTCGCTGTCGCCTGTGCAGGTCAAGCGGCTCGAAGCCCTGATCGATTCGGCCAAGGGGTTTGTCGTGGCCGCCGCCAAACCGGCTCCGGCTCCAGCTCCGGTTGCCGCTGTGACCGCGGCGGCAGCAGCCATTGTAGCCGCGAAACCAAAGCCAGCAGCGGCAGTTGCGCCCACCGCGCGACCCGCCGCGCCGTCCCAACCGGCCACGCCCGATCCCGACGGACGGCCGCAGCAGGCCCAGGTCAAGCCCGCGGCCCTGCCCTTGGTCAAGCCCGTACCCAAGCAGGAGCCGGCTGGCCGCTACGTCATCCAGGTCAAGGCGTTTCGCGGCGAAGCGGACGCCGAGGCGTTCGCCAGCGATCTCAGGGCGCACGGCCACAAGGCCGCGGTATCGAGCACCGCGGTCCCCGACAAGGGCACCTTCTTTCGCGTGCGCTTGGGCCCGTTTGCGTCACTGGAGGCTGCGCGCAGCGCACAGCGCGACCTCGAGAGCCACGAACGCCATGACAGCATCGTCGTGCTCGTGCCGTAGCCCGCCGTAGCGACGGTTGAAATCCTCTCCGGGTGTGATAGTGGTTCGCGCGTCGCCCCTGCCGCGCCATCGTAGCCAAAGGAGCCCATGCCGCGTTCCACCTCCTCCCACAAATCCAAGCTGCTTCAGTCCGCCGTGCCGCGCGGCCTTCCCGCGGATCAGTGCACGATCGCTTGTGATCTCAGCGCATTCGATTTCGAGACTACAGAGTCCATTGACACACTCGAAGCGGTCATCGAGCAGGATCGCGCCGTCCAAAGCCTGGAACTGGGTCTGTCGATCACTCGGCCCAACTACCACGTCTACGTGGCGGGGCCGTCCGGAACTGGAAAACGCAGTCAATTGAAGGCGATGCTCGGCCGCATCGCGCCGGGGCGCAAGACACCGCTCGATTGGGTCTACCTGCACAACTTCGCCGACACCGACACGCCGGTTGGCCTCGGGCTCAAGGCGGGTGATGGCAAGCGCCTGAAAAAGGCGATGGACAAGCTGCTGGAAACCATGCAGCAAGAGCTGCCGGCGGCATTCCATTCGCGCGAGCACCAAGAGCGCCTGCAACATGCCGTCAGTCAAGGCAACATGCACTCGACGGACGCGTTCGTCGCGCTGTCGCGGGCGGCCGAGCAGGTCGGCTTCCTGGTTCGCTCCAACAAGAATGACGAGTTGGTGACGCTGCCTGTGGTCGACGGCAAGACGCTGAGCGACAAGGACGTGATGGCGCTGGCGGAGGAGGAGCGCAAGAAACTAGATAAGAAACGAGAGCTTCTAGAGCCGCTGTTCACCGAGTTCGTGCAATCGAACCGGCGCGTGGAGCAGGACACGCAAGCCAAGATCACAGGTCTGCAAAAAGGTCTGGCCGAGCGTGTGGCCAAACCATTGATCCGAAAAGTGAAAGACGAGTGCCGATCGGGCGGCAAGAAGCTGGCAGCGTACCTCGACGCGCTCTACGAGGACCTGCAGGCGCACATGGAGCGCTTCTTGCCCGACGATGACAAGCCGCAGCCGCGCGATGGGCCGGGGCCGGATCCGTTTGCCGGTTTCCACGTCAACCTCATCGTCGACAATGAGAAGACTGAGGGAGCACCCGTCGTTTTCGAGACACATCCCACGTATTATCGCTTGTTTGGCAAGATCGAGCGGCGCGTCGAACAAGGCATCTACTTTACCGACCACACGATGATCCGCGCTGGGTCCTTTGCGCGGGCGAACGGCGGCTACCTGATCTGTCATGCTGCTGATTTATTTCAGTTTCCTGGCGTGTGGGAGAATCTCAAGGCCACGCTGCGCAACGCCGAAGTGACCGTCGAGGATCTCGGTGAAACCGCGGGCCTCTTGCCAACCAGTGGCCTCAAGCCCGAGCCGATTCCCCTCAACGTGAAGTTGGTGCTGATCGGTGGCAACTCGCTGTACCACATGCTGTATCGCGCGGATGACGACTTCCGCAAGATCTTCCAGGTCAAGGCCGACTTCGACTACGAGATTCGCCGCAATGCAGAGTCGGTGCGCAGCTATGTCCGCTTCATTGCTACGGCTTCGCGCAACAACGGCTGCCGCCCGGTCGACAAGGAAGGGGTCGCCGCCATCATCGAGCACGGTTCCCGCGTCGTGGAGTCGCAGCGGAAATTGACGTTGCGGTTCAATCAGTTGTCCAATCTCTTGGTGGAGGCCGACTACTTCGCCACCAAGAGCCGCTCCAAGGTCATCGGCCGTAAGCATGTGGAGCGGGCAATCGCTGCGAGAACATTGAGTTCCAGCCTCATCGCCGACAAGATGCATGACGATCTGCTCGACGACCAGTGGCTGATGGAGTCCTCGGGTGCGGAAAAGGGAGTGATCAATGGTCTGGCCGTCATGTCTGTGGGCGAACACCACTTCGGCCGACCATTTCGTGTGACGGCGCGCTGCTTTGCGGGTCAGGCGGGCATCGTGAACATCGAGCGCGAAGTGCAGATGTCCGGTGAAATTCACGATAAGGGCGTGCAGATATTGAGCGGCTTTCTCGGCGATCGTTTCGCGCAGAAGCGGCCCTTGTGCCTCACTGCGACCGTGACGTTCGAGCAGAGCTACGGCGAAGTCGATGGAGATTCGGCAAGCAGCACATGGCTTTACGCGATCCTGTCGGCACTGGCTGGCATCGGCATCAACCAAGGCATCGGCGTCACAGGCAGCGTCAACCAGTTGGGGCAGATTCAACCGATTGGCGGCGTGAATGAAAAGATTGAAGGGTTCTTCCGCTTCTGTCAGGCGCGCAAGTTGACGGGCAAACAGGGCGTGATGATTCCGTGGCAGAATGTGCAACACCTGATGCTGAGTCGGGAAGTGCGCGATGCGATCGCCAAGGGCCGCTTCCACATCTGGCCGATCCGCACCATCGAAGAGGGGCTGGAGGTGCTGACGGGCGTGCAGGCGGGCAAGGCATCGCGCGCGGGCGTGTTCCCGGAAGGCACACTGATGCGGCGCGTAGCGGATCGCCTGGAAGCCTTGCGCAAGCACCTCGGCACGCAGCGCGGCAGCAGCGCAAAGAAGGGCGGCCCGGTGCACGCGGCCTTGAGGGCGGGACGGCGCCGGCGCCAAGAAGAAGAGGACGGCGCCGAGGGCACGGGCGATTGGGACGACCTCGACGAGTGAACGGCGCACGAAGACGCGCCGGCCGCCGCAGAATAGCAAATATCTTCATGTGGCTGTACAGCGTTGCGCGTTGACCTTGCGGCTGGGGGAGCGTGGGCGTAGGCTGCTGCGCCGCGCCGGGCACGCATCCGTGCGGCCATTGGGCCGCGGCCCCGACACCAAGACAACCACAGACAAAGAAGAGTCTGGACATGAACAAGCGCAATCTCGGCCTTTCCTCCGGCGTGCTCGCAGCATTCATGGGCGCCGCGTGCAGCAGCCCCACCCCTACGACGAGCCTGGCATTCAAGCCGGACATTCACGTCGGCGCGGACATTGCTTTCCAGACCGGCGATGCCCAAGGCAAGGACGTTGGCGCCGATGCCGCGCCGCCGGAGGACGCTGCCAGTGCCGGGTGCAAAGTCGATGCGGACTGCGTCGGCGTGCAGGTGGCGACTTGTCAGAAGGCGAGTTGCGTCACAGGCAAATGCGGTGCCGTCGACGCCGAGGCCGGCACAGCCTGCGACGACAAAGACGCCTGCACGGACTCAGATCAGTGCAAGTCCGGCACTTGCGTTGGATTGGCCAAGAACTGCGACGATCAGAGCGTGTGCACGTCGGATGCGTGCAACCCCTCGACGGGAAAGTGCGACTATACGCCGAACACCGCGAAGTGCGACGACGGCGACCTGTGCACCGAGAACGACGCGTGCAAGGACGGCAAGTGCCAGGGCACGCCAGCGTCGGTGTGCGGCTGCACCACGGACGCCGATTGCGCCAAGACGGACGATGCGGACCAGTGCAACGGCATCCACACCTGCCAGAGCGGCCAGTGCCTGACCAAGCCGGGATCGGAAATCACGTGTGACACCTCCAAAGCAGGACCGTGCGCGACGATTGCCTGCGAACCCAAAGACGGCACCTGCCGCAAGACGCCGCTGGCTGCCGGAACGCAATGCGATGACAGCAGCCAGTGCACCAAGAGCGATGCCTGTTCCGGCACGACGTGCAAGGGCAAGGCCGTGGTCTGCGACGACAACAACCCCTGCACGGACGACTCTTGCGACAAGGCAACGGGGTGCGTCTACAAACCGAACAGTGCGACGTGCAGTGACGGCGATTTGTGCACGAACGACGACAAGTGCGCCGAGGGCAAGTGCGCCGGCACGGCCAATCCCAATTGCAGCAAGTGTGCGACGGACGACGAGTGCGCCAAGTTCGAGGACGGCGACCTGTGCAACGGCACCTTGGTGTGCAAGGCCGGGGTGTGCGCGGTCAAGGACGGCTCCGCGGTGACGTGTGCCGCAGATCCAAATCCCTGCTTGATGGCAGCTTGCGAGCCGACGACAGGCAAGTGCGGCACGAAGAACGCGCTGACGGGTGCCAAGTGCGATGACACCGACGCCTGCACGACGGGTGATCACTGCGACGCCGGCGCCTGTGTGGGCGGCAAGGATGTGTCGTGCGCCGATGGCAATCCGTGCACGATCGCGAGTTGCGACAAGGTCAAGGGTTGCGTGTTCGCGCCCAGCGATGGCGCGGCTTGCGACGATGGCAATCCCTGCACCACCAGCGACAAGTGCGCGGCCGCGAAGTGCGGCGGAACCCAGAATCCGAACTGCTTGAATTGCAAGGCAGACGCAGACTGTTCCCCCGCCGAAGATGCCGACTTGTGCAGTGGAACGCTGATGTGCCAGGGCGGCATGTGCGTCGTGAATCCTGCCACGGTGGTCACCTGTGACACGCAAGGACTGTCTTCCTGCATCAAGGTCGAATGCGTGGCGGCGACCGGCAAGTGCAAAAAGACCACGCTCGACAATGGCGCTGCCTGCGACGACCAGAACGCTTGCACGGCAAAGGACTATTGCTCGACGGGCATCTGCAAGGGTGCGCCGCTGAATTGCGACGATGGCCAGTTGTGCACGGACGACGCATGCGACCCCGACGCCGGCTGCACGCACAAATTCAATGCCTCGCCGTGCGACGACGGCAACGCATGCACCGCCGGCGACGCGTGCAAGAACGGCGCGTGCGGCGGTTCGCCTGTCGAGGCCTGTAGTTGCAAAGCGAACTCGGACTGTGTGGACGACGGCGACAAGTGCAATGGCACGCCGATTTGTGTCAGTTCGAAGTGCGTCGTGGATCCGAAGACGATCGTGTCGTGCGCGGCGAGCAAGGACGCATGTTCGCCCAACGTCTGCGACACGAAGACCGGCACGTGCGCGGCCAGCCCCCAAGCTGACGGCAAGCCGTGCGACGACAAGAACGCATGCACGAGCGCCGACGCCTGTGCGGCGGGCCAGTGCAAGGGCGGCGCGGTGATCACCTGCGACGATACGAATGTGTGCACCACCGACAAGTGCAAGCCGGAATTCGGCTGCACGTACGCTTCGAATACCGTAGCTTGCGACGACGGCAACAAATGCACGAGCGGCGACACATGCGCCTACGGCCAGTGCCAGCCGGGCAAGCCGGTGGACACGAACCAGTGCAAGGACAAATGCGTGCCGGGTCTGACGCTCAGCTGCGGCGATTCGGATAGCTGGAGCAACGGCGAGGCCGGATCGACCGACATCATCACGCAATATGCCTGCAATCTTGCCGAAAAGTATGATGGTCCCGAGTACGCGTATGTCTACGTGGCGCCGTTCGACGGGACCGTGACGGTGACGCTGTCGAACGAAACGGCAGAAACGGACATCTTCCTGCTCGATGCGACGGATTCTGGTTGCGATGCCAAAGCTTGCCTTGCATGGGGTTATGCCAGTGCGACGACGACAGTCAAGGCCGGCAAGACCTACTACGTGGTGGTCGACGGCTTCCTGGGCGCAACGGGGAAGTACAACGTCGATGTGAGTTGCGTACCCGCCATCGAGACAGCGTGCACCGATGGCATCGACGAGGACCAGGACGGCGCAACCGATTGTTCCGACTCGGATTGTCAGCAGGTGCCCGCATGCGTGGCGCCGGCTTGCGACGCCGCCTACACGTTGGCGTGCGGCCAGGTGGACAGTTGGTCGAACTATTCGTTCGGATCGACCAACGTCATCAACAACTACCTCGGTTGCAGCAGCAGTTTCAACTACCCGGGACCCGAGTACACCTACGCGTTCATCGCCAAGGCGAGCGGCAAGGTGACCGTCACGCTGACCGACGAGTCCGCCGCGACGGACGTGATCGTGCTGACCGACGACAAGGGAGTCTGCAATAGTTCAAAATGCTTGGATTATGGTCTGGGCTCGGTCACGTTCGACGCCGTGGCCGGTTCGACCTATTACTTCGTGGTCGATGGCTACAACGGCGCAGAGGGAACCTACACGATCGCAGTGGATTGCCCGACTGCGGCGACATCCGAAGTGTGCGACGACAGCAAAGACAACGACACCGACGGCAAAATCGACTGCGAAGACAGCGACTGCTTTGGCAAGTCCGCATTCTGTCAGCCGGCGTGTGTGCCGGACAGCGTGTCGTTGGCCAAGTTGACGTGCCCGTCCGATGCCGACTCGTACCACAACGACGGCTTGGGTTCGACCGACGCGATCACCGCGTACAGCTGCAATCCGACGATGAACTACAGCGGCGAGGAGTACGCGTACACCTTTGTGGCCACAGCGAATGGCTCGGTCACCGTGACGTTGACGAACGAGACCGCGACCAACAAGGACACGGATCTGCTGGTGTTGCAGGACACCGGCCTGGGCTGCAACCCTGCTTCCTGCATCGCCACGGGCATGTCATCCGCGACATTCACAGCGAAGAAGGACGTGACCTACTACATCGTGATCGACGGCTACAAGGGCGCGAAGGGCAAGTACGATCTGACGTTCACTTGCCAGTAGCCGGTCCCGCGGGACGCGAACGCCGTTGCGGCTGCTCCCGCCGTGCGCGCCAGCGACGCCACCCCAGGATGCCCACGGCGATCAGGGACAAGAGGCTCCAGATCGCGCCGCCCGTCGAAGGTCCCGCGGCCGCGCAGCCCGCCGCCGCGCCAGAAGGCGCCACGCAGCCGGCCTCGTCGGTCAAGCCGTTGCAGTTGTCGTCGAGGCCATTGCCGCAGCGCTCCGTGCTGTCGGCCGCCGCTGGTTTCACGTTGCAGATCGCCTGGCTATGGTCGGTGCTGCACACGCGTTTGCCAACGACGCGGCAGATGCCCTGCCCTGCCTCGCATTGCTCGCCGACGTTGAAGCCTTCGTCCGTCTTGCCGTCGCAGTTGTTGTCGAGGCCGTCGCCACACAGTTCGATACCCGGCGCCCGCGCCACACCGCTGCACGTCACGCTGGCGTCGAGGCCGCACTGTCGCACTCCGGCTGCCGCGCACGCGCCGACGCCGGTCGAGCACGCGCCGCCGAGGCCCAATTCCTCATCGGTGGCACCGTCGCAGTCGTTGTCCAGCCCGTCGCACCACGTTTCTGTTGCCTGCCAGTTCAACGGTTGGGCGCACACGGGCGCGCCCGCTGGGCCGCAGTTCGCCGTCGCCGCGAGGCACACGCCCGTGTCGCCGCAGGAGAATCCGCTCAAGGCCACGGTCTCGTCGGTCTTGCCGTCGCAGTTGTCGTCGACACCGTTGCAGATCTCCTTGGGGACTGGCCCGCATTTGCCGCACGCATTGAACAATCCCTCGTCGGTTTTGCCGTCGCAGTCGTTGTCAAAGCCGTCGCAAAGTGTCTCGGTCACGCTCTCGTAGCCGAATGGGTAGGTGCAGACAAAGCCGGCGTAGCCCGAGCACTTGGCAACGGGCGTGGCGTCCTTCAAGAGGCCATCGCCGTTGGGGCCTGCGCAAACGCCCTCGCCCAGGCACGTGCCAGGCGGGGCGACGACGTTGTCATCCGTGACACCGTTGCAGTCGTCATCGACGCCGTTGCAGACCTCGACTGCGCCCGGAAAAACGTTCCCATTCTGGTCGCTGCAGTCGCCCTGGACCGAAGAGAAGCCATCGCTGTCGAGATCACAAGCGACGTTCACGCTGCCGGGTGTGCCGGTGCCGGCCAGATCGCCGACGGCCTGGCACCAGGTGACGGCGGTGTCGTTTTTGCATTGGTCGGTCATGGCGGGGTCCAGGCCCCAGACGACCGCCTCGTCGATGTCCTTGCCTGAACTGCAGAGCTGGTACGAGGTGACGTCGATGGGGCCGCCCGGGCCTTCGAGTGCCAGCTTGCCTTTGCATGCGCCGAGCGTGAATTTCTCGCCTAGATCCAATACCTTGACCTTGAGCCAGACATCCGTCGGGTTGGATGGGCTCGGTACGTGCCCGAAGGCGACGGACTCCCCCGCCATCAAGACCGGTATGGCCAGGCCGAGGTTGTACTTGGTCGCGGCGACCTTGGCACTGCCGTCTGACACGGTGAGGTAGACTTTATCTATCGATAATGGATACTTGCCCGGATTGGCAATCTCAACCCAGTGCGGCGCCGAAGCGGGACCGGTCATGAATTCTGTGATGACCAGCGCATTGGGCGGCTGCGGGCAGGTGCCGCCGGCGGGCGCAGCAGTTCCGGCAAAGGCCGGCGCGCAGAACAACACCAAACCAAGTGCCAGGGCGGGCAGAGCGAGCGCGAAGGGCAGCTTGACAGGCGGGGGACACATCACGGGCGAAGGATACGGGTTGCCGCGGCGGGACGCTAGAAAGTGATGACCCGCGCGACGCGTCGACTTCCCTACTCCCACTCGATGGTGGCCGGTGGCTTGGACGAAATGTCATAGACGACCCGGTTGATCCCGCGAACCTCATTGATGATTCTCGAAGAAATGCGCCCGAGCACCGGCCGCGGCAGGTCGGCCCAGTCCGCTGTCATGCCGTCGACGCTCGTCACGGCGCGCAGCACCGCAGTGGACTCGTAGGTCCGGCTATCGCCCATCACGCCGACGCTGCGAATCGGCAGCAAGACCGCGAAGTACTGCCACAGGCCCAGGCGTCCCGGCCACGCATCCAGCTCTTCACGGACAATGGCATCAGCACGCTGCAGCAGGGTCACTGCGTCCGCCGTCACGTCGCCCAGGATGCGCACCGCCAGGCCCGGACCCGGAAACGGCTGCCGATCGATCAGCGTCGATGGCAAGCCCAGTTCGCGGCCGAGCACCCTCACCTCGTCCTTGAACAGTTCGCGCAGCGGCTCGACAAGCCTCATGCGCATCCGTTCGGGCAAGCCGCCGACATTGTGATGGCTCTTGATGGTCGCGGAGGGGCCCTTGAACGACACGGACTCGATCACATCCGGATAGAGCGTGCCCTGCGCCAGGAAATCGAAGTGGCCCGCGTCGTGCGTGACCTTCTCGAACACCTCGATGAACGTTCTGCCTATGATTTTGCGTTTTTGCTCTGGGTCGGCGACGCCCGCCAACGCGCCGAGGAACTGCGGACCTGCCTCAGCCGTGATGAGCGGCAACCGCAAGCCCTCGCCGAAGATCTTGCGCACATCGTCGCCTTCGTCCTTGCGCAGCAGGCCGTTGTCGACAAAGACGCAGGTGAGACGATCGCCGATGGCGCGGTGCAGCAGCGCAGCAGTGACACTCGAATCGACGCCACCAGAAAGGCCACAAAGAACGCGGCCTTCCGGGCCAACCTGCGCACGAATGCTCTGCACGGCGGCGCCGACGAAACCCGCCATCGTCCACGTCTGGTTGCAGCCGCAGATGCCGACGACGAAGTTGTGCAACAGCGCCACGCCGCGCGGCGTGTGCACGACTTCCGGGTGAAACTGCAATCCATACAGGCGTTTCTCCGTGTCTGCCATCGCCGCGAGCAGGCCATCTTCGCTGCGTGCAATGACATCGAAGCCGGGCGGCAGGACGGCGACGCAATCGCCGTGACTCATCCAGACGGGCTGCGGCTGGTCGCGATCGAACCCTGCAAAAAGTCCAGTATTTCCGGGTTCCAGCGCGATCTGCGCCGGCCCATACTCGCGCGTCTGTCCCGGCGCGACGCGACCGCCCAGGGCATGCGCCATCGCCTGCATCCCGTAGCAGATGCCCAGCACCGGCACGCCAAGCCGCCACACCTCCGGCGCCTCAGGCGCATCAGGATCATAGACGCTCGAAGGACCGCCGCTGAGCACGATGCCGGCTGGCGCAAACGCACGGATCTCCGCCAACGACTTGTGGCACGGCCAGATCTCACAGTAGACACGCTGCTCGCGAATCCGCCTTGCAATCAGCATCGTATACTGCGAACCGAAATCGAGGATGAGGATGCGTTGGCTGTGCAGGGTATCGGCGGGCGGCAAGGTGGTCATGGTGGGCTCCGGTGGACGGCGCAGCCCGTGTACCACGGCCACCCGCCCAGGCAAACGCGCGTTTCGGACTTGTTGCACGCACTGCGTCGCACGCATACAGTCGACCGGCCGGCGACGCAGACTGCGCAGCACCGCGTCCCGCGCCAAGGAGTGACGCTGGCCCTGCCGCGAAAGATCTTGCCGTTGCTGCTGATTCTGCTGTCGCTTGCCGCCAGCGCGCTGGCGCGGACGCCGGTCGCCGCGCCAGTGCTGCGGGCCGGCGCGGAACAGGCGGTCTTGGATTGGCTCGAACCATTGGCGCAAGACGCGCCCATTGCGCCGGGATGGCTGCTGCGCGATGTCGCGCTCGACCCGCATCAGGTGCGGCTGCGGGCCGAAACGGCTGACGGCAAAACAGAAACGTGGCTGACGCTGGGCGCCGCCGCTGGCGCTGAGCGGCAGGGGACCGAGCGCGCGGACGTGGCTTTGCGCTGCGCCGCAGACACGCCGCGCGACCTGTGCGCGGCGGTGGCGCGCATGGTAAACGGCAAGCATTCCAAACCTTTTCCATGGCAGCCGGCCACGCGCGCCGTGGCGCCGGGCTGGTCAGGCCTCAAGGCAAGTCCGGCGACCGCGGCGGCGCGGGCGACGCTACTCCTGGCGTGGCTCCTGCTCGCTGGCGTGACCGCATTGATCCTGCGAAAACGCCAGCTTGCGCAACGAGGGCCGCCATGGCTGCCGATCGCCTTGGCGGCGTTGACGCTCCTCGGCCTGGGCGTGCGTGTCTGGCTTGCACCGCGCACGTTCTTGCACGAGCTGTACCACATTCGCGAAACAACGTCGTTTCTCTTCGGTCCTTCCGAGTTCGCCAATGGCGAGACCCTGCCGTCGCTGGCGGTTGCCGTCGACCTCTTGACCGGAGGCGCGGAGCAAGCGTTGTTCTGGACCAACCTGACCCTGGCGACGTTGACCATCCCGGCGGCAACGCTCTGTGATCTTGCGCTGTTCAGTCGGCCGGCGCGGGCTCTTGTGTCGGGTCTGCTGGTTGCCCTGTTGCCTTTGCACATCCGGTTTTCTGGATCTGAGGACTTGTGGATCGCCGGCGTGCTGCTCGCGCTGTGCAGCATTGCCTTGTGGCTGGACTGGCTCAAGCATAGGGAACAACTGGCACTTCTCGGAGCGGTGCTGGCGACTGCGCTGGCCATGCAAGCCCGACCGGAACTGCTGCCGCTGCCGCTCGCCCACGCCTTGCTGGCGCTGTGTGTGCTGCCGCCCGCACTCTGGCTGCCCCTCTTGCGCGACCGTCGCGTGTACACTGCGCTCATCGGCTTGGCGGCCCTGTGCTGGCATGTGCCTTTCGATCTGCAATTCCGCGCCGATGAGATGCCGCAAGTCACAGTGCCGGCCTCGGTCACCTTGCGCGCGCAACATCACCTGCTCGATCCGCGTTTGAGTTCACTTGCTTTGCTTGGCCTGCTCGCACTCGGCATCGCCTGGGGAGTGCGTCATGCGCCGCGTCGCTACCTCTGGCTGCTGCTGGCCAGCCAGGCATGGGTTCTGCTGGCCTTTTCGATGTTCGCGCCGGCCGGTGCGTTCGTCGAGCGATCGCAGCTTTGGCCCGCCGTGTTGCTCTGCCTTGCGATGGGCGGCGCTGTTGACGCGATCGCGGCGCACCTGCAACCGCGCTGGGTGCTTCCGGCGCTGCTGGTCGTGGCGGGCACGCAATTGGATGCTCGCTTGCCGTATGTGACGGCTCTAGGAACGCAGCAACAAGAATGGCAGTTTCTTGTCTCTGCGCTGCCGCAGCTGCCCGGGCATGGACGCCTGCTCGCGGTGGCAGATCGCCATGCGTTGGGCGGCTTTCCGGCGGATCTGCTCGCGCGCCGCGGCCCCGATTTCGACGTGATCGACGTGGCCGAGGCGTCGCGCACGGGCACCTGGCCGCGACCGGGCGCGGATTTGCTGTTCTACCAAGGCATGTTCTGCTGGTTCGCTTGGCAACCGCGGGCTCCAGCTCCCGCCGGCATGCAACCGGCCTGCCGCGAGGTCAGGGCCCGCTACCGCGCTGTGCCCATGGTATCGGCGTGGCTGCCGGGGCCGGTATCGTCTGCGCCCGAACACGCGACCATGAACGCAAAGGGCTATGAGGTCGGATTCTTTCGCCTTGAACCTTGAACGGCCCATCCGGCGCCGCGCAATGAATTCGACGGTCAGCGGCTGTAGTTCGGCGCTTCCTGAACGATCGTGACGTCGTGCACGTGACTCTCTGTCAGACCCGCCGCTGTGATGCGCACGAACTGCGCCTTCTGCAACGCTTCCAAGTCCTGACTGCCCGTGTAGCCCATGCCCGAACGCAGTCCACCGACCAATTGATGCACGGTGGCGGCCAGCGAACCCTTGTACGGCACCCGCCCTTCCACGCCTTCTGGCACGAGTTTGCGGTTGTCGGTGGTATTCTCTTGAAAATAGCGGTCTTTCGAGCCGCGCTGCATCGCGCCCAAGGAGCCCATGCCGCGGTACGTCTTGTAGGAGCGGCCCTGGAACAAGACGACGTCGCCCGGCGCCTCTTCGGTGCCCGCAAGCAGCGAACCGATCATCACCGTGTTCGCTCCCGCTGCGAGCGCCTTGACGAGATCGCCTGAAAAGCGCACGCCGCCATCGGCAATAACCGGGATGCCCAATTCGCGTGCCGCAGCCGTGCAATCCAACAGCGCGCTGAACTGCGGCATGCCCACGCCGGCCACCACCCGTGTCGTGCAGATCGAACCCGGACCGATGCCGACCTTGACCGCGTCCGCTCCCGCCTCGAACAGCGCGCGCACCGCTGCGGCCGTGGCGATGTTGCCAGCAATGACATCTACTTGTGGAAACGCGTCCTTGATGCGCCGCACGGTCGCCAACACGTTCTGCGAGTGCCCGTGCGCCGTGTCCACGACGACCGCATCGACGCCCGCCGCGATCAGCGCTGCCGCCCGCAGTTCACCATCGCGCCCCGTGCCGACCGCCGCCGCACACAACAAGTGCCCGCGCGCGTCCTTGGCGGCTTGAGGATGGCGCTCGTTGTTCTCGATGTCCTTGATCGTAATCAAACCAACGAGTTCACCATTGGCATCGACGACCGGCAACTTCTCGATGCGGTGGGTGTGCATCAGCCGGCGCGCTTCCTCCGGCGCGCAACCCAGCGGCGCCGTCGTCACGTTCGCCGTCATCAAGTCCGAGACATGCTTGGAGTAATCCGTCTCGAAGCGCACATCACGCGCCGTCAACATGCCGACCAGCTTGCCATCGGCCACGACCGGCAATCCCGAGATGTCATTGCGCTGCATCTCTTCGAGCGCTTCGGCCAGCGTGCCGGTCGGCGCCACGGTCACCGGGTTCTCAATCATCGTCGATACGGTGCGTTTGACCTTGCGCACGTGCCCCGCCTGCTCTTCGACGCTCATGTTCTTGTGGATGACGCCGATGCCACCTTCGCGCGCAAGCGCAATCGCAGTGGCCGCTTCGGTGACCGTATCCATGGCGGCTGAAACAATCGGCACATTCAGGCGGATGCGCTTGGTCAGCTGCGTCGCTGTCGAGACCGTGTGCGGCAGAACTTCGCTGTAGGCAGGCACCATCAGGACGTCGTCAAAGGTCAGTGCCGGCGTCGAGGCAACAAAGCGGTGGGCGTGGGCGGTGGACATCGGCGGCTCCCGTCCCTGCGCGGTGGCAGGATTGGGCGCGGGAGGTTAGCAAGAAACGGCGCAGGACGCATCGGCGCGATCTGGCTGTTGCACAATTGTGGCGAGGCGCTTGCCTACTTCGCGTCCGGCTGATCCGCACCCGATGTGGCGTCCGCGTCCGGCAAAGGCGAGAGCAGCACCATGCCTTTGGGCGCAAAATAGATTCCGTCTGGACTCGAAGTTGCGAAGGAGCCCGTCAGCGTAACTTCGTCGCCGACCTTCCAGCCACGGGCGGCGAGATCCCGTTCACCGCCGACGAGCAACCGCTTGCCCTGGCCGTTCTTGGCGTCGGTCAAATGCAAGTACGGGGCTGGACTACAGATCTTCTCGGTCGGCGGGCACACTTGCAAGGCGGCAATCGTGCCACGCACCATCAATTCCGTCACCAGCTTGTCCGCATCGGCAGCGAACAGACCGGCCACCGAATAGGCACCATCCGGGTAGCGATCCGGCAACTTGGGCGGATGGAGGTCGGGCCGCGGCGGCAATTGCGCCGTGCCTGGCGCCGCCTTGCGCACGGGATAGGATTCCGGCGGCTTCTGACACCCTGAGCAGGCGAGAACCGCAGTGATGAGAATCAAGAGACCACGTTGGTTGAGCACGACGTGCACGGGCGCCTCCCACTGAAGCCAGCAAGCGTGCCGCCAACGTGGCGCAAAGTCCAGGACTCGCAGCCTTGGCGAGGGCTATGCCAGTTCCGACTTGAGCCGCTCTGCCAACCTCAGCGACAAACTCATGATCGTAAGCTGGGGATTGACGCCAGGTGTGTCCGGCAACACCGCGCCATCACAAACGGAAATGCGTGATGTCAATCGCAGATCCCGATCAACGACGCGACCGATGCCGGCTGTACCTTGGGGATGGAACCCGCTCGCCATCAACCGCGCGGGCGTCAGATCCTCGGGACGCAGGCGATGCAGATCCGCAAGTGAAGTCGGCTCGTTGGCGATGCCCGCCACCGGCAGCAGCACGCCTTTGGCACCAGCGGCGAACCATGTCTCGGCGATCAGCAGGATACCCCGCGCCAGATCGAGCGCGTCTTCGGGGTCCAGTCGGTAATTCACGACCGGCCAGCCGGCGAACTCCTGCACACTGCCGTGGCCGCGATCGCGCACCATCAGACCGAAACTCGCCAGTTGATCCCCATGTTCCAGCCACCAGCGCGCGCGCTGCCCGGCCGCCGCGACGACCGGAGCCACCGTGCTGCGCGGCGTATAGATGCCTTCGAGGACGACCCGTTCCAACTCGGGCGGTTGGTAGCCCAGGCCCTGGGGAACGCCGATTTCGCCGTGGACCGGCTGGTCGAACCAGCCGAATACCTTGGTCGCGGGGTGAATCTTCAGGTGCCGTCCAGCCTTGTCCCAGTGGGGCCCCAGTTGGCTGCGGCGGATGAGTCCGGGTGTGGCAAGCGCCCCGGCGGCCAGAACCAGATGCCGCGTGCGCAGTTCGCTTTCGCCGTCTGGGCCTTCGATGCGTACCCGCACGCCTAGCGCATCCTCGCAGATCGCCGTTGCACGGGTGTGCATCCGCAACTCGGCACCGGCCGCGAGGGCGGTCGGCAGGAAGGCGCGATCCGTGCTCTGCTTGGCGCCGGTGGGGCAGCCAAAGCAGCAGACCCCGGAACCTTTGCAGGCCGGCGCGTTGCGCGGCAGGACGTAGGCGCCCGCGCGGCCTTGCGCGTGCAGCCCTTGCTCGAAGAGGTGCGCCGAGGCACCCAGCAGCGATCGCGGCGGCACGGTCACACCGATGAGCGCCGAGGCCTTGGCCACGAAGGTCGGAAGTTCGCTGCAGAAACCGCCGCCCGTCTCCGCGTCCCAGCGCGCCAGCCACTCGCGCGGTGGCGCCAGAGCCGTGCCTGAATTGATGGCTGTTGTGCCTCCGGCGCCGCGGCCGATCAACACCGGCAGCAGGCCTTGGTTCATGGCCACGATCATGCCCTGATGGCCGTAGTAGCGCTCCAACGCGCGGGGCGGCGCCAACGGCGTGACAGGTCCCCCCGCTTCAAGAATCGCAACGCTCAGGCCGTGTTCAGCGAGCGCGGTCGCGACGGGAGCGCCGCCCGCGCCCGAGCCGACGACGATCACGTCGTAGTGCGCCGGTCCCGAAACCGGGGCCCGAACGGCAGCCCGCACCGGATCCAGCGCCGGAACCGGAACGGGAACCGCCGCCCGGTTGTGCGATGAATCCTGTTCCTGCGCACCGCTGTACAGCGCCTCCCACAGCGGCAACCGTGCCAACTGCCAGAGCACACGCGGCCATGGCCAGCGGTGGTGGTGCAACACCTGCTCCAGCGCGTCGAAGTCCGCGGCCGACAACGCGCGCGCACGCCGCCAGCGACCCAGCAGCAGAGCGGGTGCCAGCAGATCGAGCAACACCACAATGAGTGGCCAGATCCAGCCGACCGGCGCGTCGTAGCGGCGCGCCCGCGCACGCGCAACCTGGCTTAGCGTCACACTTTTCGCTGCACTCGCGCCGTGCGCCTGCAGCCAGCGTTGACAGAGATCCATCGTGTTTTCCTCCAGCTACAGCGTCACGGGTCGCGTGGGTGGCTGGCGCCCGACTTCCTCGAACGCCGCCGTACCTGTCGCCACCAGCGTCTTGTGGACGCCTCGCCCCGGGTCGCTCAGTTCCAGTCTCAAGCTGGCAAGTTTGCTGTTGGCACACCAGAGGTTGGAGCCATCGGTGTCGGTGTAGGTCACGAGCGCAACGCGCTCCGCGGACGGCGCGATCAGTTCGCCCTTGAGCCGCGCCCCTGCTGCCTGCACTGAAAACTGCCACCGTCCGTCGCCCCACTCGGTTCGGGCCGACGTCATGCGCCACAAGCCCGAGAATGCGTAGCGCGCGCCGCCGACGTCGAGGACGAAGGAGGACAGGGGCGGCGTTGCCCAGCCGGCGATGCGAACGCTGGCAGAAAGACCCTCGAATACCGCGTCTTCGCCCCCATCGAAGTGGTTGCAGTGCGCCCACGCCCAACGCTCGGCGTGGCGCTTGCCGTGGATGTGCCCCAGCATGCCTGTCGCGTCGGCGACCGCATGGCTCTCCTTGCCTGTCCTGACCGTTCCGCTGACGCGCAAGTCGAGCAGCGGTGAGCGAAAGACGCTGCCGGCCAATCCCAGCGCGCGCAGCACGGCCGGCGTGTGTTCGAAGCGGCAACCGCGGTCCTGCCAGTGCAGATCCCAGCCGATGTCGCCCGCACTGCCGATGGCGTGGGCATCGTCGAGATGGCTGTCTGCGACGTGAAACACCGCGTCGTGACCGACGAATCTCTGCGGGTCGGCGTCGGCCGGCAGCAGCGGCGTGCCGTGCGCGCCCGCCAGTTCGAGGGGCCAATCCGTCTTTCCAGAGCGAATCGTGCCGCCCTCGAACAGCAGTGCCCACGTTGCGGCCTCGCTGGTCTTGCCGTCGAGCAGCGTGTGACGCAGCCAAAGTGCGCGATCAGGTCCAAGATCCACTTTGGCGAACCAGACTTCGTAGAAGGGCCCGCTGCGCCGCGAGCGCGTGAAGCCCGGTAGCCGCGGCTGCGCATCCAGCCCGCGACGCGCCAGAAACAGCGTGACGGCGACGAACCCGTCGGTTGCCGCGCACAGCAGCCAAATCGCGCCGTGTATGGCCGCGAGGTAGAGAAAAGCTAGCGTGCTTGCAATCTTGGCGGACATCAGCACGACATAGGGGCCGCGGTCGCGCGGCTCGTGCGCCGTCAGGAGCGCCAACCCCGTCACCGCGACCATCAGCGACAGCGCCAGCACGTGCCACAACGATCCCGGCACGACATCCATTGTTCCGCCGAGATGCAGCAGTGCGCCGAGCGTGTGCAACCCGTTGCCGACCCAATCGGGAACGATGGCGAACTGGGCGCCCGTGACCACGAACAAGGCCGCCCAACCGAGCGCGACACCGCGGTAGATGCGAAGGCGGGACGTGGACATCGCAGCTCCTTTGGGCCGCCGACGGCGGCGAGCCGCCATGAAACTGACACATCCGTCACTTCCTTGCAAGTAAAACTGGCGCGGTCGTCATTTTTCCGACTTGAAACCGCGGCAGCCGACTGCTACACCGATGCGCCGGAGGCATCACGTGGGACGTCGCGAGGACAACAAAGCCAAGAAACGTGCGGATCTCGAGGCGGCAGCGCTGCGGCTGTTCCTGAGTCAGGGCTACCACGCTACGAGCATCGAGCAGGTGGCGGCCGAGGCCGGCGTGGCGCGCGGCACGTTCTACCTCTATTTCGACGACAAGGAAGCGCTGTTCCGTTCCTTGGTTGGCGCGGCCCTCGACCCGGCGATCGATGCGCTGGTCGAGGCGCGGGCAGCCTTGGACGTCGCGCGGGATGCCCTGCAAAGTGGCGCCGCGTACCAGGAACTGGGTGCGTCGCTGGTGCGGACTGTTATGGAATGCCCTGAAGCGACACTGCTATTCTACCGAGAGCAGCGCAATCCCGGGCCGATCGGCGATTGGCTGCGCACCCGCTCGGCGCAACTCGACAGTTTCGTCGCCGACATGGTGCGGTCGTTGGGCGAGCGCGGACTGGTTCGCAAAACCGACCCACGTTTCGCGGCTTTGGCAATTGTCGGCGCCATCGACCGGCTGGTCTACGCGTGGCTCAGTGGCAACGAGTTCGGCGATCCGGCACAGGTGGCGCAAGAGGTGGTGCGCCTGTTCGGCGAAGGTCTGGTCGATCAGCCACCCGCCCGAGCGCTTTGAGCGGGGGTTGGTGATGCGCCGCGCCATGGTGTTTCTTGCCGTAGCCTCATGGTCTTGCGGCCCTGCGCAGCCGAGCCCCTGCGAAGCGGAGCGCTTCAAGTGCAGCCAATCCACCGCTGGCTTCCGACTCATCGCGGGCTGCACGCTCCCGGATCCATTGGCGATCGAAATCGGTTACGGCCAGGGCAGCTTCACCCCTCTGCTGCCCGATGCAAAGCTGCCCGTGTTCCTCGGCAGCCAAGGCGGGCAGCACACTTATCTGGCTGTGCGCATTGCCAATCCCGCGTTGGATCGCTACGACAAACTCGAAGTGCACTTCTTGCTGACATCCGTCGATCCAGTGCCTTGCGACGAATGGAACGCCCGCGCGGCACCCGACGCGACATCCGCTGACGCGGGCAACGACATCGAAGGCAGCGAGGGCATTTGCATTCGCAAGTTCGGCGAGCGCACGGTACTGCTTGGCCAAGGCGCGGCGATCAAGAAGGACGCGCAAGGCGCGGTGATCGAGACCGGTCTGGTCGTCTTTCTCGAATCGTGGCCGGGCGGCGCG
>Ga0172370_10000547_pt1 | contig 58764 bp, 48 predicted proteins | sample LakKiv5m_FD_114538 | JGI IMG/M metagenome (GOLD analysis project Ga0172370, IMG submission 114538) | Freshwater microbial communities from Kabuno Bay, South-Kivu, Congo - kab_022012_11.5m | ecosystem: Environmental > Aquatic > Freshwater > Lake | place: Democratic Republic of the Congo... | reverse complement strand
TATCGCATATTTCGGCGGGCATGTGTGTCTTGGGCAAAAACCCCTAACCCCTAATCCCTATTCTCTAACCCCAAAACCTGCTACAATCGCATTAGCACCCATGGAAAAGCTTCACCTGACCAACCTGGAGATGCTCGAAGCAGAGAGCATTCACATCATGCGCGAAGTGGTCGCGGAATTCGAGCGGCCCGTCATGCTGTATTCGGTGGGGAAAGATTCCTCGGTGATGGTGCGACTGGCGCAAAAGGCGTTCGCGCCCGGCAACATTCCCTTCCCACTGCTGCACGTGGACACCGGCTTAAAGTTCCCGGAGATGTATGCGTTCCGCGATGCCTTTTGCCGCGAGATCGGCGCCGACTTGCGCGTTTATCGAAACGAGGAAGCAATCGCCGCCGGGACCGATCCATGGGAGCTGGGCACGGTGAAATGCTGCGCGGCATTGAAGACGCAGGCGCTGCTGAACGCATTGAGTGAAGGAGGCTATGACGCGGCTTTCGGCGGCGCGCGGCGGGAGGAGGAGAAATCCCGCGCGAAGGAACGTGTATATTCTTTCCGCGACGCCCACGGCCAGTGGGACCCGAAAAACCAGCGGCCCGAGTTGTGGAACCTTTATAACGGTAGAATCAACAGAGGCGAGAGCATCCGCGTCTTCCCGCTCTCCAACTGGACCGAGCTCGACGTCTGGCTGTATATCTACCGCGAGCAGATTCCGGTGGTGCCGATGTATTTCGCCGCCCCGCGCCGGGTAGTGACGCGCGAAGGCCGGCTCATTCCCGTCTATGAAGGCACCCGCCTGCGTCCCGGCGAAGAACCGGAGATCGTTGTCTGCCGTTGCCGCACACTCGGCTGCCATCCCTGCACCGGCGCCATTCGCTCGACTGCCGCCACGCTGCCGGAGATCTTCGAGGAAATGTTCACCACTCGCCAATCCGAACGCATCACCCGCACGATCGACCACGACCAGGACAGCTCGATGGAACAGAAAAAACGGGAAGGATATTTCTGAGTTTGGAGTTCCAGCTTCCAGATTCAAGTGAGCTTGGAACTTGGAACTTAACCAACTCTTGATATTATCCGATTCTTTCACGAAGGAACCCGTTCTATCAGGTGGAAAATCAAGCCTTGGAGGGTTTAGAAGCCGCCAGCGACGGGTAACCCCTTGAAGGATGTTTTTTAAGCCTGACGATCGAAGCACAAGGCGGCTGCGCCGCGACCAAAGATAAGATTTGCGTCTGTTGGCGAGAAGTCGCGGATTAGTAATACAAAGTGAACTCATTATCGATGGACGATATATGTGAACAATGCGGCGCGCCTTACCCCAACGGCGCGAGCCATTGCCCGGCTTGCGGAACGCCGATTCAACTTTCCGCAGAAACGGATGACGACGATCCGGCCGCGCAACTCACCCGTACGCTGCTCTTTCAAGCGCGTACCTACCAGCAGCGCGGAGACCTGGCCAACGCCATCAAATGCGCCGGCGACGCGCTGGCGATTCGCCCGACCTGCAGCACCATCCACACTTTTCTTGGCTCGCTATACGAGCAGCAGGGCGAGCATGCCGCGGCGCAACTGCACTTCAAGAAAGCGCTGACGGTAACCCTTACGCCGGACGAGGAATGCGATATTCCGCTGCTCCCCTTGCGGGAGACAGCCCCGCGTTCGACAACCGGCGGGTGGATGCTGCCCGTGCTGGTCGGCTGCATGGTTTTCAGCGGACTGGCAGCGCTATTCACGCTATGGCCGGGGAATTCGACCGTCAGCATCAGCGGTTCTCTGCCTTACCCGCGGGTGCTGCCGAAGTTGCCCGTCCCTGGTCCGGTTAATATTAAACCGTCGGCCAGGGAGAGCGTTACACCTATCGCCGACAAAGGGCAATCCGGCATAACGCGGTATCATGAGACCGCACCCTTACCCCGAGATTATTCGGATGGCACCGCGACGACCGATTCCATCGAGACGGAGGTAATCGGGCCATCGGCCGCCGAGATTCTGCCGATCATGTCGGCGACGCCAACGGCGGAGCAGGCGGATGCAGCATATGCCGGCGGATCGTATGAACGCGCCGCCGCCATTTACGAGAAGGTGCTGGCAAATCAGGATAAAGTACCTCCCCGCATACATCAATATCTGGCACTTTCTTACCATCGGCTCGGCAATATCAACAAGGCGGAGCACCATATGGGCCTGGCGGTCGATGGGTATCAGCAGGCGCTGAATGCGGATCCACAAAACAATATCCTGCGGCAGGAGCTGCAAAGCTGCCAGGCGCTGCTCGAATCGCTGCGCGCCGGCGGTGACTCCATCGCCCCATAACGGGTCCACCGGCCGGCGCTGCTTTCTTCAACTCCCGCCTCACACTTGATTTTCCAGCGTTATCAGGGGAAAATAGTCCAGGTCCCGAGTTCCAAGTTCCGAATTCCAGGTTCTAGGTTCAGAGTCCGACGATGTCGGACTGGTCGTATCGAGAGAGCAATACATTTACTTACTTTTACAGTTGAGGAGAGCTTGTGCGGTTAGCGATAACATGTTTTGCGGGCGTCGGGGGCAGCGGCATCGTAGCGACGGAGCTGGGGATCGGCCTGGCGGCGCGGGGATACGAGGTGCATTTCGTGAGCGCCGACATGCCGTTCCGCCTGGAGGATCTGTCGGATCGCCTTTTCTTTCATCCGGTCCGTCCCTTTCCCTACCCGGTATTGAACAACCCGATGTATGACCTGGCGCTGGCGTCGCGATTGGCGGAGGTAATCGCGGAGCAGGAGCTGGACCTGCTGCACGTCCATTATGCCATCCCGCATGCCGTCTCCGCTTACCTGGCGCGGCAGATCTGCCCTCGCCCCTTCCGGGTGATCACCACGCTGCACGGCACCGATACGCGTCTGGTCGGGCTTGACCCCTCATATCGACCCATCACCCGCTTCAGCCTCGAGCAATCCGATGGTGTTACGGCAGTGTCGCGCGACCTGGCCGAGCATACGCGGGCGGCCTTTTCACTGTCGCAGCCCATCGAAGTTATCTATAATTTCGTGGATACCGAGCGCTTCCGCCGCCGCGTGCTGCCGCCGTGCTTCCGCGAGCATTTTGCCGCGCCCGACGAGCGGCTGGTAGTTCACGTCTCCAACATGCGCCCGGTGAAGCGGCTGGGCGATATCGTGCGCGCCTTTGCCCACCTGCAGCGCGCGGTTCCCGCGCGCCTGTTGATGGTCGGCGAAGGTCCCGACCAGCCGGAGGCCGAGCGGCTGGCTTGCGCATTGGAGATATCCGATCGGGTCAGCTTCGCCGGCAATATCACCCACGTGGAAAACGCGCTGGCGGTGGCGGATCTCTTCCTGATGGCTTCCGAAACGGAATCCTTCGGACTGGCCGCGCTGGAAGCGATGGCCTGCGAGGTGCCGGTAGTAGGCACCCGCATCGGCGGCGTGCCGGAAGTCGTCGAGCACGGAGTGACCGGACTGCTGGCTCCGCTCGGCGACGTCGAGGCGCTGGCGGAGGCCTGCATATACCTGCTGACCGATAAAGAGCGTTTGGCGGGGTTCGGCAGCGCCGCGCGCATGCGCGCGGAAGCCTGCTTCAGCCACGAAGCCGGCATTGCCGCCTACGAGCGATATTACGATCGAATCGCCGCCGCGGCGGTATAGAGCTGCTTTCAGCAATTGGCGGCCATTTCGCTAGGAAATCGATGCGAAGTATGGTACTATTCTTGTACCTCGTTCTACAGTGCATGCCGTATCTCGCGGGAGGCTTGATCGCATGCCGGGTGAGTATAGAAGGGATTCCCGCACGGCAACTGTTGCGCGCAGCGATAGTAAGGGCATAAGCCCGCGCGATCGATTGCTCGGCAGACAATTAGATGCCAGCCGCGGAGGAATCCAATGTCGTCGTATAGATACAGCGCCATCGACCATACCGGACGCCCGTATACGGGAACGCTGGAAGCGGAGAATCTGGAAGCCGTTCGCACAAAGCTTGCCGAGCTGCGCTACCACATAGTCAGTATTACGGATGTGGGCAACGCCGCCGGCGTTGGTGAATTTTTCAAATCCTTTACTCGCGTCAAGCAAAAAGAGCTGGTGGTGTTCAGCCGGCAATTCGCCACGATGATCGATGCCGGCTTGAGCGTGCTGAAGTGTCTGGACATTCTGGGACGGCAGACGAAGGATCCCGTGCTGCGGGAAACGCTGGTAACCGTCCGCCGCGACGTCAACGGCGGCGCCAGTCTGACGGAAGCCATGACCAAACATCCGCGCGTCTTTCCGCGGCTCTATATCAACATGGTGCGCTCCGCCGAGGCCGGCGGCATTCTCGACCAGGTGCTCGACCGGCTGGCCACCTTCCTGGAGAAGGAGCTGGAGATGCGCCAGAAGGTCCGCTCGGCGATGATGTATCCGACGGTGGTGTTCGTTTTCGCCTCCATCGTGATGGGCGTGATGATGTTCTGGGTGCTGCCGCAATTCGCAACAATATTCAAGGATATGGGCATCACCAAGCTGCCGCTTTCGACGACGTTGATGTTGAGCTTTGCCGTCACCGCGCGGAATTACTGGTATCTGGTGCTGCTGGTCATCATTGCCGTCATAACGTCTTTCGTGCTGTATGGGCGGACGGAAACGGGCGCCATGCACCTGGACCAGTTGAAGCTGCGTGTGCCGATATTCGGGGATATTATCTTGAAGGTGGCTATCTCGCGCTTTGCCCGCACTTTTGGCACCCTCATCTCGAGCGGCGTGCCGGTGCTGCGCGCCATGGAGATCACCAGCGACACCACCGGCAACCTGGCTATCTCCAGTGTCATCGATAAGGCGCGCAACAGCGTGAAAGAGGGTGAGAAGATCAGCGCGCCCATGGAGACCAGCGACTATTTTCCCGTCATGGTGACGCAAATGATTTCCGTCGGCGAGGAAACCGGACGGCTGGACCAGATGCTGGTGAAAGTATCCGATTTTTACGAAACGGAAGTGGATGCTATACTCAAGGGACTGGCTTCGCTGATCGAGCCTATCATGATCGTTGTACTCGGCGTTCTGGTCGGTTTCATCGCGGTCAGCGTGATTACGCCGATATATACGCTGGTCAACAGCGTGGGAGGTTAACAAGCTTTGCAGCCATACACCACTGTCACCGACCAGATTCCGGCAACGGCGAGTGAAATCGAAACGCTGGCTCTTTTCCGGTCCTTTCGCGAGGCACGGGGAACCGCGATACGCGACCAGATCGTCAGCCGTTATCTGAACCTGGTGCAGAGCGTAGCGCGCCGGTTCAGCGGTATGGGTGAATCGACGGAGGACCTGATTCAGGAAGGAGCCATCGGCCTGCTGAACGCGGTAGACCTGTTCGATCCGGATCGCGGCGTCAAGTTCAGCACATATGCCTGCCACCTGATCACCAGTCAGATTCAGCATTATCTGCGCGATCGCGGGCGATTGATTCGCCAGCCGGCCTGGGTGCAGGAGCTGAATACCAAGGTCACCCGCGTCACCGAGCAATTGTCGCAGGAGTTGGGCCGCGACCCCACGCCGGCCGAAGTGGCGGAGCGGCTCAATATTTCCGTCGAATCGGTCGTCAACGTGCTTGCCGCGCGCTCGCTCAACCGCGTGATGTCGCTCAACGCCCCCGCCGAAGGCGCCAACGATACCGAGCTGTCGCTGATCGAAAAGGAGAAGGTTTCCACTACCAAACTCGCCGCGTTGCAATTGCCGGTGGAGGACCGCATTGTCCTCGATGAAGCCATCCGCGGTCTCAAGGAACTGGAGCAGAAGGTCGTCCGCCTGTTCTTCTTCGGCGATCTCAATCAAACGGAGATCGCGCGCAAGCTCGGCATCTCGGTAAATTATTCCTCCTACCTGCTGCGGCGCGCCATCGCCAAAATCAAGGCCACGCTGGAGGAGCAGCGCACCCAGGAAGTCGCCGTCATGGTAGAGCAGGAAACCCCGCTGCCGGCGCCTGCCGACTTCCCCACCTTCGATCCGGCAACCGGCGTTTATTCCCGCGAATATCTGCGCCTGCGCCTGGCCGAGGAAATCGCGCGAGGCAGGCGCTACCCGACCAATTTCGCTCTCCTGCTGATAAGCACCCTGGGTCTGGAAGGCACCGCGGAAGAACATCTGCCTCCCCTGCTCGCGGCAATAGGGCAGATGCTGCGCGTCAGCACGCGCATTGTAGACTTGACCGCCCACCTCGGCAACGGGCGTTTCGGCCTGCTGCTGCCGCATACGGGCCGCGAAGCGCGCGTGCTGGGCGACCGCCTGTGCTGCCTGATCACCACTCGCGAGCTGCTGCCGCCGAACCAGACCACGCCGCTGGCATTCAGCGTCGGCTACGCCGTATTCCCCATGGAAGGCACAACGGTGGAGATGCTGTTCGATCGCGCCGAGCACGCGCTTTCACTCGCGATAAAAGAAGGTCCCAACACCGTCATGGGGGTGCCGATGCATCGCCTGCCATTATCCGCCCATTCCTGAAACGGGCTTATGAGCACGAGCATGAAATGGGTCCGGTTCGCGCGCATGCACGGGCACGAACCGGTTCCCCGAGAAAGGCGCGAATAACCGACAATCACCCATCCAACCCTCCAATCTTCCAACCTTTGTCAGGTCTTGTTTGTACATTATTACGGCAATTATGGTATAAGTTATCCTCATGCTTGACGAATCGCGGGAGGATTAGCCTGCCGATCGGCGAATACATGACACACTCTGCAACAGGGAATACTGTCTCGTGGTCGCACGGCTAACACGAAAACCGGCGAAAAGCATGGCAGCCCCGCGCGCACATAAATGTGACGGCACGGGGAAGGAGGCTTAAGTGCTACGTTTGGGATGGCTCACCGCCCATCTAGTTATTTTGCTGGGTCTCTGCGCTAACATCGCTTCGGCGCAATTACAATGGGACTCGAAGGAATTCATGGGGATCGATGAGATCAAGGCGGGAATGGTCGGCTACGGCAAGACCGTCTACGCGGGAACTAAAATCGAGAAATTCGACATCGAAGTGGTCGGCGTGCTGCGTAAGGTCGATTTCGGCTTCGATATGATCCTCATTAGGGTTACCAGCGGCCCGGTGGTCGACCGCCATCTGCAGACGGTAGAAGGCATGAGCGGCAGCCCGATTTACATCGATGACCGCCTGATCGGCGCCTATGCATATGGCTGGAACTTCCAGCAGGAAGCAATCGCGGGAGTCACCCCCATTGCGGCCATGCTGGATTGCAGCCAACCCGGCAAGGCCGACCGGCCGCTGGCCGGCAGCCTGGTGCCTTCCAGCAAGGTACTGCGCATCGGGGAGCATCTCATCACCCATGTCAACGTGGTCGCCACCGAAGCTGAAAGAGAATCCCTGCAGGCGAAGAGCAGCCCTACCACCATGGTGCTTACGCCGGTCGCCACCCCGCTGTTCATGAGCGGCATGTCGGAAAAGACGGCGGCGCCGCTGCAGCGGATGCTGAACAATTATAATTTGCGGGCCATGCCCGGACCCGGCGAGATCGAAGGGCCGGCGCCGCCGTTGGAGCCCGGTTCAGCGGTATCGATTTCGTTGATGGAGGGCGATGCAAATCTCAGCGCGATCGGCACGGTCACCTACGTCAAGGATAATACCGTACTTGCCTTCGGCCATCCTTTCCTGGGCGTCGGCGATATCGACATGCCGATGGCGCCGGCGTATGTTTACGGCATTATCAGCAGCAGCGAATCCTCTTTCAAGCTGGCCTCACCTTACTCGCGCACGGGCCGGCTGTATTCCGACCGCAACTTCGCCGTTGCCGGCATCGTGGGGGAGAAGTCGAATACCATTCCGATCTCATTATATCTAACCGACAAGAGCCGCGATTTCTCCCGCCGGTATCGGGCCGAGATGATAAATCACCCGTACTTCTCGCCGATTTTATTGTATATGTACGTGCTGGATGCCGGCGCTATGCAGTTGGGCAACTTGTCCGTGGAGCCGCTGGCCGACGGCACCTTTACCGGGCGCATGCTGTTGAAGACGGATAAGCTGGGGGATATCGACCAGCAGGTGGTGGTGACGCCGCAGTATTCGCTGTTCGACTTGCCGTTCGGGTCTTTTTACTCGCTGCCCCAGATTATACTGGATAATCCCTATGAGAAAGTCGGCATAGATAATGTCTTCATCGATCTGCAATACGAGCCGGGCCGCAGCACCGCGATGATCGAGAAGGTCATTGCCGACCGCCCGGTGGCGCGCCCCGGCGAAACGGTGAACCTTACGGTGAAGGTGCGTCCTTACGGCAAGCCGCTGGAAAGTTACATCATTCCGGTAAAGGTGCCGGAGAACGCCGCCGAGCCGGTGATGCTGGTCGCGGTGGCCGGCGGCGGCATGTGGCCGGTACTTCGTCAATATGACCGTCCTATCCCGCTGCCGGAACAAGGCTTGAAAGGCATCATCGACTGGCTGACTCACGATCCCTCTACGCAATCGCTGATCACCGCGAAGCTGCTCCCCACTCCCAGTTACGGATATCGCGGCCGCATGCTGCGCGATCTACCGCCGCATATTCTCGACCTGCTTCGTTTTGCCGATACCGGCGTCATTCCTCAGCAAGTAAGCTCGAGCGCCCAAGGCGCCGGCGGACTGCCGGGCGGGCAGGCCATGCCGACGACGTATTTCTCCAGCCAGGAGGTTCCATATATCACCATCGGCCTCCAGGTGGTGAACATCGCCGTGGAGACCGAGGATAGCGTGGTACAGCCCTTGAGCAGTAAATCGGGATTCAGCATGCAGCTCCCGGTGTTGAGTTCCTCCCTTGCCGGTGGCTCTTCCGCCGGGGGAGGGCCATCGGAAAGATACGAACCGATGAATGCCTGGACTATGTTTATGACCCCGCTGCAGCGCGCGCGTTATGCCCAACTCGAGGCGAGCATGCGTTTTACCGATCCGGGGCGGTTACAGCCGATTACGATGCCGGCATTGCCCATGTTGACCGGCCTGCCGTCGATGGACACGCTGCCGCTTTCCATCTCGCGGCGACAAACCGGTCCTGATATGGAAGAGCCGGTGCAGCCGGATCAGGACGTCGAAGCCGATGATGATACGGGTGATAACGGTGAAGAAGGAATGGAGGATGAGCCGTTAACTGACGAAGGAGACGATGTTCCGCCCAGCAACCTGGCGCCGGGCCGATCCGGTGGAGGTGGAGAAGTATACGCCGGCTTGAAGGACCTGCTCACGAAAAAGCAATCGAGCTGGGGGCTGACTACGCGGGATGATTTCATCCAGGGCAAGCACCTGGGCACCGGCGTCACCTCCAAGGGTAGTCTGGTGCTGGTGCCGGCGGTAAGTTCCATTTATCAGACGACCGAGATGGTGCCCTGGCGGATGGTGACCGTCGGGGACAACACCTACGTGGCCGGCTGGAACAGCAGGCAGATCATCCGTATCGGTCTCGATGGGAACAGCGGGTTTTTTTTCACCCGGGATGGTGAGGGAACCGAGGCGATCACCGCGCTGGCTGCCGACACAGCCGGAAATTTGCTTATCAGCACCTGGCCCGAGCAGCATGCGGTGCTGATTTCGCCGGCGGGCGAAGTACTCAACGATTGGCAACTGCCCGGCAGCGTGGTCTGGGATCTGGCGGTGACGGCGGACGGCAGGCGTTATGTCGCCACCGACGGCGGCATAGTTTATCTGCTGCACGACGATAAGCAGGTACCGCTGCGGGTAGCCTGCAGCGTGCCGGATAAGAACGTGGTGGCGATGATAGCCGATGGGGACGGCCTGCTATTGGCCACCGCTCCTCGCGGGAAGGTATACCGCCTGGGGAAGGACAACCTGTTGCGCTCGGTATACGAAGGCAAGGGAATGGTGACCAGTCTGGCGGTTGATAAGGCGGGCAACCTGTATGTCGGCATGTCACCGAGCTGCCAGGTGATCCGCGTTTCACCGGACGGCATTCAGCGGGAGATCATGCGCGGCATGGGCCGCGGCAATCGCCACGTGCTGGCGATGCGGATGGTCGGCGATGATCTATACGCGGCGACCGGCCCGGCGGGCGGCGTTTATCGGATCAGCAACCCCGCCGGCCAGGATGTGGAAGTGACCCCCATTTTCGTGCGCGAAGATCACCGCACCGGGTCCGAGACGGATGGCGTCGGCCCCGAATCGGTGATGGTGAATGCTCTCACCGTCAACAGTAAAGGCGAGCTGCTGGCGGCGGCTTCCACGCCTGGTCAGGTGATAAAGCTCGAACCGCGCAATCAGGGCGCGTTTCTTTCGACCGTGCTGCAGACGCCGGTGGTCGCCCGCTGGGGAAGATTGGACCTGCAGACGGATGTAGCGGATGGGCAGCAGATCACGGTGGAGAGCCGCAGCGGCAACACTTCAGTGCCCGACAGCACCTGGAGCGGATGGACCGCGGTAGCGAAGGACTGGTCGGAGCTGACCAGCCCACCGGCTACCTTCGCGCAGTTCCGCGTCACCTTGAAAGGCACGGAAACCTCGCCGACGCTCACCTATGCCCGCCTGTTCTACCAACCGGCCAACCGGGCGCCGCAAGTCCGCTTGCTGGCGCCGCAGGCCGGCATGTATTGGAGCGGCACGAAACAGATCCGCTGGGAAGCGCGCGATATCGACGAGGATGAGCTGACCTATACCGTATTCACCTCGCCGGACCGCGGGAAGACCTGGGAGCAGATCGTGCGCATGGCGTCCGGAGAGAAACCGGAGGACAAAGCCGGAGAGGAACCGGACGGAAAGCCCGCGGAGGACACCAAGGCCGCGCCGGAAGATGATGACAAACCCGCCGGCGATCCGGCAGAGGGCGAAGAACCCCCGGAAAAATCGCGGGTTGCTCCCCCGGGAGTGCAAAGGACATTGCCGGATCAATCCACCGCGCCAAAACCCGCCGATGCCGCCGCGCCGAAACCCGCCGATGGCGAGCTAAAATCGACCAGCATCCCATGGGATACCAAAAGCGCGCCGGACGGCACATATCAGATCCGCGTGGTGGCCTCGGATAAATATGCAAAACCGACCAATCCCAAGTCGGCCGAGATCGTCTCCGGGTTCATCACCGTAGACAACACTCCTCCGGCGGTGAGATTGGAAGACAAGGTGTATGGCTGGGACGCGGTCGAGCAGTTCATGGTAACGGATAACATGAGCCCCATCGTGGGCGGCAAATACCGCATCGATGACGGATCCTGGACCGCGCTGGTAGCGGACGACGGCATTTTCAACCGTCGCGAGGAGTTGGTAAAGCTGGTTTCCGCGAACGGCGAGATGGAGAAGACCAAAGGAGAATTCAAGTTGCAAATCCAGGTAATCGACGCGGCCGGCAACCTGCTGGACAAGACCATCACTATCTTGAGCGGCCAGCAGCCGCCGGTCCAGGCCAGGGCGCGGATCGATTACCTGCCGGTCGATGTGGCCGAGGGCGACGATAACCTGCTGCTGGAGGTGATGCTCAACAGCTTGAAAAAATAATCCCGAGTCAGGACGAAAGAGAATCAGCTACCTAAGCGGGTATACTGTACCGCAATCGGTGATTCGGAGGATAATCGCATGCCCGCAGTCCTTACGCCGGTCAAAGAAGGCAAGCCACTTGCCGCCATCGTCGTCGCCGACTCCGCCCTGCCTGTCCGCTTCGCGGCGGAGGAGCTACAGCGCTATCTGCGCGAAATGTCGGGCGCGGAGCTGCCGATACAGGCGGATGCCGCCGGTCCGGCAATTGTGCTGGCGGTTCCCGGCAATATTTATCATGAGGATATGCACCGGCTGCGGACGGAGGGCGACCGGCTTTACCTGACCGGCGGCTCCCCGCGGGCGGTACTATACGCGGCGTATTTGCTGCTGGAGCGGCTGGGGTGCGGCTTTTGCGTGCCGGGGGAAGAGACTATTCCGCGGCAGAGCACAATCTCCGTGCCGCCGCTCGATCTCATTCAACTGCCGGCTTTCCCGGTACGCTCGCAAGTCGATTTCCCCTTCACCGAGGCGCCGCTTGGGTGGAACCTGGCGCTTATCGACTGGCTGGCGAAGAACCGCTTCAACTGGTACCACCCCGCTCCCAATGCCTACGGCGAGCCGGCGGCCTGGAACGAGCGGAAAGGCGTTCTACTCGATGCGCTGACAAAGCGCGGCCTGCACCTGCAGATCGGCGGCCACACCCTGCACACCTGGCTGCCGCCGGCGCGGTATGCGGAATCGCATCCGGAGTGGTTCGCCCTCCTCAAGCGCGGCCGGCGCTGGGAGCGCGCGGCGCCGCTGATCTGCGTGAGCAACACGGAGATGCACCGCGAGGTAGCGGAGAATATCTGCTCCTTCCTCGACCGCAACCCGGAGGTGGAGGCAGTGGATTGCTGGGAAGCGGACATCGGCGAGTTCTGCCAGTGCCCGCAATGTCTGGGCGGCATCCCGCGCACGGCGGACGAGGAGACCCGGCGCTCGGCTTACATCGTCGGTTATATCGGACTCATCAACGACGTCGCCCGCATCGTAGCCGAACGGCATCCAGGCGTGAAGGTGGCGGCCACTATCTATTGTGGAAACGGGCTGATCGCGCCGCTGCGCTGCCCTGACCTGGAAGAGAACGTCATCATCACCCCCTGTCACATCACACGCGACAGCTATCTGGCGCTCACCGAGTCGCCGGCCAACCTGCGCACGCTGGCGATGGACGTGAGCTGGCGAGGGAAGGCGAAGCACGTCTCGATATACGAATATTACAACGCTTGGACGAACTCCGGCATCTACCCCATCGTCAACGTGATGGCGGAGGACTTGCAGCTCCTGCGGCGCCTCGGTTTCACCTGCCTGGAAACCGACCAGGGTGGCTGGAATCCGGTCAACCTTTACGCCGCCGCCCGCCTGCTGTGGAACCCGGATCAGTGCTGGGAAGAAATCGTCGCCGACTTCTGCCGCCGTCATTACGGCGAGGCGGCGGAGGCGATGACCCGCTACTGGACCGACCTGGAGCGAGGCATTCGCGGCAAACCCGGCTACATTGCCGATCTGGGCGGCTCAAAGCAGTACCTGCTTTCGCAAAAGGACGCCGCCCTCGCGGAGCTGCGCCGCCTGATCGACGGCACGACCGATCCCGTCACCCGCGACCGCCTGCAGCGCGAATTGGTCCCCTGGGAGCATTTCGGCGAACGCCCCTACCTGCGCGGTTCGCTGCCCGAGCCGTTCACGCATCACTGGCCGCCGGGGCATTTCGCGGGGTGAATGCCCGCAGATCACCGCAGATCAGCGGTTTTTTGAGATTAGAGCAACCGTCGGTGAACGATATTGCCGGACATTCACCGCCTCTGTTATACTAACTATTGAGGGAGTACAGGAAGGTGCGTTTACATCGCCTGCGGGCGGATTGGGAATCGATACAGCGATTGGTGGAAGAGTCACGTTTTATCGAGATCGGTCAACGCATGGGTTCGCCACCGGAGAAGTATCTCGTCACGTTCCACTGCAAGGGATTGATGAGAGCGGCCGGCGCTGTCCAGCCATCCATATCGAGCAGCCACCAGGTCGAAATCTACCTGCACCAGCAATATCCCCGCATTCAACCGCGTCTTACCTGGCGGACGGCAATCTTCCATCCGAATATTCTCTCCGGCGACCGCAACGGAGGAGTCTGCATCGGCGGGTGGTCGGCCGCGGAGACGCTGGCGGACCTGTGCGTCCGCCTGGCGGAAATGGTACAGTATAAGCGGTACAATCCGCGGGACCCCCTCGATCCGGAGGCCGCGGAGTGGGCGGTAGAGCATTTCCTCGACCTGCCTATCGATGAGCGCCCGATTATCGGCGCCGCCGCGAACCGCGCGAATTGCGAGGCCTGACATGCATCGATGGATTATCGGAATTATCTGCTGCCTGCTGTTGCCGGGAATCGCGCGGGCGGATGAGCTGGCGGATGTCGTCGCGGCGGTCGATCCGGCCATTGTCACCATCCACGGCGGCGCGGGAGGCAAGGCGGTCGGCGCCGGCCTTATTGTCAATCCGGTTGGCATGCTGGTGACGAACAAGCACGTGGTGGGCAATGAGCGAACGGTGAAGGTTGAGCTGCTGGGAGACCGCTCGTATAAGGGAGAGGTGCTGTATGCCGACCCGAAATACGACCTGGCGCTGGTGCAGTTGCCGGTACATAACCTTCCGGTACTGACGTTCGGCAACCTGGAACAATTGAAAAAAGGCGATACGGTGATCGCCATCGGCACCGCGCTGGGGCAGCCGCACACGGTAACCCGCGGCATCGTCAGCAACCTGGACGTCGAGGTTAAAGGTCAGCACTACCTGCAGACCGACGCGGCGCTCAATCCGGGCAACAGCGGCGGGCCGCTGCTCGATGAGCGGGGCCGCGTTATCGGGGTGTGCACGGCGATGGTGAAGAACGCGGAGAGCGTGGGACTGGCCGTGCCGATCTCGAATGTGCTCGATATGCTGGAACGGCAAGGCGTTGCGGTGGCGGCGGAGCTGGAGAACAGCGAAATCGCGCTGAAACCGGACGGCGCCGCGGCCGATGCCGGCGGCCATGTGCTGCCGCGCGGCGTCTCGCCGCCGGTGGTCTATGCGATACTCGGCGGGGTGGTCCTCGTCCTCGGGCTGGTTATCGCCCGGCAAATCCTGCGCCGGCGGCGCCGGCGGTTGCGCGAGCGGGAACCGGAGATAACCTTCGGCGGCTCCGCGCCGGAGCCGGATATCGATATCGAGCTGCATTAATTGATGGGTGATATCAAAACCGATCGCTTCTCGCGGGGGGGTAGGCGCCCCCGCGAGAAGCGACCGGTTTTGAAATTACCTTTCATGAAAGAGTGCCATGGCGGATGCGTCCCGGATAACCTGCCCATATTGCCAGACCGGCTTCCGCCAGGGAGAACATGTTCACGAGTGCCCGCGGTGCCACATGCCGCACCACGAGGACTGCTGGCGCGAGAACGGCGGCTGTACGACCTTCGGCTGCAACGGGCAACCCGCGGCCAGACCGGCGCCGGCGGGCGACCGGTCGCCGGCATACGATTCCGATCATATCGAGTTGAGCCTGGAGGACCTTTCGCGGTGCGCCGCGTGCGGGGAGGAAATTTCGGTATGGGATGAAACCTGCCGGCAATGCGGCACGCCGACCAGCCTGCCCCCGTCGCTGGCGCGCGGGCGACAGGGACAGGCGCGTTATCCGGGCATGCCGGCGCAACCGTATCCATACGGCGCTTTCGGCTATTATAACCCGCCGTACCCGCGGCAGAAGAAAAATCCGGCGGCCGCCTGCCTGCTCAACATGCTGTTTCCGGGAATAGGCTACTTTTACCTGAATAATGTGAAAAAGGGAATCACTATCATGCTCGTTACCATTGTGCTGGGAGTCATCTCATATAGCGCATACGGCCTGCTCATGCTGGCTATGCTGTTCTACGCCATGATCGATTGTTATCAGACCGCGGAACGGATGAACCGGGGGTTGGTGTGAAGCGCCAGGTTCCGGGTTCCAGGATCGAACTTGGCGCTTGTAACTATGAACTTCTTGTAGGAGGTTATTATGGGGAAAGTGAATGTGACCATCGTCGATGTGACCGGCAACAAGGAGAAAAACGCCACGCTGCCGGACGACGCGCCGGTGCGGCGCATCATCGCCAAGCTTGTCGAGATGATGCAACTGCCGACCACCGATCCGAGCGGCCAACCGCAAAGCTATAAGTTCCAGCACAAGGCTTCCGGCAAGCAGCTTGCCGACGAGCAGACGCTGGCCGAGGCGGAGGTGAAGGACGGGGATTTTCTGCGCCTGATACCGGAGATTACGGCGGGTTGAACAGGACCTGAACGGATGGGAGTTATGGGAAGTATGGGAGTAATGTGAAGAATGAAATTTTCATAATTCCCATTCTTCCCATACTTCCCATCGTTTACGGAGACACGCATGCCGGATGAACTGGAGCTTGACATCAACCTGGAGGGCGGCGAAGAGGACGAGCCGCTGCCGTCCCCGCAAGATTCGCCGGCGCATGCGCTGGATGTCACGATGGAGGACGACCGCTACAGCCGCTTCCGCCTCATCCCATGGTGGAACCAGGAGCTGCTGCGGCGGGCGCGCATCCTCGTCATCGGCGCCGGCGCGCTGGGGAACGAGATCGTCAAGAACCTGGCGCTGCTCGGAATCGGCAATATCCTCGTCTGCGACATGGACCGCATCGAAAATTCCAATCTTTCCCGTTCGATCCTCTTCCGCCAATCCGACGAAGGGCAATACAAGGCCGAGGTGATTGCCCGCGCCGCGCGGGAAATCAATCCGGACGTGCGGGCGCGCGCCTTTGTCGGCAACGCGCTGCACGATCTGGGGCTGGGTGTTTACCGGGCGTTCGACGTTATCATCGGCGGGCTGGACAACCGGGAGGCGCGGCTGCACATCAACCAGAGCTGCTGGAAGGTGAACAAGCCGTGGATCGACGGCGCTATCGAGGTGGTGAGCGGGGTGGCGCGCGTCTTCACGCCGCCCGACGGCGCCTGTTACGAATGCACGATGAACGCCGCCGATTTCGAAATGCTGCGCCGGCGGAAGTCATGCAGCCTGCTCACGCGCGACCAGATGCTGGAGGGAAAAGTTCCCACCACGCCGACCACCTCGTCCATCATCGCCGGCATCCAGTGCCAGGAAGCGGTGAAGCTGCTGCACGGGCGGCGCGAGCTGCCGGTGCTGGCCGGTAAGGGGTTCTTCTTCAACGGTATGACGCTGGACAGCTTCATCATCGAATACCCGCGCAAGGAGGATTGCCTCAGCCACGATACTTACGAAAATATCGAGGAGATGCCGTGGAGCGCCGCGGGCACGACGGCGCGCGAGGTGATCGAGACGGTGAGCGCGCGCTTGGGCGCGGACGCGGTGGTCGAGCTGGAACGCGAGATCGTCGCCTCGCTGGATTGCGGGCAGTGCGGCGCCTCGCAGCCGGTGTACCTGCCCATCACGCGGATTGGCGAGAGCGACGCATATTGCCCCGGCTGCGGGGAGATGCGCTGGCCGAACTTGACGCACAACCTGGAGGCGGACGCGCCATACGCGGACAAATTGCTGGCCGAACTGGGCATCCCGCCGCTAGACATCATCACCGGACGCCGGGGATTCGAGCGCATCCATTTCGAGCTAACAGGCGACCGGGAAAAGTTTTGAGTTTTGAGTTCGGAGTTCGTTTGTCAAATCAGACAAGGTTAATCCGGTGGTTGAGTAGGCAGGAAAGCTGATCGATCTTTCCACAGATCTTGTGCCGTATCGAAACCACCGCGTGGTAAGCCTGAATTGTTGGGTTGTGGGGCGAAGCCCCACGTTGGTATGAGTATAAGAAAGAGCAAGAGCAAGATTAAGAGCAAGAGTAAGATGGCGCTTACCCTATGGCGAGGCAACGGGTGATGGAAGGTATTTAATGGCGAGACAGAACGACGGCGACGAGACGCTGAATGAGGATGCGCTGGACATCGAGCTGACCGACAGCCCGGTGGGAGGCGACGGCGCGCGGGCGGTGCGCGTCGTCATTGATAGCACGGTGCGGCGGCAGATCGTGGAATTCGCGTTGACCGATACCGGGCGCGAGCTGGGCGGCGTGCTGCTGGGCGTCCTAAGCGGGAACGGAGAGCCGATGGTGCAGATTACCGCCATGATCCCCGCGCGGCACACCGACGCCGGCAGCGCGAGCATAACCTTCACCCACGAAACCTGGCGGGACATCCTGGCGGTCAAGGACCGGGCCTTCGCCCAACTCAAAATCGTCGGCTGGTTCCACACTCACCCCGGCTTCGGCATCTTCCTCTCCCGTTTCGATCTGCACATTCACGAGAACTTTTTCAACCTGGACTGGCAGGTTGCCTACGTGGTGGACCCGCTGGCGCGCACTGAGGGCTTTTTCCGCTGGGAGAACGGCACGGTGCAGAAAACGCTGGATTTCAGCATTGCCGGCGAGCTGCCCTCCGAACCGGCGCCGATACCGGCGCCGGTTCCCATCCCCGCGCGGCCGGCGTTCGACTGGCGCTATCTGGCCATCGCCGGGTTGCTGGGCGCGGTGGTTTACCAGCAATTTTTTCGCCCCCCGAAGATCATTGAGCTGCAACCGGTAAGACCGGTGGAGGAGCAGGCCGCCGTGCTCCCGCCTCCCGAGCCGCCGCCCGCGTCCGAAACGGCGCCCGAGCGTTGGCCGGTTTACATCGTGCAGCCGAACGACAGCCTGTGGACGATCAGCGAGCGCTGTTACGGAGACGGCGAATTGTATCAGATAATCGTGCTGGCGAACCATCTGTCCTCCACGCGCATAATATCAGGCATGCGCCTGCGCGTGCCCGGCGGTATGCTGCCCGCGGAGGGCGCGACAGGGGAAGGGCATGTCCGGTGACGATCTCGACATCAAGCTGCGGGACGCCAGGCCGCGCACCGTGCCGGAAGCGCTGCCGCCGGAGCAGGATCCGGCCTGCGCGGTGCGCGTCGCCGGCTACCCGGATCCCGATTTTCTTCGCGTATACCTGCGCGAAGAAATCCTGCGCGCGGTAGAGGGGATGACCGCCTCCTACCCGGAGCGCGAGGTTGGCGGCGTGCTGCTCGGGCGGTTCGCCATCCATCACGACCGGCCTTACGTGAAGGTTGAGCAGATAATTCCCGGCTTGAAAGCGGAGGGATCGGCCACCCAGCTAACCTTCACGCATGAAACCTGGCGGCAGATCGCCTCGGTGAAGGATCGGGACTTTCCCGAATTGCAGATCGTCGGCTGGTTCCACTCGCACCCGGACCTGGGCATCTTTCTCTCGCGGGACGACCTGTATATTCACCGCAATTTCTTCGCCAACGAGCGCCAGATCGCGCTGGTGGTCGATCCGATAAATCGCGAGCGGGGGCTGTTCGTCTGGCACCAGGGCGAAGTGAAGCGCGACGGCGGCCTGCGCGTCTACGCGGATTCCGCCGATTTTGCCGCGCTGGAACAGTATGTGAACCTGCTGCACGCGCCGAAGGTCGTGCGGACCGGCAGTCCGCGCTCCATGGAGACCGCGGCGCCGGCGCCCGCGAGCCGGCAGCCGGTCGTTGTCAAGCTCGAATTTCACGACGCCAGCATCTGCGCTTATGCTTTCATGCCGCGTTCCTGGCGCGCGTTTTTCGGCGTCACCGACCTGCGCACCGCTCCGCGCATCTCGCTTAAAAGTTTGCTGATTTTCATCCTCATCGTCATCATTCTCGGCATGGGAGCGCAGGTGCGGACACTGCGCCGCGAAGCCGCCGCCGCGCCGCCGGCGCAATCGCAAACCGCGCCGCGGCAGGGGTGGTGGCAGCGCCTTACCGGCATATTCACGCACCGGCAGGGGGAGAAGAAGAAGGAGAAGCCGGCAATGCGCGCGCCGGATGAGGAGAGTGATAAGTGATAAGAGATAAGGGGTTAGGGATTAGAGGTTAGGAGTCAGGGAGAAGCATGGATACCATCATCGGCAAAACCTGCCCTTATTGCCAGACGCCGATCAAACCCGGCGCGCCGGCGGTCGTGTGCAGCGCCTGCGGCATGCCTCACCACACCGAGTGCTGGCAGGAGAACGGGCGCTGCACCACCTTCGGATGCAACGGTCGGGCGGGCGGCGCGGGGGAGCAGGCGGCGCCGGCGGTGCAGCGAACGCGTGACGGCCATGCCATCTGCCCGATATGCGAATACGTGATGTCGCCGTTCGACGCGACGTGTCCCCGCTGCGAGAATATGCGCCGCCTGGGACGAACCCCGGGCCCGCCCGCCGCGCAACCCCCCGTCCAGCCTTACGGCATGGTTCCGCCTCCGCAGATGACGGCGTATCCGCGGGATTATCCGCCGCGGTCGATCAGTTACGAATGCCCGTATGAATTCCACCGTTGGAATTGGGGAGCGTTCGCGATACCGTTGATCTGGTCCGCGGCGATGAACCAGTGGCTCTGGTTCGTGCTATGTTTCATACCGTATGTCAACATGGTCGTGCCGTTTTACCTGGGGGCCAAGGGGAACGAGCTCTCCTGGAAGTCGCGCCAGTGGACGAGCGTCGAGCATTTCCGCTCGACGCAGGAAGTCTGGAACCAATGGGGCATCGCCCTCTTCGTCATATGGGTTATCCTGCTGGGTTGCGCATTCATGTCGTCAATCATGATAGGGGATTATTGAGTCAGGCTGGTCAAATATCGAGGAAAGGTTAAACAGATGAATGCACGTTTACGCAGATTGCTTTCCGATTACGAAAAGATCCGCACTGAGTTCGCCGGCCACCGGTATATCACCGTGGAGCCGATCGGCGGCAATCCGCCGGAGCGCTATCGCGTCACCTACCGGCTGAAGGGATTGCGCTGGGACAGGCGACAGAACAGGCCCATCGTGATCGGCAACCACGTGGCGGAGATCGTGCTTCACCGGGAATACCCGCGCGAAAAGCCGCAATGCCGGCTGCTGACGGAGATCTGGCACCCGAATTTCGGGCCGTATATCTGCATCGGCGACCACTGGGCGGCCGGGGAGACGCTGGCGGACGTCATCGTGCAGATCGGCGACATGATCCAGTATAAATCGTATAATCCGAAAAGCCCGCTGAACGGTCTGGCCGCGCGCTGGGCGGTGGACAACCGCGCGCATCTTCCCGTGGGCAACATCGACCTTTACCAGGCCGAGCCGGATATCACGCTGGACGACTGGGCTGATGAGAAGGCGGAGCCGGAGATAGAGTTACGTGATAAATGAAAAATGGAAAGTGGCCGGACAATTTGTTTGACGAAGATTTCGGGGTGGAGATCGAGCTGTCGGATGTCACGCGCGCTCCATCTGCCCTGGAGCGGCCCACCGTGCGGGGGTGGCTGGGCGCGGCAGGCGATGCGGCGAAGGCGCGCTGCTACCTGCACGCGGATGCCGGCAATGAGATGGTGCGGCACGCGATGTCGGCGACGAGCCGCGAGGTGGGCGGCATCCTGGTCGGGCAGGCACAGCGGAAATTCGTGCTGGCGACCGGCGTTATTCCCGCTCGCTTTTCACGGGAGTCCACCGCCAGCCTGACCTTCACCCACGCAAGCTGGCAATATATGCTGGCCGAACAGGAACGCCGTTTCCCGCGGACGGTAGTGGTGGGCTGGTATCATACCCATCCGGGCTACGGACTTTTCCTGTCCGGGCATGACCTGTATATCAACCGGAGTTTTTTCACCCTCGCGCACCAGGCGGCGATAGTGGTCGATCCCGTCGCCGGCGCCATCGCCGTTTTTTATCTCGCCGGCGAACGGACTGTCAAAACAACCGGCGTGCCGCTTTACGGCGGGCGTGCCGAGCTGCCGCGCCTGGCGCCGGCGGGCGGGGCCGCGCCGGAGCAGATGGAACAGGAGGCGCCGACGCTGCTGGGCGACCTGGCGGCGGGCGCCCGCATGCTGGACGAGCTGGCAGATAACATTATCGCCTCGTTCGGGAAAGTCGAGGAGAAGCTGCGCGGGCGCCCCCCCGCCGGGGAACGGCGAATCGACCGCAAGGCGTGAAGGAAGGAGGAGCGAGATGCGCTTTCTACGGGCGCTGGCGGCTAATCTGATCCTGCTGTTCGCGCTGGCGCTGATCTACGCCGCCGTCATCTTTGCCGTGGTGAAATGTGGCGCCCGGCCCCGCGAGCACCCGCCCGTCGATGTGGTGTTCGTCTTCGACACCACCGGCAGCATGCAGGACAAGATCGACGGACTGCTCGCTATTTCCTCGCGTTTCGCGGGCCGCCTGGCGGGCGCCGGCATCGACTCCCGGCTGGCGATGGTCGCCTTCGGAGCCGCCGATGAACCGCGGGTCATCCGCCAGACCTTCTCGCCGAATGGAAAAGTTGCCGCGTTCCAGCGTTTCCTGCGCGGCACGCGCGCCGGCGGGGGAGGCAGGGAAGATCAGCCCACCGCGGTCGAGCATGCCCTTTCATCCTTCACCTACCGGCCCGAAGCGCGTAAAATAATGATTCTCATCACCGACGAGCGGCTACTCGGCAACGAGAGCTACACCGCGGGGAACATCGCCGACCCGCGCGCGCGGCAAGCCAAGGTTGACTGGGACGCCGCCATCGAGGAGCTGGTCGCTCGGGAGTTCACCGTTTACGCGGTGTGCGTTCCAGACGAGCCGTTTCAGCGTATGGCCGACCGCACCGGCGGCAAATTTTATGATATCCTGCGGGACAGGGACTTCACCGGCATCGTGATGGATATCGCCGAGCAGATCGACGCCAGTCTGACGAGGTAGGCGGATGACGGAAGAACAACGCAGCGAAGAGGAGCCGGCAAGCGAGGCCGCGATAGAAGAGGCGCCACTGGATATCACGCTGGACGAGCAGGAAATGCCGGCGGAAGAGCCGGTTCTGGTGGTGGAGATCGACGCCGTAGAGGAGACGGCGGCGGAAGCGCCCGCCTCACCGCCGGACGATCCGCTCGTGATCGAGCTGGAGGCCGGCGATGCGCCCGCGCCCGGCGGGGAGGCTGCCGATCTCGACCTGTCCGCGGTGGATTTCAGCAGCGAGCCGGAACCCTTTCCGGCGAAGTCGGCGCCGTGGGACGCGCCGGTGGACGAATACGTGCCGGGCAAGGCGGAGCCGGCGGCAAAATCCGCCGGTCCGGCCACCGCGGCCTTCTCGCTGACCGGGGTATTGCTGATGGCGATTGCCGGCATTGCCGGCGGCCTGCTCGGTTGGGCCATCACTGAACCGCTGCAGGCGGCGCTCGATATCCGCGACCCGTCCGGCATGGTGATGCAAGTAGCGCTGTATGCCGCGCTGGTGGGCGGGTCGATCGGGCTGGCGCTGGGCGCCGCCAACGGGTATGCCGTTGGCGTGGCGCGTAAGGCGATGCGCTGGGCGGCTTACGGATCGATATGGGGGCTGATCGGCGGCGCGGTGGGCGGCGGATTGGCACAGCGGATCTACGGTTCGTTGAGCGTGGATTATACCTTCGGTCCGTGGTGGCAACTGATTCTGCGCGCCACCGGCTGGTCCATCATGGGGGTATTTTTCGGACTGGCGCAGGCGGCGGCGGTCACCGCCGACAAAAAGATGCGCAACGGCATCCTCGGCGGCGCGCTGGGCGGCTGGCTGGGCGGGCTGGCTTTTCAACTGGCGCTGAACGCTTCCGGCAGCGGCCCGGGCGGTCGCTGCCTGGCGCTCTGCGCCATGGGACTGTGCATTGGGACGCTGATCGGATTGGTCGAAGAAGCGGCGAAGGAGGCCTGGGTGCGGGTGACCGCCGGGCCGCTGAAAGGCAAACAGTTCATCCTTTACGAAGAGCACACAATCATCGGCAGCAGTCCCTCCTGCTCGATCACCCTTTATAAAGACCCAAGGGTATCGCCGCAACACGCGGCCATCCACAACGAGCGGACGGAGTTCGTCGTCGCCGGGCTGCTGCCCGGCCTGACGGTGCTGGTGAACGGGCGCTCGGTGACGCACCGGGAGCTGGCCGACGGGGACAGCATCGGCATCGGAATGACGCAGATGGAATTTCGCGAGCGAAAAAAGGATGAAGAGCGGAAGGCAGGAAAGGTGAAATAGCGAAGCTTCGCTTCAAACTGTCGAGTAGAGTGAGAAGCTTAGCTCTCGAAGCCAGCCTTCAGTTTTGAGTTTTGAGTTTTTCGGACCGATCGGTCCGATTATTTCTCTGCTCACCGCCGAAAACCAATCGATCGATGATGGAGTCCTATGTCCGATAATGACCGCATCGAAATATCCTTTGACGATGAGCCGGAGCCCCCTCCGCCGGACTTGCCGCCGGACGATGACCGGCTGGTGATTACCGACGACGACCTGCTGGACATACCTGACGAACCGGACGCCCCCGAAGTATACCCCGGCCTGCCGTCTGGCGTGAGTTATCCCGGCATGACGCCCCCCCCACCGTACCAGGTCGTGACTGAAAGTAAAATCTCCCCGCTGGCGCAGATGCTCGGCGCCGTGCTCTGGCAGTTGGCGCTAGCGGGCGCCGCCGGCGGCTTCCTGGCGTGGGCGGGCACCGAACCGTTTGTCAACAGTATGAGCGGAAGCGAGGAAATCCTCTTCAGCATGGGACTGTTCGGCGGGGTAATCGGCGGCAGCATTGGACTTTGCCTGGGAGCGGTCGAAGGCATCGCGAGCCGCGTTTATGAAAAGGCGGTTACCGGCGGCCTGCTCGGGCTGGCCATCGGCTTTGCGGGCGGCTTCCTCGGCGGAATAGTGGGACAGATCGTCTACAGCATGCTTGGCGGCGGCCAGAGCGGCTTCTTCGGGCAGATTATAGCCCGCACCGTCGGCTGGGCGGCCGTCGGAGCGTGCGTCGGCCTCGGACAGGGTGTGGCAATCCGCTCCTCGCGCAAGGTGCTGAACGGGTTGCTGGGCGGCATGATCGGCGGGGCTATCGGGGGATTCTTCTTCGATATCATCGGCTTGATCCTTTCCTCCGGGATAGCCAGCCGCGTCATCGCCATCACCGTGCTGGGGGGCTGCGCCGGCGCGGCCATCGGGATGGTCGAGGAGCTGGCCAAACAGGCGTGGCTGCGCGTCACGCAGGGACCGCTGGCCGGCAAGGAGTTCATCATCTACAACGCCAGCACCACCCTCGGCAGCTCGCCCAAGTGCGAGATCACCATTTCCAAGGACCCCGACATCCTGCCGCGGCACGGCATCATCTACAACACGGGACGCGGCTGCACGCTGGACAGCTATGACGAGCGCAACCCGGCGTTCGTAAACGGCCGCCCCGCCCGCCAGACGGTGCTGCGCGATGGCGACAACATTCATCTCGGCCATACCGTGTTGCTCTACTCGGAGCGCGCGGCAAAGCAGGAGAATATACCGCCGTATTCCATGCCGCCCGGCGGTAATTATCGGGGGAGCGGCTGGTGAAGCTTCGCCGCTGAGAGAAACTCGAGCATGGCATGAGTACCGACTCCGTTGGGTCGTGGGGTTTATTATTATGTTTCGTATTGCAATTACGATGATGGTGGTTGGCGTGCTGGCGCTGGCCGGTTGCCGCGTTATGGCGCGGGATGTACCGGCAAGCGCGGCACAGGGAATCGTCGCCCGCTGGTTCCCGGAGCATCGCCGGGATTTCGTTTTCGAGCAGATTCCCGCCGATCCGGACGGCGATGTTTTCGAGATCGAATCCAGGGCAGGCCGCATCGTGGTCCGCGGGAATGACGGGGTATCGATGGCCTCGGGACTCAACTGGTATCTCAAGTATTTTGGCCAGGTGAATATCACCTGGTCGGCCAGCCGGACAAAGCTGCCCCGCGCGCTGCCGGCCGTGCCGAATAAGATCCGCCAGGTCAGTCCCTATAAATACCGTTATATCTTCAACTACTGCACCTTCAGCTACTCTCTCGCGTGGATGGACTGGCCGCAATGGGAGCGGTTGATCGACTGGATGGCGCTGCACGGCATCAATATGCCGCTGTCCATCACCGGGCAGGAGGCGGTGTGGCGCGAAGTATACCGCAAGCTGGGCCTGGACGACCGCGAGATCGGCGAGTTCTTCACCGGCGCCGCGTTCCTGCCTTTCGGCTGGATGGGCTGCATCGACGGCTGGGGCGGCCCGCTGCCGGAGAGCTGGTATGCCCAACGCGTGGCGCTGCAGCAGAAGATCCTCGAGCGCGAGCGTTCCTTAGGAATGACGCCGCTGCTGCAGGGATTTACCGGTCACGTCCCGCAAAGCATCACCCGGCTTTACCCCGATGCCAGGCTGCATCCGATCACCTGGAATTCCTTCGAGCCGACCTATTTCCTCGATCCGCACGATCCGCGTTTCGAGAAGATCGGCGCCATGTTCATCGAGGAGCAGACCCGGCTGTTCGGCACCAATCATCTCTACGCCTCCGACACCTTCATCGAGATGAAGCCCGACACCGACGACCCGCAGTTCCTCACCGACTTCAGCAAGGCGATCTACCATGCCATGACCGCCGCCGACCCGGAGGCGATCTGGGTGATGCAGGACTGGTTCTTCGCCTTCGACGAGGTATTCAATCTGAACTACTGGCAGCCCGCACAAACTAAAGCGCTGCTCGCCTCCGTCCCGCAGGGGAAGCTGCTGATGCTGGAAATGGGCTCGTATTGGGCCTCGAAGGGGGCGTTTTATGGCCAGCCGTGGATTTATACGTATATCCAGAACTTCGGCGGCGTCGTATCGCTGCACGGCTCGGTCGAATATCAGGCGCAGACGATCTTCAATGTGCTCAAGCACCCGGACCGCGGCAATCTGATTGGGCTCGGTATGACGGATGAAGGATTCGATTATAATCCACTGGTGATGGATTTCCGCACGGACGCGATGTGGCGCGCGGAGCGGCCCGACGTGGACCGATGGATCGCCGACTACCTGTTGCGCCGGTACGGGCGAAAGGATGCCGCGATCGACAATGCCTGGAAAATCTTGCGAAAGACGGCGCACAGCGCCTGGCGTTACGACTCGGTGGTCTGTACCCTGCTGGCCGGAGGCAACGGCGGCGGACCGGGATATGACAGCGTGGAGTTTGCCCGCTCGCTGGACCTGTATCTGCAGGCCGCAGGCCGGCTTGGCAAGACGGACACCTACCGGTTCGACCTGCTGAACATCGAGCGGCAAGTGCTGGGCAACCTGGCGGATAAATACTATCGCCAGGTCAAGGAAGCTATCGCATCCGGGGATGTGGACGCCCTCGACGCGGCCGGCGGTCGAATGCTTGCGCTTATCGACGACATGGATCGCCTGACCGGAACGCGCCGGGACTTCATGTTCGGCCCCTGGCTGGAAGACGCGCAGTCCTGGGGGAAGACGACGGCGGAGAAGCGCTATTACGCCTGGAATGCCAAGAATCTCATCACCCTGTGGGGACCGCCGCAGACAGGGATCTACCAGTATGCGCATCGCCAGTGGTCCGGCCTGTTAAAGAATTATTACCGCCCGCGCTGGGAGAAATACCTGGCGGCGCAGCGAAACGCCGTGCTGGCCGGCCATCCCCTCGACGAAAAGGCCTTCGCGAAGGAACTCCGCGAATGGGAAGACGAGTGGGGACGTCGGGACGGGACATTTCCCACCAGAGCGACGGGAGACACCGTCAGGATCGCGCGCGAACTGTGGGCAAAATACCGGCCTGATATTTTCGACGGAAGCGAGACGAAATGATTCCGGCAGGTGGCAGGTAGAATTAACATAGCGCTTGATTTGGCATAATTTATCGATAGGCAAGAGTCCTTTTCTGTAACGTTTTCCTTTTCCCGCTCGTATAATGCATGAACGACCTTGCGAAGGAGACTATCGTGCGTTATTCACTGCCGGCGCTTGCATTATTGCTGATGATGGCGATGCTTCCTTCCCTGGGGAATATGCAGTTGCGGGAAAGCCTGCTGCAGGCAGCGCGGGAATGCGGTGAGTTGGCAGAGAAGGGGGAGGCCGGCAAAGTAGACCTGGGGCTCGAGGGAACTCGGCACCCCCGGAACAGCCACCTTCTGCGTTACGCGCAGTTGCGTCCCTGGATTATGGCGTATGGCGAGATACGAATTCATACAACTGACCTGGTCATGAAGCCGGCACCCGTGGAGTGGCCGGCAACCGAGCAGGCGCAGGCGCTACGTAAACTGCTGGCCGATGACGATCCCACCGTGCTCGCGCTGGCCATCGAGGCACTGGCGGTCGCCCACCAGCCGGAGGACGTGCCGCTCATCGCGCGGTTTCTCGATGATGCCCGGCCTGGCGCCTGGACACTGGAACGGCATCCGTATAACAGGATGGAGCTATATGGTTTTGTACAGCAGGATCCGCTCGAAGAAGATTACCAGTGGGCGAGCCGGCCGGTAGGATGGTATGCTGCCCGAGCGTTGAAGCTGATGACCGGCGAGGAATTCACCGCAGAGCAGTTCGCCGCGTGGTGGCCGGGGCACGCCAACTGGCGGGAGTGCCTGTGGTACTGGCAGGAGCGCATTGCCCGCGGGCTGCGCCCGATCACGGCGGAAGTGTATCGGCTGCCTTACTCGCCGGAGGGTGGCCTCACCCGCGCCGAATGGGAAAGATGGCGATGGCAGGAGGTGCCGCGGCGGAAGGCGGAATTCATGCGCGGCATCGCGGGGGAGTTGCGGGACTTGCCTCCCGAAGCGGAGACGAAGATATTGCTGCTCGCGGAAGCGGATTATTCTGCCAATCCTTTCCTCGATGGCCTCGCCACACCGCGACTGGAGCGCGAGCGGCTTTTCGCACTGCTGGACCGGCAGAATCTCTGGCCGGACATCGATTGGTCCGAGCGAGCGCCGTATTATTCCCGCCTGGTGAGCCGCCTGCTGGTGACCGAGCCGCCACTCTTCCGCCCGGAAGACGTGGAGCGGCTGCGCGCCTGGCAGCAGCGCCGGCTGACGCGGGGATCGGCATTTATAATCGGCCTGTCGCGCCTGCTGCCGGCAGGCGACCCCGCCAACCTAGATGATCCCGACACCCGCGACGGCCTGCTGCGCCGGGGCATTCGGGAGGAAAAGGAAGTCTTCACCCGCGGCAACTACGCCGGCGAGCTGATACGCGTCGCCGCGGCGCCGAACTGGCCGTTTCTCAAGGAGCAGTTTTTCGCCGAACAGGATGGGACCAGCTACCCCGACCTCCGCGTCAGCATCATCGACGCCCTCGGCGCCGTCCCCCTCACTCCGGAGAAGCGGGCTGCGCTGATCGACCTGGTGCTGGTCGAACGCTTCCTGCCGCTGTGGACCCGCCCTTCCCTCCGCATGGGCGACGACGCTTACCGCCGCCAGGCTGCGCTGGCCCTCAATAATCATGCCGGAAAGGAGCTGATCACCTGGTACGAGGTACAGCAGCTCCGCGACGAGAAAGACGCACCGGCGATGCTGGCGGCGATATTGAAGAAGGTGCGGGGGATGAAACCGTGAACGGGTGCTTGTTCCTCGCTATCCTGTCTTTGACATGCCTCGGGGCTTAAGACTGCCGTATTGGCTCTCAAACCGGCAAAGAGGAAGACAGACATGGCAGATGCGCCTATTTCAACATACAGCATCGAAGAATGTGACGAGCTCCGGCTCGATTTCAATAAGCTCGCCAAGGCTATCGCGGCCTGCCCGGATATCATCCCGGTCGCCGTGCAGAACGCGGACACGAAGGAAGTGATCCTGGTCGCCTACACCAACCGGGAAGCAATGCGGAAGAGCATCGAGACGCGCATCGCCACCTTCTGGAGCACCTCGCGGAACGAGCTGTGGATCAAAGGCCTGACGTCCGGCCATTACTTCGACCTGCTGGAGATCCGCGTGAACTGCGAGCAAAACTCCCTCGTCTACCTGGTCCGCTCGCGCGGCAAAGGCATTTGCCACACGCGCAACGCGGCCGGCAACGCGCGAAACTGCTACTACCGGTCGGTGAATCTGGAAACGGGGCAGTTGGAATTCCTCGCTAAATGACCGGTCAGCGTTTCAGGTTGATCAACCCCGCCAGCGTATTACTGAACCTGCATTGCCGGTAAAAGTTTTCATAGCGCGGCTCGAAATCCACGTGCAGCCATTCCGCCCCGGCCTGCCGCGCCAACTCCTCGGCGTGGCGAACTAACGTCCGCCCGATGCCCCGACGCCGGCGGTCGGTGCGCACCGTCGTATCCAGCAGGAAGGCGTGCGCGCCGCCATCCCAGGCTACGTTGACGAAGCCGATCAACTCCTCGTCTTCGTATGCGCAGACATACCCCAGGCTGTGGCGCAGGATGCGGTCGAAATCCTTTGGCTGATGATCCGGCCACGCCTCGATGAAAAGGGTGTTCAGATCCTCGCTGGTCACGGGAGGGCTGGCTTTATATTGCACATTCGTCATGTTCTCCATATCGCCTGATACATGATGTATGCTCAATTGTTCTGGGGGGTGGTGACAAGAAGGATGGAGGACTGAATGTCTTCCATCCTTCCAACTATCCATTCTTCCAATTTTCTAATTACGCGAAGAACTGCGGCAGGTGTTGACGGTTGGCTTCCAGCAGCTCCTTCCCCATTTTCTTGATGTCGCTGATGGTCATATGCGCGCAGATCGGGTCGGCGACCAGCGCCATCAGCGCTTCCTCCAGGTTGCCGGACAGACCTGCGGCGACGGTGTTGAGCTGCACCTCGGCGTGCGGGGTGAGCAGCAGGCGGAGCGGCTCGGGCATGCTGCCGGTGGCGAGCGGGTAAAAGCCGCTGCCGTCCACATAGCCCATGGTCTCCACCACCGCGCCCAGCGGCAGGTTGGAAATCTGCCCGGTGTTCACGGTATTGGTGACGTCCTTGAAGCCGGTGTTGAAGGTGACGGCCTTGATGATGTCGGCGGCCGTCTCGCGCGACGGCTGCCTGTTCAACCAGCCCCAATCCGCCTTCTTGCCTTCCGACCAGCGCTGCAGCCGCATGCCGGCGCCCTGGTAGCCCTTCTCGCGGTCCTCAATCGTCGTCCGCTTCAACTTGAAGCGCTCCATCAGCGTCGTGTTTGTCATATAGCAGTTGAAGAATTCGCAGGTGTGGCGGTCGCCGACATAGGGCAGGTAGCCGAACTGCTCGAACAGCTCGCTGGCCAGCCATTTATCCGAGCTGAAGCCCATGGCATCGCGGTGGATTTCCTTGATCAGTCCGGCAAAGCTGCGCCCCTGCATCTTCTCGCGCAGCAGGCGGTAGCCATCTTCGCCGCGAACCTTCAAGTCGAGAATCCAGAAGAAGTGGTTGAGGCCGCCGAAGCGCGTCTGGATCTCGTCTTCGCTCTCCAGCCCGAAGATCGCCTGCAGCACATCGTAGCACTCGAACAGGCCGTGGCAGAGGCCCACCACCTTGCGGTTGCCCAGCACGTTCGCCAGCACTTTGGTGAGGGCGGCCAGCGGATTTGTATAGTTGAGCACATACGCCTCCGGCGCCAACTTTTTGATCTGCTCCGCGTAAGCGGTGAACACCGGGATGTTGCGCAAGGCGCGCGACCACCCGCCCGGGCCGGCGGTGTCGCCGACGGTGTGGTAGATGCCGTAGCGCTCGGGGACGGCCAGGTCGTGCTGCATGGCCTCCAGCCGGCCGGTAGAGATGGCGATCATCACGAAATCCGCCCCGGTCAGCGCCTCTGTGGCGTCCGTCGTCGGGGCCAGGCGCACCCGGTCCACCTTCCAATCCCGGAAGCGGACGTCGAAGAGCCGCTTGATCGCGCCGGCGCGCTCCACGCTCTGGTCGAGCAGCGAGAAGTCGATCTCAACCTGCTCCATCCCCTTTTTGAACACGATATCTCGAATCAGCGTGGGCGCCCAATTCTCGCTGCCCCCACCGATGAACGCGATCTTGATGCGGCGTTTCGCCGTGCCTTGTGTCATCGCTCAGCCTCCGCATGATTAGATCCGCTCGCTCCCCGCTTGCGGGAGCGGTCGACTGTCTGCCGCAACTGTAGCACTGTGTTTTCCGCAGGTCAATCGCACTTCAGCAGGAATTTCGTATTTCGGCGAGAAAATTCATTATCACCTTACTATCGGAGAATGCGGCATCGTCTGTTCCGGCGTGCTTTCGTGGTCTGTTTATCTACAGCACCGCGCCGCCGGCGAGGTGGAGCGATTGTCATGATGACTGCTGAGCACCTGACGAAAGATGCGATCAACCGCCGGTATTTCCGCGAAGCATACGGCACCGGCGCACACGGGTGGGCGGTGACCGGCGCCTCACCGCGCGTGCTGGATTATCTGCGGCGCGCGCGGGAGCTCCGGCCCGACGGCTGCCTGCTGGACCTGGGCTGCGGCGAGGGGCGTCACTGCCTGGCCGCCGCGCAATTGGGATTCACGGTGATCGGGGTGGACTTCGAGCCGCTGGCGCTGGAGCGCGCCCGGCAATTGCTCCCCGCCGAGTGGCTGCCGCATATCGACCTGCGCGCCGGCGACGCGCTGAACCTGCCGCTGCCGGATGCCCGCGCGGACGTGGCGCTGGATTACGGCTGCCTGCATCACCAGCGCAAGGCGGATTGGCCGCGCTACCAGGCAAGCCTGTTGCGCGTCCTCAAGCCGCGGGGCTGCTACCTGCTGGCCGCCTTCAGCCCTAACTTCCGCCTCTTTCACGGCAGCAAACGCCACTGGCACCTGGCCTATGGCGCCTACCGCCGCTGCTTCACCTGCGAGGAGCTGACCGCCCTGTGGGAGAAGGATTTCACCTTCCTCGACATGGACGAGGAACAGACTGAAGGCATGTGGTACGTGTTGATGCAGCGGCGATGAGCTGTCGAGCACCACCTTCTGCAGGAATTTACTCCCGTCTCCGCGAAGATCTTTCATCACCCTGCTTCCCGGAGGTCTGCCATGCGCAGCGGCATCGTCTGTTCCGGCGTTTCCTGTCTCGACCTGTTCCTTTACGGCACTGCGCCGCTCCAGACGCGGGAGAGCCTGTCGATGGTGAAGGAGACGCAGTACCGGCCTGGCGGCGCCACCTCGAATACCGGGCGGGCGCTGGCGCGGCTGGGGGCGCCGGTGGAGTTCATGACGGTGATCGGCGCGGACGCCAACGGCGACATCCTGCTCGACCTGTGGAAGAAGGACGGCATCGGCGTCGATTGCGTGGTGCGCTCGACCGAGGCCGGCACGGCGCTGAGCACCATCCCCGTCTATGAGGACGGCAAGCGCGGGGTGTATTTCTGCCCGGGCACCAATGAGTTGATGGGCATCGACAACATGTTCGGGCCGGATCGCGAATACCTTGATGTGCTGCGCGGGCGGCTGGCCTTCCATATCGGTTACCCGCCCCTCATGGCCCGCCTGCGGGGGCAAGATTTGGCGAAGGTGCTGTCCGCCGCGCGGGAGACGGGCGTGCTGGTCTCGCTGGACACCACCCCGGTTTCCGACGACACGACGCTGCGCGAGATGCTGGCTCCGGCGCTGGCGGTGGCGCACATGTTCACCCCCAACGTGGAGGAGGCCTCGCAGGTGGTCGGGCAATTCACGCGGCTGGCCGGGCAGGCGCGGGAAGAATCCGCCCGCCGCGGCGAACCGGTGGAGATCGAAAACATCGTAACCCCGGACGACCTGAATTCGATCGGCGAGGAGCTGCTGGCCGCCGGCCTGCCCATGGCGGTGATCACCCTGGGCCCGCAGGGCGCCTTTCTCTGCACGGGAAGCGCGGCCACGCTGCGCGGCGTGCCGCTGGTAAATCCAGCGAGCTGGGCGAATCTGCGGCTTTACGTGCCCGCCTTCCAGGTGGACGGCCCCATCAATACCACCGGCGCGGGCGACACCTTCACCGCCGGCCTCCTCACCGGCATGAGCCGGGGTATTTCCTCGCCAGCGGAGATCGCCCGCCTCGCCCACGCCACCGGCGCGCTGCATGTGGACCTCTCGCGCGGCGCCTGCTCCTTCGCCGAGGTGCAGGCCGCCCTCCCCGCCATGCGCGTCCGCCCGCCGCAAAATCCACACCTGGCGGCGGAGGTTATGTCGTTTATTTGATAGTGGTTGGTGGCGAGTGTGCCCGGTAGTTAAAGGGTATGTCTGGGATACGCGAGATTATGGTCCGCATCATTAGGTCATGGTTCGGACTGATGGTGTCATAGTAGTGTTATAATTGTCCTGTCTTTACATATCGGAGGTGACTGATGGCAAGTTTTACCATACGCGATATTCCCGAAGAGCTGCTTGATCGTTTCAAGGATCTGGCGAGGAAGGATCAACGATCGATTAATTCCGAGGCTATCGATGTCATTGAGAAAGCCGTTGAAACTCGTGTTCAACCGTTGGCTGATATTGACGATCAGTTTACGGAATTAACCAGGGAATGGAAGCGTGAAACTTTAATTAGCTCTTCCGCGACGGAGATGGCCTTAAATCCTCACTACCAACGTATCATAGGTCTCGGAAATCGTGTTATACCGCTAATATTAAAAGAATTGGAAAGGGAACTGGATCATTGGTTTTGGGCACTTACAGCTATTACCGGCGAAAATCCAATTCCGGCGGAACATGCCGGCGATCTGGAGAGGATGAGAGATGACTGGTTGGAATATGGCCGGAAAAACCGTGCGAGAGCCCTGGTTTGGTGGCGCCGTTATATGGTCTGGCGCGACATGGCGAAGCGTCCGGCCGACTGGGAGACATATTTTGAAAATAGCGGTAACGCAACTTCACAACTTAACAGGTGTCAGTATCCTATGAATGCTTAAGGAATTGAAAGGTTGATCATGCAGAAGGCTGTCTCCAGAGGGTTCGTTTCTTTCCTGCTCGTGCTTGCGTTCGCATTATCCGCCTGCGCCGGCGTGCACATCGGCAAGGCGGAATACGGGTATTACGCGCCGCAGATTCACGAGATGTATCTCAAGCTGCCGGTGACGGTGGACCCGGGCGGCAAGGAGGCGTTTTATCCGAACGCGGTGCAAATCGACGGCAAGCGCGCGCCTTATATCTATTTCTACTTCAACGGGACGACGGTAGATTTCGCTCCGATACCCAACGCGAGCAAGGGGAAGATCGAGCTGTTCGTGCCCATCCACTGGCGCGCGAACGAGCAGTATGAAGTAATATTGCAGTATTCGCTCAACGGAGAGAATGGTCAGGAGAAAGCCACGCTGCCGACCCCGAAGACGGGGGGCGCGTGGGCGGAGGCGACCGACAACATCGCCTTTATGGTGCGCGAGGAGGCCGGGTTGGCGCGCGCGAACGAGCCGGTGGATTTCGACCTGACGGTGGAGCAGGACCGCTTCCCCGACCCGGAAAAGCGCATCCGCGCCACTATCATGACGGCGCCCGGCGCGTTCACGGAGATCCCCTGCCAGGTTTACGACGTGCAGCCGGTAACCCAGGAACGCGGCATGTATTCGAAGATTCCCCTCTTCCGTTTTCGCGCCGTCGTGCAGCTTGCCATGAAGCCGAAATCGCAGGCGCTGGTGCACCTGTGGAGCTGCCCGCCGCTCGAGACGCCGGCGATGGGTCCGGTCAACCTGGAAGGCGGCGCGCTGGGCGGCACGGTCAGCAACGACGCCTATGAAATCAAGCTGGACGATACCTGCGGGCAGTTTTACACCTGGTACGACAAGCGGCTGAAGGTGAAATTCGAATATAAGGATACGCGTCCGGGGGTGACGGGCCAGCAGGCAGTGATCCACCGCACGCCGGACCTGTATCGGGCGAACAAGTCGTGGACCCACGCGCTGGACTGGAAGACCCCGGAAAACCGCGTCGTCACCGGGCCGGTGATGGTGGAGACGATCCGCTGGGGTGAAATGCCATGGGTGCCGGAGGCCTTCAGCAAGGTGGATTACCGCTTCTTCGCGAACCGGCCGGAGATTCGCGCCATCTCCTCGATGCGCGTGACGAAGGACATCGAAGCGCTGGGCGTGCGCATGGGCGGGTTCATCCTGACCCCCGACCTGTTCACCGACATCGCATGGCCGGACCAGAGCGGCACTATCCATCGCTGCACCGTGCCGGACGCGCTGGGCAACGACATGGGCGCCCCGCCGCAGTCGCGCTTCCCCGTCAACACGCCATGGGTGGTGGTCTATCATAAAGAGAAAAAATACGGCTTCGCGCTGATCACCGCCAATTACGCTTATTTCTCCGACGGCCCCGGCCACGCCAACGAGAGCAGGCAGCAGGCCTATATTTCCAACTACCGCGGCTACGGCGTCTACGCGATCCGCTCCGCCACGCAGACCTACTGCGCGTGGTTCCGCTCCTATCACACGCCTATCGAGGCGGGCACCACCATGTATGAAGACGTGGCCTACCTCCCCTTCACCTTCACCCGCGAAGACGGTCACCAGTTCGACGCGGTATGGGCGCTGTGGAAGGAGATGAAGAATCCGCTGGTAATAGAACCGTAGGGGGGAAGTGGCTAGTGGCTAGTGGCGAGTGGCGAGTGGCCCTGTTACCGAAAGGCTTCCTTATACCAGGTAAGCTACTCAGGAAAACGGGTACTCGCCACTCAATTTGAACCTCATGATGTTGACCATATTACTTTGTGCTGTTATGCTTACAAGGTTTTTATTGCATAATATCATACAGCTATGACAGGTCTCTAAATGATGAAGTACCGAATTTATATCGACGAAGTCGGTAATTCTGACCTTGGTAGTTCAGATAATCCGAACCATCGATTTCTATCTCTTACCGGTATCATCTTCGAATTGGAATATATCGAAACAACCGTTGTGAGATATTATATGAACAGAACTTACTTGGGAGAGAGTTAGCTATATTTGCCAGGCGAATTATTACAATTATCGCAAATAAATACGATCACCATCAGGAGAAGGTATTTGGAAAGAAATTCATATAAAAAGGCCCCTTGCGGGGCCCGATGGTAAAACCATCCACCTCTGGAAAACCAGATTATGCTAAGTATAACCTGAAATGCATAATTGTGCAATAGGCACGAACCGGATATTTCTTTATCTTCCATGGCTTGTTGACCTTCCTCCTTTCCACAAGGTATCATTACGGCAGTCGATTTACCGGAAAAGGGGTGGTTTCATGGCTGAAAAGGTTGTGCTGGCGTATTCGGGGGGGCTGGATACCTCGGTTGCCGTGCGGTGGCTGCAGCGGGAAAAGGGGTTGGACGTTATCGCCGTCGCCATCGACGTGGGCGAGGAGCGCGATTACGCGGCAATCCGCGAGAAGGCGCTGCAGATCGGCGCGCTGAAGGCATTCGTGATCGACGCCAAAGACCGTTTCGCCGACGAGTATATCGCGCGGGCCATCAAGGCCAACGCCATGTATGAGAACCGCTACCCCGTTTCCACCTCGCTGGCGCGCCCGCTCATCGCGCAACTGGTGGGCGAGGTGGCCGCGCGGGAAGGCGCCGCGGTGCTCTCCCACGGCTCCACCGGCAAGGGCAACGACCAGGTGCGCTTCGAGGCCACCTGGCAGTGCCTTTTCCCGCAGATGCGCATATATGCCCCGGTGCGGGAGTGGGGCATGACGCGCGACCAGGAGATCGCCTATGCCGAGCAGCACGGCATCCCGGTGCCGGTGACGAAAAAAAGCCCGTATTCCCTCGACGTAAACCTGTGGGGCAAAAGCTGCGAGGCCGGCGTGCTGGAGGACCCGTGGAACGAGCCGCCCGACGATGTGTGGACGTGGACGAAGTCGCCCCAGGACGCCCCCGCCGATCCGGGATACGTCAACATCGGCTTCGAGCGGGGCGTGCCCGTCAGCCTGGACGGCCGGGGGATGTCGCTGAAGGACATCATCGTTAAATTGAACGAATTCGCCGGCCTGCACGGCGTGGGCCGCATCGATATGATCGAGAACCGGCTGGTGGGCATCAAGTCGCGCGAGACCTACGAGTGCCCGGCGGCCGTCACGCTCATCGCCGCCCACCGCGAGCTGGAGACATTATGCCTGGAGCGCTCGGTGATGCACTTCAAGCAGGGCGTCGAGCAGAAATACACCGAGCTGATCTACAACGGCCTGTGGTTCGCCCCGTTGCGCCTCGCGCTGGACGCCTTCATCGACCAGACACAGGAAGCGGTGACCGGCGACGTGCGCCTGAAGCTGCACAAGGGGACCTGCCTGGCCGCGGGCCGCCGCTCGCCTAACTCGCTATACCGCTTTGAGCTGGCCACCTACGACACTGGCGACGTCTTCGACCAGAGCCTGGCCAAAGGCTTCATCGACCTGTGGGCGCTGCCGGCGAAGGTGTGGAACGCGGCTAATCGGGAGCGGAAAACGAAGTAATACTTGTGAACTGTAGTGAGTAACCGGCAATGAGAAAAATATTCGATATATTCAAACAGACTTCCGAGGCAATATTCGGCGGGAATCTTATCCGCCGAGTCAGCAGGACCGACAAAGAATTTCACTTTCAAAACTGGTTCGAAGTCCTCCTCGCAGCCAGTAATGTGCATTTCGATAAAGGCGGCAGAAATTCATATCCTGATTTTACTCTTGTCGAGTTTACCGAAGGTTATGAAATTAAGGGCCTTGCATGGCCTGGTCGAGAATCAACTTTCGACTGCAATAGCCAGGCTCCGACTGGTTTCCATAACGGCAGGGATATTTTCTACGTGTTTGGGCGGTATCCTCCGACAGATGAGGCTGAAGAGGAGTATCCTGTTATTGATATCGTCATCTGCCACGGTGACTTTCTTAACGCTGACCACGAATACCGACACAGGAACAGAAGTGTGAAAGGTTTCGGCAGCTACGGCGATATAATGATTCGCGTCCGTAAGATGTATGTTGTTCCCACGCCTTATGCAATCGCCGAAGGTTTCACCGGCACGCGGACTCTTGTTGTACCTGCTGAATGGGAACCTTCGCGGAATATGCAAGTCGTTGGAAGACTTGACCGAAGAGAAGCCTCGAGTGTGGTAGTCGGGTATAACTTTGATCTTAAATCAAACGCCATCACCCCTTCGACTATTCCGAATCCTTCGGCAGGTCAAGTTCATTCTTTCACTGCATATCGTATTGACGGGGACTCTGCGAATCCTGTCAGCATTAGAACTGACAGACCGGGCATCGCCATCGATGACGAAGAATGATAACGGCTATTATGCGGAATAGATTGATAGAATCCGACTTTCCATTTGCTCGTTTATCAAGAATCGCCGAGCAAGAGTCCTGGCGGAAAGAAGTCTATCGACCTGTCTACTACATTCATAAATGGTGGGCACGCAGATTAGGAAGCGTTTTCCGTGGGATTTTACTCGGCGCGCTGTTAGAAGATACAGCAGATTTCTGGAAGAGATTCTACGGATCAAATGATTTCAGCGATATAACCGTCTTCGATCCCTTCATGGGAAGCGGCGTCACCGTCGGTGAGGCGATTAAACTCGGTTGCCAGGCAATTGGCCGAGATATTAATCCTGTCGCCGTAACAGCATGTCAAACGGCATTCGCTGAATACGATCGAATTGAAGTTCGGGAGACATTTCGCCGAATTGAACTAACCGTCGCACCTAAAATACTAAGCTTATTTCAGACAAAAACCACTAGTGGCGGTCTAGCTACCGTTTTATACTATTTCATGGTTAAAATCATTGATTGCCCATACTGCCATACCCAAATCGATTTATTCAAGCGAAGAATATTCTCAGCCAATGCGGTTCCAAAAAAGAATCCATCAGCAAGAGCGTTATGTCCAGCATGTGAGATGATCGTACATACAGAATATAATGCGGACACAGCTGTTTGTACGAATTGCAATCACCATTTCAACCCACAGAAAGGATCAGTTAATGGATCGATGGTGCATTGCCCAGAGTGTTATCATAATTTTAAGCTAGTCGATGTTATGAGAACACTGAAGAACTCTCTTGGTTATCGACGTTATGCTAAGATGATCTTGTTGCAGGATGGAACGAAAAAATATGAGGCGATGAGTGAGTATGATCGAGAGCTTGAGCAACGAATTTCACGAGAATATGCATGTGCTCTTGCTGAACTACCTCTCGTTAAAGTTGAGCCAGGTTATAATACGAACCAAATGATAAAGCATAATTATAATTATTGGCATGAGTTGTTTTCTGACCGCCAGGTAGTCTGTATACGTTATCTGACTGAAGCAATTAAAGCTATTGGCGATGCTGGAATCCGGCGACTATTCTCCTGTCTCTTTTCCGGAACACTTGAATTTAATAATATTTTCGCCTCATTCAAGGGAGAAGGTACGGGAGCTGTAAGGCACATGTTTGCCAACCATGTCCTCAAGCCCGAGCTCATGCCAATTGAGGCAAATATTTGGGGAACACCTAAGTCTTCCGGAGCTTTTTCATGTTTATATCAGTCTCGCATAGAACGAGCACTCGATTATAAAGCTCATCCTACTGAAGTCGTTATCGGTTCATACTCCGGGGCAAAATCCGGAGGATATAACAATCCTATATCAACTAAAGTAGTTGGAACATATACATCGCAAAAAGAAAATCATGGTAGCGTTTATATTAGCCAGGGGGATTCCTCTAGTACGGATATTCCTGACAGCGTTATCGATTTGATAGTATCCGATCCTCCTTTTTTCGATAATGTTCACTATTCCCAATTAGCAGATTTTTTTTATTATTGGTTGAATCAACTACTTAATATATCCCCAGTTTCAAGTACCAGGTCGAAAGCCGAAGTACAAGATACCGATGCATCACTCTTCACGAGTAAGCTTACCTCAGTTTTTGCAGAATGCCAGAGGATACTACGAGATGACGGTCTTTTTATCTTTACATATCACCATTCAAGGCATGAAGGATGGACGGCCGTTCATAAAGCAATTCGACATGCTGGATTTGTGTGCATACGTTCCTTTCCAATAAAGGCTGAAATGTCAGTTTCAATGCCTTTACAACAAGCAAATTCACCCATCAATCTTGATCTCATTTTAGTATGCCGAAAAGCCATTACAGAAGCGGAGTCTCATCTTGTTGTTGACCCCATAAGCCATGCTATCGAAGAAGCTGCACGACAAGCATCAGAACTCTCATCTAATGGAATTCAAGTTTCACTTGCCGATGTAAAAGTAATACTGATGGGACAACTCCTTTGCGAGACGCACAAACTACAGTGCCTTTATGAGGAAGAACAGTTTCTGGAGAAAAGAGAAAATGATGTGGATTATTATGTTGAAAAAGTAATAATTGAAAAGGGAGAGAATCTATATAAAGTATCAACTTCGCAACAATTAATGTTGTTTGAGAAAATGGCTGAATACTTAATAAGCAAGAAGGTAAAGCTTTCTGATGAATAACTCTGCGAGTAAGGGTAATAAAAGAAGGTTGGAAGAAGCAGTTCTTCCAACCTTCAACTATTCCACACTTCCAACTATTCGATATTGATCTTCACCGGCTGCTTCGCCTTTGCCTGCTCGGATTTCGGCAGGGTGATCTCAAGCACGCCGTCATGGTAGGCTGCCTTTACATCACTCGGCTTTACTTCCGCGGGCAGCGGAATCAGGCGTTGAAAATAGCCGAAGCGGCGTTCATGGCGGACGAAGCTCTCCTTCTTCTCCTCTTCCTCTTTCTTCATGTCCGCCCTGATCATCAATGCTTCCGGCGTCGCTTCCACCTTGATCTGGTTCTTGTCGATGCCGGGCATCTCCGAGCGTACCAGGATGTCGTTTTCGCGATCAATCACGTCAACCGACGGCACGCGCATCGCTTCGGCCGGCGCCCGTTCCTCTGCCGTCTCGCCGAAAAAGTCCTCCAGCAGGCGATTCATCTCCTGCCGGAGGCGCGATACACCGGTAAAGGGTTCCCAGCGAACGAGTGGTCCCATTTGATAACCTCCTTGTCTCGTATGCATAGCCGCGAAATTGCCGCGGCAATACTTCGGATTTGGTAAATCCACCTTTATTTTCGGCATCGACGGTAATGACGAATCACCTTTGAAATGACATCCACTGTCCGAGTCTACGACACCCGACGAGATGCCTATTGCGTCCGGGCAGCTTTTCCCGTATGCTTCAGGTAATATTGCACACTGAAGCGGAGGTAGATTCCATGGGATTCGGAGGCGGCAACCTGGGCAAGATGCTGATGAAGCAGATGGAGGAGATGCAGCGCAAGATGGAGCGTATCCAGGCCGAACTGGCCGAAGAGCGGATCGAGGCGGCGGCCGGCGGCGGCATGGTCAGCGCCGGTGCCAGCGGAATGGGCGAGTTGACCGACTTGAGCATCGAGCCGGAAGTCGTAGATCCCGACGACGTGGAGATGCTGCAGGATCTGATCCTCGCCGCGGTTAACGAAGCGCTGACGCGCGCCAACAAGCGCCGCGAAGAGCGCATGAGCGAAGTTACCGGCGGGATGAACGTGCCCGGGTTGGGCAAGCTGCCGGGGTTCTGAGGATTTGAAATTATAGATTGCACAAGGCGGCTACGCCGCAACTAAAGACAAAATCTGCGCCTGTTGGCGAAAAATTCAGCATTAGTAATACAGATTATACAGATTTATACAACCTAACACTACAGGCTTTCGATGAAGCTTACTTCGCGGTGGTTTCGATACGGCACAAAAGCGGCGAAAAGAAGCGATCAGCTTACCTGCCTTTCGACAGGCTCAAGGACCACCTACTCAACCACCGGACTAACCTTGCCTGATTTGGTGATATCATGATCTAATCTGTAAAACCTGTGTAATCGGTAGTTTCAAAATATCACCATGCAACTTCCACGCATGACATTTATCCGCCGACGCTTTCCGAGTGAGCGGCTGGACGATATAGACGGCGCGCTGGCCGCTGAACTGGCCGCGAGCGGGGTGAATATCCAACCCGGGGCGCGCATTGCGGTCGCGGTGGGCAGCCGCGGCATCGCGGAGCTGGCGCGGCTGGTGGCGGGCGTGGTCGCCTGGGTGAAGGCACAGGGTGGGGAGCCGTTCATCGTGCCGGCCATGGGCAGCCACGGGGGCGCCACCGCGAAGGGGCAGCAAGCCGTGCTGGCGGAATACGGGGTCACCGAGGCGGCGATCGGCGCGCCCATCCGCCCGTCGATGGCGGTGGTGGAGTTGCCGCGGGACGAAACGGAAATTCCGATATATTACGCGGAAGAAGCCTTCCATGCCGACGGAACCATCCTCATCAACCGGGTGAAACCGCACACCTCCTTTTCCGGACGTTATGAAAGCGGGCTGATGAAGATGGCGGCCATCGGACTGGGCAAGGCGCGTCAGGCGCGCGCCATCCACGCACTGGGCCTGCGCGGGCTGCGCGAAGTAATGCCGCAAGTTGCCGGCCAGGCGCTACGGCATGGCAACGTGCTGCTGGGCATCGCGGTGGTGGAGAACGCGCGCGACGAGCTGATGCTGCTGCGCGCCATCCCGGCGGCGGAGATACCGGAGCGCGAGCCGGAGCTGCTGGAAATCGCCCGGCGCTGCCAACCCGCGCTGCCGGTAGGCGCGCTGGACCTGTTGATCGTCGATGAAATTGGGAAGAATATCAGCGGACTGGGGATGGATACGCGGGTAATCGGGCGGCTGTCGATCCGCGGCGAAGCGGAACCAGCGCATCCCCGCATCCGCCTGATCCTCGTTCGCGGGCTGACGGCGGAGACACGCGGCAACGCCTGCGGCATGGGGTTGGCGGACATCATCACGCGACAGGCATTCGAGCGGATCGACCTGCGCGCGACTTATGCCAACGTGCTGACCACCGGTTTCCTGGAGCGGGGGAAGATTCCGCTCATTGCCGAAACGGAGGATGAGGCGCTGGCGATGGCCGCCGCCGCGCTGGGCCGAGTAAATCTCGAGGGGGCGCGCATCATCCGCATCGTCAATACACTGCGGCTCGAAATGATGCTCGTTTCCCCGCCGGTGCTGACGGAGCTGGCGAGACATGACGATATCGAGGCGATCGGTGAAGCGGAGAGCATCTTCGCGCCGTAGCCGAAACCATAACAGGATTTTACTTGCTTTACCGACTCGGCAAAATTTTCTTATATGTCCTTTTTCGATGGGTCGGACGCTTGAAGGTGATCGGCGCGGAGCAGATTCCAGCGACCGGCGGCGTGCTGCTGGCGCCCAATCACTCCAGTTACGCGGATCCGCCGCTGACGGGCGTCGCTTCGCCGCGGCCCGTCTGGTTCATGGCAAAGTCGGAGTTGTTCAGGGTTCCGGTATTGAGCTGGCTCATTCCCAGGCTGAACGCCTTCCCGGTGAAGCGCGCCGCCGTCGATCGCCAGGCGCTGAAAATCGCCCACGAGCTGCTTATCTCCGGCAAAGCGGTGACCATCTTCATCGAAGGCCATACCAGTCCGGATGGCATGTTGCAGCCGCCATCGTTGGGGCCGGCGATGATCACGTTGCGCGCCGGGGCGCCCATCGTGCCGGTGGCGATCATCAACGCCGACCGCTTGCTGCCGCCGCGCGGCAAATTTTTTCGGTTCGCGCGCGTCACCGTGGCCTTCGGACCGCCGTTGACCTTCCCGCATCTGGCGGGCCGGCACGCGGACCGCGCCGCCCTGCGCGAAGTATCCGAAACGGTAATGCGCCACATCGCCGGGTTGATGCGGGCACACGGCGCCGCCGACCGCGTGCCGGCGGGTTATCTCGAACAGGAGGAGGTATTGCGAGATGTCTGACCACTCGTCGCTTCCGACCGCTTCGTCCACCATCGAGGGAACCGCGGTGACGGAGGAATTGCTTACACCCGAATTCATGGGCAAACTCGAGCATCTCTCGCTGGTCGTCACGCGCGCCTTCGCGGGGCGCATGCACGGCGAGCGCCGCAGCATCCGGCGCGGAACCTCGGTCGAGTTCGCCGATTATCGCAATTACGTGCTGGGGGACGATCTGCGCTACGTGGATTGGAACGTCTACGCGCGACTGGAGAAGCTCTTCCTCAAGCTCTATATCGACGAGGAGGACCTGAACGTCCACCTGATGATCGATACCAGCCGCTCGATGGGCTTCGGCGCGCCGGGCAAGCTGCTTGCCGCCTGCCGGGTGGCCGCCGCCCTCGGCTATATCGCGCTGGCCGGCTTCGACCGCCTCTCCGTCACCGGGTTTACCGACCGGTTAGGCGCGCGCATGCGCGCGCTGCGCGGAAAGGGCAACGCCTCCACGCTGTTCGCCTGGCTCAAGGACCTGCATGCGGAGGGGGTGAGCGACTTCACCCGCGTATTCTCCGATTATGCCCTGCTGGCGCGTCGTCCCGGACCGGTCATCATCATCTCCGATTTCTTCGCTCCCGGTCTCGAGGAAGGTCTGCGCTCCATCGTGGGCCGCAAATTCGCCCCCACGCTGCTGCGCGTGCTCGCGCCCGAAGAAGTCGAACCGCCCTACACCGGCGACCTGCGCCTGGTCGATTCCGAAACGGGCGACACGCGGGAAATTACCATTACCGGCGGCGTGCTGGCCCGCTACAAGCAGCGGCTGAAGGCGCATCGCGAGTGGCTGGAAGGGGTCGCGGGCCGTTTCGGCATAAATTACATCGAAACCGCCACCGACGAGCCGTTCGAAAACCTGGTGCTGCGTTACTTGAAGGCGCGGCGGATTGTGCAGTAGTAGTTTTGAGTTTTAAGTTTTGAGTTTTGAGTTACTGGTATTCCGTCCAGTCTACCGATCAAGTGGTAGGCTTAATGAAATAACTGAAACTCAAAACTTAAAACTTAAAATTCAAAACTAAAGCTTCTCATTCCATATGAAAGCTTTGCCGAAAAACGACTTGGCGTTTATTATCGAAAGGAAACATATGCCGGACGATCGGCAACCGATCCTGGAGCTGAAGGGGCTGTGTTACAGCGTGGATAAGGCCGTCATCCTCGACGGGATAGATCTGGCCATCTACCCGCACGAGGTATTCGTGGTGCTGGGCATGTCCGGGAGCGGGAAAACTACCATGCTGCGGTTGCTTACCGGCCTGATTCGCCCCATCGCCGGCGCGGTATATATTTTCGGGCAGGATATCACCGCGATGAGCGAAGATGAGCTGAACCGGCTGCGCGCGCGCATGGGCCTGGTATTCCAGTTTGGCGCGCTGTTCGACTCGCTCGACGTGGACGGGAACGTGGGCTTTCGCATGTACGAACACACCAATGTGAAAGATGAGGATATACGACCGGTAATCGCGGATAAACTGCGGCAGGTCGGAATGGCCGGATACGAGAAGAAATACCCCACCGAGCTGTCCGGCGGCATGCAGAAGCGCATCGGCATCGCCCGCGCGCTGGTCGGCGATCCGGAGATTCTGTTCTACGACGAGCCGACCAGCGGCCTGGACCCGGTGATCGCCGCTACCATTGACGAATTGATAGTGAAGCTGCGCAACGAGCTCGGTGTCACCGAGATCATTGTCTCCCACGATATCCACAGCGTGTTGCGCATGGCCGATCGCATGGCGCTGCTCTACGAAGGCCGCCTGCGTCTGGTAGGCACGCCCGCGGAATTTCAGGCCAGCACGGACCCGGTCGTCCGCCAATTTTTAGAAGGGAAGACTGACGGACCGATTCAGGTGGTATGATGTAGTATCTATTCAAAGAAAAGCTCTACAAATAGTTGAGAACTATACCCGGTTACCGTATAGTTGAAGTGGCGAGTGTTTTCGGTAAATAATGGTTTACCTGAGATGCGAATACTTTTCCAGCGAGATTACACTCGCCACACGCCCTCGCCACTGCAATCATTTTTAAACCGGTTCTGCCGGCGGAGAATAATGACATGACACTTTCAAACGAGCTTCGCGTCGGAATCATGTTCCTGACCGGCCTCATCTTGCTGGTGCTGGTGGTAATAACATTATCGCGTTGGGGTCAGGCTACCAGTACATACGGCTTCACCATCCGCTTCCAACAGGCGCAGGGACTGAAGGAAGGCGCCGTCGTGCAAGTCGCCGGCGTAGAGGCGGGGCGCGTCAGCGGGATCCGCCTGGATCCGAGAACGAATGAGGCGCTGGTTACCGTGCGTGTTGACCGTGACGTTCAATTGTATGATGACTATACCTTTGCCATCGGCATCGGGGGAATTGTCGGCGAGCACTATGTGGATATAATTCCCCGCGACGGCAAGCCGTCCGGCGGGGAAGTGACCGCCAATACAGAGGTAGCCGGCACAGAGCGTCCGGATATGAACGTGCTGGTGGAGAATGCCAACGAGCTGGTGACGAAGCTCACCACCGTCACCGACTCGCTCAATGAAGTGGTCGGCAGCGAGCAGAACAAGAGGAATCTGGCTGGCGCCATCGCCAATTTGAGCATGGCCTCCGCCTCCGCCGCCAGTTTCGCCAGGCAGTTGAACAGTTCGCTGGCGCGAAACAGAGAGACCATCGATACCGCCGTCGTCGATTTCCAGCGCACCACGCGGTCCGCCGCGGCATTCACCGATTCGCTGAATGCCATCATGGCGCGCAATCAGCAGGCGGTGGACGAAACCATCGCCAACATTCGCCAGGGCTCCGCCAACGCAGCGGAATTCAGCGCGGCGATCAACGATACCGTGCAACGAAATCAACAGGTTCTCGATCTGATCATCGCCAATCTGGGCAAAACATCCAGCTCCGCGATCGAACTCACCGCCGCGCTGAACGCAACCTTGCGGAACAACCAGCAGGCGGTGGACCTGATCGTCGCCAATATGCAGGCGACGACAGCGGACCTGAAGGAACTCAGCAGTACCTTGAATACCAGGCTGGCGAAGTCGGATATGTTCGACAACCTGGAAGCAGCCACCCGCCGGGCGCTGGATATCGCCGACCGCCTGGAGAGCATAGCCACCGCGGTGAATAACACGCTCAATGATAAGGAGCTGACTGAAAACGTGCGCGAGGCTATCAGCAACCTTCGCAATATCAGCGAAGATATGCAGACGCTGATGTCAGACGCTCGCGATGCCGTCGCCCCCTTGCCGGAGATGACTGCCTCGCTGCGCGACGCAACAGACGATGTGCGCAAGATAACCGGCTCGATCCGCGATATCACCCCGGAAACGGCGCAGAATGTGCTGCAGATTTCCCGGAACCTGCGCACCACCACCGACAGCCTGAGCGGCGCCACTTCTCAGCTCGTTCGTGTCGGCAGCATCCTGCGCGATATGAAGATACAGACGGATGCACAGCTTATGGCGCTGGTTTCCGGCGAGCCGCAAACCCGCGCCGATCTCAACATGGATATCTACGGGTCGAAATCCATGCTGCGCCTGGGGATTGCCGACGTGGGCTATAAAGACCGTCTCAATCTACAGTTCGGCAACCGGATCAGAGATGACAACTGGTTCCGGTATGGACTGTTGCAATCCAGCTTCGGTATCGGGGTGGATTTCCACCCGGCACGGGACTGGCGCATCTCCGGCGAGCTTTTCACGCCCGGCGATATTCGCGGCAACGCCCTCATCAACTATCAGCCCCGTTTCCTCGGCGATGAATGGTGGTTGACCGCCGCCGGCTACGACCTGTTTCACCCCGACAGCACTACCTTTGGCCTGGGGATGACCTACCGGCCCAAATAGGGGTTAGGGATTAGGGGTTAGGGACTTATCTCCTATCCCTCATTCCTTATGCCCTGGCCCCTAACCCCTAATCCCTAACGTGTGACTTTTGCCCACAACCCAATAATTCAGGCTTACCATCAGGCTTTCCACGCGGTGGTTTCGATACGGCAACAGAACTGTGGAAAGAATAGTTCAGCTTACCTGCCTACTCAACCACCGAATTCAGCTTACCCGGTTCAGCGTAATTGTGATTCAAAGCTTGTTATTCTTTGCGGTTTTCAACCCTTTAGGTACTATAGGCGTTAAGATAAGGAGTCATTTAATGAAAAAAATTGCAAAATGAAAAATTCTGCCCGAAAGTCAGGGCAGATATTGTTCTACATGCACTATATACTCGGACAGGAAACCATTTTTCATTTTTGCAATTTTCATTTTTCATTTTTCATTCTCTTATCTTAACGCCTATGCCCCTAATCCCTAACCCCTCTGCGTAATCGGTAGTTTCAATCGCGTGCGCAGGGCTTCGCGCAGGGGGGCGAGGAGGAAAGAAAGTCCCATGACGGCGATGAGCGCTGCACAAACCAGCATGATGATGCGGTGCACGGCGGGATCGACCGCTTTCCCACCCAGCGCCACCAGCACGGACACGGCGACGTACCAGAGATAATCGGCGAGGATGTGCCCGGTAAAGAAGGTCGGCCAGGCGCGTCCTCCGTGCCTGGCGCTTTGCGTGGCGACCAATCCGACGCCGACCGTTGCCCACCATAAATGCCAGTAGGGATTGAGCACCGATACCGCCGCGCCTTGCAAGATCAGCACTCCCGCCGACATCGCCGCCATATTCGCATCGCCGGCTGCCTGCAGCGACCCGCCGCGGGCCAGCGCCGCCATACTCCAGGCAAAGTAGAGCAGCACCGCGCCGCCCAGCAGGCCGATGACGCGCATCACCATCTTCCGCCGCAGAAAACCGCCCAATCCCACGCGCAGCGCGAGGACCAGCACCAGCTCCGCCAGCGCATGGCCGGTGATGATCCATACCCCCGCCATCCATCCGGTCAGCAGCGCCTGGTTGATCACCAGCGCGAAAAGCGTGCCCGGCACGATGGCACCGGAGAAAGCGGTGAGCAGCGACATGAGAAAGACGCCGATCATCGGCTCCTCCCGGTAGCGCGAACCTGGCGGATCAGCTCGCGCGTCGCTGTTTTCATATTGGCCGCCCGCGTTACCGCGCTGACCACCGCCACGCCGTCGGCGCCGGCCGCGAGCACCTCCCGGATGCGCTCGCGAGTGACGCCGCCGATAGCCACGATGGGCAAGGCAACCGCCGCGCGAATCTCCGCGATGCGTTCCGGTCCGACCGGATCACCGGCATCGGGCTTGCTCGCCGTGCCGTAAATGCAGCCGACGCCCAGGTAGCTGGCGCCTTCCGCCTCGGCCTCGATCGCTTCCTCGACGGTTCCCACGGAAGCGCCGATGATGACCGTCGGTCCGAGAATGCGCCGCGCCGCGCTCACCGGCAGATCGTCCGGCCCCAGGTGCACGCCATCCGCGCGCACGGCAAGGGCGATATCAACCCGGTCGTTGACAATCAGCGCCCGTTCCTGCTCCCGCGCCAGCGCGGCCAACCGGCCCGCGTGAAAAAACAGCTCCCGCGTGGATGCCCCTTTGTGCCGGTACTGCACGACGCCCGCCCCGCCGGTAAAGGCCGCCGTCGCGATATCAAGCGGGGACCGATCAGGAAGCGGTTCGGTGATGACATATACCGAAAAGTCGAGAGAGTTATCCTGGAGCTGAAACGCGCGCTGCATAATGCCTTATTTCACCGCGCGGAGGCCTTTTGTGTCAATCCCGTATCACATCAACCGGTCGTAAATTAGCTCAGGGACTCTATCCCCCCATGTTTTATAGGATGGCCTTTCGTGCGAGGGGGGACAGTACCGTGGTCATCTTACCGTGCGTGAAGATTAAAAACGGGCTTAGGTCATACAGGCGCGGGACAGTCCCTGAGCATTACACAAACTCAAAACTGAAACTCCGCCATCCAAGCCTCCACCCGTGCCGCGGTGGGGAGGTCGCGGGGGTCGGCGGAGGTGGAGACGCGGATGGCGGCGGCGGCGGCGGCAAAGCGCAGGGCGCGCGCCCAATCTTCCGGCGTCATGATCAGCGGGTCGCCGCGCAGCGCAGCGGCGGCCAGGCCGGCGTGAAAGGTATCGCCCGCGCCGACGTCGTAAATAACCGGCACACGGTAGGGCGGCACAGATACCTCGGCATTGCCGACGCGGGCGGTGATTTCTCCTTCACCACCGCGGGTCATCACCACGGCGTCCGGGCCCCAATCCTGTATCCGGCACAGGGCATCGACGCCGGCATCACCGGTGAGGAAGGCGGCTTCTTCGGCGTTCAACACGGCGATATCCGCCAATGCCAGCGCCTGCCGCTCGACCGCCAGAATCTCCGCAGCGGATGTTCCCCAGGATTCGCGGCGCAGGTTGACGGCATACAGCACCGGCACGCCCGCCGTCCGCGCCGATTTCGCGGCGGCGAAAACCAGCGGGCGCAGCAGCGGATCGCGGATGCTGCCTTCGCTGAAATCGAACAGCCGGCAATCCGCCGCCGTGCGGAAATCCTCCGCGGTCAGCGCCTGCATCGGCGCGCAATAGCCGGAAAACCGGTAGAAGCGAAAAGCCTTGCCTCCCTGCCGGTCCACCGAGCAGAAAGACACGGTGGTGAGCTGTCCGGCCACCCGGCGCACACAAGAGGTATCCACCCCAAACTCCGCCAGATCGCCTGCCAGCAGCTCGCTGAACTCGTCATCGCCCACCGCGGTGATGAAGCGCACCGTTACCCCCAGCCGCGCCAGCGCGAAGACCATATTCGCCGCCGCCCCGCCCGCTACCAGCGTGTATTGATGCGCCTCCGCCAGCGTCTCGCCCGCCCGAATCGGCGTCACCTCCGCGAACAGGCTCCCCACCGTGACCAGATCGACCTGGGTCACATCATCTCCTCGTCCGCGGTCGGCCCGTAGATCGCCGGCAGCGCCACCTCGTTCAGGCGCAGATATACGGTGAGCTGGCCACGGTGATGGATGAGGTGATTCAATACCATTCCGCGCAGCACGGCGGCGCGGGGCATGGTGAAGTAGGGCTTCCCGTTACCGAGCAGCGTCCACGGTAGCGCGAACTGCTCGTCACCGGTTGCGGCCAGGGTGGCGCGCGCCTGGACAACATTGTTGTCGAACGCCTCCAGCATGTCCCGCGCCGTCGTGAATTCCGGCATGCGCATCGGCTCGCCGTCGGGCATGACATCCAGCGAATCGGTGGTGAGGGTGTAGATCATCCAGCCGGCCATGTTGACCAGGTGGCCGGCCATCTCCCCCATGGTGAAGGATTTCGGATGCGGCCGCCAGTCGAGTTTGTCTCCCGGCACGCGCTCGAGCACCTTGCGCGTATTGGCCATCTCCATGTCGAACTCCGGCATTAGCATATCAACAATTGCCATGTGCTTGTCTCCTTGCTGAATATCCGCCCGCGGCATGGGCGGTCGGTTCACATTATACGCTATACTTTTACATGTAGTGTCAAGGCGCCGGTCAACAAACGGCAGGGACACATTTCATATAACACGGCCCCGCAGATCACCGCAGATACCCGGTTTTTCGGGCATTTTTAAGTGATCGCAAAGACACTGAAGGCTGAGGGCTGAAGGATTCAGATTCCCTCTTCAGCCTTCAGCCCTCAGCCAAAAAGTTAAAGCTTATAGAGATTACCGGAGAAGCAGTTTCCCGCGTCACCCACGTCACTGCATAGCCAGCAAGGCCTTAAAGTCTTCCGGATTCGACGATTTTAAGATAGCTTCGTCGATACTCACCTTTTTCTCCAGCACCAGCGTGCGAAGGCACTGGTCCAAGGTCTGCATACCGTATTTACCGCTCGCCTGCATGACGCTCGGCATCTGATGCACTTTATTGTCGCGAATAAGGGTGCGGATAGCCGAGGTGGCGATCAGGATTTCCTGCGCGCAGACGCGGCCTTTGCCATCGAGGCTCTGCAGCAGCGTCTGCGTGGCGATGCCTTCCAGCACATTGGCGAGCTGAATGCGCACCTGGTCCTGCTGATGGGACGGGAAGACATCGACGATGCGGTCGATGGACTGCGCCGCGCTGGTGGTGTGCAGGGTGGCGAATACCAGGTGGCCGGTTTCCGCCGCCGTCAACGCCGCTGCGATCGTCTCCAGGTCGCGCATCTCGCCGATGAGAATGACGTCCGGATCCTGCCGCAGCACGTGACGCAGCGCCGTTGCGAAGCTTTCGGTATCGGAACCGACCTCGCGCTGGGTAATGACGCTCATTTTATTGTTATGCAGGAACTCGATCGGGTCTTCGACGGTAACGATATGCGTGCGTATCGTGCGGTTGATTTCATCGATCATTGCCGCCAGTGTGGTTGATTTGCCCGATCCCGTGGGACCGGTTACCAGCACCAACCCGCGCGGGCGCATGGTAAGCTCGCGGATAACGGGCGGCATGCGCAGCTTTTCCAGCGTCGGCATATCCGAAGGGATCATGCGGAACACCGCTCCCACCGCCCCGCGCTGTTTATGCACATTCACGCGGAATCGCGATACACCCGGCAAGGTGTAAGAGAAATCGAGCTCCCAATGCCGCTCGAATGCATTTATCTGGATATCGGTCAGGATGGAATAGACCAGCGGCTGCAGAGTGACAAGTTTCAACGTCGGATATGGCATGGGTGTCAGTTCGCCGTGGATGCGCATCAGCGGCGGCGATCCGACTGCCAGGTGCAGGTCCGATGATTTATTTTCCACCATCATCCGCAATAGATCTTCGAGGGCAAGGTCTTCGCTCGGCGATGTAACGACGGATTCGACGGGCGGCGACTCGCGCATACTCGGTGCAGGCGTTTTTTGCCCCCCGTTCCCGCCGGTCGCCGGCAAGGGGCCCGGCGTCAGGCGCTGGTACCAACTGGTGATCGCGGCGTGCAGCTCGTCCATAGGCGTGACGTGCACCACTAACTCGCCGCCGTAATTGTGCGCCGCCTGTCTTGCCTCTTCATCAAATGGATTGCCCATCACCAGCGTCAGGGCGCCTGCTTCCATAAGCAACGGCAAAATGTTGAAACGGCGGCACAGGTCTTCCGGCATTTTAGAAAGGGTTATCAAATTGGGGGAGACATTGCGGAGATTGGCCAGCGGAATTTTCGCGTCTTGCGAGATGGCGCGTGCAATATCTTCATAACTGAGCACGCCGCTTTCCGCCGCCACCTCGCCCAGCCACTGCTGCTGCTGCTCGGCGGCATCCAGCAAGCCGCGCACCATCTCCGCCGGCAATACCCGTAGACGTTCGAGTGCCTTCGCCAGCGCCTCGTTGGACGCCGTCGTCATCATAGTCATCTCCTGAATCCCTCCCCATCTCTGCTGCCGGGTCCGCGCGTTATAGCGGCTCCCGGTTATTATGTTGGGCATGCCCCCAACATACAGCTATTCCATCTATGTAATTTAATTTCACATGGATTGAGGATTGGGTGTTGGGTGTCGGTTGACTTACTCTCAATCCCAATTCCCAACCACCCAATCTCCATCTCCTTGCCAACTGCCAATGCCTTTACTATAATGATTCGTGTAAATCCGGCGAGCTCCCCGCCCGCCGGTTTCCCTTGTCGGAGGATGCAGATGCCCATTTACGAATATGCCTGTACCGAATGCGACCATCACTTCGATATACGCCACGGCGCCGACGAAAAACCGGCATTGAGCTGCCCGCGGTGCGAAGGCAGCGTGCGCAAAGTCTTCCACGCCGCCGGCATCATTTTCAAAGGAAGCGGTTGGTATATCACCGATTCCGCGCCGAAAAAAGGCAGCGGCGAAGATAAAAAAGAAGATGCACCCGAAGTCAAATCGGAAAAGAAAATACCCGCCGCGGCGGAAAGCAAAAAGTAAGCGCCTGTTTCGCAATAGCGCAGGGCGGCTGCGCCGCAACCAAAGACAAAAACTGCGCCTGTTGGCGAGAAATTCAGCATTAGTAATACATAAGAGACGAAAGTACAAGGGCACGAAGAAGCAATGCTTTTTCGTGCCCTTGTATCGAAAGGGGAACGGTTGGGTTTATCCGGTTTCATGACCGAGCCACGGGCTACCTGATCTCCCCGCTGAAGCTGGCGCGGCCCGAGTGCGAGCAACTACTCTACTTCCACGAGCGTGGATTGCGGATGGAGATCGGGCACATGCCCATGCAGGGGGCGACGGCGGCCTGCTGGACGTAGACTATGCCCGGGAAATCGCGCTGGCACAGCCGCCGCCCGCCTTGCGCTCCCTTATCAAACTGATTCCGGAGAAGAGGAAGGATAGATGAGTTACAGACCGGCCTTTACTGATGCACACGGATGTGACCTAATCGAGGCAGCAGTCCTCTAAAATAAGCAGCATTCGATATTTTTCATTCATTAAATTTCTTCGCGCTGCATACCCTGTCCGTCACCGCCAGCAGGAGTCGCACGGTTTCGCCGCGCGCCGGCAGGTGGGGGATGATGAGGGGGCAAAGCTCGTTTTCTACCAGCCGTTCCCAGTCTGCTGGGTCGTCGCATGAGGAGCCGCGGGCGGCCAGCCAGTCGAAGAGCGAGGGATCGAAGCACAGGCTGACGCCCCGCGAACGGAAGCTCGACTCCAGGTCAGCCAGCAGCGACTCGCGCAACCAGCGCCGGGTGGCGTCGGGCGCGTCGCACAGCTCGGCGCAGAAGATGTCCACCTCCTCCACCAGTTCCTCGCCCAGGTAACGGGCGGCGCGCTCGCGCAAGTCGCCGGCGTTCCTCCGCTCGTGCGGGCCGAAGCCGATAGGAGCGTCGGCGCCTGGCGGGCCGTCGGCGCACAGCACCACTACCATGTCACTCAGAAATGCGCGTTTGCCGTCGGCCAGCATAATGTGGCCGCGGCGTATGCCTTGCGCCAGCACGTCGCGGGCGGTCGGGTGGCAGGCGTCCACATCATCAACGCGCAGCGCGCACCACGGCGTCTGCATCGCCTCGTGCAGCGGCACGCGCCCGCCGTAGCCGATATAGCCGGGCGGCGAACCGAGCAGCATGGAAAGGTCGGTTGCGTTGACGATGCGGCCCATTTCCAACGCCACCACGCGCTCCGCGGCGCCGAACAACGACTCGGCGATCAACTCGCACAGCAGCGGGCCCTGCGTCGCCGCCGGACCCAGCAGCAGCAGCACCGCGTTGGGCCGCTCGACGTGGAAATCCAGCCCGCGCAGGGTGATGCGCAGCCGGGAGATCAACTCCGCGACCGTCGCGGGCGGCAGCAGGCTGCGCCGGCGGAGCGCCTCCTCCAGCGCGGACAGCCGCTCGTCCACCCGCAGCGGCATGCCGACCATGCGCCGGGCCACCGTCTCGGCGTCAGCCTGGGTCAGCGCGTTCCGCCCCTCCGTCAGCGCGTAGGCGACGCATTGCTCGAGGATGTCCACCGCCTTGTCCGGGAAGTGGCGGTTGCGCATGTGCTGCGCGGCGAAGTCGATCATCCACTCCAGCAACGGCGCGGGCGCCGCAACGCCGCGCCGTTCCGCCAGCCGCGCGCTCAATGCCTTCAGCACGTCCAGCGATTGCGCCGCCGTCATTTCCTGCACGCGGATGGGCTGGAAGCGGCGCTCCAGCGCGGGGTCACTCTCGATTTCCCGGCGATATTCCTCGTCGGTGGTAGCGGCGATGCAGGCGATCTCGCCGCGCGCCATTGCCTGCTTAAGCATATTCGCCAGGTCGTTGCCGTTGCGGCCCGCCGCGCCGGCGCCGAGTATGGTATGCGCTTCGTCGATGAAGAGTACGATGCCCGGTTCCCGTGCTTCCTTGAGCAGCGCGGTAATTCGTTCCTCGAACTCGCCCACCAGCGTGCAGCCGGCGACCAGCGAGGTGACGGAGAGCATGACGACGCGCGCCCCGGCGAGCAGGCGGGGCACGGCGCCGCTGACCATGCGCCGGGCCAATCCCTCCACGATGGCGGTCTTCCCCACCCCCGCCGGGCCGATCAGCGCCGGGTTGCGCTTGGCGCCGCGGCAGAGAGTTTCCATAACCAGGCGGATCTCCTCGTCGCGGTCTACCACCGGAGCGAGGGTTCCTTCGCGGGCGGCGCGGGTAAGGTCGATGCCGAAGCTGTTGAGCAGCGGCGTGGCAGGTTCCTCATCGAGGGCGGGCACGTCATCGAGGCTGACGAACACGGTATCGCAGTCGGCGCAACTCGCGGTCTCTGCGTCGGCGCCGTTCAGCGCGCAGCCGGCAAGCGTGAGGATGATGCAGGCGAGATCGCGCAGGCTCACGGGCCGGCCGCCCGCGCCGTCGCCGGTCATGGCGATCAGCTTCTCGGGGGACAACGCCTCGCCGGTAACGCCACGCTGCACCAGCGCGCGCAGCCGCTCCGGGGTAATGGCGTTGTCCAACCGCGGCACGATTTCACTCACCAGCTCCTCGTGCCGCTCAACCAGCGTAAGCAACCACTGCAGCACCCCCGGCGCCGCGGGCGAATCTCCCCATTGCTCGGTTATTTCATCAATATACGCCCGGGCATCGTCATCCAATGTAATAACCGTAAATTCGCGCTTCGACATGGTCCATCCTGTAAAAAGTTAAGTAACCGATTATTGATTTACTATTCGCCAGGAAGTAAGTGAGTCCTGCCTGCTCATGAAAGGGTTCGATTGATAGAGTTCGAATGCCAGACTGTTACTCGGCGACTCGATAAAAGTCAAGGTGATCGTCATGGGAATAACAGTTTCCTCGACTTGCTGCCAATCCGTTTCCATCAGTTGCTCAAGAATGCCAAAGGGACTGTCTCTAATTTCCTTCCGCGTTTCCGTTTTGCCCCTAATATGCTGAATTACGGACTCATGCTCGTTCACGCAGCGCTAAGCGCTTTGGAACTTTATAGACTCCCATGCGTATATCAATATGATAAGATGACTTTCCGGCAAACCAATCCATTGCCGCGCCACCTTTTTTCTTCGCCGGGGTCAAAGCAGGTGGAACAATCTTCAGGTATGGGGTATACTAATGCTGAGGGGGTCTCGATCCCTTCCCCGGGAAGGGAGTGGAGGTGAGACATGATACGATGGCTTTACATCGGGCTGGGCATGCTCTTGCTGGCAATGACGGCGCAGGCTGCCGAGCTGGGAAAAACGCTCGTGCCGCTGGATGCCGGCAAGGTAGCTTCCGAAGAGACGGCGTTCGGCAACTTCGTAGCCGATGCCGTGCGCCATGCCGCCAAGACCGACGTGGCAATTATCCACGCCATGGCCTTCCGCGCCAATGCACTGATCCCCGCCGGCGTGGTCGAGGAACAGGCGATAAGAAACAGCCTGGCGTCGCCTTCCCGCCATATCTATATCCTGAAGTTGACGCCCGCGCAATTACGCAACGTTATGCAGCGCTCGCTCGGTAAATACCCGGCGGCCAATCCGGCATTCCTGCATTTTTCCGGCATGAAAGTGTCCTTCGACGGCACGGCGCCCGCCGCTAACCGCGTGGCCGGCATTACCATCGGCGAAAAAACACTCGACCTGACCGACAACAAGACCACCTTCAAGGTGGCCATGCCGCAGGAGTTGGCGCTGGGAGCGGTGGGTTATGTGCTGGACTTCACCGATGAAGTGACCAAGACCATGGAAAAAACCGAAGTTACGCTGCTCGATTCCATCGCGGCGGAGTTCAAGCTCTTCAAGGATGGGATCGAACCCAAGATCGAAGGGCGCCTGAAAAACCTGAATCCGCCAAAGAAGTAATGAGAAACTGATAAGTAACCTTGCCGCGGGCCGCATTATGCAATGCGGCTCGCGGCGTAATAATAGGATATACTGTCGGACTGTTCGGACTGTCAAACAATTCATTATGCCGATACTCCATATCTTGCATACCAATGACCTGCATAACCGCCTGACCCCGCGACAGGCGCATTTCATCGGCGATCTGCGGCGCCATTTCACGCCGGATGTGCTGCTGCTCGACGCCGGCGACGCGGTGGGGGCAGGCAATCTGGGCGCGCGCGGCAGGGAGCCGGTGCTGGCCCTGATGGAGCAAGCCGGTTATGACGCCATGACGATGGGCAACCGCGAAAGCCATCCCACCCGCGTCGCGTTGCGGAAGAAGCTGAAGGACGCCAAATTCCCCATACTGGCCGCCAACCTGCGCGCTAAACGGGACAAGCTGCCGCCGAAGATCGTGCGGGAATATGTGGAGTTCGCCTTCGGCGATGAAGAGGAGCCGGTGGTGGTGACGGTGATGGGCCTGTCGCCCGTCGTCACCTCGCCGGATTCCTTCTGGGCGCGGATGACTGATTTCGTCTTCGACGATCCGCTGAAGACGGGACCCGGGCTGGCGAAGAAGCTGCGCCCGGAGGCCGACCTGCTCATCGCCCTCACCCATATCGGCTACGAGAATGACGCGCGGCTCGCCGCCTCCCCAGATATCGATCTGATCATAGGCGGCCATTCTCATCGCGCCGTCATGCCGCCCGAGCACCCCGCGCACGCCTGGATCGCCGCTACCGATGCTCACGCGGCGCATATAGGCCGCTTGACCGTAACCTTCGCTGCCGAAGGCATCACCGCCATCGACGGCGAATTGATTCTTTTACCATAATTGGAGCGCGGACTGCCGGTCCGTTCATCAGCCTATTACGAAGGAACAAGTCGTAAGTAATGAATGGGAGATATGGGAAGTATGGGAGTTATGTGACCATTTTTTTCATTACTCCCATATCACCCATTCCTCCCATTACTCCGATTAAGCAGGAAACTTATCACCCCCGTGGCGAATAACCGGAAGGATTCAATATTTTCGGAGAAAGCGACATGAAAATTATTAGCGGTTTGTTCGACAGCGGTGTGCTGCAGCGAACAGGCGAAGACGCGAGCGACGCCTCGATTACCGGCAAGTGCAAAGCGAACGGTCCGGTGCTGGCGCGGGTGACGCGCGATGGAGCAGAACTGCCCGGCTTCGATGGGGTCGCGATCGGCCAGGCGGAGAAAGGAAGGTTCAGCGCGCGGCTGGCCGGTCTGCCGGTGGGCGGGCCGTATG
>Ga0172370_10000545_pt1 | contig 58831 bp, 53 predicted proteins | sample LakKiv5m_FD_114538 | JGI IMG/M metagenome (GOLD analysis project Ga0172370, IMG submission 114538) | Freshwater microbial communities from Kabuno Bay, South-Kivu, Congo - kab_022012_11.5m | ecosystem: Environmental > Aquatic > Freshwater > Lake | place: Democratic Republic of the Congo... | reverse complement strand
TACCCTGTGGAAAGTATCCACATGCTGGAAAGCACCGAAGAAAATTGTCATCTCGGCAACAAAACCGCTCAAACCCGGAAGTCCGAGTGAAGCAAGACCGGCAATAACATAAACCACCGAAAGGAAAGGGATCACCTTCATCAGGCCACCCATTTCGCTGATGATCCGGGTGTGGGTACGCCCGTAAATCATCCCGATAAGGGCAAAGAAAAGTGCCGTCATCAAACCGTGGGAAATCATTTGTAATACGGCGCCGTTCAAGGCTGTTGTGTTCATCATCAGAATGGCAAAAAGTACCAGGCCGCAGTGGCTCACCGATGAATAGGCATTGATATATTTAAGGTCGGTTTGGAAGATGGCGCCAAAGGCACCATAAACCACACTAATACTCGTAAGAATAATGAAAATCCAGGCTTGTTCCTGGGCGGCTTCCGGCATAAGGTACATAGCAACCCTGAAAGCACCATAACCTCCGAGTTTCATTAACACGCCTGCATGAAGCATCGAAACCGCAGTAGGTGCCGAAGCATGACCGTCGGGCGACCAGGTATGAAATGGGAACAACGCACCTAAAACCCCAAATCCAACAAAAGTCAGTGGGAAAAAGAAACGTTGTGCTTCAATCGGAATATGAGATTTTGCAATTTCGAGAATATTAAAAGTCAATGCACTGCCGCTACTACCCGAATTGAAATAAATTCCAAGTAATCCTACCAGCAGCAATGCAGAGCCACCCATCAGCATCAACGTTAGTTTCATGGCCGAATATTCCTTCGGGCCACTCCCCCAAATGCCAATTAACAGGTACATCGGGATTACGGCAACTTCGTAGTACAGGAACATTGTAAAAAGATCGACAGAGATAAAGAAGCCAAATACTCCAGATGAAAGTAAAATAAGGGAGATGAAAAATTCGCGGTGCAGATTCGTAACTTCCCAGGAAGCAAAGATTCCGGCAAAAACCACAATGGCTGTTAAACAAATCATGGCTACCGAAATACCGTCAACACCAATGGTATAATGAATGTTTGGCACCGAAAACCAGCTCAGATCCTGCATAAACAGCATTTGCGCCATGTTTCCGCTGTTACGCTCGGCATAAAACATATAAACCAGGAAAGCAGCCTGCAAAAGCTGTATGCCCGATCCGATGGCAGCAATGATCCGGGTTTGTCTGTTATCCTTCGCCATCAGAATTCCGATAACGGTTAGGATTGGTACGATTACAAAAAGGTTCAGGTTCATTTTCCTTATTTAAAGTAATTTTTTAATCAGCTAATTTTAAACTTTATTGAGATATGCAAATACGATAACTAATAGGATAGCTCCCATCACAAATACAAATCCGTATTGTTGTACTTTTCCACTCTGGAATCCCTTGATCTGTTCCGAAACATAGTTGGCAACCCAGGCAATGAGATTCATGAAACCATCAACAATATGCCGGTCGAACCAGGCAACAGGACGCGAGATGTAAGCAAAAATGATTTTCTTGGTTACAAAAAAGTACAATTCGTCGATATAAAATTTATTGAAAGCTCCGCGGTACAACATGCCAAAGCTTTTGGAAATTTTCACAGGCAATTCGCTTTCCTTCCTGTATAAAACGGCTGCAATGCCAATACCGATAAGTGCAATAATAACCGAAGGAATGGCAATACTCCACTCAAGGTGGGTTTCCAATGGCAGTCCGTCGGAGGTAATAAAGTTATGGAACGGAATAAATCCGGCAAATATCGAAGCAAAGGCAAGAATCATCAGCGGAATTGTCATTGTGAAAGGTGCTTCATGTGGTTTGTGATGATATACACGATTGTCGTTTCCCCAGAAAACATTAAAATAAAGCCGCGACATATAAAATGCTGTGAGGCCGGCAACAAAAACGGCGTTGTAAAACAATACGGGGCTGAATTCATGCGTAGCTGCCAGTATCTCATCCTTGCTCCAGAATCCTGAAAAAGGAGGAATGCCTGAAATTGTCAACACCGCAATCAGGAAAGTTATGTGTGTGATGGGCAGATATTTTCTCAACCCACCCATGTCGTACATAAAGTTGCTGTGAACGGCATGAATGATGGCGCCGGCACCAAGGAATAACAATGCTTTAAACATGGCGTGTGTTGAAAGATGGAACATCGAGGCCATGAAACCTAAACCATGTTCTCCTCCATAACCCGAAACACCCACCGCGAGCATCATGTATCCAATCTGCGACATGGTCGAAAAAGCCAAAACACGTTTAATATCATATTGCGTGCAGGCAATTACTGCCGCAAAGAGTGATGAAAAGCCACCTACATAAGCAACAACATGCAATCCTGCCGGAGCAGCGAGTGCATAAATCGGGAAAAGCCGAGCAACCAGGTAAACCCCGGCAACAACCATCGTTGCAGCATGAATCAACGCTGAAACGGGTGTCGGGCCTTCCATGGCATCCGGTAACCAGATGTGTAGCGGAAACATCGCCGATTTTCCTGCACCGCCAATAAAAATCAAGATCAGCGACCAGGTAAGTACCGACAAACCCATAAAGCCAATCCCGGCACCAGTCAGCATTGCCGGACCATTCGGGTTTGTAAGCTGGATAAAATCGAAAGTTTTTGTATTAAACGAGAGCAACAAAATACCGATCAGGAATCCAAGGTCGGCAAAACGGGTCACGATGAATGCTTTTTTTGAAGCCAGCACAGCCGAAGGTTTCTGGTAATAAAACCCGATCAGTAAAAATGATGAAACTCCAACCAATTCCCAGAAAATGTACATCTGGAAAATATTGGTTGCCGAAACGAGACCGAGCATCGAAAAAGAAAACAGCGACAGAAACGCAAAAAAGCGTTCAAAACCTCGCTCGCCATGCATATAGCCGATGCTGTAAACGTGAACCAGAAACGAAACAGTTGTAACTACTACAAGCATCATCACCGAGATCGGGTCAAGCAAAACACCCAGATCAACATGAAGGTTTTCGGTAAAACGCAGCCAGACGACATTAAAGGCTAATATTTTCTGGAAAGCCCCTCCGACTTTTTCTGACAGGAAAAAATAGTTGTAGGCTGTAAGGATTGACAGCATAAATGAAACAAATAAAGCGGTTGTCCCGATCAATCCTGATAATTTTGCTTTAAGCTTGTTCCCGAACAATCCAAGCACCAGAAAGGTGAAAAATGGAATCAGGACAATAAAAACGGTATAGCTGAAATTAGTCATTCTAAAAGACTTTTACTTTAAACACTTACCTGAATTAATTTTTCATTTCATCAACATTATCTACTTCGATGGTATTAAACCTTCTGTAAATATTGATAATAATTGCAATAGCAACGGCTGCTTCGGCTGCTGCAACGGCAATCACGAAAAGGCTGAAAAAATGGCCTTCCAACTGACCCGGAAACAGAAACCTGTTAAACACCACAAAATTGATGTTCACCGAATTCAGGATCAGTTCAATCGACATCAGAATGGTAATGATGTTCTCGCGGGTAATAAATCCAAAAACGCCAACAAAAAACATGATGGTGCTGGTAACGAGAAAATATTCAATTGGGATACCTTCGAACAACATGGCTTATACTTTTTTACGTTTAGCAATAACAATGGCTGCAATCATCGCAGCTAACAACAACACAGAGATTACTTCAAAAGGAAGCACATAGCCGTTGTCGCCGTAACTTAACAGCGAGTTTCCGATGGTTTTCATATTTACAGCTATAGGTTCCTGTCTGTTTGGGACAAAATCATAACTCAACAGGGTGATCAGTGTGACTACAATTCCACTGCCTGCCGTTATTACGCCCATGATCAGTTTTCGTGCAGGAACAGGGTCGAATTTATGGTCGATATGGCTGGTAAGCAAAATCGAGAAAATAATCAAAACCACAATACCACCAGCATAAAGCGTGATTTGAACGGCTGCCAGAAACTGATAATTAAGCATAAAATAAAGTCCTGCCGTTGCAAGTAAAACAAACAGCAGAAATGTGGCTGCCCTGAGTATCCTTTTACTTGTGACTGTAAGTATCGAAAAGGTGATAATCATGGCCGAAAAAATAACGAACATAACTTGATTGCCCAGGATGGCTTCCATTATTCGACTCCTTTCTTTTGCATTAGTTTGGAACCTTCGTGATTCAGTGTCTTAATAAACTTGTCGCGGGTGAACATGGAATGTTCAAATTCCTGTCCCCATGCGAGGGCATTCGATGGGCAGGTTTTGATGCATAAGCCGCAAAAACTGCATTGACCAATATTATACAAATGCTTGTCGAGTTCCTTCCGCTTCTTCCCCTCTTCGTTGACAACTTCACGGGATACGATTTCGATGGAACCATTGGGACAATTGATCTGGCATATCCCGCAAGCGGTACATTTGTGTTCGTTGTTTTCGTTATGCGGCATGGTAACTTCGCCCTTATAACTGTCGAACATCTCCAAAGTCTTTCGGTTTTCGGGATATTGCTGGGTGACAATGGTCTTTGGGCTGGTGAAAAAATATTTCCCGGTAACACCCATGCCTTTAAGCAACGATAAAATACCGTTGAACATGCCGGAAAAATAATTGATGAATCCTCTCATTATCGAATAAATTTTATTCTTCAGTTTTTACCAATGCCAGCCCATCAGAACTACAAAAGCCATCAGGACAACATTGAAAAGGTTTATTGGCAACAAATATTTCCACTCAAGGGTAAGCAACTGGTCGATTCGCAAACGTGGAAAAGTCCATTTAAACCACATGAGTATAAAAATCATAAACGCGGTTTTACCGATGTACCATAGAAATGGTGGTATATAATCCATCACTGTGTTAAATCCTTCCCAGCCCGGAACGTGAAATGGCATCCAACCGCCCCAGAAAATAGTGGCAGCAATCGAAGCAACAATAAACATATTCATGTATTCGGCTAAGAAGAAAAAGGCAAAACGAATTCCTGAATACTCGGTATGAAAACCTGCAGTAAGTTCCGATTCAGCCTCTGCAAGGTCGAAAGGCCCGCGGTTGGTTTCGGCTGTGCTGGCAATCAGGAATATCACAAAAGCAATAATTGCCGGAATGTGACCCGTAAAGATAAACCATCCGTTGGCCTGTGCTTCAACAATGGTTGAAAGCTGCATACTGCCTGCCAGGATAACCATGGTTATCAGCGACAATCCTACCGATAGCTCATAACTCACAATCTGTGCACCACTCCGCATAGCACCAATAAGCGAATATTTGCTGTTGCTCGACCAACCGGCCAATAAAATTCCAATCACACCCAAGGATGAAACAGCAATAACATAAAAAATCCCGATGTTAAAGTCGATGGCATGCAGACCTTTGGCAAACGGAATTGCAGCTATCGCTAAAAAAGAAGCTGTAATGACGATAAAGGGTGCAATGTTAAAAAGCAATTTGTCTGCATTTTTAATGTAAACAAGCTCTTTCATCAATAATTTGATGAGGTCGGCAATGGTTTGAAAAATGCCGTACGGGCCTACCCTGTTTGGTCCTACGCGGTTCTGCATGAAGGCGCAAACCTTACGCTCGGCATACACCAGGAACAAGCCCACCAATGCATAAAATGCCAGGATGGCAACGCCAATAATTGCCATTTCAGTGATCATCACCCAAAAAGGAGCCATGACCGATCTCAGGGATTGGTCGATCCATTGGGTAAACGATGTGAAATCATAAATATCGAATTTCATTTATTTTGGTATTATACTGTTGATGTCCGTTTAATCTAATTTATCTGTCGATGTCGGGAATTACATAATCCAACGAAGCCCCGATAGCAACCAGATCAGCAATCTTTTGGCCATGTGCAATGGTATGAAGTGCCGACAAATTGCTGAAATTTGGCGAGCGAAGTTTAAAACGGTATGGATATTTTTCGCCTTTACTGTGAATAAAAACACCAAATTCACCCCTGGCAGCTTCAACACGCTGATAATATTCGCCTTCGGGAAGTTTGATCACGGGTTTCATTTTTACAGCAAAATCACCTTCAGGAATATTATCGATCAGTTGTTCAATAATATTCATCGACTCCTTCATTTCGTCCATACGAACCGAATAACGGGCAAACGAATCACCTTCGGCACGAAGTACTTCGTTAAACTCCACCTTATCATAGGCTGCATAAGGATGATGTTTACGAACATCGCATGCAAAACCGGAACCGCGACCTGAAGGACCTGTAACGCCAAAGGAAATGGCATCTTCCTTACTCAGCTTCCCGATACCCTTCGTACGCTCCATCATGATTACATTGCCTGAAAGCAAAGTATCGTATTCGTGGATTTTCTTCCTGAAATACTTAATAAAATCCTTCACCCTTTTCTGAAATCCGGGATGAATATCCTTCATCAGCCCGCCAGGTGTATAATAACTTTGGATCAGACGACCACCGGTACTCTCTTCAAAAATATCGAGTATTGGCTCACGGTCGCGCAAGCCATAAAAAAATGCTGTAAGCGCTCCCAGATCCATCCCGAAGGAACACCACCAAAGCTGGTGGGAAGCAATACGTGCCAGTTCGTCCATGATGGTACGTATATATTTTACGCGCTCAGGAATCTCAACACCCATGGCACCTTCCACAGCCATACAAACCGCATGGTTATTGATATGTGCCGAAAGATAATCCAACCTGTCGGTAAGATGAATGATTTGCGGGTATGTAAGTCTTTCGCACATTTTTTCGATTCCCCTGTGGATGTAACCGCAATGAGGCTGAACGCTCATAACAGTTTCGCCTTTCAGCGAAAGCACCAACCGCAACACACCATGAGTCGAGGGGTGCTGAGGTCCCATGTTGATCAAATACTCGTCCTGCTGAATATCTTGAATGAACTCTGCCATGACTTACCTAACTATTGTATTGTTATCAGAATAATCTTTGCGCAAAGGATAGCCTACCCATTCCTCATCCAGAAAAATCCGTCGCATATCAGGATGATTATTGAAGTTGATCCCTAACAAATCGAATACTTCGCGCTCGAGGAATTCGGCGGTTTTCCAGATGTCGCAAACGGTATCCAAAACCGGTTTTTCCTTATCGGGACAAACCGTTTTAAGCACAAGCTGGTGATTTAAAATGGTTGATTCGAGGTAATAGATCACACCCAACGAATCACCATAATCCATCCCCGTAAGGCAAAACAAATAATCAAAGGCTGTATCGTTTGATTGGCGAAGATTTCTTGCCAAAGCGTACAATTTATCTGACGCAATGGTTGCTGTGAGATATTGAAGGCCCTCAGTTATTTCTGCCGACGGCTCAAAACTCAATATCCTGGCTTTTAATTGCTCGTTATTCATTGGATTTTTCCTTGCTTTTAAAAGTTCTGCCGAGTGATGATTCGGCTTTGATTTTTCTCTGGAGTTGCATAACACCGTAAAGCAGCGCTTCAGGACGGGGAGGGCAACCCGGAACATAAACGTCAACTGGAATGATCTGATCGACACCCCGAACCACCGAATAGGAATTATAGTAAAAAGGACCGCCCGAAATGGCGCACGAACCCATTGCAATCACATATTTCGGTTCTGCCATCTGGTCGTACAGACGCTTTAACACAGGAGCCATTTTAAAAACTATGGTTCCTGCAACAACAATTACATCGGCCTGACGGGGAGTGGCGCGATAAACTTCGATGCCAAAACGGGCAAAGTCGTGCCTTGAGGCTCCGGCAGCCATCATTTCGATGCCACAACAACTTGTTGCAAATGTCAGAGGCCAGATCGAGTTGGACCTGCCCCAATTTAAAACATCGTCGATGGAAGTGAGTAAAATGTTGCCTTTTGATTCTTTCAGGATTTCAAGGCCTTCATTGTCCTTGAAATCTTCATTTTTCATGGATTTGATTTTTATTCCCATACCAAAGCTTTTTTCTTCCACGCGTAAGCCAACCCCAAAACAAGTATAAAAAAGAATATTACGATCTCTACAAAAGCAACCGTCCCAAGGTCCTTCATCACAACGGCCCATGGAAACACAAAAACAGTTTCCACATCAAAAACCAGGAACAGGATTGCAAAAAGATAATAACCTACGTTAAACTGAAGCCAGGTGGTCCCTTTGGTGGGAATTCCACATTCATAGGGCTCAAATTTTTGTGGGTTCCACGAGGTAGGCGCCATAAAAGTAGAAAAGATAATGGCCCCTCCAACCAGCACCGTCGCAACAATAAAGAATAATATTAACGAATCAGCATTCATTTTTTGATCATTTAAAAAACTGTGCAAATTTCCTTTTTTTTAATCTTACATACAAAAAAAATGATATGTTTTTTGTTCTATATGACACAGTTTGAAACGATTCAAAATAATATTTGATGTAAATGACTGGAAAACAAAATGTAAAATAGCAGAATTATTAAAAGCATAAAACATTGTGAATCGAAAATTCTCGGTCTTTAACCAAAGCCAAAATAATTTTCTTCATTTTTGTCTGGTGATATTCCGCTTTTTCTATTTTTACAAAAAGTATAAAAATGAAAAAAAATCTAATTATCAGGGTTATTTTAATCGCCGGTATGTGCTGGTGCAACACAGTTTTGTTATTTTCCCAGAATGAAAGTCCGTTTTCGTTAGGTGTTGATGCAGTGAGCCGCTACGTCTGGCGCGGGCTTGATTTCGCCAATTCGCCAAGCATTCAGCCTTATGCTTCCTATTCGTTGGGTGGTTTTTCCCTGGGTACCTGGGGTGCATTTTCTACTAACGATGCAAACTACCAGGAAGTGGATCTAATACTTGGTTATGATTACAAAAGTGTTGCTACTGTGTTCGTGACTGATTATTTCTTTCCTGACGGAACCAATGCCAATAACAGGTTTTTTAATTATGATAAGGAAACCACGGGGCATTACCTTGAAGCTACTGCCGGATTTGAAGGGACAACTGATTTTCCTGTTACGGCAACATTGGCTCACTTTTTTTACGGAGCCGATAAAGACGATTCGTGGTACTTCGAATTGGGCTATACCGGACAGACAGAACAATTCGAATACAACGTTTTCATGGGTGCCACTCCTGGAAAAGGGATGTACCTGCCGGATGGTTCCGATGGTTTTTCGGTGGTCAACATCGGCGCAAAAGTGATTAAAACCATCCCGGTTACTGCAAATTTTTCGTTGCCGCTTTCCGGATCGTTGATCGTAAACCCTCAAAGTGAAATCATCTTTTTCGTCATTGGAATTTCATTATAAGAAGAATACAATATTCTGAAAAGCTTTCGTTTAAGGGCATAAAAACCTGCTTCACAAATGCACCGGACTTCAAATGACTTTATTGTATGGTGGTTATCTTCCAACTATCTTCAGTTTTTTGATGCAAGTTTTTTGATCGGTATGGATTGAGATAACATACAATCCGCCGGAAAAACCTGAAAGTGAAATCGTTTGCCGGAATTTTTGAGCCGGTTGATATTCGTTTTCAAAAATACTGATTCCTAAAACGTTATAAATTTTAACGCTCACTTTTCCACTATAATTAAGGCCAAGGCTAATTTCATCTTTTGCAGGATTGGGATAAATCTGAAAATCATCTATCTCTTTATCCTCTATACCTGCACACGACGTTACGATAATGGGGGTAGTTGCTGAATTTTCGCAGCCATTTAAATCAGTATAGCTATAAGTTATGGTATGAGAACCTACACCGGCCAACCCCGGATGAAACATTCCGTTTGCTATGGCAGGGGCTGAATATTCACCACCCGCAGGATAGCCACCGCTAAGTTCAAAAGCCTGCGATTCTACACAAACCGTATCTAATGCAGACATTGTAACCAAGGGCAGCGGATAAACTGCGATCGCGTTCTGCACCGATGAAGTACTATTCGCTGTGCCATCTGAAACAGTAAGGCTTACATCGAATGTTCCGGCCTCATCATAATTTACAACCGGGTTTTGAATATCCGACGTTGAAGGGTTTCCTCCTTCAAACGTCCATAACCAGGAAGTATCTCCCCAGGTTGATCCATCATAAAAATGAACCAGTTCGCCTGAACAAATTTCATACTTATCTGCCGAAAAAGCAGCAGTAATCTCAGGCGCACATTGCTCAAAATAAGGATCGAAACAGGCTACCGAAGGTGGCCAGCAAATTTCGTTGTAAACCGTTCTATCAGGACAAATCACCATGTAGTTTGGGTAGCCAAGGAATGGATAACTGGAACTAACGATGTTAATGGCTTCAGGTCCCCCACCCTCAGTACCGGCACATGGATTTGTAATCTCAAAAATGGTTTTATAATCGTTAACCTGTGCATTGTTGTCGATTGGAGAAAGGCCCCAGATCAGGATGCTCCCATGTCCGGAGCCATTGTCGACATATACTTCCTCGATAATTGAAGCATTTGCCTGGCAGGCATGTCAGCTACTATAAAAAAAATCCAGGAAAACTGTTTTTCCAAGATCGAGTTGTTCGTATAGATTCCAGACATGGCCATCGGAATCCGTAATGGTGAAATTGCCGATTACGTCCGTGCTTCTTACCATTTTTGCTTGTATCAGGTTTTCGATAACACATTTTCCGTCCTGTGAGGTCTGTGAATACAATGCCATTGAACACGCCAGCAAGGCCGTAAAAAGAAAGTTTTTTTTCATCACCATGCTTTCAGTTTGTTTTTTGAGCCTATTTAGTTTGGTCTGTCCCATTGCCCTCATGCAAAAATAGAAATTTTACTTTACCTGATGCCCGCAATATTTTCGGTTTACATAATCATAATATGAGGTGAAATTACGAAAGTGTAATGGTGGAATGGGTTAAAGAAATTAGCCTGGCTTAGATATCAACAACGACTGAATTATTTAGTGATTAACGACAAATTTTCTAATTGAAAAATACTTGTCGTCAGCATACTTCAAAAAATAGATGCCATTGTCCAGTTGCCGGGTATCGAGAGTTTGACCCACAAAGCTTTGTGTGCTGTATATAATTTGTCCGTCATAACCAATAACCTGAAGGGATTGCTTATTGCTGATTTTGCTCGTTTGAATAATTAATAGGTCAGTGACCGGGTTAGGATAAACATAAATCAGATTATCGTTTTGAATTTGTGGAATTCCTTCAAACCAATCTTCAAAATGAAAATCATCAAACATCAATCCATCTTTGTTAGTCTGATTGCCATCGCTAATAAAAGTAATGCGATATTTAAGCGTATCACCATCCTGTAAATTAAAGACCGGGCCTAAAGCAGCAAGCTGGACCCAAAAGTCCTTCCAGCCATTTGAACTTCCTGTTAATGTTGGTTTTGGATATTGCCACAAAATATATACGGCATAATAATAATCATTGATCAGGTCAATCCAGGTAATCCCATTGTCGGGAGAAAACTCGATCGTTCCATAATCGGTCAAACTATCCGAATCAACAAAATATTGCCCGGAAAGAATAACGGTATGATTGTTTTCAAATCCACCTCCTGAAGCAATATTGGTAATGATAAAAACAGAGGTATCGTTAACCGGATATGGATTTATAGTATCGGTTACAATAGCATTTGGCAACGAATAGGCGGATGCAAAATGCGGTTTATTTGGTATACCTACCTGCCAGAGGTTGTTTGGATTCGAAACAGTATCGATGGTTAAGTGCTGAAGTTCAAACGGATCATCAAAATTCAAATCATAATTGTCTTCTAACCCCTGACCAAATGTTGCTATGGTTAGTGAGGTGAGCAAAATCGAAAGTAAAGAAGTTTTCATTGCCAGGTTTTTATTTGTTTTTAACTAAATGACTACTGACGTTGGGTTACAAATTCAAGTTTTGGTTTAACAAAGCTAAGAAAAAAATTTCTCATGTTTTCGATGATTTCCAATTTATTCTTCGATAAAAAGCTCAACCATTTTCACTGCCCACGAAGCTATTATCTTTCCCCGTTAATATCTCCATAAAATTATCTTCAGGTAGCGAAAGGATGCCTTTGCGACAAAGAACTGGTGGTTTGTTCATCTCACTATTTGAATTTTCAACCTCCTAACTATTTCGCTTCATAAATTCGCTTTTCAGCAAATAAAGATGGATAGCTTATCTTTGCCACCCAAATAATTATTCAAAACAAAATGAAACTCAAAATTGTATTTCCTTTCGTAGCTATTTTTCTCATGCTCAATGCCTGTAACAAGGATTCGGAAGTTCATAAAATCCAGTTTCAGGGTGAGGCGCAGGGAACCTATTACGCGATGACTTATTATGCTTCCGATACCCTGGTCACCCAAACCCAGGTCGATTCACTGTTGAACGACTTCGACCAGAGTGCTTCCCTATGGATCGAAAACTCGCTGCTTACCCGTATCAATCAAAACGATCCAGAGGTGCTACCGGATCAGCACCTCATTGATCTATTCAAGCAATCCCGCCGGATTTCAGAAGCTACCGACGGCGCCTTCGACATCACGGTTGGACCGCTTGTAAAAGTATGGGGATTCTGGTTTAAGGAACCAATTAAAGTAAATCAGCACATTGTAGATAGCCTGCTTCCACTGGTTGATTATCGTGGTGTGAATATCGTAAACGGCAGGATCATAAAGAAAAACCCGGCTATCCAATTCGACTTCAACGCCATTGCACAAGGTTATTCTGTTGACGTAATGGGTGGTTTTTTCGAACGGAAGGGAATTAAAAATTACCTGATCGACATTGGTGGTGAGGTTTTCGGGAAAGGGCTAAAACCCGATGGTGATCCCTGGGTTGTAGGAATTGAAAAGCCAAGCAAAGAAATGGATTCCGAAAGGCAACTTGAAGCGACCATGAGTATAAGTAACAAAGCTGTTGCAACTTCGGGCAACTACCGGAAATATTACGAGGTTAACGGGGTAAGATATTCGCATACCATCGATCCCAAAACGGGTTATCCTGTGAATCACACCTTACTGAGTGCCACCGTGGTTGCTGACAGCGCTGCCATTGCCGACGGATATGCGACTGCTTTCATGGTGATGGGTGTCGAAAAGTCAAGGCAGTTCATTGAAACGCACCCTGGACTTGAAGCCTACTTTATTTACTCGGATAAGGATGGGAACCTTAAAACCTGGAAAAGCAAAGGACTCGAACAATTAATCGATGAACAATAATATTTTTTGTTTTGACAGGTCGATCATTTTCTGATAATATTTACAGGACAAAAAATCTAAAATCCCAAAACTCAAATTGCAAATCTCAACTTTCAAGTGAAGCATAGAGATTTGAAATTTTTTATGCTTTTTGAATTTTGTCTTTTGTATTTTGAACTTTATTTCGTCCTTTCAACCTCGGTAATAAAATATTTGGTGTCGCCCCGCCACGGAAATTTCATATATCGCTTTTTAAAATGAAGGTTCACACGTTCACCGCTCAAGGCAACACTTTCCAGCTGTTTTAAAACTTCCTTATCATTCTTTTCGACTGAAAAGTCGAAGGTGGTAGCTATCGGACTGGCTCCTTTTAAAGCACCAAAGGTTTCAAGATCAAGTTTGCCCTCGTATGTTTTGAACAGCACACCTTTTTGCGTGATGCGCAAAACCTTGCCTGCCATCACTCCATTTTCATAAACACCCCAGTACGAAAAAGCCATAAACAACACGAGTCCAATGATTATGGCAAGAAAAATGCGCTTAATTATTTTCATGGTTCCAGATTTATCGTTGTAAATTTCCCCATTTGAACGAAACATCAGATGCTTTCGAAGTTTGGCAAAAATATCTCTTTTTCGTGTCATTAAAAAAATTTACTAATATTGCCTTTTAGAGCGTTAAAAATAGAAACAATGAAAAAAATAATTTCTTTCATCCTTCCGGTTGCGCTGATTGGGATAATTATATTTGGCTGTAATGGACCTCAAAACCAGGAGCATAAACAAAAATTAAAATATGAAATGAATATGAAGAAAATCCAGTTTGGAAAAGTTGATGGGAAACAGGTATTTGAGTTTACGCTGACCAATAAATACGGTGTGGAAGTTAAAATTCTCAACTATGGTGGCATCGTCACACAATTGTGGATTCCTGATAAAAATGGATACCTCCAAGATGTGGTACTCGGATATGACTCGTTGCAGGATTATATCAAAGATTCGCCCTATTTCGGGGCAATCGTTGGAAGGTATGGCAACAGGATTGCCAAGGGACAGTTCTCCATCGATGGCCGAACCTACAAACTGGCGGTAAACAATGGTCCGAACCATTTGCATGGCGGTTTAAAAGGCTTCGACAAAGTAGTGTGGGATGCCATCGATTTCATGAAGCCTGATGAAGCAGGTGTGGTACTTACCTACCTGAGTAAAGACAATGAAGAAGGATATCCCGGCAACCTGAATGTTAAAGTTACCTACACACTGACAAACAATAATGAATTCAAGATTGATTATGAAGCGACGACAGACAAGCCTACGGTAATCAATCTTACGCAGCATAGCTATTTTAACCTCAAAGGCCAGGGCGACGGCGATATTCTCAATCATCAGTTGCAAATTTTTGCAGATCGTTATACACCGGTTGATCCAACTTTAATTCCTACCGGTGAACAGAGGGAAGTAAAAAGTTCAGCAATGGATTTCCGCACACCCAAATCCATAGGATCAAGGATCAGCCAGGTTGAGGGTGGCTACGATCATAACTTTGTTTTAAATAATGCTGATGGGAAAATGAGGCTGGTTGCCGAAGTTACCGAACCTGAATCGGGACGCCAAATGGATGTTTATACCGATCAGCCGGGTATCCAGTTCTACTCCGGCAACTTTTTAGATGGCTCCATTATTGGAAAAGGAGGCAAAGTTTATAAGAAACATTATGGCTTCTGCCTGGAAACCCAACATTTCCCGGATTCACCAAATCATGAAAACTTTCCCTCATCAGTTCTTAAACCAGGCGAAACCTATGAAACACAAACTATTTATAAGTTTGGTATTGCCGGAAAGTAAAAATGATTCAACTGCTTGAGATGCTTATTTCATAATATCTGCACACAACAATTCCCGCTGACAGTAATTATCAGCGGGGATTTCCTTTGAAAGCAATGGCTCTATTTTTTCACTTTCCTCCGTGTAGAGAGCAGCATCAAACCACCAAAGACAAGCATAATAACACCAGTCCAAAGATTTATGTTTCGGCCCAGTGATCGGGTATAAAGTTCGGTATCATTCATCGAAAACAACCCAAATACAGCCAAAATAAAGCCAAGTACGACAAAAAGCAGTCCGATCGGAATACGAATATCCATGTCCATAATGTTTCCTCCTACCAAAAAATAATTGTTAATACGATACTTATTGCTCCAATAATTACAGCCATAATTACTGGTTTCTCATACCATGGGATTCCCGGTTCATCATATGTTTTTGGTGTTAGTGAATATACGAGGCCACGCAGGTCAGCATCCGTTTTTAATTGTTTTGTGAAAAAAGTAACCACAATTGTAAGAATAAAGCATACCGACCAGGCGTAAATGGCGGTCCAGAAACCCTGGGCCATGCCACTCGGATACTCAACCAACTGTGCAATCCAACCACCTTTCCCTTCTGCAATGGTAAGACTGTAATGCAACGCTGCAGCCGCAGTTCCTGTAATCAGTCCCCAGAACGCAGCGTTACCGGTAGTACGTTTCCAGAACATTCCAAGCATAAATGTGGCAAACAGGGGCGCATTCACAAATGCAAACACGAGCTGAAGGAAATCCATGATATTATTGAAATTGGCTGCAACATAGGCAGCACCTATACTCACCGCGACTCCAAAAATGGTTGCAAACTGCCCCACTTTCAGGTAGTGGTTATCAGATTTCCCCGGCACAATATAGGATTGGTAAATGTCGTATGTAAAAACAGTGTTGAAGGCTGTTACATTTCCAGCCATTCCGCTCATAAATGAAGCCATGAGTGCAGTAATTCCGAGCCCCAATAATCCGGTCGGGTAATAATGAACCAGCATTGATGGGATAATCATGTTATAATCGGTTTGTCCGTTATCGCCGATAAGCTGCAACCCGTTTTCCGGTCTGCTCATCAGCGCAATAGCTATCATTCCGGGAACAATAACCAGAATGGGCAGGAACATTTTTGGCAGTGCTCCGATCAGTGGAGTCCGACGGGCAGCCGACATCGAATTGGCGGCCATAGCCCGTTGAACGACCAAGAAGTTCGTACACCAGTAGCCAAATGCCAGTACAAAGCCGAGACCCATAAACATTCCGAACCAATCAACACCCATTGGGTTAGTCGATGCCGATCCGAGATAATGCCAGGTACTTGTCCATGTGCCTGCTGCGAATCCTTTGCCAACAGCTACATCATTCAGTTTCATGGTAAGGCCTTCCCATCCGCCAACATCCTGCAGCCCGATGAAAACAAGTGGAAAAAAACCGACAACAATCAGAAAGAACTGGAGTACTTCGTTGTAGATAGCCGATTTCAACCCGCCCAGGTAAGTATATACCAGTACGATAACAGCCGACGCAACGATGCTGTAATTAAAATTCCAGTGAAGCATTACCTCCATCAACCTGGCTAAGGCATACATCGAAATTCCAGAAGCAAAAATGGTCATGATGGCAAATGAAAATGCATTGAACCCCCGGGTTTTCTCATCAAACCTTAATTTCAAATATTCGGGTACAGATCTGGCCTTTGAACCATAATAAAAAGGCATCATAAATAAGGCAAGGAAAATCATGGCCGGAATGGCTCCAATCAGGTAAAAATGGGCGGTCATCAATCCGTATTTGGCACCAGAGGCCCCCATGCCGAAAACTTCAAGTGCCCCCAGGTTTGCGGATATGAAAGCAAGGCCTGTAATCCAGCTTGGAATCGATTTTCCACCTTCCAGAAACTGCGAACTCGATTTCATATATTTCTTGAGTGCCCAGCCAATTCCAAGGACAAACAAAAAATAAATTGCCATGATGGCATAATCGATGAAATGCAAAGTAAATTTATCAGCCATAAAATAAATTTTAGTTTGTTGAGACAGCGTACAATATTTAGTGCTACAAAATATCCTAAACGATCAAAACAAGACAACAAAAAAAGTCTAACCTAAAAGAAGCCTTCTACAGGTTATCCTTTTCAATTTCTTTCCAAACCAAAGCACTGGCACCAATGATCGCTGCGGAACCTTCTTTCAATTCTGAAGGAAGAATTTTAACCTTGTTCCTGAAAATCGGAAGAAGATGATGTTCCATACTGCTTTTGGTAGGCTTGAAAATGTATTCACCGGCAGCAACAGGACCTCCAAACAAAAAGATCGCTTCAGGACTCAGATAATGAACTGTATCAGCTAAACCACGACCCAACAACTCGCCGGTAACTTCAAATACCTCCTTTGCAATGACATCTCCTTTTTCGGCTGCTTCAAAAACAATTTTTGAAGACATCTCATTGTATGGAACAAGGGCTAACCCGCTTTCGGTATTGTTATATTTTGCCAGAAGTTCGTAAACAGTTCGTTTCATACCGGTAGCAGAACAATACGCTTCAAGATGACCAAGGCTTCCACAGCCACATACCCGTCCGCCCGGAACGATGGTGGTATGGCCAACCTCACCGGCAAAACCGTCGGCTCCATAAACCAGGTCACCATTTACTATGATTCCGCTGCCCAATCCCGTACCAAGCGTAATCATTACAAAATTCTTCATCCCTCTCCCACCACCATAAACAAGTTCACCCAATGCGGCAGCATTGGCATCATTGGTCAATTTTACATATTTCATGTTGGGAAATTGATCATGAATACGCTGAGCAAAATAAATTTTACCTACAAAAGGGAGGTTTGGGGCATACTCGATGGTACCACTGTAATAATTCCCGTTTGGAGCTCCGATACCTATTCCTGACACTTCAATATCAGGATTTATCTGTTTAACCGTCTCGATGGCAGCCTTAATTTCATGCGTAAGAGCAGCAATGAAAGCTACCATGAGTTCTTCCGATCTGATTTCACTACCCTGAGGGTTATCCTTTTTTTGGGGTGTTGGCAGTTGAGGTTTTTTTTCGTAAAGAACATTACCATCCCTGTCAACAACACCAATGGCAGTATTGGTCCCACCAATATCAATGCCTATAGCTACTAGTTTCATAAATGCTTTATTCTATTATTTTATACTAAGCGAAGTTTACTTCCTTTAACTGCATAAAAGAAAATGTACAGGTAACAAATTGCGGGTACGATAAAGGCAAATGGATAACCAGCCTCATCAGCAATTTTACCCATTATAAGCGGAATAATTGCTCCACCAAAAATCAGCGTATTGATAATCCCTGAAGCCGTACTGAGTTCACCCGGATCGAGATCTTTAACGGCAAGTGTAAAGATATTCGGGAACATAATCGAGTTAAACATTCCAATTGAAACCACTGTCCACAGCGCAACATCGCCGGATGTAAAAGCTGTTATAACCGCCAGTGTTGCTGCTGTCAATGCAAAAACTGCAAGCGAACGTGCGGCATTTCCTTTACCCAACTGCATCAGAATAAAATTAACGACTGCAATGACCATAAATATTAACCCAATATTCCAGCTCCAGTTTGTAACAAACGAACCGGAAACCAATGCCAGCACAAGAACCAAAGCAACATAAAAATATTTACGCGTAACGTTGGTCATATTCGAAAGCATAATGGAACCAAAAAACCGGCCAACCATAGCCCCGCCCCAATAGATAGCTACATATTTACCGGCCTCTTCAGCCGAAAGTGCTAATGTTGATGTCTTCAGATAGTTTAAAATAAGTCCGCCAGTACCAACTTCAGCACCAACATAAAAGAAGATTCCTAAGGCTCCAAGCAATACATGCGGATGATTCCAGACACTTTTTCGCTGCTGGACAGCACCCTCACCGACCTTTGGAAGTTTTATAAGGAAAATGGCCATTGCAACCAGAACAACAATGATACCCATGATGAGGAAAGGCATTTGAACAGTTTGTGCCTTCTGCACTGCCGTTAACATTTCACTCGTTCCCCTGAAAATAAGTATTGCAATTATCCAGGGAGCTACCATCGTTGCAATTGAGTTTAATGCCTGAACCAGGTTTAACCGGCCACCAGCCGATTCCTCAGAACCCAGAATGGTAACATACGGGTTGGCCGCCGTTTGTAGAAATACAACACCCGAGGCAAGAACAAAAGTGGCGGTAAGAAACAAAGCATATGACGGCTCTTTCGCAGCAGGATAAAACAGGAAACTACCAGCTGCCATCAGCAATAATCCAACGATGAGTGCACTTTTGTATCCAATCTTTTTAATATACAATCCAATGGGAATGGATATAAAAAAGTAGGTAATGAAAAAAGCAAAACTGAGTAACTGTGCCCTGAATTCGGTTAGCTCAAAAATATCTTTTACCTTACCACTCAAGGTGATAATGAATGTGGTAGCGAAACCAAAAATAAAGAAAATGGATCCGATTACGCTCATTCCCAGACCATAATTCGCATGTCTTTGTTCCATAAGTAGATTGTTTTTCTATTAGTGAATAATATTTTGTTTATCAAAACTTTTAGATGTGCAAATGTAAAATAATATCGTAATGATAAACCCTCCCGCATGATGAAGATTTATCAATTTCCGGGCATTGTTAATAAATCCTCTTTCCTGTTAAAAATTAAACCACCTTTTACCTGAATTTACCCACAGTTCAAAAGGTCATTCATAACAATAGCTAAATATTCACTTTTATTTGCCAGCACAGGATTTACAACAGATGCCAATTGTCTTCAATCCCACTTATAATTTTTTCTCTGATTCGCTTCTACTTTCCCCAATTAGCTTTATTTTAGCAGCCTTTTGAATATAAAGCAAAGATCGATATGAAAAAAGCTACAATCCACTTTCTCAGCATTATTCTTGTTCTGACGTTTTCTTCTGCATTTGCCCAAAATTATGAACTTTCCTCGCCGGATGGCAGGATTAAGCTTGATGTTAAGGCAAACGAAAGCATTTCTTATGCTGTCTTTTTTAATGACACCGAAATTATCCATCCTTCGGTAATATCGATGATACTTGATAACGGGGAGATTTTAGGCAGAAATGTTCAACTAAAGAAATCGGTTACCAACGAAATCGATGAAACTATTCTGCCGGCAATAAGCGAAAAACGGTCTGAAATCATCGACCATTGCAACGAATTAACTATCAATTTTAAAGGAAATTACAGCCTCATCTTCAGGGCGTATAATGATGGCGTTGCATACCGGTGGGTAACGGCTTTTAAAAAAGAAATCACGGTTGCTGGTGAAGAAGTGAATTTTAATCTTTCCGAGAGAGATTCGGTTTATTTCCCCGAGGAAAAAAGTTTTCTCACCCATTCGGAGCGGCTATATCCCTATCTTGCAGTTAAAGATATTACACAGGCACAGATGAGTTGTGTTCCGGCACTGGTTTGCAGGGACGATGGAATCAGGATTGCTATCACAGAATCCGATCTGCTGGATTATCCAGGCATGTACCTTACCGGAACTACAAACCAGGAAGCTATTTTTAAAGGCAAATTTCCACCTTATCCGCTTGAGGAAAAGCAAACCCGCGACCGGACAATGATTGTTGAGAAAGCCGCTGATTTTATTGCTAAAACCAGCGGGAACCGCACTTTTCCGTGGCGGGTAATGATGATTACGGACAATGATGCGTCACTCATCGAAAGCGATATCGTTTATCGCCTGGCATCACCAAACAAACTCATCGATTTTTTCTGGATACAACCCGGAAAAGTAGCCTGGGACTGGTGGAATGCATTGAATATTACAGGAGTAAATTTTAAATCGGGCCTCAATACGGCAACTTACAAATATTACATCGATTTTGCTTCGGAATATAAAATCCCATACATCATCCTTGATGAAGGCTGGTCGGCAACCGATGACCTTTTACTGACAAATCCTGATATCAACATTCCTGAACTGATGAAATATGGAGAGGAAAAGAATGTTGGCATCATCCTTTGGGTAGTATGGCTTACGCTCGACCGGCAAATGGAACCGGCCCTTGATCAGTTCCAGAAATGGGGTGTAAAAGGTATTAAGGTCGATTTTATGCAACGCGACGATCAGAAAATGGTCAATTATTATGAAAAGGTCGCCATTGAAGCTGCAAAACGAAAACTCCTGGTCGATTTTCACGGGTCCTATAAACCAACCGGTTTGGGGAGAACTTATCCGAATGTGCTTACCCGCGAAGGTATTCATGGTCTGGAAAATGACAAATGGGCAACCACGGTAACCCCTGAACACGACGTAACAATTCCTTTTACAAGGATGCTTGCCGGCCCTATGGATTTTACTCCCGGAGCCATGATCAATTGCACACAAAAACAATTTAACCCGGTCTGGGACAGACCTATGAGCCAGGGAACCCGCTGCCACCAGCTGGCAATGTATGTAGTTTACGAAAGCCCGCTTCAAATGCTCGCCGACAGCCCTTCAAATTATTATAAAGAGCCCGAAGCCATGGATTTTTTAAAAGATGTTCCGACAACCTGGGACGAAACTAAAGTACTGGCTGCCAAAGTTGCTGATTATGTTGTTATTGCCAGGAAAAACGGCAAGAAATGGTACATCGGTGGAATGACCGACTGGACTCCACGGGAGATGGAAATTGATCTTTCATTTTTGGATCCGGGAATTCACCGGATGAAAATGATTAAAGACGGTGTAAATGCCGATAAAAATGCAATCGATTTTCAGGTGGATAGTACGACGGTTTTGTCAACAGATAAAGTTAAAATTAGTATGGCTCCGGGTGGTGGCTGGGTGGCTGTTATCGAATAAAAAATATCCTCTGTAAAATATTATTTATCGGGAATTTCTTCCTAATTTGCAGGCATAAAATTTTAAAAATCATGGAAAGAGAAATTAAAGAAAACAGCGAATGTTGTCCAAAATTTGAGCCTGCTCCCTGGGAAGAGCGGACCTTAAACTTTACCGACAAGCTTTTTGTTACCGACAAAGTGACCTGCCTTTTCCATATCCCCCTGAATATGGGACAGGTTATGACAAGAATGATGAAGAACATTGAAACTGCAAAAGCTACTCCTTCGGAGTTCTTCATGCTAGCTTCTGATTCATCACCCTGGGCCAGTGAGCAATTTATCCCTGTCGAAAAGGAAGTTCCAGGGATGAAACATGTGAAGCTTTCGGGAACCTTTGTTACAAAAGTTTTTGAAGGGCCATACAAGGAGGCGAAATTCTGGTATCCCGAAATGTTCCGGTATGCCGAAACCCTTGGGAAAAAGGCATCAAAAGTTTATTTTTATTATACAACTTGTCCGAAATGTGCTAAAAAGTACGGAAAAAATTATGTAGTTGGCGTCGCACAAGTTGCTTAAAAAGATTTGCTGAAGTGCCGAAGATACCGTAAATAGAGAATGAGTGGATATAATCTATTACCGCAAAATACTTTAAGCTATTCAGGCATTTAATCGATTGAATTTTACATTTACTCCTATTATTCAGACACAAAAATCCAAACAAATTTATGGACCTTCCCAACAGAATTCATTGGAAATTTTTCAGGAAGCCTTTGAAGATAGCGGGCTTCACAATAGCCGGTTTTATGCTATTGCTTTTCATTCTTCCATTTTTCTTTACCGACGGCATGATCACTAAATTAAAAGAACTTGCAAACAAGAACCTGGATGGTGAAGTGAATTTTTCGAAAGTTAATCTTTCTTTTTACAGTCATTTTCCGCTGCTTACCCTGACATTAGACGATTTCCTGATGAAAGGTTCCGCTCCGTTTAAAAACGACACCTTGCTATTGGCAAATGAAATCGCTTTTGGAATTGACCTTAAAAGCCTCTTTGGTCCTACAGTCAACATTAATAAAATTTTACTGGAGAAGGCATTCATCAATGTTCAGGTCAGCGAAAACGGACAACCGAACTACGATGTTTATCGATCGGGAGTAGAAACTGATACTACTCAGGCACAGGCTGATACAACAACTGGAAATACGGCAATAAAAATCCGTAAAATCATTATCAGAAATTCCCATCTGATTTATAACGACCGTTCCCTTACATTTAAAGTTGAAGCAAGGGATTTGGATTATACCGGCGATGGCGACCTGAGTAAAAGCATCCTGGAACTCAACTCCAAAGCGCAAATAAGATCCCTCGACCTTTTTTATGACAAGGTACCTTACTTTCTTTCAAAAGAAATAAAGGCAGATCTGACTACACGGATCAACACAAATTCGCTTGCCTTCCTGTTCGAACGCAACGATTTGAAGATAAATCAGCTTCCTGTCCGTTTTACAGGCCGTTTCGAATTTCTCCAAAACGGCTACGAAATGGAATTTAAACTTACTTCAGACAATACCGGGTTAAGGGAACTTTTTACAGCCATGCCGCCTGATTACCTTACCTGGCTTGAACAAACCGAAGTCACCGGCGATGCCATCATAACCGCAAGCCTGGCCGGGAAATACATTTCCGAAACCAACACCATGCCCAACCTCAAACTGGTATTATCCGTGAAAAACGGATACATAAAACACCAGAATGCACCTGCACCTATCGAAAACCTTTTTGTGAAATTCCAAACCATGCTTCCGGGATTCAATCCGGACAGCCTTACTGTGAATATGGATTCGGTTCACTTTAACATCGAAAAAGATTATTTTACCTCGGTCATAAAAATTAAAGGAATCGACAACCCTGAAATTCATGTAAGTTTAGATTCGGAAATTGATCTCGAAAAATGGGTAAAAGCCTATGGAATAAAAGGATTTGAAGCAAGAGGAAAATATGATCTTCATATTTTGGCTGACGGTAGCTACATTAAAGGGCCCGATCCGAACAGCCTGCGAAAGGATACCGTTATCCAGAGTATTCCACAGTTTAGCGTGCAGTCTTCACTCAAAAATGGTTATTTTAAATACGATTCACTTCCTGAACCCATAAAAGATATCGGGTTTAAGGTATCGGTGACCTGTGCGGATAACAATTACCAGCATATCAGGTTTACACTCAGCGATTTGAATGCCGGTTTTTTAAATAATTATATCCGCGGATTTGTCGAAACCAGCGGTGTTGACAAATTGCTTGTGGTTGCCAATCTCAATTCGGAATGCAACCTGGCTGATGTGAAAAAAGTTTTCCCGATGGATCAGCTCGACGTTTCCGGAATGTTGAAGATGAAAATCGACACCAAAGGAACCTATTCTTCATCAGGCAAACAGTATCCCCTTACCAATGCAAATTTTTCGCTGAATGACGGTTTCATTAAAACAGCTTATTATCCCAATCCCATTCAAAATATCAATATTGTAACAACTGTTACCATCCCATCCATCGACATTCGCGACCTTAAAGTCGAAATTAATCCATTTACCTTCAGGTTTGAAGATACACCTTTTAGCCTGACAGCAAGCTTGCAGAATTTATCGGATATAAATTACAATATAACCGCAAAAGGAATTATCGATGTCGGTAAAATTTATAAATCCTTTGCAATGGAAGGCTATGATTTAGATGGTAGAATAGAAGCGGATTTCTCGCTCAAAGGAAAGCAAAGCGATGCTACCTCCGGAAAGTATGCCAAACTCGAAAATAAAGGCTTTTTAAAGATGAATGCGATTATACTCCGCAGTGAGTTATTCCCTCTGCCATTTGTTGTCGAAAGCGGTGACTTCAGGTTTAAACAGGATCAAATCTGGCTCGATAAATTCCAGGCAAAGTACGGGAAATCCGATTTTGTTCTTAACGGCTATCTCGGCAATGTGATTGATTACACACTGAGTGAAAACGGAAAACTGAGAGGCGACTTTAAACTTTCATCCGGACTTGTTGTAGTTGACGAATTTATGGCCTTTGCTGATGAATCAAAACCCGCCCCGGTCACACCGATTGATTCTATTCCTGCAGCATCAGCCGAAACCGGTGTGGTAATCGTGCCTAAAAACCTGGAAATCGCTTTTGCTGCCGATGTTAAAGATATCCGGTTCCAGGACCTGGATATTAAAAATTTTACCGGTGACCTCAAGATCAAAGATGGACTTATCTTGCTAAAAGAAACCAAATTTGAGTTGATCGATGCTCCATTTTTAATGGATGCAACCTATGGAAGCCTGAGCCCTGTAAGCGCCTATTTTGATTATCACATTAAAGCCGACGATTTCGATGTGAAACGGGCGTATAATGAAATTCTCCTTTTCCGGAATATTGCTTCTGCTGCCGAAAATGCCGAAGGAATTGTTTCGGTGGATTATAAACTTGAAGGTAAACTGGATGCCGCCATGATGCCGGTTTTCCCTTCGTTGGCTGGTGGTGGTGTACTTTCGCTGAAACATGTGAAACTCAACGGGCACAAAATGTTTAACGAAGTGAGCCGTAAAACCGAAAGGAAAGATCTTGCAAATCCTGACCTGACAAAGGTGGATATCGAAACGATAATAAAAAATAATATTATTACCATCGAGCCATTCAGGTTCAGGGCGGCCGGTTTCAGGCTGAAAATTTCAGGGCAATCGTCTTTCGACGGGAATATAAACATGAAAATGCGGCTCGGCCTGCCACCATTGGGTTTGTTTGGTATCCCGATAAGAGTTACCGGGACGCAAACCATGCCCAAAATCCGCTTTGGTAAAGGAGGTGGCGAAGACGACATTATACCCGAAACCGAATATACCGATCGCCTGCCCGATGATGTGGCAAAAATGATTAAGAATGCCAAGGAAGAAAAGCTCGAAGATGCACCGGAGATTCCAGGAGAGATTAAATAGTTTATTTGAGCAGTTGTGTGAAGAATTGATATAATTGGCCGAAATTTTTTATTATAAAACTTAATTTACGAAAAAATTATTACTGCTATTAGCGAGTTTATTGATACTGACACCAGCCTTTAGATGATACACATCGCTAAATTGACAAATCGAATCTTATGACTTATAAAACAATACTACAAGGAAAGGAATCCATAAACTATTTTCCTGACAAATAATACTGTTTGGCAGTTAAATATTTTATAAGTTTGTGAATTGAACTTTTACTTATACTTTTTTTTCACACAATTAATTCATTCACAAATTCATTAATTAAAACTTAAATTATTATGAAAAAAGTAGTACTCTTAACAGGATTGGTGATGGTGATTTTGGTAAGTTCCAATGCTACCTTATGGCGTGTCAACAATTTGCCGGGAATAAACGCCAATTTTACTTCATTACAAGCAGCTCACAATAGTACAAGTGTTCTGGTGGGTGATACACTTTACCTTGAGTCATCGTCTGCAAGTTACGGTAATCTTGTTTCCACAAAGAGATTAGTAATAATTGGTCCAGGATTCTTTTGTGGTGAAAATCCTGAAACCCAAGCAAATATAAGTGGAAGTGTTGTGGGCACAATTACCTTTAATTCTGGTAGCGATGGTTCAATTGTTGCTGGATGTACTATTATGCCATCAAGTGATGCCGATGCCATTACCATAAATGCATCTAATTTGACTATTGAAAAGAATAAAATTGTAGCACCATCAGGACGGAAAGGGATTGCTTTTTCCGGTTCACAAAATAATGTGGTAATAAGGCAAAATTACATTTTGGGAGGTGGGTATGTGGTCAATAAGCATCCACATGCAATATATTGCATATCTTCGGCTAATAATGTAACTATTTCTAACAACTTTATTAAATATGTATCCAATTCATGTATTGAAACGGGTGAAAATTTTTCTGGGGAATTTTTAAACAATATCATAATTGGTCCATCGGAAATTTTTAATTCTGTATTTAATAATAATATTATGCTAACTGGTACTTTCACCAAAACCAATGTTATCTACTTGAATAATATTGGTGATTCTAACCAATTTGGTGTGGAAAACGGTAACCAAGAAAATGTTAATATGAATGACGTATTTTTTGGAATAGGCAGCACAGATGGCCAATGGCAGTTAAAAACAGGTTCTCCGGCCATTGGTGCTGGCGTAGGTGGAATTGATTGTGGCATGTTTGGGGGCGATTTTCCTTATGTTCTATCCGGTATTCCAGCAATTCCTGCCATTTATCAATTAGATTTGAATGTGGATAATGTGAATCAGCAGATTGAGGTGGAAATGAGTGTTAAATCACATAATTAATTATCGTGATGATAATTGATTCCAGCAACAAAAATTATTGTGCCAGGCGTCGAAAAATGAAATATGCATTCATACTTTTACGATGCCTCCTCTTATGGATTTTTGTTGATTTTGGATTGATGGGTATTCGCCCTTCAATGGCACAAAACATGGTTCAAATTGAGTATTTTCTCAATTCTGATCCAGGGTATGGAAATGCAATTCAATTAAGTTATACTCCAGCACCAGATATTCAAAACCTGAATTTTTATTTTGAGATATCCGAACTCAATAAAGGCTTTAACCATTTGTATGTCCGCTCAAAGGATGAAAATGGGCTATGGAGCCTTACGAATGTTAAATCGTTTTACAAGGAGATTGCTTACACAACGCAACAAAATATAGTAAATGCTGAATATTTTATAAACACCGACCCTGGATTTGGGAATGGTGTCAACATTCCGCTTATAGCATCTCCTAATCTTACTGACCTTAGTTTTGTGGTTGACATCAGTCAATTGCCACTTGGTTTTAATCATTTGTATGTCCGGTCAAAGGATGAAAATGGACTTTGGAGTCTTACGAATGTGAAATCCTTTTACAAGGAAACAGTTTACGCTACTTCACAAAACGTAGTGAAAGCAGAGTATTTTATAAACACCGACCCTGGATTTGGGAATGGTGTTAACATTCCGCTTACAGCATCTCCTTGTCTTACTGACCTAAGTTTTGTGGTGGACATAAGCGATTTGCCACTTGGTTTTAATCATTTGTATGTCCGGTCAAAGGATGAAAATGGCCTTTGGAGTCTTACCAATGTGAAATCATTTTACAAGGAAATAGCTTACACTACACCACAAAACATCATTGAAGCCGAGTATTTTATAAACGCTGATCCTGGATTTGGGAATGGGATCAATATTCCGCTAACAGCATCTCCTAATCTTACCAACATAAGTTTTGTGGTGGACATTAGTCAATTGCCTCTTGGTTTTAACCATTTGTATGTCCGTTCAAAGGATGAAAATGGGATTTGGAGCTTGACCAATGTGAAATCATTTTACAAAGAAAAGATATATACCGCCCCCCAAAACATAGTGAAGGCGGAGTATTATCTCAACACAGATCCCGGAATTGGTAATGGAATTGAAATTACGCTCATTCCTTCACCAAATATCAGCAATTTTAGTTTTATTGCTGATGTATCGGTAATTCCGGTTGGAGTTCATAAATTGTATCTCAGGGCAATAGATGAAAACGGAAAATGGAGCCTGACGAACATTTATACTTTTGATGTGGAGTGTGCAGATGTAACAGTTGATTTTGAACCATCTCCTGGTTGTGCTACCATGCCACTTGAGATTACTGATCTGTCAACAAATGTCTATCCGCTTGCGCAGTACAAATGGGATTTTGGTGATGGAACACCGGTTGTTGTTGCAGGCAAAGGCAATATTTCTCATACTTTTAGTGCTGTTGGCGAGTATGATATTAAACTGGTAATCGACAGCCGAACAGAATGTGTTGACAGCATTACAAAAACCATTTTGATCAATGAACCTCCAACTGTTTATGCCGGTGAGAATCAAACAGTATGTGCCGGATCAGAACTTGTACTCGATGCTACCTACACTTTTGGCTCATTAAGTTGGAATTACGGCGTGGTAAATGGGGAGCCATTTACGGCTACTGTCACAAGAACCTACACAGCAACAGTGGAATCAGAATTTGGTTGTGGTCCGGTAACAGATCAGGTTACGGTCACAGTAATTCAACATCCAATAGCGGCGGCGGGGGAAGATGTAACCATCTGTGAAGATATGACTTATCCGCTTGACGAATCGGTTGCTCAAAACTATAGTTCGCTTTTATGGTCTGGCAACGTGAGCGAACCGACGATTTTGCACCCATTCTATACTCCCACATCTTCAGATATTGAAAATGGCTTTGCTGAACTTTGTTTGACGGCTCATGCAATAAATCCATGTACAATATCAGCAAATGACTGTTTAGTGATTACTATTCAGAAAAATCCGGTTGTTTCTTCAGGTGATGATGTAACCATTTGTGAAAATGAAAACTATTTGCTAAGTGAGTCAATTGCTCAAAACTATAGCTCATTATTATGGACCGGCAACGTTAATGATCCTGCAATCTTACATCCGGTTTACACACCCACATCTTCAGATATCGAAAATGGTTTTGCTGAACTTTGTTTAACTGCCCAGGCAATAAATCCATGTATAATCTCAGCCAGCGACTGTTTGATGATTACCATTCAGAAAAATCCGGTAATAAACGCAGGAGAAAATGCTACAATTTGTGATAACGAAAGTATTGAAACTTCTTCAGCATTTGCGTCCAATTTTTCATCTTTACTCTGGTACACCACCAATGGTCAGGGATCTTTTCAGAATGGGGATCAACTTTTAGCAACCTATACCCCGCATCCAGGTGATCCGGAATCCGTCGAACTTTGCCTGGAAGCTTCACCGGTAAATCCTTGTTCAAATTCAACATTCGATTGTTTTAATCTGACAATCATTCCAAGTCCGCAAGTTCAGATTGTCAATCCTCCTGATGGCACTGAAATCTGTAAAAGTACCCTAATCGGGTTACAAGTTGAAAGCGAAAATTGTTCATCATTTAATTGGACAACCACAGGAAATGGCTTATTTACAAATCCTACACAGGGCAACATCTTTTATACACCAGGCACAGACGACCTTTTGGCAGGGGAAGTAACGCTTTGTGTTGAAGGTATGCCTTTGACCGGATGCTATGTCTCTGCAACCAATTGCATCACATTAATTGTCCAGCCTGATCCCCAGATTCTCATAGAACCAGAGGTAATTCTGGGTTGTTCAAACTATGATTTTATGTTGGACGAATGGTTACCTTATCAAACAAATGCCACAATTCAATATGCAAGTTCCGTCGAATGGTTTTCGAATGGTGATGGAACTTTTTCCGATCCTCTTTCAGCAAATCCCAGCTATTCAATTGGGATGAATGATTTTATCAATGGCTCTGTAACGCTAATGGTTACTGCAAGTGGTCCTGGTGAATGTAACATTTCAGCTTCTGAAAGTACAGTTTTATCCATTCCCACTCAATTAATCCTGATTTCAGGATTTGGGGGACGTGGCATTTCATCATACATCAACCAATCAATGCTATCAGTTCCGGAAGTTCTTGCACCATTAGGCAACAAATTACTTTTTATTAAAAATGAATTTGGGCAAACCTATAATCCTGCGACCGGAGTAAACCAATTAGGGAATTGGGATGCAACAGGTTATTTAGCGAATTTTTCAAATCCACCCGCTTGTCTGCCAATTTATGGTGAACATCTTACTGATCAGTCATTTGAAGTAAATGGACCGACAGCCTACATTCCAGTTCTTACGGATTATCCGGTTGCTATATCAGACCTGTTTGCTGGCCATCTTGAAAAAATTGAGATGATTTTTGACTGGAGCACTTATCAATCATGGACACCAGACAACCCAGAGTTGTTAGCGTTGACACCCGGTTTTGCTTACTCATTATCAACTGTTAACGATGCTGAGCATTTCACCGTTGAATTTCCACCTTTTAGTTGGGAGGAACCTTTAATAAATATTTCTATCACTGGAATTATCACGGATAGTATGAACGGAAATCCGGTTCCAGGTGTTGAAGTACTTTGCACAGGTCAATCTTCTTCGATGACCCAAATTGATGGTAGTTTCATGGTTTCGGTTCCAAAAGGTTGGAGTGGAAGCATTACGCCTGTTAAGGAAAATTGGGAATTTACTCCTGTATCAAAGGTTTATTCAAATTTGGTTGTTAATATCTATGATCAAAACTTTTCTGGTGTCAATACTGAATGTGATCCCGGATGGGAATTTGTTGAAACTTTTTATAACCATGTGATTTCCATTCCGACTACCGTGAATCCAACTGTTTTTGGCGTTCCATTAGCGTTGGATGATTGGATTGGGGTTTTTTACGTTGATGATGAGGGACAAAATGCCTGCGGAGGAACAATTCAGTGGAATGGGACAACTACTGTGCAAATGATAGCTCACGGTGATGATCCTTTAACACCAGAAAAGGATGGATTTACAGAGGGTGAGACGATAAAATGGAAAATGTTTAGTTGTAATGAATTAATTGATTGTGATGCCTCCGTGACTTACCATCCATCTTTCCCAAATTCGACAGGAACTTTTGAAATTTTTGGCTTTTCAAGTTTAGTAAACCTAACTTGTCAATTATGCCAGGAAATTACGTTGAATGAAAACTGGAATGATGTTTCACTTTTCATTCAACCATTAGATAGTCAGGTTTCAACAATCATGCAACCTGCGGTAAACGACCTGATTATTATGAATAATCTTACATCCATGTATTGGCCTCAAAATTCAATCAACACCATTGGTAACTGGGATATTCAATCTGGCTACGTGGTAAAAATGGACGATGCTGCCGGCATTACCCTGCTTGGTTCACCCTTAAGTTCTACCCAGGTTTCATTATCCTTAGTAAATGGCAGTTGGTTCTATTTGCCGGTTCTTGCATCCTGTGGCGTGAGTGTGGATGAAAATCTTTCTCCCTTCCAAAATGAAATTGTGATTGTTAAAGAAATTATTGGAAACAAAGTTTGGTGGCCCGAAATGAACATTTCTACCCTGACGGAATTAATTCCGGGAAGATCTTATGCCATTAAAATAGCTGATGATGTGCTTTTGGAATTTCCTGTATGTAGCAAAAGCCAGGTAAAATCAGTTACTCAGGTTCATAACCAAATAACCAGTCACTGGGGGAATCTTAAAATGACGCCAAATACCCACATAATTTTTCTTCCAAAGGAGATGGTTACTCAGTTTTTACCAGGTGATGAAATCGGGATTTTCAACACTGAAGGCTATATTTGCGGGGCTTACACTGTGACGGATATAAATCGTTCTGATGTAATCGTAGCAAATGGCGACGATATCACGACCGCAGAAGTTGAAGGGATGAATGATGGTGAACCTTTTGTTTTTAAAGTTTTCAATCATGAAACAGCAACAGAACGGGTGTTTCAGGTTGAATTTGATGAGCAAATGCCAAATCAGGGCTATTTTGCAACTCTTGGATTATCTGCTATTAATAGTATTAATATGGCTTGTAATGATGAAATCGGTGATAATTTTAACATTGCCATTATTCCTAACCCATCCAACGGCATTTTTAAAATTGTGACTGGAAGAAGTGATCAATCATTTGTGTGGCAGATCTTAAATATTCATAGTTCCATAATCAAGCAAGGTAGCGCTGTTGATGACTTTAATATTAATCTCTCTTCATACCCAAAAGGAGTATATTATTTAAAAATTAATGAGCATAATTTAGTAAAGAAGCTGGTGTTGAATTGATTGATTCGTAAATAATTGAGGAATTACTGGTGGACCTCCTAATTTAACAGCGTTTATTTCAATCTTAGGAATACCACTATTGATTTAAACAAGGAGTGTAAATTGAAAACGTAAAACCGAAAGGAAAGATCTTGCAAATCCCGACCTGACAAAGGTGGATATCGAAACGACAATAAAAAATAATATTATTACCATCGAGCCTTTCAGATTCAGGGCGGCCGGTTTCAGGCTGAAAATTTCAGGGCAATCGTCTTTCGACGGGAACCTTAACATGAAAATACGGCTCGGCCTGCCTCCACTGGGTTTGTTTGGTATTCCGATTAAAGTTACCGGGACACAAACCATGCCCAGAATCCGCTTTGGCAAAGGAGGTGGCGAAGACGACATTATACCCGAAACCGAATATACCGATCATCTGCCCGATGATGTGGCAAAAATGATTAAAAATGCAAAGGAAGAAAAGCTCGAAGATGCACCCGAGATTCCGGGAGAGATTAAATAGCTATTTTTTTTCGATAACCCTGAAAGTAAAACAAACAACATTATTCCTGATAATCGTTGCTTTTTCTTTCTCCGTTTCAACACTAACAATGCTCCGAAATTCTTATTCGGAATATCGCTGAATGTTGACCAGGTTTCAATTTTGCAAATTATCCGAGGAGAATTTTTTCAATACTGCTTTCTTATCCCAAACAAGTAGTTTATCTTTGAACCTTGGTCCTGGCATGGCAAAAACTAAAACTGATTACGTTATCGACACTGTATGAAGAGACACATTTTCTTAACTTTATAAAAAATAAATTTATGGGAAAACATGGAATCGACATCTTAAACCTGGATGTAGAAGAATTAATCCAAATGCTTAACGAAGCACTTTGTGAGGAATGGCTTGCTTACTACCAATACTGGATTGGCGCCCGCTTAATGGAAGGCCCGATGAGGAGCGAAATAGAACCCGAATTGCTGATTCATGCAAACATGGAATTAAACCATGCGGTATTGGTCGTTGGCCGGATAATACAGTTGGGGGGTACACCGGTTTTGGACCCTGCTGACTGGATGAAACTGGCACGCTGCCCGTACGATGCCCCTATCGACCCATATGTTGAAGTAATTCTCAATCAGAATTTAAACGCCGAAAGATGTGCGATACAGCGATATAAGGAAATTGCCGACTTTACCAACGGAAAAGATCATACTACACATCAGATGGCCGCAACAATCCTGAATGAAGAAATCGAACACGAACAGGACATCGAAGACTGGCTTACGGATATCGAACGCATGAAAGAAGATATCAGGAAAATCCGGTTATAAAATCGTTTTTTCCTGGATTCTGTAACCTTTTTGTAAACCTGTTTTAGGACATGGTTTTCAACCAACTGTTAAAAGTTATACAATTTTTTTACTGTAAAATTTTGAGGGTGATTTGATTAGATATTAAAAAACACGATTAGGGACATGTAATTTATTAAAATGAATTTCTGATGTGGTAAGATGAGAAAGGTTCCCGGGTTTGCTTTTGCCGGCCATGCAAAATATGAAGTGTCCTGTGACACTATTGTAATTATTAACCTGAATTTAGAGTCTTGCAGTTATAAAAACTACCTATTAAGCTTAAACTGATCATACAACTCAACGAAAGATTGAAATAATGGGAAATAATGATCACGATGTCGAAGCTTACATCAACTCCTTTCCACCAGAGTTGCAGGAATTGTTATGTCAAATTCGCACAGTTATCCTGAGAGTTGCCCCGGAAGCTGAAGAAAGCATCAGTTATGGAATGCCGACATATAAAATTAATAGAAAACTATTGGTATATTTTGCTGCATTTAAAAAGCACATTGGCTTTTATGCAACACCCACAGGACACAAGGAATTTGCAAATGAACTCTCAAAATACAGGCAGGGAAAAGGTTCCGTACAATTTCCTCTTGATCATCCCATACCATTGGATTTAATTGAACGGATTACAATATTTAGGGTCAGAGAAAATTTGTCAGGATCAAAATGAAAACCAAATGACACCATTAAACGCTTCATCGGATAGAAGTACAGTAGCTATTATTCTCAGAAATTGAAATATCCTCTCCCATACAAACTAACATAAATTTCCGTTCCTGGCAGGGTAGTAAAACTCATACATCAGATTCTGAAAATCAGCTCTTATCTTAATATAAAAACCGGAAAATACCTATTCTCCATTCCCTTTGAGGCAATTCCGGCTGAGCCAGGCTGCCTCAGACAAAGAAACAATGTGACGAGCCTCAACCATCCTTTCATTCATTTCTTATTCAAAATGCATTTTTAAAATCAAAACTTCTTCCCTATCTTTGAACCAATTATTTTTTGAGTGGTAGAAAAAACAGACATCATACTTTCGTTTCCAAAATTCGAAGAGTGATCTTATGAGTTACCGGTTGTGATTTGTTATTATATCATCGGTAATACTAAACGAAATCAGAATGCATGAATTATTAAAAAAATCGTAGTTCCAGCAATTTAAGGGTCTGAAGTTTGAATGGAAATAAAATGAATTACCATATAAAAAAATCAAGTTCACAATCAAAATTTAACCATCATGAAAAAAGTAATCGTAACCATCCTGCTGACCTTGTTAGTCCTGATTGCCGGATTTTTTTTCTACATTTTTTCCGGAGCTTATAACATAAGTCAGTTGTCACCACACAACAAACTTACCAGGACGATCATCGGAATCACAACGCATAGCTCAATCAACAGAAGGCTGAAAGCGATTGTAGTGCCCGCGAACATAAAAGATACAGCAATGATCGTCCTGGGTTTTAAACACTACAACGAAATGTGCGTTGGCTGCCATGGTGCCCCCGGAGTACAACCTTTCGAAGTTGTTGACGGACTGTACCCAAAACCGCCGGAGTTGTATAAATATGCCGGAGAAGATGACGCCCGGGAATTTTTCTGGATTATCAAATATGGAATAAAAATGACCAGCATGCCAGCCTTCAAACCTTCTCATAACGATTCGCTGATTTGGGCAATGGATGCTTTTGTAACACAAAAGCTTGGGAAAATGACAGATGCTGAGTACGACGCATGGGATAAAAAATACATGAACGGAAGTGCCGGAAATTAATCGAACCTGAAACAATTTTTTGTGGACTCTTAAGCTGCTTGCACTGTTCCAAATAATCTGCGAGTTTTATTATCATAGTTTTAACCGGCCGGTATAATGAATTATTTATACCTGTTTTTCTGAAAATCAATGCGGAAATTTTATGGATTCAAATCAAGAGATGATTATTAAAATGTCATAATCAGGAGTTGCAAGTAAATCGCATGAAATTATTAACCATGATAAGTTGACCAGGGAAATCAGCGGATGAATAATCAACATCTTTTTCAAACCAATCCCTATATCAAAATAAAAATTCATCACTTTTTGCATACAGCCTAAGATCAAACCTACTAACTCAGCATGCCGGGCTAATGATGACGATATTTTGCCCACTTGCCTTAATTAATTTCTTTATAAGATGAACATTTTCAACGATTAATTGTTAATATTGTTTCTAATAGAAGAATCCGTTTATCTGATTAATCACAAATAAAGTTCATCAAAAAAAATCAAAAACATGAAAAGAATCCTGTTACTCAGTGTAATTGTACTGCCTGTGTTTGCATTACAAACTGCAAACGGGCAGGATTTGAGCTTTACCGACTTTGTTGGGACATGGCAGGGGACAATCTCAAGCATCAACTATGGTTACAGCTACAACACGACATTGGTGGTAAGTCCTGATGGCTTTTACACCGAAACGAGCGGCACTTTTATGCCAACCGTTTACCCAAATACGCAATGGTGTGATTATGATGCGGTTACAAACCGGTTTAGTTTAAATTGGTTGGAAGCCGTTTATGCCGGGATGTATTTCTACAGGCACAATTATTACGAAGTTGTCTATTTCGCGACCGACAGCCTGAAGATGGATTACAACTATTGGGATGATCCAATTCCCCATCCGGATGTTGAAACATTAATGCTCACAAAGGTAACCCCCGTTACCGGGATAAAAGAAGAATTACAACCTAACGGAAGAGAACACCGGCTGGTCCGGATTATCGACATGCTGGGGCGCGAGGTAGCACCCGACTCCAAAGGCCAGATGCTAATCTACCTGTACGATGACGGGATAGCAGAAAAGCGCTGGGTTATTGCTCATTAATTCCTCCTCAATCTTTTTTTAGCTTCAGCTACCAAATCGTACAGTGAGGTATCTTCAATTTTATCAGAGTGTTTTTAATGCCATAATCACCGGGTAAATCATTCCTGCAATCAGGAGCAAGGTAATAACAGGCCGGTTTATATTCTGCCATTTGTAATTTTTCCGCTTTATCGCATCTACTGCATGATTAATTCCTGAAAAAAAGAAAAAGAAGATAAAGGTAAAAAAGATGGTCAGTTCGGCTTTTATACCCCAAGAAGTAAAATAAACAATGATCGCTACCACGCCATACGACAACAAAGCGATGGCCGATTGACGCTGGTAATTGCTCCCGACTTCAAAACCTTTAATTTTAGCAGAGGCTTTCGCAAAAAACAGGCCTTCAAAGCCAGATATTCCAGCAATTGCTACTATAATCACTGGCACCATAAAATGCAACTGGGCGACAGGATTGTACCCATCCGCAAACCCGATCTGGTAACCAAAAAAGAAAGCCACACAAACAATTAAAATTCTAAGTATGTCCAGAATATTCGAAAACATAATGTAATGATTTGCCTCTACCAACAATATTTATTTATAATTCATCCGCTTGATTAACCGTAATTTATGGGTGTACTTATGTCGTTCATCATTGAATATTCCATGATGATCGATCCGATCGAAGTGGACCTTGCCTGAAGAATGAATGATTTTGCCTTCGCCGGCCATTATACCCACATGAATTATTTTACCTTCTTCATTATCGAAAAATAAAAGGTCTCCCAGTTCCGCCTCCGTGAAAAGATTCAACGTTTCCCCCTGCTGCGCCTGGTAAGCTGCATCACGGTTAAGCGGGATGCCATGAATTTTGAAAACAACCTGTACAAATCCCGAACAATCCATCCCAAAAGGCGACCTTCCTCCCCAAAAATAGGGCGTATTCAGGAATTGTTTTGCTGTTTCAGCAAGAGATTCAAGGTCAACGGTTCCAGAAGGCGAAAAGGTTTCACCTTTAAACCTGTATTTTCTTCCGCCAAAGGTCAACACGCCTTTTTCGATTCCCGCCAGGTTACTTCCCGGAGGGATCATCATTGGCAAACCTGTATTTTCGTCGATGATAATATTAATCAGGCCTTTTGGATAACATTCAGGTAAAGTTTTCAGCCGCATGAATTCGGTTTCTTCGAGTGGCAGAAACTGTTTATCATCAATAAAGCCTTCGTAATTATCCAGTGAACTCCGGATCACTTTCCATGACTGAAAAGTATCGACAATAGTAAATGTTTCACCAAATAAAAGCTGGTTTACCATTTCGGACCGATGAGAGGCTTCAGCCCTAACAGGTATAACCGTATGATTACAAATCCCAAAATTCTCCATAATTTTTTCCCGCAATTTTAACAAATCTATACCAATATTGGTTAATAACATCGAACAAGGCGAAATATTTATAATTTAGCGATAAAATTAAACAAATCCCATGAACAAGATCTGGGCATTCCTGAGAAATCATAATTCGGAAATTTATAAAGGTTTTCTTCTGCTGGTCAGTCTGGTGGTGCTGGTTACCTTTTTTCCAAAAGAGGCTACCTACAAATACGAATATGCCAAAGGCAGACCCTGGATGCACGACGACCTCATCGCACCTTTTGATTTTGCTATTCTTAAAGCACCTGAGGAAGTTGTAAACGAAAAAAATGCAATCCTGGCAAACAAAACACTGTACTTTGATTTCAACATCGACCTTGACGAACAGAAAAGAATCGAATTTATCGATGAATTTAATACGCTCTGGAATGAAAAATATGGCAACGACGGCAAACAGGAAAACCACAAACAACGCACATTGGCACGAGGATTAAAGATATTGAGCACCATACTTACCAGAGGTGTAATACAACCTGTACCCGAAACCGAAAACAAACCTCCCGACTATGAAATTACACTGATTATTAAAAATACAGCCGAAAAGGTAAAGCTTTCCGATCTTTACACAATCCACTCGGCTTACGAAAAAATTAACAGCTTGTTAATACAGTCCCAGGATGTTGATAAAGATATTCTGAAACAACTGCTCGAAGATTCTATTGTACAGAACGTTGTTTTTGATGAAAATGTCACCAAAAACGAACTTCAGAAACAACTCGATCAGATTTCCCTTACCTACGGAATGGTTCAAAATGGTGAACGGATTATTTCAAAAGGAGAGGTGATTACCAAAAACAAATTCCAGATTCTCGAATCGATGCGTTCGGAATATGAGTCGAAAATGGGTGGTCAGACAAATTATTATATGATCCTTGCCGGACAGGTGATGCTGATTGCTATTTCGCTTGCTGTTCTTATATTTTTCCTTTACTTTTTCAGGAAGGATATTTTAGGCGACAACAAAAAAGTGCTTCTCATCCTGCTCATTATCACGCTCATGGTTTTTTTTACAAGCCTTGCCCTAAAATTCGATTTCCAATACATTTACCTGGTTCCCCTCTGCCTTTCACCAATAATTATCAGGGTATTTTTCGATACGCGGCTTGCACTTTACGTTTACATCATCACCATCATCAATATCGGGTTTTTGGTTCCAAATAGTTTCCAGTTTGTATTTATGCAACTTATTTCCGGGATTATTACCATTTTCACCATCGTTAATCTTCAGAAGCGATCGCAATTCATCTTTTCATCTTTTATCATTTTTTTATCCTATTCGGCGATTTATACGGGGCTTACGCTGATTCAGGACGGCAGCATCACCGGACTCAAGGCAATAAATTACGCAATGTTTGCCGGCTCTGCCTTGTTGCTGCTTTTTGCCTATCCTTTAATCTTCATACTCGAAAAGCTTTTCGGACTTGTTACCGATGTTACCTTAATGGAACTTACCGATAGCAACAGTCCTTTACTGCGTGAACTTTCGATGAAAGCTCCCGGAACATTTCAACATTCACTGCAGGTTGCCAATCTGGCCGAAGAATGTATTTTCGCCATCGGGGGTGATGCACTGCTTACCCGAACAGGAGCGTTGTACCATGATATCGGAAAGATGGATCAGCCCATGTTTTTCATCGAAAACCAGGTTACCGGTGTCAATCCACACGATGAAATCACTTTCGAAGAAAGTGCAGCAATCATTATAGGTCACATTATAAAAGGTATCGAAAAGGCGAAGAAAAACAAGCTGCCTGAGCAAATCATCGATTTTATCAGAACCCATCATGGCACCCGCAAGGTGGGGTATTTTTATGTGATGGAGAAAAAAGAAAATCCGGATGAGTCGGTTGATGAAAGCCTGTTTACCTATCCCGGTCCAATTCCTTTTTCCAAGGAAACGAGTGTGGTCATGATGGCCGATTCCGTTGAAGCAGCCTCACGGAGCCTCAAGGTGTATGATGAACAAACAATCAACGATCTGGTCGAACATATTATCAACAAACAAGTTGAAAACGAACAGTTTATCAATTCTAACATTACCTTGCGGGATATTACAAAAACTAAAAAAATCCTTAAAAAGAAACTGATGAACATCTATCACATCAGGATCGAATACCCGGAATAGGTAAGCAGACATTTTCGAATTTCGATAGATCTCAATTACTCTTGTTGCAAGCAGGTTTGCCCATGGGGAGCCTTATTGCTTAGGGTTAACAATTGTTAATTAATCCAAAATTTATATGTAAAAATGAACATTTGACATTTCAGCCTTGTTTATAATACAGTATTTAAATTTTTTATGAATCGTTATTTTGCGTTTCTAAAAACAACTTTTATTTTTTAATTAACAAATAATTAATCATTAAAAAAGGAGAATATCATGAAAACACAAAGGTTCTTAATCGTTACAGCAATACTATTATTTGCTCAGATGAGTTTTTTATCTCCACAGCTCTCAGCTAACGAAATCATGATTCCACTTAATAAGGCCATTGTTAACCCGTCAATTGTAAAAACTCTGCACACACAGTCCGACAGGATAAAGGTGATGAGTTCAGTGGATGCGGAATTTATTACCATACCTGTTAAATATAAAACTGATGTTTATTTGGTTTATGCAACACTCAGGGAATGGCAGGCATTTTTCAATGACGATGCAAATAATTCTCCCACTGGAAGAAACGATGTATCTCCTCCTGGTTTATTAAGAAGTGCCCGTTATCATACAAGCAGTGCTAAAATTTCTCAAATAATGACGACCGACCTTAAATTGTTAAACAGGTTTTAGTCTTGATAAACTGCAGCTCAGTTAAAAGATTCCATCCTCATTGGTGGAATCTTTTTTTTGTTACACATTTGTTTTGCAGGTGGTTAAGTAAAATATTCTATTAAAAACTTTAGATTAACTTACAATTCCAGAGATTCAATTGCTATTTTAAAAACGACTACATCAATCTGTACCATGTTTCAAGTATAAACCCAAAAAGTCAGTTTGGCAATCCTGATTTTATAAACTCAGGCATCTTAAATTGCGACTTGCCACAAGAGGAAAACAGAACTCAAAGCGCCTTTCTAATTTTCACAAGCCTTTTCATGAGATCTTCCAATAAATCAAGCCTGAGCATATTGGCACCATCCGACAATGCCAATGCAGGGTTAGGATGTGTTTCGATGAAAAGGCCATCAACACCAACAGCAATCCCGGCTTTGGCGATGGTTTCGATGAGATCAGGACGACCACCAGTAACACCGGCAGCCTGATTGGGTTGTTGCAAAGAGTGGGTACAGTCGAGAATGACCGGAACCTGGTTTTTCTGCATTTCGGGAATTCCACGATAATCCACAACCAAATCCTGGTAGCCAAAGGTTGTTCCACGTTCGGTAAGCATCAATTGATTGTTGCCGGATTCCATGATTTTTCCGACAGCAAATTTCATGGCTTCGGCCGAAAGAAATTGCCCTTTCTTAACATTGATGGTTCTGCCCGTTTTAGCGGCCGCGATCAATAATTCAGTCTGCCGGCAAAGGAATGCAGGAATCTGCAGTACTTCCACATATCCCGCTGCAAGAATGGCCTCTTCGTTCGTATGAATATCCGTAACAACGGGAATATTGAACTCCTCACCTACTTTTCGTAAAATCTTCAAGGCTTTTTCATCACCAATGCCGGTAAACGAATCGAGTTTTGACCGATTTGCCTTGCGATAGGATGCCTTAAAAATGAAAGGCAGCTTCAGGGTTTCTGCTATTTTCAAAATCTGTTCAGCAATCTCAAAAGGCATTTTTTCATTTTCGACTACACAGGGGCCGGCCAAAAGGAAAAAGTTACCTGATTCGAGGTGCCGAAGTTTTGGAATATTTTGAAGGACTGTATTATTCATTAGCTTAAAATTTAAAATATGATGACCCAAAGTTCAGTTAAATTACAAAACAAGTTAAGTACAAAACAAACTGTTTCATGCGGGGTTTGGTTTTACAGGTTTTTAACTAAAATCCACACTGCCAAAAAACCAGTAATTTTTAACATCTTCCTACCTAAATAAACTCTTCCTGAAAGGATGTGCTTCGGTACTGAAAACATATTCGTTGAGGAAAGCATTGCCTTCCGGAGCAAAACTGAGATAAAGATATTTCAGGGTTTCGGCAAAGAAAAATGTAGGCATATAATCCTTTCTTTCCTTGGTAATTACATTTTCGATGGAAGTAAAAGCAATATCGTTTTTGCAATATTTCAGCAGATCGTTCCAGTATTTTTCATTCATCTGCCTGTATTTTTCAGAACCCGTAAAATGATAAAGGTAATAAGCCGATTCGATGATTTCAGGGTTCAGGTCGTAGGATGGTCCAGTAATCGAATCGAGACCATAATCGTAAACCGAAGGTTCAAGTCCGTTTTTATCCCAAAGCCAGTCCCATGATTTCTGTAAGTCCTCGGCTGTCCTGATGTCGCCTGACAAAGCAAGTACAGCGGGAAAATAAGCATCATACAAAGTTACAATCCGGTTTGTTATTTCACCGGTATTCATATCCACCTGCGCATACCAAAGCAATGATTTGTGGCGGTCGGGAAGGTATTTATTAATTGCCTTAATGCTATTATCCCAGATTTCCTTCAGTTCAGGGTCACCCATAAGGAGCCAGCTTTTGTAAAGGTATTCGTAATAACTGTCGATGCAACAACCGATATGGCTGTTTTTGTCGAGCCATTCGCCGGTGGTGATATTAATATCCTGCCCAATCAGGCCAATCGCCGAACGGTGCTCATAAATTGACCTGGATGCACGTTTTGCTTTCTCATAATAAATCGGATTTCCCGAAAAATGGCTTAAAATGCCCATTTCAAAAAGGCAGGAGCCACCTTCGGCAACATTTACCACATCTCCTTTAACTTCCCCGGTTTTCAGGTTTACCGAATAATAGGGAATTCCGGTTGGTGATTCAAATGCCGGCAACATACGTCGACCGAAATCTTCAGCTTTTGCCAGCACATTTTTATCCATCGTAAACTGGTACATCGAAAGCAATCCACCCAAAATCCGGATGTTCACCTCAAAAGTCTTTACAAAAATGTCGGCATCGAAATTTACGCTGTCAACCACATATTTTAAAACTTCACCGGCTTCCTTATCCAGACCCATTACCTTCATCGTGCTGTATGCATCGATCGGTGAAATGTGAAGCGACTTTTCATACCAGTCGGTCCAGGATCTGGAAACCGGCTTGAGACCATCATGCCTCCAGGCGTATGTTTTGTAAGCCTGCCACGAAATCCTGAATTCTTCCTTGATTTGTCCGGCAATTGCAGTATTACTGTTTTCGGGTTGCTGAACGCAGGCACACAACAAAACAATCGGTAATACAAACAGTGAAAATGGGAGTAATTTTTTCATCATTATTTTTTTAAGCACGTAAAAGTAACAAAATCTCATTTAGCCGGGATAAATGTTCAGTTCCCGAACAACAAAAGTCGGATGCATCCGCTTAATAATGATGTGTTTAAATATAATAATTTTTTGTACTTAATCAGAAATTCTATCGTGGGTACCGGTTTGGAAACAGAAAATGATGAGGTAAAATATTTTTTTTGGAATTATTTAAGTGACTTGTATGCCTAAGTTCCATATTTTTGCAGTTTGATTAATCGGGACTTAACTTTTTTAAAATGAAATGCAATTTGTGTAATCTAATGTTCAGGTGCCACCACCATTAAATAAAAATCATTACTTCATTTAACTCGAACGACTATAGATAAAAGCTTAATAAATGAAATTCAGATACCGGAAATTCTTCCTGCTCACTATTTTGCTCCTTTTTATCGGTGTTTTTTTTCTACCTGTTAAAATTCCATTTTCATTTCGTGCCACAGGCATTGTTTATCCTGTAAAAAAATGGAGCCTCAAAACCGATATGAACGGCAATTATGAAGGTGAACTCAAGAATTATAAAACCGGGGTTATCGAAGATTTGACTAGTTATAAATTCCGCCGTGGCGACATTGCCCGTCTTCAGCTTATGCCATATTTCGAAAATAACTCTTTTGTAAAAGAAGGAGATACACTCGGCTATATTTATTCGAAATACATGGACGAACAAATCGAGGACCTTAACAATAATTTAAACGTAGAAACCAAACTATTGGAAAGTAGTGCCAGCGGAGAAAAGGAATCGATACTCGAAAACCTGAATCAAAAACTTATCTATGCCCAGGAACAGTTTGATCTCACCAGGAAAAATTACGATCGTACAAAAATACTTTTCCAGGACAGCCTGATACCGCAAAGTGAATACGAGATTTCCGAATCTGCTTATGAAAATGCAAAAACAGCGATCCAAATTGCAAGAAGTGAATATGAAGTTGCAAGAACAGGTGCTAAACCTGAAGACCTCAGATTAATCCAGGAAAGAATAGATTCATACAAAAATGAAATCGAGTTTTATAATGAAATGAAAAAAGATTATGTCCTGAAATCCCCATTTTCGGGAAAAATGATCTTCGACCTTTACAGCCTTAATCCTGTCGAATATATTTCGATTACGGACACTTCCGAATATATTTTGTATGCACCTATAAAATTCAATTATCGCTCCTATTTAAAACTAAACTCTGTTGTAGGATTTACGGTTCCGGGAACGGAAACCTCGCTGATAGCGCGGGTGATGGAAATTTCCAATAATGTTGAGTTTATCAAAACAAGCCAGGTGGTGTTTACAATGTCGCAAATCGATGATCCTTCTGATATTATTTTTCCCGGATTAACCGTTCAATGCAAATTTGTGTGCGACCAGGTATCACCCTGGGAATACGCCAAACGAACACTTAACATTTTCATGAGATAAGGCTGATGCTCCGATACGAGATTAAATATTTTGTTCATAACAGCAAGATCAATACGTTGCGTCAGATGATCCTTCCATTCGTAAGGCTCGATAAGCATTCGGCATTGATGAAGGATAAACAATACACCGTTCGGAGCGTGTATTTCGACACCCCTTCCTACGATTATTATTTTGAAAAGATCGAAGGCATCAAACATCGCAAAAAATTCAGGTTAAGAGGTTATAACGATATTGGTGATGGTACGGGTGTTGTTTTTTTTGAGATAAAACGAAAATACGAAAATCCTATCCTGAAAAACCGGGCTCCCTCAACCTTTAATGAGGCCATGGAAATCTTCAGAGGTAAAGATATCGAATCGATAATTTCGAATAGTCAAAAATTTCCCGATGCCATTGACAATGCAAAACGCTTTTTCTTTCATTATCATCAGCGTCAGCTACGTCCGGTTATCCTGGTAATTTATGAACGGGAGGCTTTTCTTGGTGCCTGCGACGATACCATCAGGATTACTTTTGATAAGAACCTTCGCGGTGTTGCTTTTCCATCAGTTGATGAACTATATTCGGAAGAGCGTGCCAGAAGTTCGATAAAAGATCATTTTATCCTTGAAGTTAAATATAACGATTATTATCCATCATGGATGAAACCGGTTATCGGTATTTTGGGTCTCCGGAGGGAGTCTGCTTCAAAATACGTGATGTCGATCGATACACAGAATTTTATCAACACCAAAAAGCTACCCAGCACATTTGCACGGTCGATGCTATTTAAAAACAATCATAACTAGACGAAATGTTTGAAGAATTTCAAAATATTGATTTATTCCCTGTAACCATTTACACGGTTATTGGCAACCTCCTTGTCGCCTTTTTCTGTGGAATAACAATTTCCACAGTTTATCGCCAGGTTTACAAAGGTCCCAGTTACTCGGTAACCTATGTTAATGCCCTGGTTGTCCTGGCGATGATTACTTCTGTTGTGATTTTGGTTATTGGTAATAACCTTGCCAGAGCTTTTGGACTGGTGGGTGCCATGTCGATCATCAGGTTCAGAACTGCCGTAAGGGATGTACAGGATATTGTTTTTATCTTTTTTTCGCTTAGCGCGGGAATGGCAGCTGGAGTCGGGCTTTATTCGGTTGCTATTGCCGGGACCATACTGATCAGCCTGGCTATTGTTTTGCTATCGACTTTTAATTTCGGACAAACCCGCAAACGTGAGTTTCTCCTGCAACTTTCATATTATACCAGTGAAGAAAACGAACTTGCAATCGAAAGGATACTCAAAAAGCATTGCAGCAAGATGAAACTTGTAAACATTAAAAATGTTGGATCTGATAATTTGCTGGAGGCTTTTTATCATATTTCGCTCAAACAGGAGAAAAGAAATTCACAAATCCTGATCGACTTTACAAATTCCAAAGCCATTGTAAATGCAAATCTTTATTTTGATGAAGATGATGTAAACCCGCCTACCTATTAGGATGAAACGAAATCCCGAAAGCCTGAATCTAATTTCAAAATAATGTGTTTCCACGTTCCCTCTTTATCATTGCCATTCAATTAGATAGTTTTGCCGAAAGAGCAGTACTTTCGTTTTTTTGTTGTTAATTTAACTATTTTTAAAACAATAATAAACCCGAAGGTATCGAATTGACCTAATTTTGGGCGGTCATTAAAACGTTTCACATATTGAAAATTGAATTCTTTTTAGCGGCTTTGTTTATCCTGTGTGTTATTTATGCCAATGGGCAACAGGCAATAACTGATTCATTACTAATCTCAGCCGATAGCGCTGTCATCGATTCGTTAAACAACCGGATCGGTTACCTGCCAAAAGATTTTTCACTTATCCCGGGTGAATTGTTGTACAATCATATTTGGGATAATACCAATATTCGTTACAACGCCAATAATTTACCTGATAAAAACGACACAACAACTATAGTCCTCCGGGGTGATGAAGATGATCCGTTCGTTCAGCCTGTAAAAGGCAAAATCATTTCACAGTTCAGAACCAAAAGAAGAAAGAACCATACCGGTACCGATATAAAATTGAATCTGGGTGATAGTGTTTCATGTGCATTCGACGGAAAAGTGAGGCTTGCACGTACCTTCAGTGGTTATGGAAAATTAGTCCTCGTGAGGCACAACAACGGTCTTGAGACTTTGTACGGACATCTGTCTAAAATATGTGTGAAAGAAAACGATATGATTTGTGCAGGTGACCTGATTGGTTTGGGTGGGCGGACAGGAAGGGCTACAACCGAGCATCTTCATTTTGAAACCCGCCTGTTTGGCGAAGCTTTCGACTCGGAAAAATACATCGATTTTGCAAATTGTTCACTAAAATCAGATACATTGTTTCGCATCAACCACCGGGTTGAAACTAGTCTGGACAAATTCCCCAAAAAACAGGATTCAACCGAAATTATTGCTGGTTCCAACGACGGATCAACCCTGTTTCATCAGATAAAAAGAGGCGATACATTGTCGGCTATCGCCAGAAAATACAAAACTACTGTAGATGTTTTGTGTTTGCAAAACAGCATCACACCTTCGAAAACCTTGAAAATTGGTTCGGTTTTAAAAATCAAATAAACAAGGAATTTGATTCCCTGGATTTCCGATCATTTCAGTCATTTTTCAACCGCCGCTGCATCCGGAAAATCAGCAATTATTCCAATAATCACCTTTTAAGCAAATCTTAAGAAAGGCTAAAATCAGTTTTAATAGTTAGATTTGTTACTTTGCATTATTTATTTCTAACCAAAAAAATATAATTATGGATTTAACACACTTACATCCGATGATCGTTCATTTTCCGATCGCCCTACTCATCGTTGGATTTCTTTCCGACCTTGTCGGATTGTTTACCAAACGTGAATTTTTTACCCAGGCCGGCTTTTATTTGCTCGTTTTAGGGGCTCTTGGCGTTGTTGCCGCCTACATTAGCGGTAGCCAGGCAGGAGGTGGAATTACCGAGGAAGGTGCCCTCAAACAAGCACTCGAAGTACACGAAGATGCTGCTACACTAACCATTTGGGTAGTTAGCACTGCTGCATTATTTCGCATCGCATTGGTACTTTGGAACAAGTTTAAAGGTGCTTTAAAGATGGTTTCGATAATCCTATTCATGCTTGGCGTGGCTGCTGTAGCACGTACCGGTTATTATGGTGGCGAACTGGTTTACAAACATGCTGCCGGTGTACAGTTCAATCTTGGATTTGATTTCAATTCATCCGAATCTGATGAGAATTAGAACCGGATATTCCGTTGAAAAGAATTGTCTTTTTGTTTAGCAAAATGTTTAATTATTTCTATTTTTGCCTCGATTCTCTTTCTCCCTTTCATAAAATTTATCCTGTTTCATAGTAAGCCAACGGTTTAACCGTTATAGAATTAAAATATTTTAGATGAGGATATTAATTATCGAAGATGAGCCAGGGATTGCAATCTTCCTCAAAGAGGGACTTCAGGAGGAGGGATTCTCGGTAGATGTAGCCAACGATGGCCTTAAAGGTCTTGAGATGGCAACGGTGAATGCCGGCGAATACGATCTTTTGCTTGTTGACTGGATGTTACCTGGCCTGAGCGGTATCGAAATCGCCAGGCAACTGAGGAGATCAGCATCACAGGTTCCAATCATATTTTTGACGGCAAGAGATACAGTTCAGGATACCGTATTCGCACTTGAAATGGGTGCAAACGACCTCATTAAAAAGCCTTTTTCGTTCGAGGAATTACTGGCACGGGTCAGGGTTCAGCTTCGTGGCAAACAAACCGAAACCTCCAAAATCGCTCATCATAACCTGGTAATGGATTTGAATACTCACCAGGTACTGGTTAGTGGTCGTGACATGGCACTTACACAGAAAGAGTTTGCACTTCTCGAATTCTTATTGCGAAACAAGGGAAAAGTCTGTACCCGCACCAGGATTATCGAACACGTGTGGGACATTCATTTCGATTATAATACCTCGGTAATAGATGTGTACATCAATGCGCTGCGGAAAAAAATTGAACCGGGTACCGAAAATAGTATAATCACTACAATCAGGGGTGTAGGTTACATAATAAAAGACGAATGAAACAGCCTAGTTTCAGCAGCCGGATAGCCCTGTATTTCCTTGTTGCAACTGCCAGTATAACCTTGGTCTTGTTTTCTGCCATTTATGTGGTGGTTTACCGCACCGTTTATAATCATCTTGATGAAGACCTGAGTGCTGAATCGCTCGAAGTTTACAATGGCATCGTTACCCTGAGCGACCGGATGATCGTTGCCAACCTGAAAGAGTGGGAAGAAAACGAGCATAGTCAGATCGAAGTCAATCCTACATTTGTGCAGATTTGCGACACCAATGGTACGATTTTAAAGAAAACCCCAAACCTGATGAAGGGGAATCTTAAAGTTCAACCTGAATATAAAACCCCACATTTTTTTGATACCTACCTGGCCGAATCATCGGTTCGTCAGCTTCAAATGCCTATATCCAATCATTTGGGTAAGAATTTCGGCTTCATTTCGATAGCCATCCCGCTCGAAGATTCCCGCCTTGTAATCCGGAACCTCCGTACAGTACTCCTGCTGGCCTTCCCGCTTGTACTTGTGATATTGTATTTTGTAATCGATTTTATCGCCAATAAAAGCATACGCCCTGTTTACGAACTTACCTGGGCTACCCAGAAAATTACCCGGCAAAACCTCAACCAAAGGATCCAGCTGCCGAAATATAAAGACGAACTCTTTACCCTGGTGGAAACCATCAATAACCTGCTCGAACGCCTGCAGGATGCGATACTGCGCGAAAAACAGTTCACCTCCGATGCTTCCCACGAATTGCGTACTCCCCTCTCAGCCCTGAAAGGAACTTTGGAAGTAATCCTGAGGAAGCCGCGCGAACCCGAGCAATATGTTCAAAAGATTCAGGACAGCCTTGCCGAAGTTAACCGGATGACTGTCCTGGTAGAACAACTGTTATTGCTTGCAAGATACGAATGTGGCTCAGTTCCTGTAAATCCGCAAAAGATAAGGCTCGACGAGATCATTCATATCATGGCTGTGAGGCTCGCTAAGCAAATGGACGAAAATCAAATCTCATTTAAACTACTGATTCCCGCAGATTTTGAAATCCTTACCGACCGGTTTATGCTGGAACAGGTACTGGAGAACCTGCTTACCAATGCCATAAAATATTCGTACCCGGGTGGTGAAGTCGAAATTGAACTAGAAGAAAAGAACGAACAATCCGCTTTGCTGATCCGTGATTATGGCATCGGGATGACCAGACAACAAACTGAAAAGATTTTCGAACGTTTTTACCGCGCCGACGAATCCCGTAATTTTTTAATCAAGGGAAACGGACTGGGACTGGCCATCGTTAAAAGGTTTGCGGATATACTGCGTTTAAAAATCAGCATCCAAAGTGAAACTGGTAAAGGCACCCTTGTAAAGGTCGTTTTTCCTGAAGAAAATAAATCTTAAGCAGATTTTAAGACATTCTTTAGCATCGTCTGAGTTTAGCCATCATAATTTTGTCGCATAATTAATTCAATTTAAAATTCTAAAAATTACACAATGATGAAAACAAATTTTCTAAGCAGTTTAATGGTTGCAATCTTCGTAATGTTTGGTTTAACAAACCTTCAGGCAGCCAATGAAAAATCAATAAAAGACCTTCAGGACGCCTTTACAGGCGAATCGACAGCAAGTGCAAAGTACCTTGGATATGCCAAGAAAGCCCGCGAAGAAGGTAATCTGAATGTAGCCGTTCTGTTTGAAGCCGCTTCAAAAGCCGAGTCTATCCATGCCGGTAACCACAAAGCCGTTCTGAAACAGCTCAATGCCAAAGTTCCGGAAGTTAACCCAAAGTTTGAGGTAAAATCAACTGCCGAAAACCTGAAAGACGCCATCAATGGTGAATCGTATGAAATTGCAACGATGTACCCCGGCTTTATTAAGGATGCACAGGGTGAGAATTCAAATCTTGCGATGGTATCCTTTAATTATGCATACCAGGTCGAAAAGAAGCACAAAGCACTGTACGAAAAAGCTTTGCAGGCATTGGAAGGTGGCAGGGAGAAATCGTTGCCGACCGTTTACATGGTTTGCCCTACCTGTGGTAATACCTACGAAAACGAAGCTCCCGAGCGTTGCGGTATTTCGATGACCTCAAGCGACCGCTTTGTCAAGATAAGTTTGTAAACTTCATATCGCTAACAACATGCAGCCCGGTGGAATCTTCCCCGGGCTTTTTTTGTTGATGGGATTCGGGATAAACATGCCTCAGGAATTTCATATAGGCAGGCATCATACCAGGTCATTCAGGCCATATATTGCCCCAATTATTATAGCACTCTATTTCTTGATGAATTCTTCATAATCAATTTTAAGACATTCTCCTTGAAGTCGGAAGTTCTTATTTGAACCATGAAGTGGATATTCCATCCTGATATTTTCTTTCCCTTGAAATGGTGCTACAAAGTCATTAGCAAATCCGCTGCTATTTGGTATTCCTTCTTGTCTCCATTCTCTCCGCTGTTTATGCCTTTCTTGTCTCTTTGTTTCACCTTTCGGTGGTCTATAACCTTCTATCCATTGACCACGAAAGGGAAGATAAATATTTCCGAGATCAAGATTGGGATTATTCTTATCAACATTTATATCCTTGATTGTTAATGAAACATAACCCATAAAGGAAAAAGTCAAATTAGCACTTTTTGTTCTGCTTATTATTATATTAAATTGTCCATCCAGATTCGAATTTGTAGTTTCAGGTGGAATGAGTGCAAACTTGTCTCTAATGAAAACTGTTGTATCCGCACAGATTGAAACAAATGGAAGTATTTTCTGATTATGATAATCCCTAATTGTACCTGTAATAATTATTTGCCCTGAAACTCCAGCGGAAAGGATTAACATTAATATTACCAACAAGCTTTTTATTACGCTCTTGGAAATAAATCTATTATAAAGTGCCTTAATAATTGAAACAAAATGTAGTAAGGGATTGAGGGCTGATTTATTATCCATAGGAATAAAAGTCTAAGCGAAGTATAAAGCTTGAATTACCACTGAAACCCTTTTTCACATAGCCTTTGAAGGCAGTATGTTGCTTTTCTCCTCATTTTTCAAGTCGTTTAATTTCAGTAATAATTTGTTCAATTACTTCTGTATTGTAAATCTTCTTAGTCCCACTTGAACTTTTGGTGGAAAAAACGAAGAAAACCTTTCCTCCGAATTCCTTTTCAAACCGTGTGTGATTTTTACGGTGCATTTCAATCCATTGATATTGGTTTAATGCCAGTCCCGATGCGATTGGTTTGATTTGAATACCAATGTGTTTATCATTGAGTTTCACAAAGAAGTCAACACTATAAGTCCTATCCCAGTTGTCAGGGGCTGGTTCAATCTTCTGTCCGATTGCACCTTCAAGCTGGCCGTAAATAGTTTCTATTTCGGTTTTATAACCTTCGTAAGTTCTATTCAGAACAAGGTTGTAAGCATAATCAATACATTCATCTTCTGTTATTTGTTCAAGTTCGTGTTGAACTACTTCTGAAAGTTTGATGTAAAGAGTTTGTCCCAAACTTGTGATATACGCTCGTGTAAGCTGCAATCCATCTCTTTTTTTCTGCCTGGCATGTGTGAAATAAAATTGTTCCCATTCTTCATATATTGAAGGAGCTCAGGTTCTAATTAATTCCGAAGTTGAACCAACACTGTGAGCCTTGTTCAAGCCCCATCGGTTCATTCCATAGTTTAATAAGGTTTCTCTTTTAAATTTCAGATTATAGCCATCTGAACCGGTAATCCATTCTTTTCCCATTAGGTTATTATTAAAGGTTGTCTTGTTGTTTGAACATTCGCAGAATTGCCATTCCAATTATTTAGTAAAGCTGTTCTTCTATGATTATCACTTCTTGTTCTGTTTTCTAAGCTGTCAATATAGCTTTGTAATTCATTGACATTCGAAATAATGAAGAAACCTGCTGGTCTGCCTGTTGCCGCTCCGATTAAGTCACCATCAATTTCAATACATTCCTTTATAAGGCCGCGTAATTGAACTTGATTTCCACTTGTAGAATATCCCAGGGTTTGGGCTAATCTACTTGCTCTTATGGCGTTTGCTCTGCCATTTCCTAAAGAATTTAGTAAGGCTTGTCTTTCTTGTTGTGTATAGTTTACAGGCATTATTTTGATGAATTTAAGTGTAAAAATTTGTCTTTGCATTTGAAATCAATATTGCAGTCCACTTGCACCAAACCGTTTTTGATTAAATGAGCATTTATAAAAGTTTTGTTTTCCAGATACAAATAACAAAGTAGATTATCCTGATTATCATACTTCACATTATCATATTTCAGAAATACCCTTTTCCCCTTGGTTTTCTCAATTAAAAATGAAGTTGCTTTGCCATTTGTTTTGGGGTCTTCTTTGATACCAATAAGTTTTATAGTTAAGTCATTGTTGAGTTTAATTAGTTCCGGGCTAATGACTTCTTTAACTGTAAAAAGTTCTTCACGTTGGGTTGAACTGTGTTTATCTATTTTAGAGCCGAACTGCAACTTCTTGACATCAATCTTCTTGTCTAATGTGTGAGGGTCTTTGAAGATGTAAGGCAATTTTTTGATTTCATTTTCAAAATCAAGAGTAGATTTATTTTGTGTTACAAACTCATAAGTTGTTCCATCCAAGTCCTTTTGTTGAACATTTAATTTTTCTTTTATGATTGGGATAAATTCATGATTGATTTCAAAACCAACAGAATTTCTGTCTAAGTTTTTAGCTGCCAATGCTGTCGTACCACTACCTAAAAATGGGTCAAGAACTGTTTCTCTCACAAATGAAAACATTTTTATCAATCGTCTTGGTAGTTCTTCAGGAAACATTGCTATATGTCCAGTTTGTCTTGCTCCAGCAAAATTCCAATGACCTGCAAAGTTACTGTTCCATTCCTCGGCAGTCATTTTAGAAAATTCCTTCTGTTCATTTGTTGGTTTTGGTGCGTCGCCAAGTTTTTTGAAAACAAGAATAAATTCATAGTCAAGTTTCAAAATACCGTTTCTCGGATAAGGATATGAACCCATTTGTACGCCACCACCTGTGGTGTTTGAAGTTGTTACTTTTTGCCAAATGATTGCACCCATATAGTCAAATCCTATATTCTCACAGAATTTGATAATTTCTTCACGAATAGGAATGACTTTATAACGTCCGTAATAAACTGCTCTTGCAAATTGGTCGCCAATGTTTACACACAACCTGCAACCATTGTAAAGAGTGCGGTAGCACTCTTTCCAAACTAAATTTAGGTTGTTAATGTAATTTTCATAACTGTCGTGGAAGCCAATTTGATTATCTGTACCGTAGTCCTTGAGTTGCCAGTATGGTGGAGAAGTAATTGCCAAGTGTACCGAATTGTCAGGCAATTCATTCATTTGTCTGCTGTCTCCATTTATTATTTTATGATGTGTTTGCATTCCAATTTCAATTTATGCAAAATTACTCAAATTATCCGATTTTTTCTCAAATTTTCTAAGTAGCAGAGTCTTTCTGCCATTAATACCAACCCGTAAATCTTACCATGAACTTATTACTTTTCAACATCTTTCCTGTTATCTGTTTTCATTTAATTCCCTTTATTACCGGACAAAGTATGATCATTCGCCAGATAAACCAAAAGCAGCCTTTACAAACCTGCAAAGTTGCAAATGGATAAACCGATCCCTTTCCCAAAACGTACCGTTTGAGTTTTAAATAAACCGGAAATAACCTTTGCCCGCAAACATGGGCAAAGCTGTAAAGCACAATTTTTAAGCTTCCTTTTTCCCCATACCCATGATGGAGGCAACCACACATCCTACGATAGCCGACATCACTGTATATACAATAATATCAACAACAACGGCTGTAAAATTTAAGAACATACTGCTCATCGAATACACACTTAAATCCATCGAAAGCACAAAAAGTAATCCCATTATTCCGCCAACTTTTGCTCCGGACATCATTCTTTTGGTACCTGACCAGTTGAATACAACTGCCAGCAGGAATCCATAAGCAAAACTGGATAAGATCATTGCCCACCAGACCATTTCATCCATTGGCCTCGCTGCGCATTGGTTGTAGTTTGCAGTGGTGTAACCCATCAGCAGCATGCCATAAATGATCCAGCCGAGGAAGAAGTAAGCAACACCTCCTGCAAATCCGCCAAATAGTACTTTGTTTGTTTTCATCTTAGTTTATATTCATTGTTATGTATTGAAAAGACTTTTGGTCTTTCCCCGTTTTTGAAGTGGGTTCTGAACTCCACTGTTTTATGAAGCAATAATAAGTAAAATGATCCGGATTTAAAACAGGCACACTGGAAAACATATGAACAAAGAGATGAAAATCGGCAAAGGAAACTTCAACTTTTAGATAACTATATATTCGTCGGGCGATTTGTTTCAGACCCATCGCTTTCCTGCGCCTAGACGGGCCAAAGGATGCTCTGCTAATTTCATTAATTAAGTGAATAAATCACGATTATCCATTTCAGCATGAATGAGTATCCCACTGCTTTGCCAGTAAATCTTAGCTTCATCCTTTCACATTTATAATTTTTCAATATCTTTGGGGTCAGGGATAACGCCTGAACATTGGACATTAATCCGGTAAATACCATTAAGGGGTTACAGGGTAAAATGTTATTGCATTGGGAAGTGTATTGTTTGTAAAATCATTAGATTCATTTTAATTATGTTTTTAAACAAGAATAAAATAAGAAAATCATGAAATGTTTAAAATGTGGTGAATGTTTACCAGCAAACTCAGATTGCTCTAAAAACGTTGGAACTGAATCTCAAAGAGTTCAACGATTAAAAAACCTTAGGAAAAAACTTACACTAATGGGTATTGCGTTGTGTTTCTTCGCATTTACTGGCACGGCTCAGCCCATAACGGTGTACAATAATTTCGGCCCCGGGAACAATGGATTCGAGTACGAAACCGGTATGTCCTGGCTGATTGCCGGGTTTTTTACAGGCTTTTACTACGTCGAACAGGCACAGTCGTTCACACCTGCTGAGAGTGGTTATTTATCGGACATTTACGCCGGACTCATGGTGGCGTTTATATTCGACCAGGGAACAGTAAAACTGGCCGCGGACTCTGGCGGACTACCTTCGGAAGATGTCCTGGAGTCCTGGGTGCTTAACGACCTGCCATCGAACGGCGGCGGCGAACCTCGTCCGGCAACTAATTTAGTAAGCGTTGAACATCCTTATCTGACCGCCGGCCAAACCTATTGGGTCTGGATCTCGGCGGAAGACGGCTCATCGGCAGCATGGGGAGAAAATGTTACGGGATCAATCGGCCACATGGCTCAGCGTGGTTATGTAAATTATGTTGGCTATGTATGGGATGACATGGGCTCTCAGACACTCGGCGCCCTACAGGTTGACATTACATATGAACCTACCGGAATCGACGACCAGACACTCGTTCCAACTCAGATTGCCTTGGATCAGAATTTCCCGAATCCATTCAAACAATCCACCAGCATCACCTTTGAAATTCCACAGAAGGGGTTTGTTAATCTTGCAGTTTTCGATAATTCCGGTCGCCTTGTACGCACATTGATCGAAGATTATTGTACTGAAGGAGCTCATCAGGTAAGATGGAATGGTGAAAATAGCGAAGGCCTTAAAGTTCCTGGTGGCGTTTACATCTGTTGCCTGAAAACAAAAGATGGAATGACAAGGAGTCACCAAATGGTTCTGATCGAATAGGTGGGCATGCTTCCGGTGATTTCTTAACTACTTCAAATATTCCTGCGAAAAGGTTTTATTAAAGATTTCTTTATCAGGTCGATTGGTGTGCAGTTGTTAGTAAAGCCAGACATCCATTTTCTTTAAATTTTTGCAATTATTGTCTGGTATGCTAAATCGTAGTTGGTGATCGAATTCATTATTTCTCCAATTCATTGATAAGGTGGTGCTTGTCTTTGTCGATGTCAGACTTTGCCATAGTCATGGCATTAGCTACAGCAACCAATGCAGATTTTCTCCATGCATCTCCACCATACCCCCAATACATAGCAATAAAAGCTGTTCCATGTCCTTTGCCGTTATATTTACCAATTGGTTCATTGTGTGTATTATAAATAGTAAGTTGTAGCTCTATATCTGAATTTATCCGATTTATTGGGACTCCTACCAATGAAGGAATACAAAGTGTCCAAATTGAGAAAATAGTTAGAAAGAGATTTCTTTTTTCTTTAAAAGAAACAATTTCGAGTTTTATATTTCCAACGGGTACTGTGTCAATATTATCACAGCCAATCTTAAATTCATTTGAAAACAGTTTCATAACATCACTTACCCTTTCGTCGGGTATAAACTTTACCCGGGTGAAATATTTATCGGGATTCATGTTATAGTCGATCGTATTGAAAGATTCATCCTCTATCAGTACACCATTTGAATCTGCCGTAGAGCTTGCTTTTTGCTCATGTAAAAAAAAATCCTTATCAGTTACGAACATTTTTAGAGAATCAATATCATTCCTTACAATAATAACACCATCATAATATCCGGATATTCTTAACCGGCCATACGAAAATTGCTCACTTAAATTTTTTACATCAACATTTCCCTGTAACAAAGGTAAATTTATTCCCAAAGGGCTGTGAACTGCAAAATCGCTTTCTTTTATTGTCCTGCAACTATATGATAATAAGGTAATAACTACAAGGCAATAAATTAATTTATTAGCTATCATCAGTTGTATTTTTATTAAAATATCATTTTTTTCCATAGTTCAATTTGCTTACGAAGTCCTAATGGTTACCAACTTGTACATATCACCACAAACTTATTACTTTTTGATGTTTTTATGATCGTTATTTTTTCCTGTATGCTTCAACCGACAGTTTTGTCTTATCATAATCCCGGTCTGAAACGAAACCTTTCACAGAACCCAATCCCGGTGATGAAAAGAATGGCACCAATGTTCCGGTGAACTTGTCTTTCAAAAAGCTTCAATACGCGAATTTTCCAGGATATCATTAACCATTTCAGCTTCCCTGATGATTCCGGAGATTACTTCTACAGGCACGGTTTTCTCTTTGGTTATTATTTCAAATTTATTAATGATTCCTTCTTTCATCATCAAATTTACTATTCAACCGGTTCACAAAAGAGTAGTGAAGTTCCTGTTAATATTCATATTTATTACCCCAACGGCTGCGTAACCATTTGCGTGTTTCTTCCTCGCGTGCATTTTTTCCGGGATCATAAAACTTTCTGCCGGAAATCTGGTCGGGAAGAAATTCGAGGCTGATAAAATTGTTTTCGTAAGCATGGGCATATTTGTATTCTTTCCCATAGCCAATTTCTTTCATCAGTTTGGTTGGTGCGTTGCGCATGTGAATTGGTACAGGCAGGTCGCCGGTTTTCCTGACAAGCTCTAGTGCATCGTCGATGGCCATGTAGGATGCATTGCTTTTGGGAGAAGTTGCCAGATAAATGACCGTTTGTGAAAGAATAATCCGGCCTTCGGGCCAACCGATTTTATTGATGGCATCAAAACAGGCATTAGCCAAAAGCAGTGCATTGGGATTTGCATTTCCAATATCTTCGGAAGCAAGGATTACCATCCGCCTGGCAATAAATTTGGGGTCTTCGCCACCTTCAATCATCCGTGCAAGCCAGTAAACGGCGGCATTGGGGTCGCTGCCCCGCATCGATTTAATAAAAGCCGAAATGATGTCGTAATGCTGCTCACCGGCTTTATCGTACAATGCCAGATTTTGTTGAATCGTATCCAAAACCAGTTGGTTGGTAATCGTTAATGGATTACTCTTTGCTTTTGAATGGACCACCAGCTCGATGGCGTTGATTAACTTACGGGCATCGCCGCCGGAAAGCCTGATCAGCGCTTCGTTTTCTTCGACAATGATGTTCCTTT
>Ga0172370_10000543_pt1 | contig 58851 bp, 41 predicted proteins | sample LakKiv5m_FD_114538 | JGI IMG/M metagenome (GOLD analysis project Ga0172370, IMG submission 114538) | Freshwater microbial communities from Kabuno Bay, South-Kivu, Congo - kab_022012_11.5m | ecosystem: Environmental > Aquatic > Freshwater > Lake | place: Democratic Republic of the Congo... | reverse complement strand
TCGTCCGATGCCTCCATGGAGGACCCCTTCAGGGTCCGAAGAACTCACCTTAAATGCTCGTTTCCGTAGGGTGAACCCTACGGCTATTCACGGTTTGCCCCGTTCGGGGCAGCTACTGCAGTGGTATCCTCCGTAAGTGAATGGTTACACTCCGTGGTGTTCCCCTGCGGCCACCGGTGGGCTACAATGCTTGGCGGCCCCTCAAGGCCGAACCGATCTCCCTCGCACGAGTGCCTGAATGAAACGGTCGCGTCTCCTGTCTACCCTGATGTTGTTTGCGATCTTTTTCGGAGCGGCGTTGGCGGTGAATTACGCTGGGTTGAATGCTCCCATGACGTACGATTCGCGGGGCTTGATCGAGGACAGTCGCAAGATCTTCGACGCGCAGGGACTGAACGGGGCTGTTGCCATATTTCCGCAGCGACCGCTCCCCATGATCACATTCTATCTGAATTATTTGGTGGGCGGCATGGAACCGGCTTGGTTCCGCGTGGTCAACCTCGCGATCCTTGCCGTCCTGGGCATAATCGTTTTCCTTGTCGTCGATTTGATTTTGAATCTCACCCCAGGCACCAGTGGAACGAGCCCTACCGCCAGGCGGTTCATCGGCGTGCTTCTCGCTTTGTTGTTCGTTCTGCACCCGCTCCAGACATACGTCACGCTTTATATCTGGCAACGAACAGCACTCATGGCATGTTTGTTCTACTATGCAGCGCTGGCGGTGTACCTAGCCGTCCGCACGGGTCTGTTTCGTCGACCCGCTGCGGGGTACGTTCTCTGCGTCGCCTTTTTCCTATGCGCCCTGCTCAGCAAGGAGAACTCTTTCACTCTTCCGTTCGTGCTGGTCATGGCTGAAATTGCCCTCTTCCGCGAAAAGTGGCGGACAGTTGCGTTGAGTGCCGTCGTCTTCGGACTGGTCTTCGCGGCCTGCGTCGGAGTCTCAAGCACGCTTCAGCATCCTCACGGAAAGGAACATCTTGGCACGGGGATTTTGGAAACGGTCTTGCTCTACTACCACGAGAGCGGCGTGACCCTTGGAGAGGTGATTCTGACTCAATCCCGAGTGTTGTTCCGTTACGTGGCCCTGATTCTGATTCCGTTGCCGTCTTCCTTGCTTCTCACGAGTCCGCAGGTGGTATCTCGATCACTTCTGGATCCAGCCGAAACGTTGCCGGCTTTCATTGGCTCGGTCGCGCTGATTTTGCTCAGTATCCTAATTATCAGAAAGCGGCCGGTCGCTGGCTTCGGTATGCTCTTCTTCCTCGTGAACCTTCTCCCCGAAGCGTTATTTGTCCCGCAGTACTCGTTTTTCGCCTATCGCGCCGTGCTTCCGATGCTCGGGATACTGCTGGTGATTGCCGATATCGCGAGCGTTGCTGCGGAAAAGCTGGTCGGTCGGCATGACCTACGCCTCGTACGGGCCGTCCTGGTTGGATTAGCTGCGGCGAGCGTCCTCTTCGTTGCGGGAGTCACGTCGATTCGGGCCACGATCTGGAGCGACAACATTCGCTTCTGGCGAGAGGCCGTGGACAACCTCCCACCGCTGGACGGACGAGTTGAGCGTTTACCCGCGATCCAGGCACTGAATAACCTCGGGGTAGCGCTCATGAAGAAAGGCAGTTACCTCGAGGCTGCTCAAACATATGAAAACGTTCTGAAGCTTGAACCGACCGATCCCCGCAAGCGAGTGCTGCTTGCCGCGGCGTACGCGGAGTTGGGGAAAACCTCCGAGGCCGAAGCGCTTTTCAAGGAAGCGCTCGCTATGAAGCCGAACCATGTACCGGCATTGGCTCAGTACGGGACCTTGCTCATGGCACTAGATCGCGACAGTGAGGCCGTGGAATACCTGCGAAAGGCAGCGGGACTCGCGCCGACCGATGCCGCAATCAAGGAGCTCTTGGAAAAAGCAAAGCGCGGAACGTTTGGCAGCTCGCGGTAGTTGACGAGATTTATCAAATTGACTAATTTGAGGAGGTTGGATATCCTTTAAGAAATGGAGAAGTGGAACAAACCGTACTATGATCTGGCAGCGGTGAAGGCGATAGTTGCCGATCCCAAGAGCGAACCATTCACGTTGACAGCAATCCTCGGCGGAGCCGAATTGGGTCTCACGCCGGAAGAAATGCGGGAAGTGATTCTGGCTCTGTCCCCGAGGGACTTTCGCAAGTCGATGACAACCTATGCGGATAATCGTGTTTGGCAAGACGTCTACCACGGCGTGACTCAACACGGGGATCTCGCATATATCAAAATCACTGGTTATCTCGACGGTCGACCTCCCGTCATTCAGTTCAAGGCGAAATGAGGTGAAATCATGAACTGTCCAGCATGCGGTCACCCTGAGATGGTAGAGGAAACGAGAAACCAGGTAATCTCGTGTGGTGGTCAATCGACAACTGTGGAGAGGATCAAGGGTAAATTCTGTCCAAATTGTGGCGAGGGGATATTGGAATCCGAGAGCTACCAACGTCTCACCGAAGCTCAGAGGGACCTGGTGACTCGTGTGAGAGGAGATGCAGGTGCTGACATCCGGCGCATACGTAAGAGACTGAAACTCACCCAAGCAGAACTCGCACAGGATTTTGGGGTGGGAAAGTTGGCCTTTTCTCGCTACGAGCGAGGCAAGACTCGGCCGCCGGCTTTCCTGATGAAACTCCTCAAGCTGATCGAGCGTCATCCGGATCTACTGAGAGAGATGCGAGAGTTGGACGCATGTATGACCAAGAAAACCGAGCAACCGATCCGAGCCGTTAGCAAACGTGCAGCAGGATAGAGAGATTCTCTGAGCCTTTGAACGTTGAGGGAGACCAGGCGGCAACGGCTGACCACGGCCGCGCCCCTCGTTTCATTACCCTATATCGGCACACCTAATTCACAATCACGGCGACGAGTGCTGTGTACAGGCACTTCACTTGGATTCTGTGGGGCACGAGCCCTCACCGCAGGTGGTGCATGATGCGCACGCAAATCGCGGCCGAGCGGTGGCATCGAATGCCTGCCCCATGTCTTCGAGATCCGTTGCGCCGCAGACAATGCATGCTCGTGGCGCGTTCTGGGGATCGAAATATATCTTGGCAAATTCCTTGCCGCACGTGCGACAGCGGTAACGTCTGATGGGCATGAGTCACTCCTACTCGGCAGTGGTTAACGGTCTGTGTCGGTGGATGATTCAGCGAGAGTGGCCTGTTGCCGTTCTCGTTTCACTGCGGCAACCGCCGCCTCGTGGGCCGCGGTGATTTTAAGGCGCTTCTTCCAGTTCGGATCTTCGTTAGAGACGTCGAGGTTCGCGGCGAATTCGGTCAACGTGTTGCAATCGGGCTTGCCGAGCTTCTCCCACAGTGCCACGCTCACCAGTTCCCACGGCTGGAGCCCCTGCTTGTACGCTTCTTCGATCGCCATGGCGAATATGTAGGGATTGATGGTGAGCTTGACGGAAATTATCCCTTCTGGCCAATTCTGTGAATCTTCTGAACGAGTTACGGAGCATTGCTGCATCGTGACCTCCTGGTGGATGGTGGCTGCGCCACACACCCTTGTACTCTATGATGCTTCTTAACGCAAAAAGAGGAAGAGAAGATCGCTGTGCCGCACGGACTGGCGCAGCAGGCCTCGATGTGATAGAGGAGTTGATCCGAAGGCGGCTGTGACGGGCTTGGTCACGTGAACAGGCCCGACCGGTAATGCCAATGCGTCACTTGTTTGAAAGCGAACTGGTATTAAACATCTCGAGGTGGTTCTGTTGGCGCTGAAGCCCGGCATAATTGATCGTTACGTGTTCCGGGAAGTCCTGACAGCGTTCTTGTTCTGTCTTGGTGTGTTCATGCTGACCGGGCTCGTGGCCGGGTTCCTGCCATTGCTTCAAAAAGGCATGGAAGCGGGCATGGAACTCACCATGATCTTGTTCCAGATGCTCATTAACGCGCTGCCGAGCACGCTCGTGACGGTACTGCCACTTTCCATGACCGTCGGCATACTCCTCGGTCTCGGCAGGATGACCGCGGACAACGAGATTGCGGCAATAAAGTCTTCGGGCGTTTCCGCGGTGAGGCTGCTTCCGCCGATTCTGGTGCTGGCTGCGATCGGTTTCGCCCTGAGTCTTGCGTGTACGTTGTGGCTCATCCCGAAAGGTATATCCGCAGGCCACCGGCTAATGCAGGAAGCGCTCACCACGCGGGCCGACGCTGGAATCGAGGAGCGGACTTTCTTCGATCGTCTGAAAAATCTCATTCTTTACGTGGAGAAGATCGATCCGGGTACTGGCGTCATGACCAATGTTTTCATCCGAGAGTCGTCGAATCCGGACGAGGTCAAGACCGTGATCGCGGTGAAAGGCAAGGTAATGCCGGACCCACGGGGTAAGGCCCTTATTCTCCATCTCCGAGAGGGCACCGTCATTTCCGAGAACGCTGCCGGCGATTCCACCGGAGCACTTTCGTTCGAAAGTCAGGTCTTTCGCTATCCTCTTGCGGACTTGGAGATGCAGAGGACAGCGAAAAGTCTCGAGGAGTCCTCGATCGCCGAAATCCGGAAACGTGTGAACGAGGCGGCCGAGAAAGAGCGCACTGCGGAAGGCGCTGAAAAGGATTTCTACCAGCGGGTCCAGCGCCTGGGACGCATCGTGATTGTCCAGCGGATCTCCCACCCGCTCGCGTGCGTCGCGCTCGCGCTCATGGCTTTCCCCCTTGGCGTGCTCAATATGGGATCGAGCCGTCTGAACAACGTTTCGGTCGGACTTGTCGCTATCTTCGCCTACTACGCGCTCACGTTGGCTGCGGAACGGGCCGCGCGGTCCGGATTGGCCCCACCTGAGGCAGTCCTTCTCGTGCCACCACTGGTGTTCGCGGTTTCTGCCGGCTACTTCATCAGGTGTGTGCAGATGGAAAAGACCCCATTCGTCATTCGGTTGGTTGCGGGGGCCCTACAGGCGGTCAGGCGACGCCCGTAACCGTCCGAGCCGAGCGGGAAGTCGCGTTCTTCGCAACCGCCCAATCCACATTTTCGTCTATAGGGATTCTCGAAAGTTTTCGCGAAATGGGATCGCACTGCTGGGCAAGCCAGCAGTGGCACCCAGAAGTCAACCCGTGATTACTTTCGAGAATCGATATATTCGCGAGAGGCGTTTGACTTCACTCCTACCGGGCATGTTTCGGTGGCCACGGTGGCCCGTCTACTTTGGACCGCTCCCCTGCTGTCTGTGATGACCGGTTTGGTTTCGATGGGCGCAGGCGACTTTCTCGTGCCGATGCTCCGCACCCGCCTGGGAATGAGAATGGATGCGGCCATCGGCAACTGTCTCGTGCTCATGGCCGTGAATGCAGTCGTGGTTTCCGGCTTGCTGCTCCTGCGGGGTCAGGAGTTTCCCCTCGGCGTCGTGCTGTGGGCATCTGCTGGAGTAGTCATCGGCGGTCAGATTGGGCCACGTCTCGCGGCAAGAGTGCCGGATCAGACGCTCAAAGAAGTCTTTATCTACGGGTTGTCGCTCGTAGGAATCCACGTTCTCTTCAAGGCATGATTGGACTTCTACGCCGTATAACGAGCGAGCCTTTCTTCAAGAGTACCCGTGTGTAACTCAAATAAATGGTTGTCGAAATCATAGAAGTAAAGTGATTCGCCTTCCCCTTCGACGCGGTTGCGAGGCGGTTTGATCTCGACGCCCAGTCGCTCCAGTCTTACTCGGTATTCAGGAAGGTCCGAGGCTGCCACTTTGAATGCAACATGCTGATAATTTCGTTCCTTCAGCGGTTCACCCTCCATAGCGGCGATCCACGTACCGCCAAGCACGAAGAATTTCTCTCGGGACAATGAGAAATACGTTTCACCACTATCGTAAACGGCAGTCGCTCCCAGACCGTCACATAAGAAAGTGGCCATGCGTTCAAGGTCTCGCACGACAAAAGTGATATGACTGACTCCCTGCACCCACATCACCTCCCAAATACATTGTTGTCCATGCACGGTATCAGGAGTCGCCCTCTTTCGGGGCGCCACCAGGGTTCCGAGATGTTCTGACCGCATCCTGCGCGCTGTCGGCAAGCCATTTCATGATGGTGAGGAAGGCTTTTTCAGCCGCAATATCGGCGACCTTGTCGGCGAGAGAGCCAACCACACGATCCGTCATCTTTTGCACTATGCGGTCTGCCAATTTGTCGATCGTCTGGTCGTCGATCCTCTTAACCAATTCCTTTTCGGGAGAAATGCCGATGCCTTCGGTGGGAGCCGCCTTAGCCGGCGCAGGTCTCTCGTCCTCCGGGACACGCTCCACAGCCGCGGGTCGACGGAGAGTCGTCTTGAATTCCGGGACAGGCGGAGCCGCGGGTTGCGCCGGAGTGCTCGGAGGTACCGCGGGTGGCACTTGGGGCGCGACAGGCTGTTTTCTTTGTCTGCTCAGGTCCGGGAGCTTGAGGTTGTCGAAGTCCGCAAGCATGTAGAGTATCCCGGTGTCCAGGTGCGTGACGGTACACCGTGCGCCCGGGTACTTGGGGTTCGCGGTACCGGGGAGTCGCATCGTCGCGTGGATGCCTGTTTCGGATCGGCACTGAAAGTAGCGTGCGATGGTTCCAAGCAGCGCATCGATCTTATCGGGATCGGCGATCTCCGCGACTTCCTTGAGCAGCCAGTAGATGTGCACTCCGCGGCCTGACTGCACAAAAATGGAAGGCTTGAGCGGAAAAAGCCTCACCGCGTCCATCGCGGCTTCCATGTCCGCAAAGCCTCCCGACCTCCCGGAATAGCCCTCGGGAGTCAGATCCAATCCTGCCCACAGCGCCGTAATGTATTGGATATTCTCGCGACCCGGTTTCATGCGCTCGCGCGGGCACACACCGAACAGCGTGTGCTGATCGTCAGGCATTTTGGCTGCGGCAAGGGATTCGATATTGGGATAGAACTTCGCTGCACCGAGGAGGTTAAGATCGCTGGTTCCCCTCACGAAGATAAAATTCCCCATCTCCTTGAAATATTCGCCGAAAATGGCCTCCAGGAAATCGATCCGGGTGTACTGCTCTCTCATGGCGTACCTCGATGCCCAGGCGAGATTGTGGTCATTTGCCATACCACAGTTTGTATTTTATGGCGAGCCATAGCATGGCCAGGCGCTCTTTTTGTGCAATCTGGGTCATCTCCAGGCCACGAGCTTTCGGGATGAGCGTCGAGTAGTTGATTTTGATCTTTTTCGCCCTGAAGTCCGCCGGCGCGGGTATCGGGTTCACGCCCTGGTAGCGGAACAGCATGACCGACCTCGGCATGTGGTACGCTGAAGTAACGAGGGCGAAAGGTTCTTTTCCTACAATGGGCGCCACGAGTTTTGCCTGGTCTTCCGTGGTCCATGAGCCGTCCTCGAGCACAAGTGCTTCCCGCGGCACACCGAATTGGAGAGAAACGTCTGCCAGCGCCTTCGCTATACTCATGTCTTCGCTCAGACCGGGGATCGTACCGCCGGTGAGCACAAGCTTGGACCCGGGAACGCCCTTCCACAATCGGATCCCCTCAATAAGTCGGATAACCGAACGGCCGATTCGATCGACGGAGTTGACTTCTCCCTCGTAGAATCCTCCGGAGAGCACCACAATATAGCGCACACCCTTGGCGGACAACGCCGCGGGGTCGGCGTACGGGCCGGCTTCGTCCTCGAGGCCCGCTATCAGGTGCAGTCCTGTCAACGGGAAGGCCGTAATTGCAAGCCACGCGAAAGATCCCAGGACCAGCAGGAATGCCAGACTGCGGCGCCGCCAAAAAAACAAGGCCGCCAACGAAAGGAACAGTACAATCGGAACCGGAAACAGGAACAGCAAGATGACCTTCTTCAGGATGAACCAGAGCTGATCCATAGCATCTCTCCAGGCATTTGACTTGACTTGGCCGAACGCGGAAAGCTAAACTGCTGCGGGCGGTACAGGGGTTCTCAATTTTACCCGTTTTTGTTCTTGTTTGGCAATGCGGTTCGATGAATTCACTGAATTCGTGCGCGTTGCGCCACCCATCGCAGGCGACAACCGTTTTCCTGTAAGAGCCGAGAGGCTGACGTATGGCGGAATCGGAACGCTGCGTGGACAATTGTGACGGCAAGCTGCACTCGTCCGGCGCCGAGGACCAATGGAGGTGCGCGGCCCTTCTGGAGAAGCTCTTCTTCGTCTCGAGTTTCGGAATGATTGTGGTGGGACCGGACGGCATGGTGATAGCCGCCAACCCCGCTGCCCAATCATGCCTCGGACTCGATTTCGACCCCAAGGGACACCGGCTTCCGGAGATCTTGCCCGAAGCCGGAAACCTGCCTCAGAAGAATTCGCCGGCCCACGCGAAAACTATTACACGGGAGATTGGAAAAGAGAGTCGTGCCATCGAACTGACCAGCGACCCCGTCGACTCGGCGGGCACACAATTGGTCCTGGTGCGCGATGTTACAGAACTCAGGCACATGGCGGAACGTCGTCTCCGTATGGAGCAACTTGCGGCAGCGGGCCGGACGGCAGCCCGCTTGACTCACGAACTCCGTAATCCGCTTGCGGGCATTTTCGCCGGACTGCATACCATCCGTTCAGAATCCGCTCTTTCCTCCGAGAATCGGTTCCTCGCAGATCTGGTACTTGACGAAGCACGCTCCGTAGAGCGGACGCTCAAACGGCTCGTGGATGCGACTTCGTCTACGATCTCCTCCCCGCGCGGAGTCGATGTGATGGCATTGCTCAAGGAAGCAGTTGACGCCGTCTCAGAGGTGGCGAACGCACGAGACGTGGAGGTACGCCTCCTGTCCGGTCCTTCGAATGTGAAGATGATAGCGGATGAAAAGGCCATGTGCCGCGCGCTGCGCAATCTGTTGGAGAACTCGCTCGAGGCGCTCAGTTCCGGCGGTTTGATCAAGTTGGGTTGGCGCGTGCTCGGCAAAGGCGAACAACACGCGAGGCTTCCGGGACGCCACGGCGTCGTGATGGGTATCTACGGTGAGGACACGGGAGAAGGTATTCCCGACGACCTCTCCACCTCTGCCACATATCGACCGTTTTCCGTGTCGAAGTCTGCCACGACGGGCCTCGGCCTTGCAGTCGCCCAGAATATCGTCGAGGCTCATGGCGGCCTGCTCTGCCTCGGCAGGGCGCCCGGTGGGGGGACGAGTTTTGAAATCCTTCTGGCAGCGAACAATGTGAAGCCATGCTGGGAGAGCTGCACGGGAAGAGAATATCCGTGCAAGCACAGCCGCGTTACATGCGATGACTGCAAAGTGAAGCAATCCGGCTCCGGCTTGCTGTGCTGGCTTGAGGTCGGAAGGGAACAAGGAGGAGAGTCTTTCAACTGGCTCGCCGACTGCCTCGAATGTCCCATCTTCCGGCAACGCGCCCTGTGGCCGCCGGTCCGAGAAGACAGCTCCTTGGGAAAGGACACCTAAATGGCGGGGACCGTTCTGATCGTCGACGACGAGGTGCAGCTCGTTCGCCATCTGGAGCACCTCCTCCGCTCCGAGGCGTATCAGGTCGTCGGTGTTCACAGCGCCGCTGAAGCCCGTCGAGCAGTCAAATCCCTGTATCCGGATGTTGTGCTGCTCGATCTCAGACTGCCGGATGGGGACGGAACCACTCTTATGGGCGAACTGATGTCCCAGCATCCTTCCGCGCGTTACATCATCATAACCGCACACGGCTCTATCCCATCCGCAGTGCAGGCCACGCTCAAAGGAGCCAGCGATTACCTGACCAAGCCTTTCGAACCGGACGATCTTCTTCTCTCGGTCGGCAACGCGATGCGGGATCGCCTGCGAGAGGAAGAGATCAAAGTACTGCGCAAAGTGGGTCGATCCCGATATAAGGGCAGACCGGACACGGACGCGGCGGCTGCAGTACCGGAATCTCCGGGGTACGTTTCGGAATCGATGGGATTCACGCTCGCGCGGGCGAATCAGGCTGCCGGCAGCGACAGCATTATCCTTCTCCTCGGGGAGAGTGGGAGCGGCAAAGACTATCTTGCCCGATACATCCACGACAATTCCCGTCGCGCAAACGGTCCGTTTTTCACGGTCAACTGCGCGGCGGTTTCGCCGGAGCTTGCGGAATCGGAACTGTTCGGTCATGAGCCTGGAGCGTTCACCGGCGCCCGCGGTCGCAAGCGCGGTCTGCTTGAGCTTGCGGAAGGCGGCACGCTCCTCCTCAATGAGATCGGGGAGCTCTCTATGCCAATGCAGGCCAAGCTCCTGACATTTCTCGACACACGCATGTTCACGCGGGTCGGCGGTGAAACTCAGATCCGTGTCAACGCGCGTCTCATCGCCGCAAGCAACAGAGACTTGGAGAAAGAAGCCGCTGAGGGGAGATTCCGAAGCGATCTCTATTTTCGGCTCAACGTGCTGACGATTCGCATGCCGCCGTTGCGCCAACGTATCGAAGATCTCCCTGCTCTCGTGAAAGAGATCATGGACGAACTGGCCAGCGACATGGCCTCAGCCGAGATTCCCCGCATCGACGCAGATACGATGAAGACCCTTGCCGGCTATCATTGGCCGGGAAACGTGAGAGAACTTCGTAACGTGCTCGAGCGAGCGCTCATGCTTTCTTCGTCGGGGAAGATAGAGCTGTCCTCGCTCGGGATTGACAACCAGCACGAAGAGACCTGGTCGTACACCGTGCATTTTCCGAGAGACAGGTCACTCCACGACGTGACGCATGAATTTAAGCGCTCTCTTGTGCTCGAAGCGCTGCGCCGATCGGGCGGCAGCAGACAAGGGGCGTCGAGGCTCCTGGGCATTTCTCGGCATGCGCTCGCATACCAGATGAAGTCAGTGGGCCTGGCGGATTCGGAATAACCCGAATTGGTGGGCCGATTCGCCGAATTGCATGAGGAAGGACGTGAAGAGAACAGTTCTTATCGTGGACGACAACGCCACGCTCGCTTACTTCTCCGCACGGAATTTGCAGCGCGACCTGCCCGAAACGGAAGTTTTCTCGGCCACTTCGTGCCGACAGGCGTGGGACGAGGCTGACCGGAATCACCCCGCGGTACTTGTCGCCGATCTCGCACTCGCCGACGGAGATGGGCTGAACCTCATTAAGGAGATGAGCGCGCGGTTTCCGGGTCTCCAGGCAATCCTGATCACCGGTGAGGACCCTGATCCCGCGTCACGGGCTGCCCTGTTCGGCTTCCTGGTAAAGCCGTACGAAGCGGAGGAACTTGCTCGGCTCGTCGAGAGCGCCCTTGAACGAAACGTACCTGGCTCTACGCCCGCGGCCCGCGACCGGAGTGGAGCAACCACATATGACCGTCACCACATAAGGAACCGTCTTGCGGGCTTGCTTGCGGGCCTGCGAGCGTTCGGTGCAGACCTCCGTGCCAATGCAGAAGACCCCAAGGCGGTCAACGCTATCGTGGACGAGTATCTCGATCACCTCTGCTCGGTGGTTCAGGAGGTTTCCAGGAAGCTCCCCGACTCGCGCAAGAGAGGAAATGACTGATGCCGATGACGGAAAAGATGGGCCGGTGGTCGCGCCCGCGGTGGAGCTATGAGTGGAAATCCCGCGCCTCGCTCTTCGGAATCCCGTTGGTTCACGTGGCCTTCGGACGTGACGCCGGCGGCCGACTCAGAATAGCCAAAGGGTTCATTGCTATAGGCCAGTTCGCGTTCGGCGCCATTACGGTCGCGCAGTTCGGCGTGGGGCTGATCTTCGGCCTTGGTCAGTTCATGTGTGGCCTGGCAGTAGTCGGACAGGTCGCAGCAGGGGTGCTCGTGGCCGTCGGCCAGCTGGCTACCGGCCTGATCGCTGTGGGACAGGTTGCGGCAGGGCTATACGCTCTCGCTCAAGCAGGTTGGGGCAGATACCTTTGGACGCCTACTCACGTTGACATGGAGGCTGTCGCGCTGTTCCATACGATATATTTCAAACTTGCACAGTTGGTGGGACTTCAGTGAACGGCAAGGGACCTTGCTCAGCTCCATGCCTCAATATGTGGAGCCGCTTGCCTGGAGTGCGAATCGGCGCCGGTAGCGGCCGGCATCTTGCCGGTCGTAGAAAAAGCAACCACTGCCCATCGGACCGGCAGGATGCCGGCCCTACCATTTCTTGCCCGCGATGGTCGCCAGGCGGAAGCTCTCGATCATCCCGCGATGAGCAGCGCCACGTGCTCCCTGTGGTAGACCGGATCGCCGAGGGACATCTCGTTCGCCTTGGCTCGCTTGAGGTACAGGTGTATATCGTGCTCCCAAGAGAATCCTGTTCCGCCCAGCACCTGAACCGCGCCGGAAGACACCTCTTCCGCGACTTCCGAGCAATACGCTTTCGCGGCTGAGGCAGCGATAGCCGCTTCGTGCGCTTCCTCGTGGTCCTGGGCCCACGCTGCCCAATAGAGGAGCGACCTGGAGCTCTCTACCTGCTCGAACATCCGGGCGCACCGGTGCTTGATCGCCTGGTATCCTCCGATGGGCTGATCGAACTGTACTCGGATCTTTGCGTAATCCGCAGCAATCTCCATCGCACGCTGCCCTACTCCCACGCTCTCCGCGGCAAGCCCCACCTGCGCCTTTTGCAGGCCCCGGCTCAACGGCAGCCATCCGTCGTGGAGTTTGCCCATGAAGTTGTCGCTGCCGACGCGTACATCGGTGAAGGTCATCGCGGAGAGCTTCCGGGTTCCGTCCATGACGGGTAGCGGCGTCACCATGACTCCGTCCGCTGGAAGCGGCACCATGAACAGCGTTACGCCTTGGATGGGCGCATCACCGTCCAGGGTCCGAGCTGCGCATACGACGAAATTGGCGAGATGCGCATCAGGTACGCAGAGCTTGGCGCCGTTGAGGACATAATCCGCTCCGTTCGCTTGTGCCGCCATCTTGATGTAGCCTAAGTCCGCGCCGCCATCGGGTTCGATCAGCGCTACCGTACCGCGCAGCTCTCCTCCAGCAATTGCCGGTAAGTAACGTTCTTTCTGTTCGTCGGTGCCAGCTTCCAGGATAGTCTCCGCAGCGAGGACCACTGTCGAGAAGAAGGGACCCGGCAGCAAAGCGCGTCCCATTTCTTCAAGGAGCACCGCCTGGTATGTAAGGTCCATGCCGAGTCCGCCGTACGATTCAGGGATGTGCATGCCCATCCAGCCAAGTTCGGCCATCTTGCCCCAGATTTCCTGCGAGAACCCTTTCTCGTCCTCGAACATCTCGCGCACGTGAGCGATGGGGCATTCCTTCTCGAAAAATCTGCGAGCCTGTCGGGAGATTTCGATCTGAACCTCGTTGAACCTGACGTCCATGATTCAGCTTCCTTCGATGCGGGCCACCCTGGTGATGTCCTTGGGCAGGCCGAGAACGCGTTCACCGATGATATTGAGCTGGATTTCGGAGGTGCCACCCTCGATCGTGTTGCCTTTTGATCTGAGGAACAAGTATTGCCACATCCCGTCCTGAACGGACCATGGCGAGCCGCCCATAATCTGGGCGTACGGCCCCTCCATCGAAAGGGCCGCTCGGCAGATTCTCTGGTTGGCCTCGCTCCAGAGTAGTTTGCCGATGGAACCTTCCGGACCGGGGATTCCGCCCTTCAGAAGTTGGCTCAGGCTGCGGTACCCGTGATATTTCAGCATCATCACGTCGATGTACGCCTGAGCAAGTTGCTGCCTGAAGACCGGATCTTGGATGACAGGTCGCCCCGAGCGTTTGGTATGGCGCGCCATATCGATCATTGCGTGAACGTTGCGCAGAAACCATGCAGCGGTAATCGCATCGCCCATCGCTCGTTCGAACATGAGGGTGGTGATGGCTATCCGCCAACCCTGGCCTTCCTGTCCCACGAGCATATCCTGGGGCACGCGCACGTCCTCGAGGAATACCTCGTTGAAGTCGCTGTCGCCGGTCATCTGTTTTATGGGGCGCACTTCGACGCCCGGCGATTTCATATCGAGCAGCAGGTAGCTGAGGCCTTTATGTTTCAGAGCGCCCGGATCCGTGCGCACGAGGAGGATGCACCAATCTGCGATGTTGGCGAAACTCGTCCAGATTTTTTGGCCGTTCACGATGTAATGGCCGTTTTCCTTGACCGCGCGCGTAGAAACGTTCACCACATCGGAACCGGCGTTGGGCTCGCTGAATCCCTGGCGCCAGATGTAAGTCCCGTCGAACGTCTTTGGCAGGAAATGGCGTTTTTGCTCCTCGGTCCCGCAAAGAAAGATCGTCGGTGCAGCCATGCCGAAGGAAATGATGCCTGGGAATTTCAATTCGATACACGTCGACGCTATGGATTCAGCCACCGCCAATTGGTGCATGAGCGTCAGCCCTTGCCCGCCGTATTCCTTCGGACAGTGCAGCCCTTCGTAGCCGGCCTGGTACAAGCGGTGCTGGAAGTCACGGTGAGCTTCCGCCCACTCTTCCATCGAATGGTACACGCGATAGGTGGAAGTGTCCCAGCCCAACGGGAGGTTCTTCTCCAGCCAGGTCACGAACTCACTCTTGTACGCTTGTTCTTCAGGGGAAAGTTGAAAGTCCATGCCTCTCTCCCTTGTTTCCGTTGTGCGTTGATCCGCCGGCTTGCAGGCCGAACGAGTCGATGTCGAGCAGTATGAGAGAAATCTCTCGTCCTCCCCCCGAGTCGCACGGGGCCGAGTGGCTCAGGACGGTCCTATTGCGAGGATGGAACCCCAAATTAGCGCATGATAGGAGATCGGCGGGAGGAGTGTCAAGAAAGACGTGTGCGGCACGGGACCTTGCCTCAAAGGAGAGGCTCGTCCGCGTTTAGCCCTTGCTGGAATCCTTAACTTTTTGCAAAGGAAGATGGATTCCTGCCTTCGCAGGAATGACGGGGGTGACAGAGCGAATTGCACAGAAATTTTGGCAATTCTTCTAATATTGATAGATCGTTTCACAAATACCTTGGCAGTTCAGCCCCGGCATGATGAGGCCGTGAACTACGCGATATGCTTTGTAGGGGCGGGTCTCAGGAGGTTGTCTCAAAAATCTGGAAGTACTGATTATCGTGGCACGATTAGACTTGGATTGCGTCTTTGTCACCCTCACCCCGGCCCTCTCCCATGGGGAGAGGGAAGCCTGTGGAGCCGATTTCCGATCCCCTCTCCCTCAGGGAGAGGGTTAGGGTGAGGGGGTAATCGTGCTACGGTCCCACTCTTTCGAGGACTTTTGAGACAGCCTCCTCAGACCCGCCCCTACCCAAGGCAGTCGCAGACGACAACGTGAACGTACTTCTGCATCGATCTACTACTGAGCTCTCATACAAGTGAAAATGGCCGGCACGGAGGCCGGCCCCGCCAATCACTCGTGAACCGCCACATCATCGCCCCATCACTACTCTTCAGACCCCTTGCGTATGAGCACCCTCGCCGTGACCGTCGAGTCGTGATCTTCCACGCGTGCCTCAACTGACCCGCAGCATGCTGCCTGGAGGTGGTCTGCCGCAGCCCCGGTGAATCGGAGGTCGCACCGACCCGCGGCATCCACGACGGAAGCGTCGATCTCTTTCAGGTCAAAACGTAGACCGGTTCCCATGGCCTTCAGAGCGGCCTCCTTGAGGCACCACATTCGGGTGAGCTCAATCCAGCGCCGGTCGCCGGTCCCTGCGGCGCGCATCTCTTCTTCGGTGAAGTAATCCTGCATCCAACTATCGCTGCGTATCTCGACCTTCTCCACATCCACGCCGAGGCCTTCCAGTCCGTCCATTGCAGCGGCCGCTGCCATGGCAAGGCCATTGGAGTGCGCCAGTGAGACGTGTCCCACCACGTCGCTCATAGCGTCAGGAAGTTTCGGCAATGGCTTGCCGTTATCATCGTACGCGATCTCGATGGAAGACGTTTCGGGCGGCTCACTTCCTGCGGCGGCCAAAAGCCTGGAGATGGATTGCTTGAGTGCGACCCTTCCCGCAAGCCATTCCGAAGCCCGTTTTGGGACGGTCTTTGCGCGGAGTTCGTCAACTTCTTGCTGCGAAAGTGTCCGGGTAAGAAATTCATCGGATGCGTCCGCCGCGGCTGAGGCAACCTCCTCTACGGGGAGTATCTCCTCAAAGATCCTCCCGTGAAAGGCTTCGGCGCGTTCCAGCTCCACCATTTCGACCTTCGACAGAGAGAGGATCACTCGCCCTCCCGGGTCTCGGACTGCGCCGTCGAACGTGAGCACTTTCCGGCCTTCCGCGGCTTCAAGGGAGCTTTCGGAGACGAGGAGAAGCTCGCCGGTGGCGGGCATGGCGTGTGCATCGTGAACAATCACGGAACCCGACCCAGTGGGCAAAGGCATCACCCCGCGCGATTCCACCCCGAACGCGGCCGCGGCCTGGAATATGGCCTCAACAGCAGCAGGGACAGCATCGGTGAACATCTCGGGCCGTTCAGTAGTATCTACGAACCGGAACCGCACCCCCGCGCCCTTCCCGTCCACGAGCACGTGGTCAAGGAACTGGAATCCAGGTCCGTGAAAGAAAATCTCGTACAGGTCGGCAGCGGCGATCCACACGCGAGACCGCCAGGGTTGAGAATCTCGCGGCACTGGTGGTCTTTCGACTCCGACGACCACACGTGCCTCATGGTGCACGCGTGGCTGTCCGACCTTTCGCCCTTCCCGATCCACGAGCCATGACGAGATTTTGACCGCGTAGCACGGTTCAGGTCGCGATTCATCCGCCAGCTTGACGAGTTCGACTTCCACTTCGAGCGGCTCATTCTTGAAGATTTTCACCGGGCTGCGAAAACGAACGTCCTCGAAGGAGAGCGGAACATCTGCGGATTCCACGAGACGGACTGCGGATCGCATGATCTCCATGCCTCCCACGCCGGGTAGCACCGCAGCGCGATCGATACGGTGATGATCGAGGAGTGGATGTGAGGGGTTGAGCGAGACCACTGCTTTGAGATGCGCTCCAGGGACGAGTGACTCCACCTTGGCACGTTGCCCCGCGAGTTGCACCTCTTCGACACCGTCGGAAGAGTCTCCGAACGCATCGCCTGCGAACGGGCCGAGCCGTCCCGCGGCCAGAAGCTCGCACGGTCCACCTTCGCGAGCCAATGCTGCCGCGAAGAGTTCCGCGCCGCGCTCCGGGGGAATAAAATCGATTCCCGCTGCCTCGAGTGTTTGCTGAACACTCCCGCGGGTGGCCATGCCCACTTCGGCCCAGGGTGCCCAGTCGATGATGCTCACTCGAGCGTCCAGCTCTCGACCGGAGCGACGCAGGAAGTGCGCCAGCCCATCGTTGGCTGCTGAGTAATCGACCTGTGCAATGTTGCCAAAACGCCCGGCTACGCTCCCGAACCCGATGACACGCCGCGGGGGCAGGCCGTGGCGTGCCAACGCTTCGAGCACGTTGCGGATACCGTCGATCTTGACCGAGAAGACCGCTTCCATCTCGTCAAGAGACTTACTCCTGAGAGCGCGGCTTCGATCGATCCCGGCCGCGTGCACGACCACGTCCACTTGCTTGCAGAGTTCGCCCACGTCTTGCACTACGCGGTCAACTCCATCCGCATCGCGTACATCCACCGCGCGGTAGATCACTTCTGAGCCCAATGAGCGCAACCCTCGGATGGTAGCATAGACTTCCGCCTCGCCTTGAAGGCGGGAGAGTTCTTTCTGGACCATCACTGGCGTCGGAGGAGTTCCGGAGCGCTTCATTCGTTCGATGATCCGATTCTTTTCCAATTCCCACTGGTCCGGAGTGAATCCGGCAAGCTGTTCAGCCCGTGCGGAGAGAGTTGTGCGCCCCACCACCACGAAAGTGAGTGCCTGCCTTTCAGCCATGTGACTGAGGCACGCTGCTGTGATGCCCCTCGCTCCGCCGGTCACCAGCACTACGTCACCCGCTCTCAGGTCCGGCTCGCCCGGTTCCCCCATGCACGGAACCAACCGTACTGCCTTGAATGCGCGGTTGTGGTCGATCGCGGTCTCGACAGGGGTATCCTGCTCCAGACTTCGGACTATCATCGCAGCTCGGTCTATCGGCGGTATCTCCGGATGAAGGTCCAGCACCCGGACTCGGGTGTCCGGGAATTCGCGGGCAAACGCTTTGGACGCGCCGGTGACGCCACCGATCGCCGAAGCAGGCTCGGAAGGATGCTCGAAGCCGAACGCTCCGTCTTCGGAGACGGCGGTCACGAGGAAAGCCGGCCCTGTCTCAGACGCTTTGGCACAATCAATAAGGAGCTGAAACGTGTCGCGTACGCAGTCAGTTCCAGTGTCGAGCCCGAAGAGGTTGACAACGCCCAGCCGGCGACCGGCCAGGTTCGCCGGAATAGCGGGCCGGTCGATCCGCCGCACGTCAACGTACCCAGCAGCGGAGAGCGCTGCGGCTGTTATCTCCGCCATGTCGGATAGCCCTCCGGCGACGATCACAGTATCGACTTCCGGTCGAGTTAGAGGTTTCGCAGGAGGCGCCACGACGAGTCTGGTCTCGAAAAGACGGACGTCGCCGCCCGGTCGAGGCGCCTGTTCGACGTGCGCAGGAGCTTCACCGGAAGGAGCCGCAGCGGTGCCGGTCTGTCCGGTCCGCTCGATGACAAACCGAATGATGTGCTTGATGGTTGGGAAGTCGGCGATCTTGAGCCCTTCGATCCTGGGGATTCCGAACATTTCCCGGACTTCGGAGATGAACTCGGCCTGTTTCACTGTGTCGATACCGAGGTCGGCCTCCAGGTCAAGGTCGAGGTCGAGCATGTCCGCGGGGTAGCCCGTCTTATTGGAAAGGAGCGCCAGCACCTTCTCCTTGACCGCGTCTTCGCCAGGCTGATCTCCCGTAACCACTGGCGACGGCAAGGACTGAACGACAGCAATCCGAGACTCTGCCGCAACCGCCGGCTGGACGGACGACCGATCCGCGACCCGCAAGGTTCGCTGCTCTACTGTCACAACCGGATCCGAATACGATGTAATTTCCTTGAGCCATTCGCGATGGCGGTGCAGATCGGTCACGCGATTCTCCGAACTGCTCGCCAACTTGTACAGCGCCATCACGATCTGTGACCCGAAGCCTGCGGCAAGTCTCAGCACGTGGTGGGCCTTGCACGCGCCTCCCCGACTGAGGTTCATGTCCACGAAGTCCGGGTCCGGCTGTTTGAGATTCGCAATGGGCGGCAACATGCCCTTCTGAAGGCACCGCAAGGCAGTGACGTCCTCCACGCCCACACCCATCGTGTGACCGGTAAAGCCCTTGGTATTTGCGATGGGGATGGCTTGCGCCTTGTCGCCGAAGGTGCTTCGCAACGCGTGGACTTCTGCCGAAGCGCTCCCTCCCCGTTTGGGAGAGTATGTCTCATGGGACATGAAGAAGACGTCCTCCGCCAACTCATGTCGCGAGCGACCCGACTGCTCTTCCCACCGGCTGATCATGCGTTCCATGACCCGTGCGATGTGGTCCACATCGAGCCGAGTCCCGTGGTACGCGCTGTTAGCCACCGCGCCGCATTCAATGGAGGCGATGGGGTCCATGCCTCGGCCTTGCACCTGGTCGCGCTTTTCCACGACAACCCCCACTGCCGCGGAACCAAGGATCAGCCCGTTGCGACGATCGTCAAACGGAAGCGCTGCCTCGCTCAGATTGGCGTTCGCGGTTGCCGCGCCCAAAGCGAGAAAGCCCGACCCGATCCAGGGAAGGAGCGAACGGCCGGCGACGTCGTCCGCAGCCACTACCAAGACCCGTTCGGCCTGGCCCGTGCGGATCCAGTCTCTAGCCAAGAGGATCGCCTGAGTCGTGCTCGCGCAGGCCGCATCCAAATTGGTATTCGGCCCCTTGGCCTTGATGAATTGGGCCATTTGTCCGGCACCGAGGGTTGTGACCCTCAAGAGGAAGTTTCGGTTGAACGAGTACAATTCGCTCGCTTCGTTCGGATTGAGGCGACCAAACTCCGCGGTGAACCAACGAGTTACTTCTTCTCGTTCGCGATCATCACGAATTCGCCCCACAAGGCCGGTGTAGAACTCGATGAGTCGCTTCTTGGCCCCGGAATCGTAGCGGCTGGCGGTCTCGCGACTCACTTCGTCCACAAGCGAAGCCAGTCCGGGAAACGCGGAGGCGAAGATCACTCCCGTGCCGTCACGCAGCGGTTCAGGAAGTGCCCAAGCATCAGGCAGCACATGACCTGTGCTTGTCGTTCGCGTTGTCTGAACGAGAGGAATGCCCGCGTCTCTGAGCGCCTCGATTCCCGCGGCGAGAGCGAGCCGAGATGTAATGTCGAGCGCATCGACGAGCCGTTCGTCCATCCCATAGTGCGGAGCCAGATCTTCGTCGTTGAAATATCCGGCAAGTCTGATGACGTCGGAAGCGTCTTCCACAGGCCTGAGGTCAGCCTCGCCCTCGGGGCCTTTCACGAGCCGCTCGATGTTCTTGTCGAGCATTCGCTGGATCCCTTCGTCAGGGACTTTGCGAATGAAGTTGCGGCCGACGATGAGATCGTCCAAGGTTTCTCGATCGAATGGGAAGCGCGCGTCGCTCGGCAACCCTGCGGCTGTGCCACTTACCACCACGGGCTGGAAGTCCATGCGCTCGGACTTGACCAGCCGTACGGTCCTCTCCATTGGCAGAATATTTTGCTCGAACGATTGGTAGCTCGATTTGATCAAGCTACGGATCGGCTCGGTCTGGAGTTCGAGAAATCGCCCGAATTCCGGGCGTTTCGAGATTTCGGCGATCTCCGCATCCATGATTGCTTCGAGCGGGTGGCTCGAATGCTGCGGTTGAGGCCTGGACTCCTGAGCAACCGAGGGTCGCTCTTCGCGCACGACTCTCAATGCCGGTCGGATGCGGGCGATCGGCTTCTCGGACTGTCCTGAAGAGCCGTCCCAGTTCACCGCAACACCTTCCGCGGCGAGCGCGGCAAGGGTCTCCATAAGTTGCACAATCCCGCCCTTCTTCGGGTGATTCGTGGGGAGCGCCAGGACTTCGCCGGAAAGCGTATCAAGCGTGAGGTTGGTAAGAACTCGTTTGGGTCCGCATTCGACAAATATCCGCACGCCTTCGGTGTAGAAACGGCGCAGCGTCTTCACCCACTCCACTGGAGCGGCGAACTGCTTGCCGAGCAGGTCCCGGATGCGCTCCGGGGCCGCAGGACCAACGGGATAGAAATCGCCGGTCACATTGGATACCACCGGCACTGAGGGCTGCCTGACTGCCAGCCGCTTCAGCGTCTTCATGAACGGCTCGCGGGCAGGCGCCACCACGCCGGAGTGAAAGGCGGCAGATACAGGCAGAATAGTGCCTTCCAAACCGCGGGCCTGGAAGAGTTCGCCGGCTTGCTTCACGGCGTGCGTTTCCCCCGAGATGACCGTCTGCTTGGGAGAATTCTTGTTCGCGGCCACTACATAGCCATCAACCTGCCGTAGTACGTCCTCGACCACTCGGGCATCCGCGGGAATGCTCATCATCAGGCCGGGGTCCGCGATGCTTACCCGGGCCATTTCACGGCCGCGCACTGCGACCGCCTCGAGACCGTCACGGAAAGAAAAGACGCCGGCAGCCACGCACGCGGCGTACTCACCGAGTGAGTGACCCGCGCACACCACCGGCCGCACGTTGAATTGTTCCAGGAGCCGAAAGATTGCTACATTCGCTGTGAGGATTATCGGCTGGAGAAACTGCGTGTCCTTCATCGGGTCCGGGCCGTCGTCCGCGCCTTGCGCCGCGGTCCCCAACTCAGGGAAAAGAGTCGCCGTAACAGGCATGCTCCCGAGAGACGCGAGGATTTCGTCAGCTTCCGTAAGTGTTTCCGCGACCACAGGGAAACGCTGCGCTAGATCGCGCAGCATGTACGGATACTGCGATCCTTGCCCAGGAAAGACGAACGCAATCCCGGCCGCGGTTCGATCGGACGAGGAGACCGTCAGATGAATACCTTTTGTCCCGAAGATCACACGCTTGCGCGGGTCTGCCACCGCGTCGCGAATAAGCGTCAATTTCTTGCTCGCGTCGGCTTCGTCACGGGCAGCGAATCCGCAGCGCATGGCGCACTTTGCCGCCTCGTCCCTGGATTGTGTCGCAAGCGCTGCCAAGCCGGCCTTGGGTAGCCGTTCGAGAAGGTTTTCGGCTCTGACGGCCAGGTCCCGTTCATCGGTGCCGCCGATTACCCATGCTTCTCCGTCGGTGTTCAGGTCCGGCGGAGTCGGCCAACGCGGAGGCTCGAACGCGACCGCCTTGGCCGGTTGCGTGCTGGATGCGACCACCCGTAGGCCTGGTACATGCTCCTGAACGATGATGTGGAAGTTGGTACCGCCAAATCCGAACGCGCTTACACCAGCTCTTCTGGGGGATTCGTTTCTCGCCGGCCACGGCTGCTGTTCCGTCACGAGAAACAAAGGCGACGTCTGCCAGTCTATGCAGGGATTGGGTTTCTTCACGTTGATGGTCGGCGGGAGCGTCTGATGATGAAGGCTCAGGATGACCTTGATCATACCCGCGGCGCCTGCGGCCGCCTTCAAGTGACCGATCTGCGACTTGACCGAGCCGATGCCCACAGAGCCCGGCTCTGCTTCCGCTTGACGAAAGATCTTGTCGAGTACTCCCAATTCAGTGCTGTCGCCCACCGGTGTCGAGGTCCCATGCGCTTCCACAAGACTGATGGAACCGGGGGCAACGCCGGTGGATTCGAGGCACGCCTGCACCGCGCGCTCTTGCCCCGCTGCATTAGGAGCGGTGATTCCTTTGCCTCGACCGTCCGAGGAGGAGCCCACCCCGAGAATCGTGCTATAGATGCGGTCACCGTCGCGTATCGCGTCGGATAGCCGTTTCAGGACGAGAATTCCCGCGCCTTCACCCATCACGAAGCCGTTTGCCCCTTCATCGAAGGGTCGGCTCCCGTCCGCTGACAGGGCGCCGATCTTGCAAAACTTCACGAACGAGGGCGGGCTCATGGCCGCGTCGACCCCGCCGGTAATCGCATAGTCGATGGTTCCTTCGCGGAGCGCGGCCACTGCGTTCATCACCGCGGCCATAGACGAAGCGCACGCAGCGTCCACAGTGAAGTTGGGGCCTCGCAGGTTGAAGACATTCGCCACACGGCCTGAAATTACGTTCGCCAACTCTCCGGGCAGCGAATCCTCGGTAATTGACGGCAACCCTTCGAGATACCTATTGCGGAATTCGTCCACCAGTGCCTTCTTCGCTTCCGGGCTTAATTGAAGGCCTTCGAGCGACTCCTCGAGGCAGGCTACCGTCCGCGGCAGCCCGACCCTCGTCGCGTAGAGGTCTGAATTCTCGCCGCCCATGCTGTTGCCAAGCACTATGCCGACTCGTGCGGTCTTGAGGTCCTCCGGCGAAAGCCCCGCGTCCTCGAGTGCGTCTGCGGTGCAACTCACGGCCAGTTGCTGCGTGCGGTCCATCTTGCCCGCGACCGCCGGCGGAATCCGGTATTTGAGCGGCTCGAACACGAAGTCGGTCACAAATCCGCCGATGCGGCTGTAGCTTTTGTCCGGCACTTTCGGGTCAGGATGGTAGTAGAAATCCGGGTTGCCCCACCGATCGGGCGGAACTTCCACGATCCCGCTGCGACGGCTTATAATCTGGTCCCAGAAACGCTCCGGAGAGTCAGCGCCAGGCAGACGCAGCCCGATGCCCACCACCGCGATGGGTTCCTGGTCGGCTTCAATGGTGGTCTCGGAACGGTCGGACTCCGATTCGACCCCCGCGGAATCGCTCTCGAAGATCCGGCGGCCGTTCGCGATGATCTCGCTGTGCAGCGCCTCGATAGTGGTCGGCCCGTCGAGGAGCGACACCACCTGGCCCATGAGGTACAGGCCACGATCGAGTTGCTCGTCTGAATGGAGTTGGTAGAAGACCGGGCATTCCGCGGTAGCTGTCGAGGGATCTATCGCGCACCCCTTGGACGCGAGCCGAAGAGCCCCAAGATTATCCTTCTCGTACAGCTCTTTCCGTTCCCGCAAGGGCACGCCGTCACTCACTCGCTGTGTTTCGCGCTTCACGAGCATCGCGGCCATAGGAGAACCTGCCGCACGGGCCCTGGTGTTCACGGTCCTGCCGATCACCACGGTTCGGTCGCTCCGGACTGCCAACTCCTGGTAGGTCCGCGTGATCGCGCCGGTTGCCACTGCTTCTTCGGTCGCGAGATACGCTGTTCCCATTTGGAGGCCGACATTCAGCCCGCGCGCTGTGAACTCTTCCACCATGCCCGCGGCAAAAGCGGACGCTCTGCCCGTTGCGATACCGCCGGCGAGGAGCACGGTCACCTCGCCCAGGTTCAACCCGCCGCGAGCAGCATTCTCAAGTTCCGCGAGATTGGCGTTCCAGAGATCGAGACTGCCCAGAGAGCCAATGTGGCCCCCCGATTCCGCACCCTCGAAGACGAAGTGCCGCAACCCGGCGCTGAGTGCTTCCGCGAGAATCGCCGCGGCTGGGCAGTGAAGGTAGCACACCGTGCCAAGAGCCTCGATGCGCCGAGCCAAATCGACGCTTCCCGCTGCGAGGATCGCGAACGGCGGAGTGATTTCCTTCATTAGCTCCAGATGTGCCTCGTAGCAGTGACGGTTCACTTCCAGTCCGATGAGCCCGACACCGAACCTGCCGCCGGTCTTGTCCCGAGCGAGCTCCAGCGCTTCCCGCGCAATGCCCGCCGGCATATTTCCCATGGCCAGAAACGGGAGCGCGCCTCCACGCTCGACCGCTGCCAGGAAATCCGCATTATCGCTCACGTGAGCCATAGGCCCCTGTACGACGGGCAATCGTGTTCCGTGCTGCTGCGCAACGCCGGAATTATCGGGAAAAGGCCATTGACCGCGGCTGTCGTTCATTCGCCGCCCGAACGCCTCCACGATGGCATCGGACGAGCCAAAACGTTCTGCGAGCGACCGAGCGACAGCGATGTCCTCAGAGAGCGGCAGCAATACCTCGTCAGTGTCGAAAGCAGTGCTGGAACCCGACGAGAGCGCTTTCACGATGCGTCGCACGTGCTCGGACGCGGCATCCGGCGAAAGCGACTCCTCTGCCTTTCGCAGCTCCCGGACTAACTTCGTCGCGACGCGGGAATAGACCCGGTACGGCGTGCCGAGCGATTCGCCCAGCACCACCGTCGCAGGAGCGGTCAACGAGCGCAGGAAATCCTTTGTCTCCGCTGCAACTGTGGAGTCCTCAGCGAGCAACAAATGCACGTCGAGCACGACACCCGTGGCTCCTGCGGCTGACGCTCCCGCCGCGGTGTGGAGTCCGATCCCGCCCTGGAGAAATACCGGCAGCCGCGATGCTCCCAGCACTTCCTGGAGCAGCACCAGTCCGCCGGTTTCGCTCACGCGGCCCGGGCCTTCGTTGCCGCGCGCGATCAAGGCAGCGGCTCCCGCCTTTTCGGCTGCGACTGCCTGCGTTCCGGAACCGACCTCCACAGCGACCGGCACGGCCGCACCCGCGAGTTTGCCCGGAGCCAGAGCGGCAACGCGATCGATTTCTTCCAAGGGAAGCACGGCCAAACGGACGCCATCAGCAGAGTCGAGCCGACCGAGTTCGTCCAGCGAGATCCTCACTCCATGAGGGACGCCTGCAGGCGGCTCAACCTGGCCCCCATTGGCGTTGAACCGATCGACGATCCCCAATCCGCCGGCACGGTGGACCCGTTCGATGAGCCCTGAATTTCCTTGGAGGGGATGGCCAGCGTAAAGAACCGGAATCCTTAATTCAAAGGGAAGTTTGCGCATCATGAGATCACCTTCAGAGAATTCGTTCCCTTGACCCGGTCGGGCGGCGCCGCAAATCCGTAGAACAGCACCTCCTTCACCGTGTCCGCCTCGGTAACGAGCGATCCATGGCCGCCTTCATGGAGCCATTTCTGGATCACGCCGTTCAGGAAGCCCACAATCCCGTAAAAGACCGTGAAATAATTCATTTGCTTGAGACTCCCCGCGCGCGACGCCTTCCAGCAGGCACGCTTCAGACCGGGGAACGCGTGGATGAGTGCATTGATGAACTTTTCGGAAAACTCTCGCCCGAAATCCTTCTGTTCCTGGATGATCACTTTGAAGAAAGCCGAGTTCTGCTCGAAAAAACCGAGGTATCCCCGGATAATCCGTTCAAGGATGAGCAGGACGTCCGTTTCTTCCGCGACTTCTATCCGAGCGAGTTCGAGGAGCTCGGACATCTTGTCTTCTTTGAGTGCGTTAAAAAGCTCTTCTTTGGTCCTGAAATGCGTGTAGACCGTGCCTTTGGCCATTCCGGCCCGTTCGGCGATGGAGTCGATCGTGGTGGAATGGAACCCCTTTTCGGAAAACTCATCCAGCGCGGCACGAAGCACACGGCCGCGGGAGTCCTTCTGCCGCCTGCGCTTGGCCCCTTCCGCTTCGATAGGACGGAGCAGGCTCTGGAACAATAGATCTTCGAGGAGCGCCTCCTTCGGGACACCGGCCTCCAGCGCGGCTTCAAGGACTCGGCGGTAGAATTCCCTGACGAGCGCGGGCGAATAGATGGGCGAAGCAGCCAGCGCCTGGACGGCCTTGTCTACGAACAGGACCGTGGCAGCCGCAAGGTCGCCCGTTGCCCGCTTGTGCTTCTCGAGTTCCTCACGGAAGAGCGCAATGAGTTCGGGCACCGCGAACGCGTCCTTATGGGCCTTAGTTTCAGAAACGATACGCTGGATATTTTGGGAGAGTGGACTTTTCACAGGGCAGCCTCGACAGACAGTATAGTCAGTCACACCAATTGACTGACCGGTGAGTCATAATCGACTATTATCGAACCGGTACGGTCTGTGTCAAGCTTTTTGTCCGCTCTCACGCAGATAAGCGGCTGCCAATGCGGTGTGAACAGAGGTCTTCCTACTAATCCCCATGGCTAACAAGCCACAACGAACGATGAGAACCTGGCGGGTTTCCGTCCGTGGGTTCGCCCCGGATGAGCTGGTTGCCTTCCGGCAGTCATTTTGGTTCGGTGTAGGGGCGACCTGCCGGTCGCCCGTGTGAACCCGTACCGAGATCCATGCGGGCGACCGGCAGGTCGCCCCTACAATGGCCCATCCGCGGCTCAAACCTTCGCGTACATGGGCGAGCGATTCTCATACAATTGTTCGTTCAATCAAGTGGCCTTTGCGCCGTCCAAAATCCCCCCGATACGAAATCGTTTCACGGCGGCATTTTTTGTCCGGCGGTGTTTGGGCGCACCGCGGGGGTGTCTCAAAAGTCGAACGCTATGTGAAATCGTGGCACGATCCTCACGTCCTGTACGCGGCGCAGTACGGAACTGACTTCGTGCCACGTTCGTTCCCTGATCAGAAAGCCTTTGTAGGGGCGGGGTTTATCCCCGCCCGCCTCGCGGGGCCTGTGATGACGGGCGGGGATAAACCCCGCCCCTACGGCACATCGTGCTACGATTCTTCCTTTTGAATGACTTTTGAGACAGCTTCCCGCGCGTGCGCCCTAATCGGGCAGACACACGGGTCTGCCCCTACCACCCCATTCGGCTGTCTTGAACACCGTTTCGGGTGCCCGAATGGGCTTCACGGTGCGCCGGCGCTACCCGTCATTCTTCCTCGGCAGGGCCTTCTTCGGTCTCAGCAGATGGCGGTGCTTCAGTTTCGCCCGGGGGCGTTGGGGTTACTGCCTCGGGGGCTCGAGGCTCTTCAACATGGGGGGCTGCGCGTGCCGCCGCGATTTCCAGGACTCGAATCCGGTTCATGATGAGGCGCATGTCTCTGGCGTGGCGGCGGAGCTGGTTCCGGAGCTGTTTCACTTCGAGTCGGCGGCGACTCAGTTCTTGCTGGTCAACTCCGTACGTCGCGTACAACCGCACGACCTCCGCTTCGCGGAGTCTGAGCTGTTCCTGCAGGCCACGTGTTTCCATGGTCAGGCGCTCTCCTTCGGTTTCGAGCTGCTGGATGGAAAGCGTCTGCAGGTATTCCGAGCGCTTTTGGGCTTCGGTGCGCGGCTGGGCGGGTCGACTCACTCGCTCCGGGGGCCGAACGGGTGCTTCACGGTAAGAAGGCCGAAGCACCGCGGCGAGCACAATCAGAATGAGCAACCCCGCGGCAATCGCGAGGAGCGGACGGATCCAGGGAGTCCAAAGCGATTCCTCCCCGAGTTCCTCCCACGTAAGGCCCCCGGCTGGACCGCGTTCGGCTGCCCGAACCGGCGCCGGAGGAGGCCCCTCTTCCGGCGCGCCCTCCGGCTCCATGATGGTGAGGGCCTTGATAAGCGTGAGAGCCTCGCTGACCGCAGTGGCTCTCTCCCGTGGCAGTCCGGTCATGATGACCGCGGGGACGTCCTGTAAGAGCGATCTCACAGCATCGGCCTCGATGCCGAGGATCATTGCCAGGTTTTTTCGGAAGCTCTCAGGGTCAGCGCTCGTGTGGCCATAGAGCTTGATGCGGTAGGTGGATTCGGCCATGGTCGCACCTGCATGAAGATGAAATACAGAGCGGTTTCTCGCGCGGAGCGCCTCGGTGGCCGAGGAACGCTTCCCGCGGGACCCTGCACGTATTGTGCCTTAGGACGTGGGGCCGTGCAAGGTTTGAAGTCGCGAAGAGGTAAGGACTTAGCGACCCTAGTCACGCGGCCACGTGCTTTCCCAGACCGGGTGCCACTGCTGGCTTGTCCAGCAGTGCCGTGGTAAGAACACTGCTAGCAAGCTAGCAGTGGCACCCGATCTCTCTCGACGCTTATTTCCGGACCAACGCTGGAAGGGTGCATATGCTGACCTAAACAGCGCCCCCTCCCTGTCCCTTGTATATTGGAGGGAGAGGGAACGCACTTCCCCCCGTTGACGGGGGGATTGTAGGGGGGATCATTCGCGGGTGGCCCCGACGTTACACGTCGGGGCGCCGAAGGCGTGAGAGGTCGCGGTTCGCCCTATTATTGGATTGCCTTCAAGGACCGAATCAAGACCTCTTGTTGCTCCGCAACCCCGACGTGCAACGTCGGGGCTACCCCCAGGAATTTGTCTCAATACCGGAACGTGGTTGCTTGTCGGCAGACTCCGCCGATGAAAATGGTGGAAATCAGAAGCATCGGTTGTTTCTCGCGGGTGGCCCCGACGTTACACGTCGGGGCGCCGAAGGCGTAAGAGGTTGCGTTATCTCGTCGTCCCGTAGGATGCGGTGACCACAGGGAACCGCATCGTTCGAGGTGTCGGAGCGACCGGCCGGTCGCCCGTTCTTGACCCAGGAATAACGTTGCGGGCGCACGGCAGTGCGCCCCTACGGCCGGCATTCAGACCAATGGGCGTATGGGCCGCTATAAAAAAATTTTCCACATAACGCTTGCTGTCAACCTTGTGGACAGCAGGTTTCACGTAGAATATCAATCCGTTGCCCGATTCATCACGCGACGTTGACAGAAATCGTCTCCTTCGGGCCGCGGCCGCGCGTCTCAGAAGATCCTCCTGTTTGCTTCGGGCGGTGTCTGCTGCGTCGAGTGGACGAATGGTACGATCCTTGCGTACCCCTTGATCGCCAGTCTCAGCCTTTGTCCGTGCACGGGACTCGCTCCAAACTTCACTGTAGAACGCAAGGAAGCAGGCTGTTTCAAGACCCGTCGTCACATCATGAACACCGCACGAGCCGGTCACTTTCGAGACCCGGCCGTGTCAGCACGTATTTGCTTCGGGAGGGCCTCACATGAGTAGGATGGACCGAATAATGACGCTGCTTATTCCTGCCTTCTTGGTACTATCAATGGTCCTGGCGCCGCCGCTACTGGGCGCATCGACGGGCTGGGCCCAGTCGAAGGCCACCACCGGCCAGACCACGAAGAAGTTCACCTTGCCCAAAGAGAAAGGCGCCCCACCCGCTACCCAAGCCGAGGCAGAAGCCGAAAAGTATGCTGCCAAGGGGTGGTCGGTCCTCGGTCCGGTGCAGATCAGCTCAGCGGATGCCTACGGGCTCAAGATCGGCGCCGCCCCAACGCAACAGACAGTAAGCCTGGCGGGCAAGACGCTCACCGTTGTGAATCCTGACGAGGGAACGGCAGCGACCGCCGCGAGTCTCCAACCAGACACCTGGATTTACGTTTGCCAATTGGAAAGCAAAGTTGTCGTGGTACTGTCTCCGCAGACCGCCAAGATAAGGGAGCAGAGAAATGACAAGTAGGAACACGCCACTTATACCGGCTCTCTGGGCTATCGTATTGCTCGTTATGACGTCCGTTGTGGCCGACGCAACGAGTACCCCCGACTTAGCGGGCTCCTATTATGGGGAACGGCAGCGATGCGGTATCCCCACGGTCGTGTCGACCCAGGGCGTCAAGCCCAACGTCATGATCGTCATGGACTATTCCGGCAGTATGCAGGAGCCTGCGTACGTGCCGTCATCGTCGTCCTGGGGGTACTACGACAACAAGGTCATGCACCTCGACACAAGGACGAGCGCGACATACACCCCGGGGACTACGTACTACGGCACCTTCGAATCCGACAAGTACTATCTCTACTACTATTTCGTGAGTTCCACGGCGACGCAGTACTTGGGCGCTTACCCCTCCTCTCAGTCGAACTATTCCGGCTATTTCGTCGAAACTACACAGCCGGCTGCGACAGTTCCGCTGACCGTCAGCAGCAGCACAGGGACTGCGACTCAAATTACGTTCACGACGACTGCAGCTCATGGCTTTCAGGCAGGGGATTGGGTGGTTTTGTCGGGCCTCGACAAGAACAAATCGCTCAACGGAAAGGGCTTTCAGGTGAAAGCCAGTCCCGCGCCTTCCGGCATGGTGTTCACAGTGGACGCCGCGTTCGGCACGGCTGACACCATGGGGACCGTGCAGAAGCGGATCTCCGGCGGTTGGTCGATCGGCGTGAGCGGCAACTTCCTCAACTGGGCTACGACCTCCAGAATCGACGCGGCGCTCAAGGCGCTCACCGGCGGTCGCCGGCCTACCTCACCGAGCCCGGCCCCGGCCTCCGACACGATTTATCTCGATTCTCAGGGATCCAAGCGGCTCTTCAGAGAATCTACCAACGCTTGGGCAGATTTTTCTGTGCGACCGGGCACCGCCAGTAATCCGGACAACAGCTCCAGCGGCGACTACTTGGCCAAGACCGTCTTCCTGGACGTCACGGCCAGATCGAAGAGCAATCTGACAAGTGCCGATCCCCAAAATGTCAAATTCGGGTCCAAGAGTCGATATACGGACTGGTGGGTGTTCACTGCCCCGTTTTCCGGATCGGTCACCATCACCTCCAGTGACACGAGCAGTGATGCGTGGATACTGGTAAGTAAGCCGAGCGCGGGCACCCCGCCGACGCCCACCACCACGTGGAGCTACGACGACACTAGCAAGTGGATCGCGAAAGACCAGACCAGTTGGTCGTGGTCGGGGACTGAGCCTCCCTCCGTCACCTTCGATGCGGTCGCGGGCCAGACCTATTATGTTGCGGTGACGCGCGACCAGAATAACCCGAACACTGAATACTTCTTAAGTCACAACGTGACTCTCGAGCCGTGGTCCCCGTCCACCTCCTACTCCACTGCGGACCATAAGCCCTGCACAGTCCCCATCGGGGACAACATCATGGTGCGGCTTCGCATACCGGAGACCGATCGGGGGGGGGTTATCAAGGAGGCTTTCGACAACACGCGCATTGGGATGATGTACTATAATTCCAGCTCTGGCAATGTGGGCAAGATCCTGAGGGGGTGCGGTGTCACCGGCACGGACTCGGCCACCGGAAAGCCGCATTATGAGTTGGACGCGCTGCGGTCCGCGTTCGAGGGGGTCGTGCCCTACTACGGCACACCCACCGGCGAAGCGATGTGGGAGGCGTACGACTACTTCAAGCAGGCGAACGATCACAGTAATGCCGACAACAGCGCTTTCATCGCGCGAACGACGGTGGGTAAAGACCCTTATTACGACACGGACATTTTCGGCGTAGCCAAATTTATGCCGTGCCGGGACAGCTACGTGATCGTCGTGTCCGACGGTGAATGGAATGGAGACGTCGACCCCATCGTACCTGCTCGCAATATGCACATCAACGATCTCCGCACTCAAGAGAGCGGCGAGACGTCCAAACAGTCGGTGACCGTCTTTTCCTTATTTGCGTTTTCCGATTCCGTTGCAGGCGCGAACGCGATGAAAGCCGTGGCCATGTACGGTGGGTACACCAACGACTGCGATTCGCCCGACGATTGGCCGTACCCCAATACCTCGTACAAACGAGGTGGATCGAGCAGTTTGAGCTGGCACTGGCCTCTGGCCGAGTGCGACCCGGATTCGGCGTACAAGCCATGCTGTAAAGAGTGGAACAAGAAGTACGACCGTGACCAGGACGGTGTCGACGACAGCAGAGGGGTACCTGACAACTACTACGACGCGTCCGACGGGGCTATGTTGGAGGCGGGCCTCCGGACAGTGTTCCAGAGCCTGATGGTGAAGACGGGCGCCGCGGGATCGGTCGCTACGGTGGCCCAGAAGGTGAGCGAGCACGACATCGTGGTCCGGGCCATGTTCCGGGCGAGCGATCCGGACGTCAAGGGCCGGTACATCTGGCGCGGCCACCTCGAATCGTACTATCCATATGACAATACGTACGATTTCGAGGTTCAGGACGAGATTTGCAAGAACATTGCCGTGGGGAGCCGTCATTGCTGGGATGCGGGCGAAAACATAGCCGGCGACGGCGAGTCCGCTCGGACGATCTATTACGGCAAGCAAAGCGGGAGCACATGGTCGCTCGCGGACTTTTCGGACGACAGCTTGACGGACCTGCAGACGAAACTGAGCGCATCGAAGTGCGACGACAGCGACACGGAAACGGTGGCGTGCCAGAAACTCATAGCCTGGGTACGCAGAGTAGACACCAAGACGGGCTGGAAGATGGACTGCTATCGCACCCGATCGGACAACTTGATATGGCTGCCGAGCACCCAAACCGAGCCCTGGCCGTTGGGAGACCTGATTTACTCAACGCCGCTCATCGCGGGTGTGCCCGAAGCGGCCGCGGTATCGGAGAACGATCCCGACAAGGCGGCGTACCAAACATTCCGCAACAATCAAGTCGCCGCGGCGTCAACCGCGCCGGCGAGCGGGTCGTCGATCAGTCAAGTGTATAAGAAGATGGTCTACGTAGGCGGCAATGACGGGATGCTCCACGCGGTGGTCCTTGCGGTGGCAAACGGTGTCGACGCGGACGGCGACATAAGGTGGGTCGACTCTCGGACCGACCTGCCCGAGTGCTTTGACAACCAAGGGCAAATGCGGGCCACGCCGACTTCGGACGCCTGTCGTTGGCGGTCGTACGTGGGCAAGGAACTGTGGGCGTACATGCCCAGCAACGTGCTTTCCCAACTCAAGGATATAGGCGCCCAGTCCTACGGAACAACGGGTGGCACGTGCATGCACCGGTTCACGGTCGACCTTTCGCCGCAGGTTTACCCGGTGTACCGAACGGGCCTCGGCTGGCGGATGGTGCTCGTGGGCGGACAACGGGGCGGCGGGGACATCTATTTTGCCATCGACGTCACGAATCCGGACAGCCCGGAACTGTTGTGGGAGTATTCAGTCCTGAAGAATTTCAAGGACTACGACAGCACGACCGGCAGTATAACCACCATAGCCGACTACACGAACTATTACGAGCAGCTCAAAGCCCTTCCGACAACGTGGTCAGTGCCGTACGTAGGCCGCATCAAGATACCCGACGGGATCACCTTTGGGGGTATCGATTGCAGCGAAACCGGCGGCTGCAAGAAGCATGTCATGTTCGCGGGCGGCGGTTTCCGGGTGTTCGACGAAACAGTTACCGTGGACGGCTACGATATCGACTTGAAACCGTTGACGAATCCCAATATGATTGGGATTGACATCAACACGGGCCAAAACCTTCTCGGGGACCTCTGGCCGACATTCCGCAAGGAAGCGTACGAGACGGACAAGTTTCCGGGACTCTACCGGGTGTACGACAAGACCAACAAGAAGGAGTACCGCATCCCGTATGCGGGAGGCGATCTGTTGCTCCTCGATGAGTACAATCCGTCAGGCACAGATCATGCCGGCTCCGACGGGTTTGTGGACCGCATCTATCTCGGCGACCTGACGGGCTATTTTTACGGGTACAAGTTCAATTTTGACACCGCGGAGTCCACCAAAGGCGTGCTCATCGACGTGTGGTCCACACGGTCCATCGGCGGATGTGTACGCAATGCATATCGGTGGAACAGGCAACCCATCACCACGAGGCCCCAGGCATCGGACGATCCGGTAAGTAGTAACCTTTACTTGCGGGTCATAGTGGCAGCAGGGAAGTACGATGACGTGCCCGGTAACGACGACGATAAGATCGATTCGGCGCGGACGTCACTCTACAACCTGATTGATGAGAAGGCGCCACCCACATCGAGTGAGCTCTCCGGCGGGAAACCCATCGGCGGCGGATCGGGGTACAAGGCAGCACTGCGCTTCCGATGCGCCAAACATACCGATACGTCCGACAACTACAAGCCGTGCTACAGCCGCGACACGTCCCAGTGCACAATCGATTGCTCCGCGTGCGCGACAGAGGATCTTCCGAGCTGTTGCACGAAAGTGGACGGAGTGTTGAACTGCTCGAGCTGCGAGAGCGCATCCACGACCGGGTGCGAACCGCCGGCCAAGTGTTGTTACTACAACTGCTTGAATGCGACTGCGGACTGCTCGGGGTGCGCGACATGGCTCGTGCCGGCTACGCAAGAGCCCGACTGCGGCGAGACAACCTGCTGCGACAAGCGAAACGCGGCGACGTGCCCGGAAGCGTCCGCTCCGTGCTGGGCATGCATTTACGACCTCACGTTGCCGTACGACACCACGGTGGGCGACAAGGCCAAGTACCCGGGTGAGCGTCTGGTGAGCAAACCGCTCATCGCTTCGGGGATTGTGTTTGTCACGTCTTACGTTCCCGCATACGATCCGTGCACGGCGATGGGCACAGGCTATCTGTACATGTTCGATTATGCGTGCAGGGCGTTTCCGGAAAACTGGACGCCCCTCAACGACACGAGCTTTACGCCCGACAACATGTACGTGTCGGAGGACACACTGTACGGATTGCGGCTATCGCTTGGCTCAGGGCCACCTTCCGACCCGGTACTTGATTCCAGCGGCAACTATGTCTACGTTCAGATGGGAACCGCAGATATCATCCGAATCGGTGTCGACCTCACTAGGGGCACCACCCCCGGTGGTGAAGGCGGAGGTGGCGGCGGCGGCGGTGGCGGTGGTGGAGGTGGAACGTCTGTCACGCCCCCCACACCCTCACCGAACTGGTTCCGGATTCGCGGCTGGAAGGAAGGGCAGTAGTGATAACGGGCGGGGATAAACCCCGCCCCTACGGTACTCGGTAATCCTGTGGGTAGCCCCGACGTTATACGTCGGGGTTGCGAAGCAACAAGAGGCTCTTACTGGCTAGTTTCATTGTGAGTATTTGGCCATCGAAGACCCGGACCTCTTACGCCTTCGGCGCCCCGACGTGTAACGTCGGGGCCACCCCGTAAGACCGTGAGACAAGGGCGAGATCGTTTGGTTATGCCCCCCTCACCCTTCCCTCTCCCGCCAGGGGAGAGGGTTTTCCAGTTCCCCTCCCTTGACGGGAGGGGGCAGGAGGAGGGTGATAGCGAGTAATCCTGTGGGTAGCCCCGACGTTATACGTCGGGATTGCGAAGCAACAAGAGGTTCTTACGGGCTAGTTTCATTGTGAGTATTTGGCCATCGAAGACCCGGACCTCTTACGCCTTCGGCGCCCCGACGTGTAACGTCGGGGCCACCCCGCCTCGGTAAACAGGAGAGTTCATGCTCATCCGCACAATCGTGTTGATTGCCTGCTTGATGCTGGCCTCGGCGGGTTCGGTGCTTGCCCAGGAGACTCCTGCGGGTCAGCCTCAAGAGACTCCCGCTGTTGAGCCTCAGGAGACGCGTGAAGTCCTGCCCGAGGATATGCCTCCAGGAAAGCCCCAGATTGCTTTCGAGCCCGCGAGACCGCAGAGCGGCGACCGGCTCATGCTCCGGGTGAGAGTCGGGGAGCGTACGTTCTGGGCGATGGTGCACTGGAAGCTGAATGGAGAGCCTTCAGGAGAGACTCGGCTGAGCCGAGACGACAAGCAGGCCTTGTTCGCCGGTAAACTCGCCGGAGGTGATGTAGTAGAAGCGACGGTGGTTCCGTTCTCGTCTTTCAGTGTGGAAGGCGAAGCCGCGTCGGCCCAAGTCAAGGTCAGCAAGGCGCCCCCCGACCTGAAGCTCGTGTCCCAGGACATCTCGCGCGGGGTATACCGAGCGGTGGTCAAGGCCCAGGACTCTGAGGGCGGTCCTATTTCGCTGATGCTCAAGAAGGCTCCGCAGGGTATGACAATCAGCCAGGACGGGAAGATCAACTGGCGATTCGACCCGAACACGTCCGGACGGTTTACGGTGGAGGTGTCCGCCAAGGACAAGTCCGGCTGCGAAACTGTCATATCGTACAGCTTCGCCATGAGGAGACCGGCACAATGATTCGATGGCGCTCGCCCTGTCGGCTGAATTTCTATCGGAATGACCGCTCGAGCAGTGGATTCACCATCCTCGAGATCGTTGTCGTGCTGGCCGTCATGGCATTGGCGTTGAGCCTCGGGTACTATTCCATGGGTGACTGGCGCGCCCGAGGAAAATACTCCGGTATTATCAGCGGCGTACGAAACGCGATCCAGCTCGCCCGCGCCAGGGCGATAGCCAGGCAGAAGCCGGTCGTGCTCCAGTTCGCGAAGCCGATCCCGCGCAACCAGTGGACCCACTCCGAGAACTACGTCGTTATCGAGAGAAGAAGTGACGACGGCCTGACGGATGCGGACCCGACCAACAACAATAGGCCCTATTATTGGATCGAGTTTCGGTTCGTAGACGAAAGACTGAAAAGTGGTTCGGCGGACTACGTTTTTCAGGTCGGCCAAACAGGTGCTCTCAGAACCATCGATTCCACGCTTGCGTACACTGACGCGGACGTGAATAGCCGGGGCCAGATTTGCTTTGACGGCCGTGGCTACGCGGTAACTCCGCCCTGCGAATGGAAGCCGGCTCTCAACTCAACCTGCGGGGTGACGCCGGCGTCCTTCACCCCGGTGCCCCAACAGTACCTTGTTGAAATCAAGAGCAACAACCTCAACCGAACGGTGGATGCCACGGTAAGCGTGCTGGGACAAGTGGCGACCAAAGTCCCGTAAGACAGCCGGCGCGATGCGCGGCTCAAACCCAGGAACGACCGCGGCCCTCCTCGGGAGACAGTCAAATGAGACGGATGATCACCTCACAACGCGGATTCAGTCTAATCGAAGCCATGATCGCGTTCGGCATCCTTGCTGTCGGTATGATGGCCGTGGGAAGCATGATCACCACGTCCATGAGGTTCGACAAACAGGCCATGGGGAAACGTGAGGCCTACAACCTTGCGATGGACAAGTTCGAGGAGCTCAAGAGCTATTATAGCAGGACTGTCCAGTCTAGCGCCCCCGGAGCCATCGAGGAAAACGTGGAACAATGGGTGGGTGGTGGTGGAGCGGATGCAACCAAGAAGAAACGGTTAACGGGGTTTCGGCGAAAGTCCGAGTTCACCGCGGTGAGCTGCGTGACCGGAATCGGCACCGGCGAAAATGCAGTCACATATCAAGTAAATATTACGGTGGGATGGGGCGATTCAGCGACTTGTACCAAGACGAACCCGAAGGCTTGTCCGGATTCCACCGTCTTTAGCAATTATATCTTCGTTCGCACCACTAGCGCGTGCCCGTGAGACGAGGGGATGACCGCATGAGAACTTCAAAAGGTTTCACCATGGTGGAAATGGTGATCGGCCTGCTTCTGGTAGGCATGATCATTATGATTGCCATGTCGTTCATGGTTATTCAGAGCAGGTACGGTCGGACTTCGACAGCCCAACGATCATCCCGGGAAGTGGTTACCCTCGCTTTGAACATGATAGCGCGCGACGTTCGCCAGGCTGGATACGGCCTGGGGGACGACCTTCCCGAAGGATCGTCGATCAACTCGTTCAATCTTGCTGTTCTCCCGGACCTGGCCGGCACCACGAGCTTCGATCAAACATACGACGACGGATCGACACACAAATGCTACAATCGACTCTTCGTTCAAAACGGGATGTATCTTTCCCAGGACCCTAACGTGACGCCCAGCGTCTTCGACGCTCAAGCGGCGCCGGGGGGAGCTCGATACTTCAAACCCGCTTCAGCAACCTCAGGCCCGTTCCCCTTCACGGGTATGGGCATTGATCTGACTTCATCCAGCTATCTTGTCAAGAACAGTCTCAAGGACAACCAAATCGGCGGCCTCATTGGATACAGTGTGGGTATCACGGCCACGCCAAGATCCACGCGGTTGCTTACCTGGAATTCGTTTGTTGGTGACTATACCCTGTCGGGAGAGCTCACTGACGCAAACTCTTACTACGTTCCGGCAGTAGTGTATTCGTACACAGGGGCGCCGGATTACGCACTGCTCCGAAACGGCCAGATCCTCCTGGGTGGAGGGACTGACATTCGAGTCACGGGCATGTGCATACGCGCAACGTTTTATGACGCGACCGCTACCGCGACCGGCTACGAAATTCAGGTCCCCGTTGAAAGCAAAAAGTTTGCGGAGTGTACTATCAGTGACCTGAAGTACCTGATGATCACCTTGCGCTACAAGATAAGGCAGAAGATCGACACTTCGGACTCGGAAACACCGTGGAACTTGGCCCCGGAGATGAAGAGGACCGTGGTGGTGGCGCCGAGAGCTATCGTTATGGAAACCGCATTGACCCAGACTTCGCCGCTGGCCGGCCCGTGAGGCCTATAGTAGATCGATTCAGAAATGCCTTTACGCAGTCGTCAGCGACGGCCTTGGGTAGGGGCGGGACTCAGACCCGCCCCTACAAAGCATATCGCGTTGTTCAGCGCCGCACCCTCCCAGGAGCTTGGCGGTACGGTGATTGCGGATCGATCTACTAGTTGAGCGTGTACTATCTTGGCTCATGGCCCCGTGCGGATTATCGAGAGGTTATGACATGGAAAATCAAAGAGGAAGCGCTGTTGCCATCGTAATGCTCGTTCTGGCCGTGGTCAGTCTCATCGGCGTGGCGCTGCTCACCCAGTCCCGGCTTGATATGCAGTTGACCACGTCGGTACGGGTGTACGACGACATGACGAGCCGGGCGGACGCTCGGGCTACGGAAGCACTTGTCAGGCTCAGAGGCAACTATCGATACGACGTCTCGGCGTATAGCGATGCAGCCGGCACCACACCCACTGTCGAACCAATTACTGGTTTCAATCAGGTCAACGAGGCTGCCGCCAGCCCCGAAGCCCCTCCGTCGACGACGGCCATAGGCAGTACTACCACCGGCACAAGCAGCCTCGTGGGGTACAGCATAAACCCGCCTGCCGGATGGCAAAAGGGGGCTGCGCCCGATGGTTACGTGGAAGTGTTCTATGTGGTCAAAGGACGAGCCTGGAACCCGGCTGCGTACAAGACGGTGAAGAGCGATAGTACTTATGACGTACCGGAAACGACGGTTGCCGTCGCTGCAAGCGTGGTGAGAAAGAAGATCCCTTGAACCGGCTTTCGTTCGGACGAGCCGGGCGAGATACCGGAGCGGTCGACACGACAACGCTCTCATGGTGTATGTATGAAAACCTTCGGAACGGATAGAGGAGTAACGGTGTGGTTCACCGGGCCTCCTGCCGCTGGAAAGACCACCGTGTCGGAACTGGTGCACCGTGCCCTCACGGACGCGGGGTTCGCCGCGGTGTGCCTCGACGCGGACGATTGCCGAAAGAACTTCTGGCCTGACCTGGATATGTCGCCGGAAGGGCGTATCCAAAACCTTACCCGGCTCGGCCGCCTCTCCGCGATGCTCAACGGCTGCGGCCTGGTCACCTTGGTGGCAGCCATTTCTCCGTATGAGAACGTGCGGAAAGAGCTCAGGATCTCTCTGCGCGAATACGTGGAGGTCTACTGCAAAGCGTCGCTCGAAGCCCGAATGAGCCGCGACTTCAAAGGGCTCTATGCAAAGGCCAAAATCGGTCTCATTACCGGCCTGACCGGATACGACGCCCCGTACGAGGAGCCTGCATCGCCCGAGATCGTCCTTTCCACCGACCAGGAGCCTCCCGCCCGCTCGTCGAGTCGCGTGGTGACGTGGTTGGCCGACATGGGATACCTCCAGCCGCAAGCTACGGCAACCTATTCTCCTCAAGAAGAGGCCGAAATAGTCCGCCGCCTGGAACGACTCGGATACGTGTGATCCCTTGTTGGTTTGAGCAGCGGAAGATAGCTGAAGCCACAAGCGTTCCCGGGGTGGCCCCGACGCTACACGTCGGGGCGCCGAAGGCGTAAGAGGTCATGTCCCACTCTGATTGCGGGTTTGTAATCGAGATCAATGCCAGTTGAAGAACTTCTTGTTGCTTCGCAACCCCGACGTATAACGTCGGGGCTACCCCAAGAAGGTTTGCTGCAATGCTCGAAACGCTGTTGCTTGTCTCTAAACTTGGCCAAGAAAGACGTTCGGGATGTGGAACATGGCTTTCCCCCACCGGGGGTGGCCCCGACGTTACACGTCGGGGCGCCGAAGGCGTAAGAGGTTTTGTCCTCATTGACTCACCGACTTGCGTTAACACGCAAGATCCATCGGAGTTCTCTTCCGGTTGCCCGATGCGTGGCAGACCAGAAGAACCTCTTGTTGCTTCGCAACCCCGACGTATAACGTCGGGGCTACCCAGAGAGAAGTTGTGTTGATGCCTGGAATTCTCTTGCTTGTCTCCGGATCGCGCAAGGAGAAACGGTTTATACAAGGAATCTGGTTGGTCTACCCGCGGGTGGCCCCGACGTTACACGTCGGGGCGCCGAAGGCGTGAGAGGTCTTTCCAGGGTTAACTCCCACCCTACAGTAGCCTGAAGAGCCGCGATTCAGATTTCTTCAAACAAAGGGCTCGTAGGATGTTAAAGCAGATTTATGACGAGGGACTTGACGCCCATTTCGTCACTTTTGCCTGCTACCGGCGAAGGAGACTGCTGGACCATGACGCGGCAAGAGTGATCGTCGTCGAAACCCTTCGGAATCGACTTCTCAAGCAACAAGCGCAGTGCTATGGATTCGTGGTGATGCCGGACCATGTGCACGCTGTAATCTGGTTTCCGTGTGCTGGCAAGCTTAGCTCATTTATGCAACAGTGGAAGCAGGCAAGCTCGTTCCACATCCAGCGCCTCTTCCGAACAGCCTTGTGGAAATATTCCGAGATGATTGGCGGTGAGGACCCGGTTTGGCACAAGCGGTATTATGATTTCAACATTTTCTCCCAGAAGAAGTTGCGGGAAAAGCTCGAGTACATGCACTCCAATCCAGTTCGCGCGGGACTGGTTCGGTCGGCGGAAGAGTGGCCGTACAGTTCCGCGAAATTCTATGAGACAGGGGAATCGGTTGGCGTACCCGTTGTCTGTCCTTTGTGAAGAGACCTCTTGTTGCTTCGCAACCCCGACGTAAAACGTCGGGGCTACCCCAAGAAAGTTTGTTGCAATGCTTGAAATGCTGTTGCTTGTCTCCGAACTTGGCCAAGAAGGACGTTCGGGATGTGGAATACGGCTTTCCCCCACCGGGGGTGGCCCCGACGTTACACGTCGGGGCGCCGAAGGCGTGAGAGGCTATCCTCCCATTGACTCACAGATCTTGGTTGACTTACGAAACGGATCGAGGATTTCTTTCGGGAACAAAGACCGTGCCTGACCGCAAGAAGCCTCTTGTTGCTTCGCAACCCCGACGTGTAACGTCGGGGCTACCCCAAGAAGGTTTGCTGCAATGCTCGAAACACTGTTGCTTGTCTCCGAACTTGGCCAAGAAGGACGTTCGGGATGTGGAATACGGCTTTCCCCCACCGGGAGTGGCCCCGACGTTACACGTCGGGGCGCCGAAGGCGTGAGAGGTTATGTTCTGCCTGACTCACGTATTTGCGACACCATCCGAGATCCATTGGAGATCTCTTCCAGGGGCGTGATGCTTCGCAGACCAGAAGAGCCTCTTGTTGCTTCGCAACCCCGACGTATAACGTCGGGGCTACCCCAAGAAGGTTTGCTGCAATGCTCGAAACACTGTTGCTTGTCTCCGAACTTGGCCAAGAAGGACGTTCGGGATGTGGAATACGGCTTTCCCCCACCAGGGGTGGCCCCGACGTTACACGTCGGGGCGCCGAAGGCGTAAGAGGTTATGTTCTGCCTGACTCACGTATTTGCGACACCATCCGAGATCCATTGAAGATCTCTTCCAGGGGCGTGATGCTTCGCAGACCAGAAGAGCCTCTTGTTGCTTCGCAACCCCGACGTATAACGTCGGGGCTACCCCAAGAGGAGGCAACTCTCACCAATTTACAGTCAGTCGCCGGAAGCGGGCAGTTACACGCGGATTCTTATCTCGTCTCCATCGGCTGACGTGCTACCGTCTTGACCCGCGGCGACTCCTGTGCTCCAATGTGGCCGCCCCGTGAGCGCCCTGCCCCATTGGGCGTTCTCTTCCGCTCACCCAACGCGCCTCTTGGGCCGTTCACTCAGATAGGAGGAATTGTACGTGGACGCACGATACATCGAACTGGCTACCCGGATCGGATTGGGACAATCGGAGCGAATCCCAAGGCTCTTCGCGATGCTTGCGGACTCAACGGAGGCCGACATTCTGTTGGCGCTGCCGGCCGACTCTTCCGCCGTAGCGACTCGGCTCGGCCGCGCTCAAGCCGACGTGGAACCAATGCTCCAGACGTTGTTCGTTAAAGGACTGGTCTTCCCATCCGGTAAGGCAGACCAGCAGACGTTCCGGATGTGTCGAGACATCGTGCAATTTCACGACGCGACGATACTGTGGCCGGACGCACCCCGAGCATTCCTTGACCTCTGGCAGGAATTCATGGACGAGGAATGGCTGGAAGTTGCCAAGATGGTCAACCAAATTACGCCACGGCCATTTACAAGGGTAATCCCGGTCGGAGTGACTGTCCCCGGCAAGACGCACGTGCTTGCCTTCGAAGATGTGGAGGACATCATCGCGAAGGCCCGAACCATTGCGGTCACCAACTGTACGTGCAGGCTCATCGCGCACAAATGCGACAAACCCTTGGAAGCGTGTCTGCAGATCAACCGGGCGGCGGAGTACTCGATCTCGCGTGGTACCGGCCGAAGTCTCACCAAGGAGGAGGCCCTCGATATCGTACGACAGAGCGAAGAGGCAGGGCTTATTCACGTCGTGATGAACAAGCAGAGTGTGGACCACTTCATCTGCAACTGCTGCGCTTGTTGCTGCCAGACAATGCCCATCCTGATCGAACACAACGTCAGTGTCATTGAACCGAGCCGTTTCTCCGCCGAGGTGGACCCCGATGCATGCACCGCATGCGGGACCTGCTCCGATCGGTGTTTCTTCGGGGCCATTACCACGGACGGGGAAGCGCCCGCACAGGTGATCGCCGACAAGTGTATGGGCTGCGGCCTTTGCCAGGTCACCTGCCCCGCGGACGCCATATCTCTGAAGGAAGTGCGCGAGACCGACTTCGTCCCGGAGAAGCTTTTCGGGTAAACATCGGTCTGCGTTAGGATAGGAGCCAAACTTTTGCTTGACTGCAAGCGCCGTGACCGGTAACATAGGCGCTGCAGGGTGCCGCGGCGGTCAGTTCTTAAGTTTGATAATGTGTACTAGGGGGGAAACAATGCTACGGTGTCAGGACAGGACCCTGTTTCAACCCCATACACGACAAAGCAAACACGAGCAGGGTTTTGGTAGCGTCGTGAGACGGTAGGTCTTGAAGCGGACCTGTGCGGACGTTGGGTCGCGGTGAATACTGAAGACGTCTATGCTGCTGTCTCGTTATGTTCTGAGGATAATTGCACATCTGCCGCGTCCCGCTACGGAGTGAGCGATGGCCAAAAGTAAACTTCCGGACTTCAACGATTTCGACGATTCGCAAGCTGTCCCGAGAAATCTCTTTTCCGGTTCTGTTGGTACAGAGACCATTGAACTGGACAATCTCCTCACAAAGGACCTTACCACATCCGGCAGCTTCGACATTCGCGGGGAAATCTGGGCGACCACCTTCGGCAAGGTCATGCAAGCCTTGCCGATCCCGGCCATGCTTTTGGATAAATCTCACAAGGTCGTAGTGGCAAACCAAGGCTGCCGAAAGCTCGGCACGGACACGAATCAGCTCGAAGATAGACTCTTTCACGACCTGATGGCAGACGGCGTTACCGCCAAGAAAGTGCGCAATCTGGTTGCCGAAGTCCTCAAGATCCGAAAGCCCAGGGTTGCGGAAGGCCTCATGTCCTTCGGGGATCATAGGATCTGGGGCCGGCTTACGTTCCGTTCAATCAGGATCACGGATAAGCGCATGATTCTGGTCTTGGTCGAAGACCTCTCACTGGAGAAGAAGCAACTCCTCGTCAATCAGAAACATAACGAAGAACTCAAGCGAGAAATCGCTCGCCGAACTCATATCGAGAACGAACTGCGTGAAAGCGAAGCAAAATATCGAGAGCTATTCGAAAACGCAAGTGACATCGTCTTCACTCACGACCTCATGGGCAACTTCCGGTCGGTCAATGGTGCGGTCACCCGAATTCTTGGGTACGAGCCGTCCGAGTTTCTCAAGATGCGGCTCGACGACCTCGTAGTCCGAGACAACGGGAACGGAGCTAACGAGGTTTGTTCCAAGATATCCCGCGGCGCTCAACGGGTCGGCCCGTACGAAATGCTTGTGCAGTCCAAGAACCGAGGCCTTGTCTGGGTGGAAGTGAGTTCCCGCGCCATCATGGAGAATGGAACGTGCGTAGCAGTCCATAGCATCGCCCGCGACATCAGCGACCGCAAACTTGCCGAAGAAGTATTGCGCGAAAGCGAACGCCGATTCCGAGACCTGGCCGATCTCTTGCCTCAGCCGCTCTTTGAGCTTAATCACCGGGGTTATGTCACGTTCGCGAACCGACAGGCGTTAGCTGCATTCGGTTACGCGCAGAAGGAGCTGGAGACAGGTGTGAGCGTCTTGCGCCTCATTTCTCCTGACGACCGCTCTAAGCTGAGAACAACGCTCTCCAACCTGCTGTCCGGGCAAGAAGCCCCCCAAGGACAGGAATTCGGCGCCCTGAGGAGGGATGGCTCAACGTTTCCCGTGCTTGTTTATTCGGGCCCGATTTGGCGCCAGCAAACCGTCGCAGGCTTGGTGTGCGTCACGTTGGACATTACCGATCGCAAGCGGGCCGACGCGGAGCGTGAGAAGCTGATCGCGGAACTCACTCAGACACGGGACGCTCTCCGATTCAAGGCCACACATGACGAATTAAGCGGAGTGCGCAACCGTGGCGCGATCATGGAGACCCTTCACCAGGAACTTGCACGATCGCGGCGTGAAGCCCGGCCTTTGGGCGTAATCATTGCCGATATCGACAGGTTCAAGGAGGTTAATGACGAGCACGGACATCTTGCCGGCGACGCGCTGCTCCGCGGCGTAGCCCAACGGATTGCCTCGCTCATGCGAGAGTACGACTCGGTCGGGCGGTACGGCGGAGACGAATTCCTTGTTATCCTCCCAGGGTGCGACCTCGATAATTGCAGGCACGCCGCCGAACGCCTCCGCATGTCGCTGTGCAGCGACGCCATACCTACAAGTGAGGGAACATTTAAATGCACCATGAGTTTCGGTGTCGCCACGACCGATTGCGTTGACGACACCGATGTGGATTGCCTGGTCCGCGCGTCCGACGAGGCCCTCTATCGGGCGAAGAGTAGCGGTCGCAATCGTGTGGAAGTCTAGAAGATCGATTCGCAAGTACCCTGCCAGCAACATCTTGGAAGGGTGGGGCATTGAACAACGCGATATGCCTTGTAGGGGCGGGTCTGAGACCCGCCCCTACCGAAGTCTGCACCTGATGACAATGTAAACGTTTTTCTGAATCGATCTACTAGAAGATGAGTTGCAATGACACTCCGAGGCAGGTCATATAACGCGCGAAAGTGGCCGTGGCCGACGATGAGAAAGGACCTAACGGATCGATGCCAGTCTCCACGAAGTCCTCAGTCCCCCTTCCTTTCACGTTGAGCCAATTTGCTTGCGCATAGAGCGAACAACTGAAGCCATCACGGGGATTGACCGTGTAGATGAACAAGCCCTCCAGAAATCCTCCGGGCTTTGTTAGTGAATACTCAAGATCATTGAAATCACCTAGCACGAAATTTATCCTTAACGGGAGCTTCACTCTCGCCTGCGTGAACGGACTGCCTGTAAGACGGGCCACATAATTGGGACCGGTCAAGTCAAACCCCAAATAAGGTATCCACAGCTTGGTCTGGAGATCCCCACGATAGCCGAAGAAGAGGTCGCTCGAAACGAGCGGGACTCCCTGAAGCCGTGGATCATTGAGCTTAAGAGAGAAATGATCGCGTCGAAGTCCCGCAACGACGCGGAGGCCGTCAAAGATCCGCAGCGAAACTCCGCCATCAATGGCCCACCATTCAACCTGAGAGCCCGTCCAATCGACGTCTCCGAATTCTCCAATAAACACGGGCTCGATCGACGTAACCACGGTTACGTTCCTTCGAGCATTGGCTTGTCCTCCGAGGTAGAACGCAAGCGTGTCGGACGCGCTCACCTCAAGGCCCACTCCCCCCGTCCAGAGATTTGCATCGAGCAGTTGAAACTCCAGAGGACGGATGCCACTGTCGGGATCAACCGGGATGGGAAAGCTGATATTGGCCCCCATCTTCTGCCAGCCGACCATGGCGGTCGGCCGCACGGTGATGATTCCCGGATCCACGGCGGAAAGACGAGTACCGAGACTTGCGGATTGCTGATTCGAATAGCCGGTCGCCAGTCCAGGAAACTCCTGGGCGCACGAGACCAAATGGAACAAGACGGTGCACAGTGCTACGAGCACTGCGAATTTTCCCTTGCTCATGCCCCATACCCCCAAGACGCGGGCGCCGTTGATGACGCAACCGCTTTACTTGAACGTGCGGGTTTAATCCCAATGCTTGTGACTTAAGAGTTCAGTCGTGATTTTCCAGTGTGGGGCAGGCTTTCCAGCCTGCCTATTTTTCAGGCAAATGAGTCGCAGGCTGGAAAGCCTGCCCCACATCAAATTCCCTTAAATCACTGGCATTGGGGTTTAGTCCCCGCTATCGAATATCATTGGATAAGCTATCAGTATGACAGCACTCTGATGCAAATAAGTCGAGGTGTCAAGACAGTTCTGAGGAAGGCGCGGTCATTCGGGACGTGGGGGCGGTAATCTTGGGTAGGGGCGGGTCTGAGACCCGCCCCTACGGCGTGTCATGACGTTTGGCGGCTCGCCTTGCAAGAGGCTGGGTGGCAAGGTTTCTCGAAAACGATCTATCTGTCGGCAAAACGTTGCCGTCGAGAGATCGTGTCAGCGAGACTCGTATTGCTTCGTAAGTTTGCGGATGTCCTTTTCCGTGAACTCGACGCCGTGTTCCTCCATCAATTCTTTCTCTACCTTGACCAGCTCCTCAAGGCGAATGTCCGCGCCGAAGACGCCTGTCATCTTCTCTTTCTTGTCGCGAATCGGGGCGGAAACCGTGATGCAGAGCGCTCCCGTAATTCGGGATGTGAATGGACCGACAACGTGGACTTTGCCGTCCTTAATCGGTTTGATGAACCATTCGCGGTCGGAGAAGTCCTCATGTGGTTTAAATTCCACGTACTTGGCCTTGTACGTGATGTCGGTAATATTGTCGGTGATCTTCGTGCCCTCCATGTCTGCCACGTAGCAGAACTGTATGAAGGGATATGTGGTGATGAACTCCCGCATGGCCTTTTCCATGGAGTTTTGGTCGCCTGATTTCATCGGCGCGGTGGCAACAAAGCGCTCGACGATTTTGAACGCCATCTCCCTCGCGATAAGCTTCATGCGGTCCCAGTCCGAGATAAACAACTCGGGCATATGACGTTTCACCAGAGCAGTCATTTCTTTGTCCGACATGGCCGTCACCCGGCCTCGATCGTACTGCTCGATAACAGTGTCGTAGATCTTTGCCACCGCAGGGTGCTGTTTGTCGATCTTGTCCTCCGCGGGCAGGTCCACGTGGCTGTTAATCCAGTGGGCGATCCCCGCCAGGCCGGACTTGTCGGTGATGTTCACGACAGGCGGTCGGCCCAGTATGCGCGTCGTGTCGAAGACGTTGTAGATTTCTTCGTTCTTGAGCGCTCCGTCCAAGTGGATGCCTGCGCTCGTGGCGTTCGCCAACTTGCCGAGAAAGGGGTAGTTGTCCGGGATCACGTGTCCCAGTTCCAACTCGAAGTACTCACCCACGTCCTTCAAAACGCTGGGGTCCATGCCGTCCGCTTGACCTCTGAGCGACATGTACTCGATGACCAGTGCTTCGATTGGCGTGTTGCCCGTGCGCTCGCCAATGCCCAGCAGCGTGCCGTTCACCGACGAGCACCCGTAGAGCCACGCGTGAGTGGCATTACTCAGGCCCTTGTGAAAATCATTGTGTCCGTGCCACTCGAGGAGGTCCTCCGGAACGTTGGCGTCGTCGATCATCGCGCGAATGAGCTTGGGCACGCTGCGCGGCAAAGCAGCGCCCGGATAGGTCACCCCAAACCCCATCGTGTCGCAGAGACGGATCTTGATATCGACCCCCGATTCCTCGCGAATCTCCATGAGCTTTTGGGCCAAGGGTACGCAGAAGCCGTAGATGTCCGCCCTGGTAACGTCCTCCATGTGGCAACGGGGTACTATGCCCTTTTCGATCGCAGCACGCACCATGTCGACGTACTTGACCATAGCCTTCTTGCGGTCGAGGCCCATCTTCAGAAAGATGTGGTAGTCCGACACCGAAGCCAGGATGCCCGTCTCGGTCAAGCCAGCGGCCCGCACGAGACTGAGGTCCGCCTTTTTGGCCCTGATCCACCCTGTCATCACCGGATACTGATAGCCCTTTTCCTTACACAGCTCTACGGCTTCACGGTCCTTTTTCGTATACAGAAAAAATTCGGACTGCCGAATAATGCCGCGGGGCCCTGAAAGTCTGTGCAGAAGGTCGTAGAGCTTCGCTATCTGGTCGACGGTGAACGGCGGCCGCGCTTGCTGCCCGTCGCGGAAGGTCGTGTCGGTAATGAGGAACGTCCGAGCCGGGTTGATCGGGAGGATGGCGAAGTCAAAGTCAACCTTGGGCACCTCAGTATATGGGAAGATATTGCGTAGCAGGTTCGGCTCCGAGACCTCACGGAGCGATCGTTCTTTGTTGAACTTGTTGAACTCGTGATACAAGACGCCCTTTTTCGGGTCAAATTTGGCCATCCTTCGGCTCCTTCTATTTCTTTACTATTCTCAAGCCCAATTCCTTGAGCTGTTCCTGGGTGACCGGCCCAGGAGCACCGGTAAGCGGGCACGTGGCCTTTTGAGTTTTGGGGAACGCGATCACATCGCGGATCGATTCCGACCCGGTAATAATAGCCATTATCCTGTCCACTCCGAGGGCAATGCCTCCGTGGGGCGGCGCGCCGTACCGCAACGCCTCCATGAGGAAGCCGAATTTCTCGCGCGCTTCTTCCGGAGTGATGCCCAGCGCGGCAAAGACTCTTTCCTGTATGTCGCTCCTATGGATACGGATGCTTCCTCCACCGATTTCGGCTCCGTTGAGCACCAAGTCGTACGATCGCGCTTTGACGGACGCCGGGTCGGTCTCGATACGATCCATGTCTTCCATTCGCGGCGAAGTGAACGGGTGATGCATAGACTTGTAGCGCTTCTCGTCTTCGTCGTACTCGAACATGGGGAACTCCGTGATCCAGAGCAAACGGAATTCTCCCGAGGGCACTTCGCCCAACTTGGCGGCGAGGCTGTTCCTCAGGTTGCCCAATACGTTGTTCACGATCACAGGACTGTCAGCCCCAAAAAGGATCACGTCACCCGGGACAGCCCCAACAGCGGCAACGATCCCCGCGTGCTCGCCGTGTGACATGAACTTGGCGATGGGAGACTGCCATTCTCCGCTGTCTTTGATGCGAGTGTACGCGACGCCCTTGCCGCCGTACACCGCGGCGAAGTCCCGGAGGTCGTCCAAATCCTTGCGAGAGAGACGCTCTCCGCGCTCAACCTTGAGGGCCTTGACGATGCCGCCGTTCTCGAGCGCTTCTCGAAATACTCCAAATCCTGATCCGCGCACGATTTCGGAGACGTCCGTCAGTTCCATGCCGAAGCGAATGTCGGGCTTATCGATACCGAATCGGAGCATCGCCTCATCGTAACTGAGTCTCGGAAATGGTATCGGGAGTTCCACTTCCAGTAGGCGTTTGAAGACAAGTGCCATCATCCGCTCGATCAGATCGATGATGTGGCTCTCTTCAAGGAATGAGGTTTCCAAGTCGATCTGAGTGAACTCCGGCTGACGATCGGCTCGCAGGTCTTCGTCACGGAAGCAGCGGACGACTTGATAATAGCGCTCGAAGCCCGCGACCATGAGGATCTGTTTAAAGAGCTGCGGCGACTGGGGCAACGCGTAGAAGCTGCCGGGACTCACCCGACTCGGCACAAGGTAGTCGCGCGCGCCTTCTGGTGTGCTCACGGTGAGGAATGGCGTCTCGATGTCTAAGAAGTCTTCGCTGTTGAGGAACTCCCGAACTGTGCTCAGGAAGCGGTGGCGCATGTACAGGCCCAGCCGCGCCCCATTTTCTCTGCGAAGGTCCAGATAGCGATACTTGTAACGCACCGAATCGGTAGGCGCCTCATCTTCGTCCAGCGGGAACGGAGGTGCTTCAGATCGGTTGAGGATCTTCAGTTCATCAATGAATACTTCGATTGCGCCGGTCGGCAGGTCCGGGTTGAGCGACTCTTCCGGACGCGCACGAACCACGCCGCGCGCTGCAATAACCCACTCCGGTCTCAGCCAGTGCGCCGCGGCATGTGATTGAGGGGAATACTCAGGGTTGAAAACAAGCTGAATCAGGCCGCGTCGGTCTCTGAGATCCACGAAGATCACGCCACCGTGGTCGCGACGCCGGAGCACCCATCCCATCAGGAGCACATGGGAGTCTATGTCCTTTTCCGAAAGTTCGGTCGAAAGATGTGTTCGCTGCCATCCATCCAACGAGTCGATGTTCAACGCTTTTCTCCTAACAGGAAGTTCACCAGTTCGTTCATCTTGACCGGCGTCTGTTCCTTTGTCGTCATATTCCTGACGGTGACCTCACTGCGCGCAAGCTCGTCTTCGCCTATCATGATCACACGCCGCGCTCCGCACCGGTCGGCCGCACGCATGTGCGACTTGAGGCTCTTCGCGGTGTAGCGCGCCTCGCACGACACGCCTGCTCGCCTCAGCTCATTCACCACGGTAAAGCACGCGTCAAGCGCGTTGTCGCCCACCGGCGCTACGTACGCGTCAATCGAACGCGCGAACCGCGGATCATCGTCAGGAATACCCATCGATAAACGCTCAAGGCCGATTGCGAAGCCGATACCTGAAACCTCCGGCCCGCCAAGTTCCTTGATGAGGTTATCGTATCTTCCGCCGCCTCCAACAGCTTTCGAGCGACCGAGTTCCTCGTGGACGACCTCGAACGCGGTCCGCGTATAGTAGTCCAGTCCGCGCACCATCCGAGGTTCTACGCGAAAAGGTACACCGACCAGATCCAAAGATCGCTTTACCTCGTCGAAATGGTCGCGGCACGCGTCGTCGAGATGGTCTCCGATGAGCGGGGCCTTCGAGGCGATCTCCACGCAGCGGTCCACCTTGCAGTCGAGCACACGCAGCGGATTGCGTTCATATCGCCGCCGGCAATCGTCACATAGCACATCCAGGTGCGGTTCGAGATATTTCTTCAGCACGTCACGGTACGTCGCCCGACACAGAGGACAGCCGACGGAGTTGATCTCCATCATGAGGCCCTGGGCTCCGATGTTTTCCATGATGCAGTACGCGGCCAGAATCGTCTCGGCGTCAGTTTGAGGAGAGTCGTCGCCGAGGACTTCCGCATCGACCTGGAAGAACTGACGGAACCTCCCTTTCGAGGGACGCTCGCGCCGGAACATGGGACCGATGGCGTAGACTTTGAGAACCGGATCTTGACGCAGCAGTGCGTGCTCCACCACAGCCCTGAGAATGCCCGCGGTGGCCTCCGGGCGCAGGCTCAGAGTCTCGCCGCCCTTGTCTTCGAAGGTGTACATCTCCTTCTCGACGATGTCGGTAAGTTCGCCGATGCCTCGTGCGAAGAGCTCGGTACGCTCCATTATGGGTGGGACGATCTCGCGGTAGCCGAAAGCCTCAAGAGTAGCTTTTGCCGTACGTACGAGGAAATCCCACTTGGGGGTATCATCCGGGAGGATGTCATGGAAGCCTTTGATAAGCCTGATCATTCGGTCGCCTCGTGGAGAGGATCGGTTTCGCGGCCGTCGGCAAATTTTTTATGTTATTCCCACTCAGGCACCTTCGTCAAGCGCTGTATGCGCTGCCCCACCGCGAATGCAGTGCTCGAGTGCACTGGCAACCTTGAAACCAGTCCGCTTCAGGGCCGTCGGTGGCGATTGTCGCGACGGGTGGTCAATTGGGATCGGCTTGAGTTCTCGCGGTGAAGGTTTGAGACGAAATGAGGCCTCGTTTGTGGAGCTTCGTGAGGAGGCTGTTCAAGCCGCGTTCGGAGAGTTTATACTTCTTCATGATTTGAGCGTTCGACATATTGCCGAAAATGTCCTTCACCGCCTGGTGGGGATCAATTTTGATCTTTCCCGCTGACTTACCTTCATTATTGAGCACGATCATCGAGGGTTTGGAGCCCCACCGCTTGGCAAGGGCCGTCTTGCTGATCAGGCCCTTTTGAAGCAGCTTTCGAAACATGCTCGCGAGGCCCTTTTGCGACAGGCCGTGCTTTACCATCAGTTCTCGATCGGTGACGTTATTGGCCAAATCCTGCAGGATTTCCCGCGCACTCAGGTGAGGCTTGTCGTCCCGCAGAAAATCCGGCGAGATAACCACGGTGATGTTCGATGCTTCAACCGAAGACCCCAGTGATTCCGCCACATTCACAAACCGGACGTACAACCCCCGCGCCTTGATCTCCTCGTAATATCTCAGGAGATGGGCTGCAAAATCCTCACTGATCGACTTCACCCCTTTGAAATCGATAAGGATCCCTTTTTCGGGATTCGTGCTGAGCCACTCAACGGTAGTATCCAGAAAGTCCTCTACGTGCCGGGTCGTGAGATCGCTCCGGATCATGGAGAGCCTAAAGAAATCGGTCTCTTCGGTGAGAGCGCATGTACGCTCTTCACCTTGGAGGCGCAGTTTTGCCGCCATGTTTCACTCTAACAAGGGTTTGGAGATAACCTACACTAAATCGCACGCGAAAGGCAATATTCGAGGCTGATTCGACCACGTGGACCGAAACTCGTCGAGGATCGTCCTCATGCAGCGGAAACGAGACAACATCCCCATTCGGCGCGCCGGTTGGCCCAGAAGGTTTGCGTGCGGGGCTGATCGCCAATAATGTGAATCTCGTGCTCTATCTTGCCCCCTACGCGCTTGATGAAATCACGGAAGTCATCGATCGTGAGGGGCTGGATGTCCGGTGTCCTGTGCCACGGATGAGGATGCGTCGAGTACACGGGCATGCGTCCACGAAGGAGGTACTGCACCGCGACCTTCCAGTGCCCGAAGTTCGGAAACGTGATAATCGACTTCGCTCCAATCCTGAGCATTTCTCTGACTACCCGGCCGGGATTCATCAGCTGCTGGAGTGTTCGACTGAGGACCACGTAATCGTAGCTTCGTTCGGGAAAGCCGTCCAATCCTTCATCGAGGTCGAACCTCAGGACGCGAATCCCACGCTCGATAGCGCGAATAGTCTTCTCTTGATCCACTTCGACGCCGCAAACTTCGACGTTCTTCTCGTCCTTCAGTCGCTGCAACAGCGTCCCGGTGCCGCACCCCAAGTCGAGCACGCGCGTACCGGGTTCGATCAGATCTACGATCACGTTGAACCCGAAAGCGAACTCGTGAAACGGAGAACGAATCTTTCTGACATCAGCGCACACCGTGAAGGAACCCCCTGATAATCCTCGTCATCGACGGTATCCCCGCGTTTACGAGGAATGAATCGTGTCCGTAAGGCAGATCCAGCTCGATGAACGAAACGTCTTTGTGCTGTTTGAGCAACGCTCGCACAATCGTCAGCGACATGGATGTCGGATATAACCAATCCGAACTAAAGGAAATCACCAGAATCTTCGCCTGAACGTCTTTGAACGCTTCGCTCAGTTCGCCGGTCTCTTTCTCCAGGTCGAAGTAATCGATCGCCTTGGTGATCACTATGTAGGAGTCTTCGTCGAACCGTTGAACGAATGAACTACCCTGGTGCCGGAGATACGACTCGACCTCGAACTCTCCAGGCTCGACACCGTTCTCACCGAGGTTGTACAAATAGCCGTCCATATCCTTCAGCCGGAGTTTACGGCCGAACTTGGCTTCCATGGTCTCTTCGGACAGGTAGGTGATATGGCCGATCATCCGAGCGACCGATAGCCCGCGCCCAGTGTCCTCGCAGGATTCTTTTCGATCGCTCCCGTCCGAGCACCGTATCGGATCGCAATAAATCGCGTTGCGGCCCACCCAGTTAAACGCAATCCCCTGCGGCGACAGCCGCGCGGTCGCTGCAATCACCACAGCGGATCGCACCTTGTCCGGGTACCGCACCGACCATTCGAGGGCTTGCATTCCGCCCATCGAGCCGCCGATCACGTTGTGAAGCCGCTCAATGCCGAGATGCTCAACGAGCATGGCCTGAACCTTCACCATGTCACCGATAGTGATCAGCGGAAACTGACGACCGTACGGCCTCCCGGTTTCAGGGTTGATGCTCGGTGGTCCGGTCGTGCCTTTGCAGCCGCCCAAACAATTCGAGCAAATGACGAAATACCGGTTGGTGTCGATCCCTTTGCCGGGACCGATCATTGCGTCCCACCAGCCCAGTCGTCCGCTCTCGTCGATGCCTGCAACATGGGCGTCTCCCGAGAGCGCGTGGAGCATCAAAATTGCGTTATCTTTGTTTGGTGAAAGCTGGCCGTACGTCTCGTACGCCACAGTAAGCGGCCCGAGGAAAGTGCCGGATTCGAGCGTGATCCCATCGAAATGCGCGTACTGCGGCTGGACGCGGCCGTACAGGCCGTCGGAGTCGGCATATTCCTTGATCGGTATAACGGGCATCTGTCCTGTGGTCCTCGCGGGTCAATATAGCAATTATATCAGGAATTCGGTTTTCAGAATATGACTCCGCGTCTCAACATAGGTTCTGCTTACGTGCGCACTGGCTCGGAATCGTCCCACGACGGGTTTTAGGCAAATTCCGTTCGCCGCGGCCTCTCCGGGAGAGGGGTCTCATGCCGATTCGCTTTCAAATAAGTAACATCAAAAGGGCCGGCAGGGACGCCGGCCCCCACTATTTCTTATGGTGGCGGCCCCGCGTCTCGCGGGGTGCCCGCCATCTTACTGCGCTGAAAGCAAACTGGTCTCACGCTATCTCCACAAGAGATCGCTCTCCCAAAGCGTGTATAACCGATCGCGCGCTCGGAATCAACTCTTGGTGAAGTCCGGGAATCGAGCAGGCTCACCGCAGTGAGCCATGAGAACATCGTCAAGTGAGTCTTTTCGCCCCGAAGCAGCAATTTGCCGCAGGAAGTCTCCGGCTTGTAACGACGAAAACCAATCATCTCCGTAGCGGCGTTCAAGGCATGTCCGTAGCACTTCGGCGCCTTCCCATGCCATGAGGTAGTCCAGGCTATAGAAATTGGGCTCCATGTCGATCAGGTATCCTTGCGGTTCGTACACGAATCCCGTGGCTTTGCCCAACTGCCGGCAATACGGCCGGTGATCGGTGACATCGCCCGACTCGTGAAGCTCCTTTTCAGCGAGGAATTTCCCCATGTACCGGCGGATCAAACAGAGCTTCTTTATGCGAAAGAGCCGAATCAGCTCTCGGGCGGCATCCGCGGGAAGTCCCATGACCTTGGTCAGCCATGCGGGGTTTTCGACAAGGTTCATGAAGAGAAACGCGAACGTCTCGTCCAACGCCCCCGAACGGTACAGGCGACGGAATTCGATCGGCAGCTCCGGGGCAAAGTGAGAGAGGAAGAACGCGTGCCCCATCTCGTGCAAGAGTGTCTCGTAATCGATGAGACCGCCGACGGGTTTCATGATGACGTGTACTTCGCCAGGAATTTCCACCCCGATGCATATGCCGTCGGGACGTCGCCTGTGCTCGGTGGTCACGTCCACCGCCACATCCGAGCGAACTGCCGCGTCGAACCCGAGCATCCGGAATGTGGCAAAGACATTGTCCGTCAAGCGGGCCATGGGAAAGTACTCGTCAAATGCACTGATCCGGACGAGATAAAGCCCGTGGTAACGACTCAGGTCGCGAAAGGGTCTGCCGATCTTCTCTTCAACCCATGGAGCGATCGCGGAAGTGTAAGCCTCTGCTGTGTTTGCAAGGTATCTCTCGAATCGCGCGGCCGCTTCCTCGAAAGACACCTTCTTTTTGGCCTGGCAGTAGTCTGCGAACCCGTTAAACCCGAAGCGCTCACTCGCGATGTGAATGGTCGTATCGAGGATTTCCGCTAAAGGCTTGTTCACGATCGCTTTGAGGAAGATGCTGTTTTCTTTGCGCATTTCTTCGCGCTTGGCAAAATCGGTTTGGGACTGGATCCAAGGCACTACATCGAGCGCAGAGATCTTTTCAGCCCCAACGTGCATCCATGCGCGGTGAGTAAAGAAGCTGATCATGTCTCCCAGGTGCGCGGTTTCCGCTTCGATTGCCAGATCCATGCACGCAAACAGGAGGCGCTCGGCGCGTTCGGCCTCTTCGGGAGTCCGCGCGGACGCGCCTGCTGCGCGCAGTGACTCGATTGTTTGCGGGCTCAACAGAAGGGGATACGCCTCGAGTACGTCATTTGTCCCGAGCGCGCTGGGCGTACCCTTCAGAAGCGCAATGGTGATCTTCGCCAAGTCGCGATGCGCCCTGTCGACCTGATCCGCGATGGCGTTGATTCTCACAGCTTCCACAGCCTTCTCCTCGAATCGGCGGGAGGCTATCCGTCCTGTCAGAACAAGTGCTTCGCACCGGTCGGTATACTAATCCGTCCTTTCCCAGCCGGTGGTCGTACCGCTTCCAGTTCAGATGGTGGGCATAGTCTGCCACCGTAGGGATACACCTATCCGTTCTTCACGGGGGTCGGCCCTTGGAGAGGAATCGTCTTCACCTGATCTGAAGCTGTCCGCTTGTTCGTTGCGCGCGTTCGATGTTGCGCCGAAAAACAATGGCAGGGCAGTATGTCAGCCTCGTGCTGGGTTCCTTACGTTAACCTTGACGAGTACGGTGACCGGAGACATTCCGGTGCCCGTTGAGCCTGCGCTGAACCTTGTTCTGGCCGCCGGGGTTCTTCGTGTGGTTCATCAGGCACTCCCACGAGCAGTACCCGTAGGCCGAATAGGTCATAGTCTGGACGACGTTGTACTGCCGTCCGCAGGTCTTACACCTTTCCAAAGCACTAACCTCCTGGCCCTTCGTATGGGCCGGTTTCTTATTGGGGAATTTCTTCCCCCGATTCTTCGGAATCATGAGATGGTATCTCTTGAGGAACGCAGAGCGATGATCGCTCTATATTATTTGTAATGCCCGTGTCAACAACTTTCCGGCTTGACGTCCAACGGCTGGTGTCGTCATACACTACACCGACAGACTCCCCATTGATCATGTTCGGACGACGTGAAGCGTAACGTCCAGATGTTTCGTCAGAGGACCGGATGCGAAGAGTTTATCTACGACCGCGTCAGGGTGCGACTGTTACGGGCCCCCCAGTCTTTCCCAAGCCGATTCGTCGGCGGCACATCCGCCGACCATCACAATGTGTCAAGTCACCGACGGGATTCGTGGATGCCGGATACGAAGCCGACCGTAGTCGTTGAGAGGCTTCTTTTTCCGGCGTCTTACCATGCGGACGCTGTCTTGTCAAATCCGACGTGCACCCTGCGACCGATCAGCCAGCCGGCAGTCGGCCCTCCTCGCGCGTCCATAATTTGCTCTTACACGAAACCCCGACCGAAGGCAAGTCTTTGTGATAAGACACACAGCGGTGGGAGGGTTTTTGACTTTCGCCCCTCAATTTTTCTATTATAACCGATCGAGCAATTCTCGTCACGAAAGATTTCTTCATGTCCTCCCTTCGTCTGTCAGTGGCTCTGCTCGCGGTTTTGGCCTGCTTCGTTGTCGCGTCGTGCTCGGCCGCGAGGTTCGCCCGCGGAGGGCTTCACCGCGAACTCGACGAAAATCTGACCATCGTAAAACTCATCGAGAAAGCCGACAAATACTTAGACAAGAAAGTGGTCATTTCGGTTCGCTATTACAAGAAGGGAGATCTCCCTTGCCCGCTCGGCGACGACTATGTCAATTTCATCATCGCCGACCGCCTGACCTACATCACTTCGAACAAGGTTTGGATCGCCAAACAAAAGGCCGCAGTGCTTGATACGTTCAAGGAAATGGAGACCGTGGTCATGAGGGCGAGAGTCTTCAAGGTGGGCGCGGAAAAGGACCCCTACCTCGAAGCCCTTGAAATGGTTCCGGAGTGAACAGCAGCGGCCATTGCTCCTGTTGCGCTTCACGCGAGCGTTCAGAAGCGATTTCGAAATTGGCAGATTCTGTTGTGGCGCAGGCTTTCCAGCCTGCGATTGGTGAGTACGCGCAAGTGACAGGCTAGAAAGCCTGCCCCATAAAAGTAAAGATCCACGTGCAGAGCACGTGGCCTTGCCGTTGCTCCCCGTAGGGGGCAGTGCCGCGGCATTCAGCCTCGTGCCGCACCATACAGCACGTACAACCGTCATTCCGGCGAAAGCCCATTGGCGTTAAGCTAAGGTTCCTGGTCGCGGGTTCTCCACGAAGAAGCTAAGGATTTGTCCATAGTTTAACCTCTTGTTCCGTTTTTCGTATGTGCAATGTTTGAGGATCTGTTGAACAATG
>Ga0172370_10000541_pt1 | contig 58941 bp, 54 predicted proteins | sample LakKiv5m_FD_114538 | JGI IMG/M metagenome (GOLD analysis project Ga0172370, IMG submission 114538) | Freshwater microbial communities from Kabuno Bay, South-Kivu, Congo - kab_022012_11.5m | ecosystem: Environmental > Aquatic > Freshwater > Lake | place: Democratic Republic of the Congo... | reverse complement strand
GTGGGAACGATGACCTACAGCCCGCTGGGCGCCGGCTTCCTCACCGGCAAATACGGGCGCGGCGATGTCATCCCCGCCGGAGCGCGCTTCGACGTCATCCCCGGCCACCAGCCGCTGTATTTCTTCGAGGAGAATTATCGGATTATCGATAAACTGCGGCGCATCGCCGCCCGCGAAGGCGTCACCATACCCACGCTGGCCATTGCCTGGGTGCTGCATCAACCCGGCGTCACCACCACCCTCATCGGCGCCCGTACCCCCGCGCACATTGACCAGGCGATCGCGGCGCTGGAGTTTCCGTTGGCGGAGGAGCTGCTTGCGGAACTGACCGGCCTGGGAAAAACCTGAACGCCGCCCCAAACGGTGATATTTCTACACTGAGCAAAAACTTTCTTCTGTAACGTAGAAGGAATCGCTTGCTTGCTTATAGAAAAATTAGCGATATCATCCTACCAAGGAGTATTGCCATGCGCTTGTTATCGTGGTGTTCACTGCTGATCGCGCTGTTGACGGGGTGCGCATTTGCCGCCGATATCGTCACCATGCCGACGGCCAACCAGTTGAAAAAAGGCGAGGTCGATGTTGCCGTATATTACCTCGACCTTGATTTGCCGCCGGTTGCCCCGCAGAACGTCAATTACCAGACCCTCTATGTGGGGCTGACCGACCAGATCGAACTGGATGTCCACCGGGCCGACGTAGATAAAGACAAAACCTCCGTTGTGCTGGTGGGGAGCCTGAAACTCCTGTCGGAAACGCAGACCATGCCTGACCTGGTAATCGGAGTGCGCAACTTCACCGGTGAGGAAACGACGAATAACCCGGCCATTGCGGAGCAAAGCGGCGATCCCTCCTACTTCCTGTCCGCGGCCAAAACCTTCTTCCTGCGGCCGGAGGCGCCGGGCCCGCCGCTGGCGCGCGTGCACCTGAGCGTGGGCACGGGAGACTGGACGCTGCTCGGTGAAGAGCGGCACAACGGCCTGTTCGGCGGAGTGCAGTTTCTCTTCCTGCCCTGGCTGGGCGCCGTCATTGAAAACGATGGCGCCGACACGATTACCGGCATCACCATCATGCCGAAGAATACCGGACTGACCATCAAAGGCGGCACATTCGGCGATCATACGTGGGTCGGCGTTGCTTATCAGCGAACCTGGTTCTAAACGCACGGGGGGGGGCCATACCAACCCCCGATGCGTTCATTGAGCGAGACAATGATATGCGGGAAACCGAACGAGCCCCCGTCTGGGATGCGCTCTGGCGACGCCGCGCCATAGGCCGCATCGCCGTCAACGTCAGACCAGCCGAAGACCGGATCGAGCAGGCGCGAAAGTCGTTGAAAACCGGTGATCTGCGGCGATCTGCGGCGCCGGAGTCATGGCGCGAGGCGTTGCTGGACGACCTGGCGCGCCGGCATGCCTGTCTACAAATGCCGGGGGACGGTTTCCCATCGCTCAACGTGCCGCGCTTCCTGCACGGTCATTCGCAGGGTATCTGCGATCTGTTCGGCGCGTGGGTTGAGGAGCAGCCGGATGGCAATTTCTTCGCGCACCCGTTGCCGCCTGATCCGGATCTAATCGCACGGGTTGAACCGGGCCCGCTGGAAACAAGCCTGTATTGGGGCGCGGTGGAATATCTCCGTTTCGCTCGTGAAGCGACCGGCGGATCGATTCCCTTCCGCGGGCCGATCATGACCGGTCCCTTCGATACCGCCAATTACCTGCTGGGCAGCACGGTGCTGCTGGAGTGGGTCTATACCGAGCCGGAGGCGCTGCATATCCTGCTCGATCGCGTAAGCGCGGTGCTCGGCGACATGGTGCTGGCGCTGCGCGAAGCCGCCGGGGGGCAGTTGCATGCGCATCACCTCACCTGCGCGCGCGGCGGGCAGGATTTCGCCTCCGAGTGCCGCTCGATCGTCTCCCGCGAGACTTACGAGAGCTTCGATGCCCCCTATCTGCGGCGGTTGGGCGAGCGGTTTGGTCCATATGCCATTCATTCCTGCGGCGCCTGGGAGCGCACTGTGGCCAGCGCTCGCTGTGACCACAACCTGCGGGCGATGAACGGCCAGGTTAAGGAGAACGACCTGGCCGTCCTCTGCGCGGAAGCCGCCGGCGAGATCACCCTCTCCATCCAGCCCAGCGCCAATCTGCATGAGCGTTACCTGTTCGATTCCCGCGAGGAGTTTTTTCGCTACGTACTCGAGCGCGTCCCTCCCTCGCAGCCATTGGAACTGTCTATTGACGAGGATGAGATTCCGCTATGGAACCGAACTTGCGCGGCATTCAATCACCCCACGCTGTGAGCACCTCGCCATGCAACGGCAGCAGCCAGCGCCGCGTCTGCCCATGCTGCCGCGCTTCGATGGTGATGTCCTCATCCGCCTTGCCTTGTACTATCCCACCTTCCGCAACGTCGCCGAAACTCCAGAGCGAGACGAAGAGAGCGGAAGCCGCGCGGCAGCGCGCAATCAGGCAGGAGCGCGGCTCGGGTGGATGCAGATCGCCGATGGGCCGGCGGTTATCCACCGCGGGATCGTCAGCGAGGATCAGCCGCGCGCCTGGTGCGCCGTCCAGCCAGACCGCGCAGTGGGAAGGCGTCCCGTCGAGGGTGAAGGGCACGGTGGCCCAACCGGAGCCTTGTGAAAGCTGCCGCGCGCCGGTGAAGTGCCGGTAGCCGCGGTTTGATCCCAGCTCGACCGGTTCCGCGCTCGCCTCCACCTCGAATGCGCCCAGACAGTGCATTGCCCAGTCCAGCAGGCGAGGCGCGTCGGCGGTGACGCGGTAGACGTCCAGCAGGTAGTCGCCGGTCAGCACTACCGTCCGGTCGAGGCGAACGCCGGCGTAAACATTATCGTTGCTCGCGCGTATGGCCTTGAAGGCGGTTTCCGCTTGAAACGACTCCAACACGCCATCGGAGATCGTGTCCCGCCAGCGGTCGCATTCCCACAGCGACTCGGTATCGAAGTCATAGGGGAACATCGGCTGCTCGTCCACCGTGACGGTGTTGTGCGCGATGGTCGAGCGGAGCCAGGTCAGATGGGCGGGATCGTCATATCCTCCGGCAGTCAGGTGCGGGGCGGTGGCGGCGCGCCGGCCCAGCGCGTGTATATCCAGGTGCAGCGCGGCGGGCGCGCGGTGGCCGGCCCAGTGCGGACCCCAGTAAAGATACGCGCCGAGTGATTGTTCGTCTACCGGATCGCCGCGCAGAATCGCCGATCCATGCATGGGAAAGAGCGAGCAGCCGTTCACATGCTTTCCCGTCAGTGAAAACATCCGGTCTTCGATCAGTGGATGCTCCCCCGCGGGATACTCGCGGCCTTCCAGCCGCACAAACTCCGTGCCGCCGTGCCCGCCCTCAAACCACACGGGCACTTCGCCGGCGGTGACCGGCTTTCCATGGTTGATTTGCCGCAGCACCCAGGCGTAGCGGGGATCGCCGTATACTTCGTATGCCTTGTTGAACATCCGCCACCACACCCACGCGCCGCGCAGGTTGCCCAGTACCTGGTCGTGCAGCAGCGAATAATCGCCGTTCGGAAAAGCCTGGTAGATCAGCGCGTCGAAGGCCGCGGTCAGCGGCTTCATGCCCTTCGGCCCCCAGCCGCGGTGCTCGTCGAAGCCGTCGTCCTGCATGGTGGACGGCCATTCCCGCTTCCATAAATCGACTCCCAGGTTCTCCATGATGGTAAAGCACTCGCAAACCATTCCCAATACCAGCATATGGTAACCGGGCACGCCTTCCCATTGCATGCCGTCGGCGAGGAAATCATGCCGCAGCGTATGAATCAGCCCGTAACGCCAGGGAAGGCCGCCGCGCAGGTGACCATACAGGATATCGTGAATCGTCTGCCGGTGGCCCAGCGCCGCCCCGATAGCCAGCCGGGCCGTCATATGCATGGAGTTGTGGTTGTTGCAGTGCCGGTGATCGCCGCGGTCCAGCGCCTCGATGAAGGTCCACAGCATGCCGCGGAAGGCGTTGTCATCGTCCGGTTCCAGCCCGCCGGCAGCCAGCAGATCATACGCGCGGGCGGCGGCCTCCGCCTCGTGATGCTCGTGACCGGTCCACTTCGAAACATACGAAACAGCGTCTGCGGCCAGGCGCATGGCATCACACGCTTTTTGGCGGTGCCGCGCTTCATCCGTCAGCGACCATGCCAGCGCGTTGCGAAACGCCAGATCCAGCCACGGCGCCAGCGGCCCGCCCCAGTCCGGCGGCCCGCTGGTCTCCGGCAACGCCGGCAGCGGCTCATCCAGCTTGCAGGAGAGGATCAACTGCTCGCAGCAGTGCACGTCCACCACGCTGCCGGCGGCTAACCGCTGCCGCGCCCGCGCGAGATGGCCGGCGGTGGTAAAGGTGCGCGGCGCCGGCGGCAGCGCGGCGGGCATTATATTGAATGGATCGTAATCCAGGCGCGCCAGCAAATCGGGAAAAGAACGGGGAGTAATGGGATCGGGATACACGGGCTGTTTCTCCTTCAATTTATCATATGTTAATCATTCGGCTTTGCCGGGACGACCCCCTTTTATAAGGCGCGCCCGCCGTGGCGCGATGGGCGGACAACTCACCTCCGGGTATGCAAAGCCGGATATCGGCGCCGGTCTCGTGTTGGCGTTCACGATGAGGAAATTTCCACCAGGCGCGCCACGGCGGGCGCGCGCTACAGACGATAGCCTCTCCATACTTCACACCGGCTTTTCCCGCTGCAGCAATGCGAGGAATTCGGTGCGCGTGACGCTGGATTTACGGAAGGAGCCCAGCACGGACGAAGTGACCATCATGGAGTTCTGCTTCTGCGCGCCGCGCATCATCATGCATAAATGGCGCGCCTCGATGATCACGCCGACGCCCAGCGGAGCGACGGCATCCATGATGGCATGGGCGATTTGGTCGGTTAGCCGCTCCTGAATCTGCAGCCGCCGGGCGAACATGTCCACCACGCGAGCCAGCTTGCTCAATCCCAATACCTTGCCGTCAGGTATATAGCCGATGTGGCAGCGCCCGTAAAAGGGCAACATGTGGTGCTCGCACAGGCTGTATAGCTCGATATCCCGCGCAATGATCATGTTATTAACTTCGTCGAGCTGGGTGAATATCGCATTGTTGATGACCTTATTGATATCGGTGCGATAACCGGAGGTAAGATATTCGAGCGCTGTCGTGATGCGGCGGGGCGTTTCCAGCAGACCCTCGCGCGTGGGGTCTTCCCCCAGTTCGGTAATCAGCTCGCGGATCAGCTCTTCGATGCGTTTGTGGTTCATAATGTCCCTTTCAGAGCGCGGATTGCCAATCCGCCCGTGGCAACCAAACGGAGCGCGGATTGCCAATCCGCCCGTGGCAACCAAACGGAGCGCGGATTGCCAATCCGCCCGTGGCAACCACTCTTGCGGATTACCAATCCGCGCTCCAGTCAATGTCGTTCGCGCAACATCTCGGTAAACTCCGGCAGCGCTTCCAGCGGCTTTGCAGCCAATTCCGCGGCGACATCGCAGATGAACCGGCCGTCCGGCAGCTTCAACTCCGGCGCCAGCTCGCACAGCGGCGCAGCCAAAAATGCCCGCCGCGCAATCTCCGGGTCGGGGAGGATCAAATCCGCCTCTTTCACGATGAGATCATCATACAGCACCAGATCGAGATCGATGGTGCGCGGCGCGTAGCGGTCCTCGCCGCGCCGGCGACCAAGCTGCTCCTCGATGTTGCGCAGCAGCGCGAATTTTACTGTGCGCGGTGGTAGGTCAGTTTCCGCGGCGATGACGCCGTTGTAAAACGGCGCCTGGTTTACACTTCCCAGCGCCGGCGTGCGGTAAAAGGTCGAAATGCCGGTAACGCGCAGGGCACGCATGAGCAAGTCCAGCGCGCGAGGAATATTCGCCGCTGGCTCGATGTTCGAGCCGACGCCGATGAATACCTGCGCCATCACAGTTCACGCTCACGGGTAATTTCCACCCCCACGCTGCGGGCAAAGCGGAGGGCGGAGGGTTTCTCCACCCTCACCTGCGCGCGTTGTATGCGGGTATGCCGCAGGCACAGCTCCGCGATGTGCTCCGCCAGCGCCTCCACCAGGTGGAATTGCGACATCTCTACCATGGCGACGATCTGCTTCTTGATGGCGCGGTAATCCACCGAATCTTCCAGGCTGTCGCTGAGGCCGGAGGGGCGAAGATCGGCAAAAAGCACCAGATTAATGAGCACATCTTGCTTTTCCCGCCGCTCGTCTTCGTTGACGCCCAGGATGCAGCGGACCAGCAGGTCTTTAACGAGGATTTTGTCCACCGATATACTCCAGCAGGTGCCGGCCGCCGTCCACGTAGATCACTTCACCGGTGAGGAAATTGCTCTTCAGCAGGTAGAGCACCGCGTCGGCAATGTCCTGCGCGTCGCCATGGCGTTTCAGCGGCACCGTATGCACCAGCTTATCGAGATAGCCCTGATCTTCGCCGGGTGGGGGCAGAATCAATCCCGGGGCCACTCCGTTGACGGTTATGTCGGGAGCGTATCTCAGCGCCAGCATGCGCGTCATCACCGCCAGCACATGCTTGCTCAAGATGTAGCCGGTATGGTTCCAGTCATAACCCCGCATGCGCGAGTCGAGCAGGTTGACGATGCATCCCTTACTCAATCGCTGCGCGAAGTCGCGGCTGAGCTGGAACGGCGCCCAGGCGTTCACCTCGATGTTCGACCCCAGCGAATCCAGCGTCATCTCGTCCAGCTTTTCCAGCGGGAATATGGAGGCGCTATTCACCAGGATATCGAGCGTTCCCGTCATCTCCAGCGTCCGGTCGAGCAAGGTGGCATACTGCGCCGGCTGCGCGAAGTCCGCCCGCACCGCCCACGACTTAACCCCCAGGTCAGTCAGTTCGCGGAGCAGCCCCTCCGCCTCATCCTCCGAGCGGTGGTAATGGACGACGATATTCACTCCCTCGTTCGCCAGCGTCAGCGCGATCTGCCGTCCGATCCGCTTCGCCGCGCCGGTTATAAGAGCGGTATTGCCGTTCAGGGATTTGGCCATGTAAACTCCGAAAAGGTCCGGGACTGTCCCGGCCTGTTAAATCCAGCGCCAGTTCTCAGTTATTGCGCCTCTCATGTGACCGTAGGGACTGTTCCTGTCAACGGGGGACAGTCCCTACCTCTTACCATCGCTTGCCTGTAATAATCACCATCGCTTACTAACGAGACGCCGGGACAGTCCCCAACCTTGTCAAACAACCTTATCTATCTTCGTTGCCAGAATAAAATCGTTCCGCGACAGGCCGCCGATTTTATGGGTAGACAGTGACAGGTGAACCTTATTATACGATATTGTAATGTCGGGGTGGTGGCCCTCGCTCTCCGCCACGTCCGCAATCCGGTTGACGAAGGCGATCGCCTCGCGAAAATCCTTGAATTTGAAGTCCCGCTCCAGCGACTTCTCCTCTACCGTCCATTCCGGCACTTCCGGAATCAAAACTCGCGCCTCCTCCGACGAGATCGTCGGTTCGCCTCCCTTACAGGGAATGCAGGTTTCTTTGTCCAGGCTCATGCGGCCTCCTTTTCACTCCTGATCAGCCCGCGAAGCTGCTCGGTCGGCGCCTGATGCCCGCCGCGAATCAGCTCGCGCGCGCGATCCAGCTTGCCCCAGATATTGCAGAGCATCACCCCGCGCACCTTGTGGTCTTTCAGGTAATAGATGGCGCCGGTATCGAACTCCTTCTCCCAATCGGCGAATATCTCCAGCCGGGGATCGATGTCGCCGACCGCCTCGTAGCCGAACTCGAACAGGTCGGAGAAGAACATGGGCAGGTAGGTGAACTGCTCGTTCGCGCCGGCCATGTTGCGCCCGGCGGCTTTGCCCTGGGCCGATGCGTTGTCCCAGTGCTCGATACGAGTGCGAACGCCCAGCGCCTGGTAGGGGAAGTTCGCGTTGTCGCCGGCGGCGTAGATGTCGGGAGCGGAGGAACGCAGGTATTCATCCACCACGATGCCGTTCTCCACCCGCAGCCCGGCGGCTTCCGCCAGCTCGACATTCGGGTAAATGCCGGCGCCCACGATGAGGATGTCAGATTCGAGACTGTCGCCGCTCTTCGTGTGCGTAATAAATTTCCCATTCCGCTGCTCGAAGGCGGTCGGCGCGTTGCCGGGGAAGATGCCGATGCCGCGTTCCCGATACATCTGCTGCAGGTGGCGGCCCAGGTCTTCGGGGAAGACGCGGGCGACCAGGTAATCATCCGGGTAGACCATGGCGACCTTCACCCCAATGTGGTTCAGCGCCGCCGCCAGCTCCGAGCCGATGAATCCGCCGCCGATAATCACCGCCGCGCGGTCCGGCTGCGCCTGCTCCCGGATTCGGTGATAGTCGCTCGCATAGCGGTAGTAGCAGATGCCCTCCAATTCGCTGCCCGGAATGGTCAGGTGGCGGGGGCGGCCGCCGGTGGCCAGCAGCAGTTTTTCGTAACGGAATATTTCGCCGGTCTCATCCTTCACCGTCTTCGCCCCCGGGTCCACGCTTACCACTCCGGCGCCGCGCCGGATCACCGCCTGCCTTTCGGTGTAATACTCCTGTGGGCGAATGAAAATCTTCTCGAAGGTCTTCTTGCCGAACCATAAATCCTTCGTCAAAGGCGGGCGATTATACGGCAATTCCGACTCGTTTCCGATCACCAGGATGGAGCCGTCCGCGTCGATTTGCCGGATGCCGTCCACCGCCCACGCGCCGGCCCGCCCGCCGCCCACGATCAGATACTTGTAAGCCTGCTCTGCCATTATCTTCTCCCCTCTCGCTCGCGTGTCGCTTTCTTACCACAGTGTAGCCGATCGCTGGCCGGAGCGATGGGCGGGAGAGAAGACAAATGGCAATGACAGTTTATTTAGCAGCCCACCCGCTTAATGCCCGCCAGATACCCGGTGTCATCGTCTGGTAAAACCAGAAACTGATCGCCGGGATGCGGAATTCATCCACGATTTTCAGCAGCTCGCGGGTGCTGTCCTCATCGGTGGCGTATAGCTCGCGCGGTTTGCCGTTCACATCGAGGTAGCGGTAGAAGTTCAGCTTTTCCTGGTGCAGCCAGGCGTGTTCGATCTCCGTGCCGCCAACGTCGGATGGGTGCTCGAAGTTCACCTGCTTTCCCTTCCCGGCGTTCGGCAGCGCGGCGAAGTCATTGCCATATGCCGGCAGCGACATATACATCTTTTCGAGCGGAATATACTGCAGCCAGAACTGCATCACCTCGCGCGCCCATAGCCAGGCGGTGGTCGGCCCGGCGATGCCGTGCGGGGCGAAATAATAGTCGTAGCACATGGGGCGAACTTCATCGCAGGATTCGGCGATGGCCGCCGGATCGTAAAAAGCTAGGGTCTCCGGCCTGCCGTATTCACCCACCGCCATGCCGTGCAGGCAGATGCTCAGCCGCCTGCCGATGGCGTGCAGCTCCTTCGAAAGGTCGCGTATGAAGGCGGCGTAGTTTTCGAGCAAATGCGCCGGCACGTGCTCGTAATCCAGATCGATGCCGCCGTAGCCGGTCTCCGTGCAGTCGCACAGGAAGCCGTCGATGGTGGCGCGCGACTGCTCCGGCGTCTCGAACGCCCCCGCGCCGGCGCCGCCTACCAGCTTCAGCGTGCCGATGCCCTCACCCTTGCAATAAGCGAAGAAATCGGGTGGCGGCGTGTTATCGCCAAAGATGCTGATGCCATCCAACCAATCCGCGTGCTCGCGCAACTGCGCGATGCTGTCCTCATCCTGGTAATGAAACCAGGGAGACAGGCGAACTTTTCGTATGGTATTCTTCATCTGTCTGCTCCTTCATATCTCGAGCGGCGGCTCGTTATCGCGAATTTTAAACAGCTTGCCTTCGCCGGGCTTGAGCGGGCGCCATTTGTGCGGCACGGTGTCTTCCAAAGTCGGGTCGAGTGAGATGGTACCACTCTCGACCGGATTTTTGTTGACCACCAGCACATACATATTGCCGTCCGGGTCGTCGAACACACCGAGCACCGCCGGGTCGCCGATGCATTTGAAGCGCAACCCCAGGTGATCCATGCCCCAGGCTTCAGGCGCACGCCCGTCTCCGCGCACAGGTCGAGGGTGGGCAGGATCTTTTCCTCATCCACCGCGCCCAGGTTGATATTGAACCCCGCCTCCGCCATGGTCTGCAGGTTCTCTCGGGTGATATCGTCCCTTTGCGGCCCGATCCAGGCGAGGATGGGAATGGTTTCGTCATCGTTCAGGATGTAGTCGGACATGTTTACCTCTCGAGCGCGGCGGTTAACCACCGTGTTCCAATAGGAAGATCGTCGTTGAACGCAGCGGTAGATTAATCTCAAAGACAGCAGTCTTTTTTGCCACCACTTCGCCAGTATGGCCGTTGACGACCGTCGCCGGCTCCGGCAGACGCACCATGCGCGGGCCGCCATCGCGGGTATGGACGGCAAGGACGCCGCGGTTGGCGAGCCAGACGTCCTCGCTCTCGCAGTAAATATGACCGCCGGCCTGCCGCAGCAGATGACACAGGAGACGCCGGGGAACCATCGGCAGCGCGCAGTAGATTGAGACGCCCCATGGCTCGCGCTTTGCCGCTATTGCCGTCTGGCCGGTATACCAATGGGCGAGCGGTTCGGCGGCTGGATCGTCAACAAAGAAGACCGGCTGCAACCGCGGCGTGGCGGGAATGGGATCGTATTTTTCCATCCAGACCGGTTCGGCTTCATAGCGGAAGTCGGTTCCGTGCAGCGAGGCGGGAAGCAGCGGGCTGTTTGTAAAGCGAATGAGCGGTTCCGCGGCTTCCGGCAGTTGCCGCAAACGAACACCGGTGGCGGTGGTGATGCCGTCGGCCATCCCGCCATCGCCCAACGCCCCGGGGGCGTAGAGCCAGAGCACCGTCCGCCCATCGCGGCAGAGGATTTTACGCAGCTTCCGCCGTTCGGTGGGGGACAGGTGGAAGGCATTGGCAACCACCGCCAGGCGGTGCCGGGGTTGCACGTTCTCCCAACGCAGCAGGTCCACCGGCGCGCCCAGGTACTGCGCTTCGATAATGAGCTGCTCGATGACGCCGCTGGAGACGCTGTCCGCGCCGGCGCGCCAGTGCGGCAGGTGATAACAGGATTCCAGATCATAGGCGATGGCTACCTGGGCTACCGGCGTGCGGTCGAGGTGCTGCACTTCCTGGGAGAGACGGACGAGTTGCGCGATGTCGGCCATGATCTCTTCGTCCAGGTATTCGCCGCCGGTGAACTTGCGCCCGAAATCATACCACCAGAAGCGATTGCCCTGGGTGAAGGCGCGGGCGGCGTCGCGGCGGACGAGGGCGATGGAGTCGGCGGGCGTCTTCGCGATCTCGTCGGGCGTGCGCCAGAAGTAAGCCATCAGCCGGCCCAGGTGGGTGGGAGTGTCGGCTTCGGACAGCCATATCTTCCCGTGCGCCAGCACATCGGCTACCAGCCCGCGGTCGAGCCCGGTGCCGCCGATATCGCGGCAGCGGATGTCGTAGGCCTGCGGCCCGGCAAGGAAATCGACCCATTTCGAGCGAACCACGCGAGGGTATTCCAGATGCCCTCCCTCATCACGCCAGGGGGTGTTGAAAAAGTAGCCGTAGAAGGCGCCGGCGAGGATTTCGCCGTCGGACGCCTGCTTCACCGCGCGGCAGCTCGCCAGCAGCGTGTCGGCGACCAGCGCCTGGTGGCAGCGGACGTAATCGAGGGTGCGCGCGGCTTGCGGCCCTTCGCGGAAGGTGGAAGGCGTATTGTCCTGCCGTTCCAGCCCCGGCACGCTCACGTCATCCCAGCTTTCCAGCGGCATGCCCCACGCCCAGCTCACCTCGTTCAGACTATCGTACCGGCGCTTCGCCCAGCGGCGAAAATGCGCGGTCATCGCCGGCCCGGTATCCGGCAGGTGGAAGAAGCCCCAGTAATGCCACTCGCCGTAGGTGCAGTGGGCGCAGGTTATGCCGAAGACGCGCCGCCCATTTTCACTCTCCCGCAGGCGCCTTACCAGCGCTTTAATTGCCTTTATTGTCTCCCGCCGCCAGCGCACGCTGGCCAGGCTGATGCGCAGCGGACCCTTGTCCATCACCAGGTCGCCGGTCTGCGTGGTATCGTGCGTTTCGCTCAAGGCGTAGGCGACGGCGTCCTCCGGCCAGCGTTCGTACCAGAACGCCGGCGCGTGCAGGCTTAGCCGGAGCAGCAACCGGCACTGCGGATCGGTTCGCGCCATATATTCCAGCGCTTCATCGAGCGTCCGGTAATCATAGACGCCGGGCGCCGTCCACCCGCTCTGCAGGCTCCACTGGATGTCGTAGCCATGCACCCCGGCTTCGCGCATAGCCGCCAGTTGCTCCCGGCGCTCGGGGGTGTAAAGGCTGTCCGGCACTTCGCCGGGGGCGGAATAGAGAAAAACGGGCAGTTGCATAATGATTCTCCGCTTTCTATCGTAGCGCGCGCCCGGCGCGCCACGGCGGGCGCGCGCTACGGACACAAAATCATTGGTTGACTGGGCGGGTAGGGCATCAGCCAGTCCACCGTTGTACTGCCAGTCTCTACCCGAAGTGCCAGGTCAGTCATCGCATCGCCATCGCGCAGGTTGACGGTGAAAGGACCGGCACTGATCTGCCAGCAGGCGAGGAAGAGGGCGGAGCGGCAGCGGGCGCGGGCAATCAAGGCGGCATGCGGCTCCAGCGGGGCCAGGCCACCGTGGCCTTTCTCCTTATCGAGCGGATCGCGGACGAGGATCAGTTGCGCCTCATTCGGCGGCAGGAGATGCAGCGCCACTTGATGCTTACCGCGCGGCCAATCCAGCACCGGATTGGCGGCCGGCAGCAGGCGGGCGTCCGCCAGATGCATGTATCCCCGGCGATCGCCCAGGTTGATCGGTTCGGCATCGGCGGGAACCGGCACGTCGCCGACGCAGTGGGCGGCCCAGTCGTATTGATGCTCCTCCTCGCTGATCACGCGAAAGGCGTCGATGATATAACCCTTCGTCATGATCACCGTACGGTCGAGGAGTACGCCGGGGTAGACGTTCTCGTTGCGGGCGCGCATGGCACTGAAATCGTCCTCCGGCTGGAAGAGCAGCAGCTCGCCATCGGACAGCGTGTCGCGCCACTGGTCGCTCTCCCAGATCGACTCGGTGGGGAAGTCATAGGGGAACATCGGCGACTCATCGACTGTAACCGTGTTGTGGGCGATGGTGGTACGAATCCAGGTCAGGTAATCGGGGTCGTCGTAGCCGCCTTTCTGCGGCGCGGAAGTGATCGGCTGCCCGGCGTGCAGGTCCAGGTGCAGCGCCGCCGGAGACTGGTGGCCGGCGCTGTGCGGGCCCCACCACAAATAAGCGGCGGGGGCATTCTCATCCGCCGGGTCGCTGCGTAGCACCGTCGCGCCGAAGGAGGGGAAAAGGGTACAACCTTTTTCATGCCGCGCCAGCGGGGCAAAGCACGTATCTTTCACCAGCGAGAAGCGGCCTTCCGGATATGACTCATGTTTCAACCGCACGAAATCCAGGTCGCCATGCACCGTCTGCAGCGACATCGGCAGCTCCGGGTATTTGCGCTCGGGGAATTCCAGCTCGATGAGATTCAGCAGCCAGGCATATTTTTCGTCTTCGTAGGCTTCATACGCCTTTTCATACACCGGTCCCCAGATATGTACCCCGCGCAGGTTAACCAGGCCGGAATCGTGCAGCAGCGGCAGGTCGCGGTTGGCGAAGGCAAGGTAGAACGGGGCGTCATAGGCAACTTTGAGCGATTTTATACCGTGCGCGCTGTATACACGATGAATGTCGTAACCGTCGCTCTGGTGCTGCATGGCCAGCTCGGCGCGCCAAAAGTCTATGCCGATGTGCGCTGCCATATCGGCGATCTCCGTTAGCCCCATCAGGGTGTAATAATGGTAACCGGGCGCGCGCTCCCAGTGCAAGCCGTCCGGCAGGATGTCATGCCGCAGTTGATGGATAATGCCGTAGCGCCAGGCGCCGTTCCGCTCGAAGCCATACAGCGCATTGTGAATCCCCTTCCGGTCGCCCAGCGCCGCTGACACCGCCAGTCGCCCGCATAGCCGCCAGGTATTATGGTTGCTGCAGGTGGGTTGCGTGGGAAGATCGGTAACCTCATACGACAAATACAGCATTTCGCGGAAGGCGGTATCATCTTCCTCATTCAATCCGCGGGCCGCCAGCAGGTCGTATGCCCGCCCGAGGTGATGGGTGAAGTGCGACTCGCCCAGGCTGCCGCCGGTCGCCCGCCCGCCGCCGGTGTTGATAGTCCATTGCGGGTAGGCGACTGCCAGCTTGCGGAAATTGGCGAGGGCGCGCTCGCGGTAGCGCTCCTCCCCGGTAAGCAGGAAGGCCAGCGCCAGGCGTTCGACGTAATACAGCACTGAATTGGTCAGCTTCCCGTCCGCCGGCGCCGGCAGCGCCTCGGGGATTTCCGTCTCTTCCGCGCAATGCTCCAGCAGTAGCGCCATCGCCGCCTTCGCCCAGCTTACGCGGGTAATACGCTCCTTCGCCCGCTCGATCTCCGCCGAATTAGCCAACACGCGCGGGTGCGGCGGCAGCATGTCCGGCATGAAGCCGAACGGATCGTAAGAAAGGTTTTGCAATTTGTCGGGATAAGATTTAGGGGTGATTAGATCGGGATACATTAAAATACCTCACGAGGATTGTTCCACCCGGTGGGAGCATATCCTCCCGCTTCATCGCTTCATTGTGTCATCGCTTCATCCGTCGCCGGCAGGTATTTTGACCGGCGCTGATGGGTAGTATACAATGTGATAAGGGATTTGCTGGCAGGTTTCACAAGGCGGCTGCGCCGCAACCAAAAAAAATAAAAGCTGCGCCTGTTGGCGAGAAATCGCGGGTTAGTAATACAAGATGGCAAAACGCAACGCTGACGACAACATCATGATGCGGCCGCTGCCCGGCACTCACGTGCCCTGGCTGGTCATCTTCTTCCTCATCGCCTGCATAGTGCTGGTCTACTTAACCTTCCTGCGCGCGCCGGAGAAGCTGCTCGGCCCGCCCTTGCCGGAGAACGAATACCTGCAGTACGTGCAGCCGAAGAAGCCGCCGGTAAGGTCCACTCCATCGCCTGCGCAACCCGTCACCCCCACCCCTTCACCAGGGGCGCACCAATGACGGAAAACCCGCTACGGGAGCTGCTGCGCCTGCCCACGCTGGAGGTGGCGCGTTGCCTGCTGGGCGCCGAAATCATTCGCGAGCTGCCGGAAGGCCGCCTGCGCGGGCGCATTGTGGAAACCGAGGGGTATCTTCACAACGATCCGGCGTGCCACGCCGTGCGCGAACTGCCCAACGGCATCTGCCATCGCCGGACCCGCCGCAACGCCAGCATGTTCGGCCCGCCAGGCCACGCCTACGTCTACTTCACCTATGGCAATCACTACATGTTGAATGTTGCTACCGAGCCGGAAGGCGTGCCCGGCGCCATACTCATCCGCGCGCTGGAGCCGCTGGAGGGTCTGGAGATCATGACCGCCCGCCGTGGCCTGGCAGACCTGCGCCTGCTCACCAACGGACCCGGCAAACTCACCCAGGCCCTTGGTATCGACAAAACGCTGGACGGCCATGACCTTTCCCTCCCGCCACTGCAGCTCATCCCCGGCAGTCCCATTAATGACGAAGACATCGTAGCGACCACCCGCATCGGCATCACCCGCGCCACTGATATGCCCTGGCGGTTTTATATAAAAGAAAACCCCTGGGTCTCTCGCAAATAGGCAAGCCCGTATGTAGGAAGCCACGCAGCCCCAACGCGGTACGCCGCGTTGGGGCTGCGTGGCTTCCTACGTATGGGCTTGCCTGTTTTTTATAAACCGTTTATCAACTCATCAATCGCCTTTAATACTCTCCCTTCCATTCCCACCCTCCACGGCGCCGGGTGGTTGTAGAAGCGGTAGGCGCTGTCTACCTCATAGCCGCCTTCGAACTGGGCTTCGTCGGTGGGCAGGTAGCCGACGTGCGGGCTGTGGTAACCGACCAGCGCCAGAGTGAAATGCGGAAAGGCGGCTTGCAGGCGCAGCGCGTATTCGGCGAACACCTCCGCCGCCATGAAGCAGAACACCAGCGGCCCGATCCGCCACACGGTCACCGCCAGTTCGCAGGGGGCGGGCGGCTCATCTCCGCGCGCCAGCATGTTGTCGCACCAGTCGCGCAGCGTGGCGGCCATATAGCGCATCATCGGGCTGGCCTCCTGCTCCGGCTCGATGTTGAGGATGTTGGCCAGCTCGGCCAGGGTCTCCGCCGGCGCATGACCGGTGGTGGCGATCCGGTTCATGCCGTCACGCATGGCCTGCAGCCTTTCCCGGCCCGGCAACGCCGCGTAATCGAGCGGCACGGAAGCGCGGGTCATGCCGGCCGGCTCCGCCTCCACCGGCGCCGGCCAGTTAACAACGCCGATCTTCTCCATGATAAACGAGACGTTCCGCAGCATCGTCGCCCGCGTCATCTCCTCCCACGGGGGATTGATATCGCCGCACGCCCCCTGCAGGAAGAGGAAGGGGAAGCCGTGCTCCTCCGCCAGCCGCCGGCGCAGCTCGCCGGGGTAGTCGGCGGAAATTTGCGGCGAGCAAACGGTGCAGGCGTGGATGGCGGCATGCGCGATACCGGCGATGCCGCGGCCTTCCTCGTCGTCGAAGCGGATCAGCAGCATGCGGTCCAGCGTAGGGCCGACCTTCACCACTGCTTTATCGGGATGCTGCTTCATCACCACGCGCCCGTCCGCCAGCACGCTGCGCCGGTTGTAGCTCGCGCCCGCGATGTCGGCTTCGGTTATCCTCATGGTCGCCGTCTGCCGAGAAGCCCACGCCGCGGTTGCTACCTCCCCCGCCGCCGCCTTCACCTGCCGCCAGTATCCCTTATCAACAATACCGCACCCAAGCAGCGTGATGCTCGCCGGCGCGCTGTGCGTGTGCGTGCAGATCAACACCCGCTGCTCCCGCGGCGCATCCGGCAAGCGGGCATCCAGCTCCGCCTGAATCTCTTCCAGCAGCTCCGGCCCCAGCCCCAACAAGTCGAAGACGAGCAGCAGCCCGTCATTGACCGCCAGCGCAAACACCGACAGCGGATCGTCGATCCCCTCCGACGGCTGATTGCGGCGCGCGGCAAAGCCGGAGAGGGTCAGGCCGGTGGCGGGGGTGATATCTTTTCTTGCGAATCCGATGTTAAGCATGGTCTTTCGGAGCGCGGATTGCCAATCCGCGCGAGTTGGGCGTCACGCGCGGATTGGCAATCCGCGCTCCAAACGATCAGCGTCCTACTTTAATTTTCATCACCGCTTCCACAATATCATCCATGTCTGCCTTCTCCGCCAGCAGCATGTTCTGCGTAAACCATACCGCGTCTTTGCAAACCACTTCACTGACCGGGCAGAGAGCGGCGAAATCGGCGTAGTCGATCTCGCGCGCATACGGCGCCACGCAGGGGAAGCCGCCTTTCCAGAAATCCTTGTTAAGGAACATCGGGTTCCGGTAGAGCGCGTGGTTGTATCCGCCCGAGCAGGGGATGCCTTCCGCGTTCAGCGCTTCCAGGAACCGGTCGCGCGGCATGCCATTGAAGGCTTCCGGATTATACCGGCTCATGAAGAGGTGGAAGGAGATGATGCCGGCGCGGTCGTCCAGCCGGGTGGGCTCCAGACCGGAGCCGCGCAGTTTCTCCGTCAGATAGCGGCCGTTGGCATCGCGGCGGGCGGTCTGCTCGGTCAGGCGGCGCAACTGCACACGCAGGATGGCCCCCTGGAACTCCGTCAGCCGGTAGTTCGAGCCCAGCCGGTGATGCTCGTACCAGGGCCGCCCCGGCTCGCGCCCCGCCCACAGCAGTGAGCTGCAGCGCTCGGCCAGTTCCCGGTTGTTGGTGATGATGATGCCGCCTTCCCCAGCGGTGATGTTCTTCGATGCCTGGAAGCTGAACGAGCCGGCGTCGCTCAATGACCCGCACTTCCGCCCGTTCCAACTGGCGCCGTGCGCGTGGGCGGCGTCCTCCACCACGTAAAGCTCGTGCTTTTCCGCGATGGCATTGATGGCATCCATGTCCGCGCTCTGCCCGCCGAAATGCACCGGCAAGATGGCCCGCGTGCGCGGGGTGATCGCTTCCTCGATACGCGCCGGGTCGAGGTTCAGCGTGTCCGCCGTCACGTCCACGAAGATCGGCGCCGCGCCCGCCGAGAGGACGGAGGAGGCGGAAGCGATGAAGGTATACGGCGGCACGATCACCTCGTCGCCCGGCCCGATGCCGAGTGAGCGCAGGATCAGCTCCAGCGTGACGGTGCCGTTTGCCGCCGCTACCCCGCAGGTGCAATCGTGCGCGGCGGCGAACTCCTGTTGGAAGCAGCTAACCTGCGCGTCGTCGTTCTTCTCCTCGCCTTCGTCCAGCTCGACACCCGTACCGTAGGCGAACTGCCACCAGTTCCCGCTGCGCAGCACCTTTAACAGCGCCTCTTCTTCCTGCCCGTCGAAATACGGCCAGGAGGGAAACGGCTTGGTGCGCACCGGCGCGCCGCCATGAATTGCCAGGCTTGACATATAACCTCCAATTGAAGCGGTGGCGCAGGAAATAAAGATTGAAAGATTTGAAAAGATTGGAAAGATTTTTATTTATTTTTTGCAAAAAATAATAAATATTATCATTTCAATCTTTTCATATCTTTCAATCTTTATTTCTGCGCCACCGCTCATATTATTTATCCAACAGCCACCGGCATTGTTACCGACGCTGCTTTAACCCGTTTTTTCAGCTTGATCGACGTCGCGGCGGCTTCCAATACGGAGATGGGCGCCAGCATGCGGGCGTCGTCAAGGGGTTCGACGCCGGAGCGGAACATCTCCACGAAGCAGCGCGTGCCGGGCAGGTAGGTGTTGTCGTCCATGGCGATCGGTGTATGGTAGGCGCCGTTTTCGCCGGTGACGGTCAGCGTCCACCCGCCGGGACCGGCGGCATGCGTGGTGATGAGCACGTTCAGCTCATCCGGATACCGGCAGACCAGCGTGCAGGTTTTACCGTTAGTCGCTGCTCCCACCGTCTCCACGCCGGCGCCGAACAACTCGGTCATCAGGTCCACGCAATGGATGCCGTAGAAGAAGATGCCGCCCCACTTGCCCTTCCAGTCGCCCGGACCGAAGATCTGCGCCACGCGCAGTTTGCCCAGTTTGGCGATCTCGTCTTTGATGCCGGTGACGCAGGATTGCCGGCTGATGGCGCTGAAGGTGGTCACCGCCACCCCCTTCTCGCGCCGGCGTTGAAGGAACCACTTGCCTTCTTTGGTCGAGGTGCAGAACGGCTTGTCGATGAAGCAGGGAATACCCGCGTCCACGAAGGGCGCGGCCGCCGCCAGGTGGAACTTCCCGTCTCGGTGATCGACCATCAGGCAGTCGATCTCCCCCAGCATCTGCAGCGGGTCGCGCGCGATGGTGGGGATCTGCCCCTTTTCCGCCGTCGCCTTCGCGAAAGCCCTGGTCTCGCCCCAGATATGCGTCACCACCATGTCCGGGATGGCCTTTTCGACGTTGATGAGGTGTGAAATGGCGCCCGCGTGCGAATTCTCGGCGCCGATAATGCCCATGCGCAACATAGACTCTTCCTCCCGCCCGGAATCTTTCTGCAGAGAAAGGATATTTTCCTGCCAGGTTACAGTGCATGGTCTGACTAATCCGAAATGTCGGACGTGTCGGACTGGTCGGACCGGTCAGACAGCGATCCGTTTTCATGCCTTGTATCATGCGCACGCCTGTGCTACACTTTACCGCATACCCGCCGAAAGGAACCCGCATGAGCGCATTGTGGTTCGATAACGTGCAGTTGATCCGTCCGGGGGAGGGTATTGCCCCCGGACGCCTGCTGGTCGAAGACGGCACGATAACCAATGTCGATCCGCCACTCGAATCTTGCCCGCCGGATGCGGAGCGCATCGACGGGGGCGGGCGCCTGTTGGGTCCAGGGCTTATCGACCTGCATACCCACGGCGTCGCCACTTTCCAGTTCGACTCCGGCCCGGAAGCGCTGGCCGCTGGAGCGAAGGTTTTGCCTTCTTTCGGCGTTACCTGCATGGCCGCCACCATCGTGCCCAGGACACGGCCCGACTTGCTCGGGCATTTGGCGGAAATTGCCGATGCGCTGCCGCGTATGGAAGGCGCGCAAGTGCCGGGGCTGCACCTGGAAGGCCCATTCGTGGCGCTGGCCGGCGCCGGTTGCGCCACCCTACCCGGCGACGTGGCCTTCCTCGACGAATTGCTCGACGCCTGCCGGGGCCGCGTGCTTGCCATGTCGATCAGCCCCGATACGCCCAACATCCTGCCTGTCATCGCCCGCCTGCGCGCGCTGGGGGTCGCCCCTTTCATCACCCACACCGCCGCCACCGCCGAACAGGGCAGGCGGCTATCGACGCCGGCGCCCACCACGCCACCCATTTTTACGACGTCTTCCCGCTGCCGGAGCAGACGGAGCCCGGCGTGCGCCCGGTCGGCATGGTGGAGGCGGTTTACGCCAACTCGGAGGTGACGGTGGATTTCATCGCCGACGGCGTGCACGTGCACCCGCTTGCCATCCGCGCCACGCTGGCCGCCAAGGGTTTTCGGGGCATATCCCTCATCACCGACTCGAACATCGGCGCCGGTCTGCCCGAAGGCCTGTACGACACGCCGTGGGGTTACCCGGTGTATGTGAAGCCCGGCAACGGCGCGCGCATAGCCGGCGATCATCCTTCCAAAGGCGTGCTGGCCGGCAGCGCGCTGACCATGAACGCCGGTATAGTCAACCTGCTGCGCTGGCTCGACCTGCCCCCCGCCCAGGTATGGGCCATGGGCGCCGCCAATCCCGCCCGCTGCGTCGGTCTAACGCGCAAAGGCAATATTGCCGCCGGCATGGATGCCGACCTAGTGCTGTGGAACGACGACTTGACTCCGGTCAGCACCTGGGTGATGGGGAAGAAGGTATATGGATAAACGCGCGGAATGATCGAAGAGGGTGATTTTCATATCACCACCGCCGCCTGCTTCGAACACCGGAAAATTTTCGACACCCCCGACCTGTTAAGCTACCTGCACGATGAAATTCTCGATGCGCTGATGAATGCCGCGGAGGAGGTCCATGCCTGGTGTTTCCTGCCGAGTCATTATCATGTGGAGGCACGGGTTGGGGATGGGAAAGCGGTCAGTGAAGCGCTTCGCATAACGCACAGCCGCATCGCGACACGTGTCAACGGTTTGCAGCACGCTCGCGGCCGTCAGGTCTTCTGCCAGTTTTCCGACCGTAATATGCGCAGCGAACGGCATTATTGGGCGACGATCAATTATATCCATGACAACGCAACTAAACATGGCTATGTTGACAACAACGATGATTGGCCCTGGTCCAGTTGGGCGCTCTTCGTTGCCAAATATGGGCGTGAATGGATGGAAACCATGCGAGGTTTATATCCGGTATACGATTACGGCAAAGGTTGGGACTGGTAATCTAAAAACAAGTAAGCCCGTTCGTAAAACAAGTAAGCCCGTTCGTAGTAAGCCTCGCAGCGGAGCGGAGTGGCGTCGTTGACAGGTAAGCTTTCCTATCAACCACGCCACTCCGCTCCGCTACGAGGCTTACTACGAACGCGCTTGCTTGTTTTTCAATATTCAATAGTTATAATTTGACGGCGGCAGGCCGCCGTCAGCCTCCGGTGGGTGTTGACGACCCGGCACCACTACACCACTCCGGATGGCAGAGATGTCCGGGATGGCGGGCGGGATGATCTTCGGCGTCAGGGCCAGGATATAGCGTACGGGGACATGATCGACCTCTGTTGCGGTTGGAAGACTGATAGGCACTAATGTTGTCCGATCGACAACCATGCTGACCATCTGCGTGGACATTTGACTTGCTGTTACATTAACACGCGGTGCACCCTCCGGCGTTTCCGATTTTGTTATCCGCACATTGCCGGCAAATACCAGCACCCGCGCCGTGATCTTTTGCTCGCTCGGTTGGCTGAACAGCAAGTTGCTATTTGACTGGTCGGGCGTGATGGTGGCGATGGTAATGGTGGCATCGAGGAGAAAGGACGGCGGCAGCAACGTTATGAGTTGGTTGTTGGCGACCAGTCCATCCGCGAAAAGCACAACGCTGCCGCGGTAATTGTCGATCAACGATTGCACCCAGGTCTGCACCGCGGTCGTCAATTGTGGTGTTTTTCCGTCAGCGGTCAGGATCGGCTCCTTTTCACCTCGGATAGTACCGTCAGATGGCACAATGACCAGCATAGCCTGCAGCCCCAAACGGCCCGGCTGGTCGATCAGCGAAATAAGCTGCGTCAGCCGGACGGCCGCCTGCGCGTCCATCGTCTGGATGAGCAGCTTCTGCGAGTTCGGCAAGGCGTTTATTTCGGTGATTTCTTTCGGGATGAAGGCCTTGAACCGGCTCCCCTCGCCCTGCAGCATCTGCACCGCCTGCTCGGGAGACAGGTATTTCAACTCGATCACATAAGCCTTGATCAGCGGATGGTCGGCGCCGGCGTTGCCGGGCGCCGGAATTCCACCCGTGGGATTGAAGACTTGCGCGCCGCCATTCACCATCGTAAGCATCGATATCAATAACAAGGCTATCGCCAATACGCTCTTCATGTGTGCCTCCTCTGATCGGTAATTCAATTCGCGGGCGCCGCGCCTCCCGGCATGCCGGCGCCCGGAGGGAGCGTGACCCCTCCCCGAATCGCAAAACCGCCTTCGGTAGTGGGCACGAGGCCCAGGTCGGGGATCGACGGTGGGATCATGACCGGCGTGACGGCCAGGAAGTAGCGTTTTCCGGGTATAGTCGCATTTTCAGCTAACGGGATGATTTCATCGACAGGCAGCAATGTCGTCTGATCCATTACCAGCAAGGCATCGTGGAAAAGCGTCTTCCTGTCAATCGCCTCATTCGGCAGAGAGCGCCGAGTCACGCTCCACCTTATATTGAACCGTTGTCCCCCCGCTGGAATAAACATCCATGCATCTGGTTGATCGGGTATAAGATACGAAATGAAAATGCTTTCGATGTCGGTAACGAACGGCGGCATCTGCAGCGTCAGTGGGTGCACTGGCATTCTGCCTAAATAGTTATTTTCCACAGCGGTCGGCTGATCCGGGAAAAGGATCATGCTGCCGCGGCGGGTGTCGATCAGCGATTGCACCCACGTCTGCACCGCCGCCGGCGCCAGCGGCATGTTCCCGTCGGCAAGCGGCATCGGCTGTCGCGTGCCCTCCGGTCCCGGCGGCGCCATGACGATCAGCATAATCTGCAGCGCCAGGCGGTTCGGCTGATCGATAAGCGAGATGAGCTGCGTCAGCCGGAGCGCCGCCCCCGCGTCCGCCGTCTGCACGAGCAGCTTTCGCGAATTGGGGATGGCGATGATCTCGGTGATTTCCTTGGGCACCAATGCTCTGTACCGTCCGCCTTCATCCCGCAGCATCTGCACCGCCTGCTCCGGCGACAGGTATTTCAGCTCGATAACATACGCCGTCAACAGATTCATCGCGTTGGAATTATTATTGCGCTGATCGAGGGTCTTCAGTAGCTGTTCCAGTTGATCGATGGCATCTTCATTCGCCGCCCTTACCAGCAGCGCGTTCAAGCCCTGCAGACCGACAATATCGATGATCTCTTTGGGGACGATTGGCGCGAATCCGCCTTCGACTTTCAGTATTTGCAACGCTTGCAACGGCGTCATGTTGTTCAGGTTAATGCGCCTGAGGACAGGTTTGGCCGGTTGCGTGGTTTCGCCAAGCGCGGGCGCACCGATTTCCGGCTGCGCGGCGCCGGCCAGGCACAGGCAGAACAATAGCGAACACACTATTAAACTTCGCATCATCGATCCCTCCATTAGCTTGCATTATCGGCGGCTTGCCGCAGTGATGCTTTCTCGATGGCTTCTTCGCTGGAAGAACGTCCATCTGCCGGCGCTGCCGGATCGAGCAGCCGCGGGATATCTTCCCGCGCCACCGGCGTAAGGGCGTAGGCCAGCGGCAGGTCGGACACCGCCGTCAGCGCCTGCGCGCTGAGCGGTACCGCATCCAGTGGAAGCAGGCCGTTCACCGGCTGCGCGCTGATCAGCGCTTCCACCGGGTCATACTCGGGCACCGGCAGTGGCAGCGGCTCCGGCGCGGTCTCTTCTCGCGGAACGGGAACCGGTTCGGGTAGACGGACCTTGCGATGGCGCTTTTGCTGGGCGGGAGCATTTTGCACGATCGGCGGCATCTCCGGCGCTTTCGGTTTTTCGACGATCACCGGCGCCTGTTTCGGCTGCTCCGGCTGCACTGAAGGCCGCGGCGGAGTTTTAACCACCGGCTCCGGTTGCTTCCGAACCAGCCAGAGCGATACCCCGGCAATTGCCAGCGCGACGACCACGCCGGCAAACGCCGCCCGCGGCCACCAGCACGGGGCGGAAAGCGGCACCAATGCCGGCGCGGGCACGTGATCGGGTATCTGCCGCAATTCCGCGAAGCCGGTCATCGCTCCCCGCAGCGATGCCAGGCTTTCCCGGCAGGCCGGGCAGGCATCCAGGTGCCGCTGCATGTCAGCGGAGATATTGCCGGTTTCCGCGGCCTCCCACAGCGCTTCTTCATATCGTTCACAGCTTGTCATCTGATATTCCTCTTGCGCTCCACATGGGGGACAGTCCCTGCAACAGGCTTTATGATCTCCTCACGAGCACCAGATGCGGGGACAGTCCCCGTTACATATCCTTCTCATACCGCTCCCGGAAGGCGCGCTTCGCGCGCAGCAGGCGGGTGCGGCTGTTCTCCACCGACCAGCCCATCACGCGGGCGATCTCCTCGTGGCTCAGCTCTTCCACGAAGCGCAGCACCATCAGCAGCCGATCCGGCGGGGGCAGGGCGTTCAGCGCGCGCTGCACCCGGTCGCCCGCTTCGCGCCGCAGCATCTGCGCTGCCGCATCCTCGGTAGAGATCCGCAGCTCGTCATACGGCATCTGCTCCGGCCTGCTTTTTGCCGCCTGCCGGCGTGTCAGGCAGACGCGGGCGGCGATGACATACAGCCAGGTGCCGAACGCCGCGTCGCCGCGAAACCTGCCCAGGTGGCGAAAAGCGCGGATCATCGTTTCCTGCAATGCCTCTTCCGCCTCTTCCGCGTCGCCGAGCATGCGCAGCGCCAGCCGGTGAATCCGCGGCGCGTATTCTGCCATCAAGGCATCGAAGGCGGCGGCATTACCCGCCCGCGCCCGCGCGATCAGTTGTCGTTCCCTCTGCTCGGCCACCACGGTTCCCGTCGCCATCGTCCCTTTCTCGGTTAGACTTCACCTGCCGGCAAAACGTGACAGCATCGCTCAGGGACTGTCCCGGCCCCAAGGAACCAGAGACGGTCGCCTTCCTCAATCATCGCATATATTACCACGGGACTGTCCCCCCCATGTCGATAGGCAGACCTTTCGCACGAGGGGGGACAGTCCCGTGGTCCCATTCCCGAGCGCAAAATTAAGTAAACAGGCTTTAGTCATGTAGGCTCGGGACAGTCCCTGAGCTATCCCTGTCGTAAAAATATTACAGGCGGCGGGTTTGGCGGTGAATGGTGCGTTCTTTCGACCATCAGCGGGTTGCTTCCTTTACTATATTATCACTGAATATGCGATAAGGGGGTAGCGTGATGAGCGTGGAAGGGCCACGGCGGCACATGGCCATCCCGTCCGGCTGGCTGCAGGTTGCCATCCTGACGTTTCTGCTGGGTTTTGTCATCCTCGGCCTGCTGGCGCGGCTGATTTACACTCAACATCCGCCCATTCCGCGGCAGGTAGTAGGGGAAGGCGGCGCGGCGCTATTCACCGGCGACGACATCATGGCCGGGCAGCACCTGTTCCAGCGGCGCGGATTGATGCAATACGGCACGCTGTTCGGCCACGGCGCCTACCTGGGACCGGACTTCACCGCGCAGTACCTGCACCGGGCCGCCGAGTCGGGGGTGGCCTTTTACGAGGGGCAAGGCAACACCGCGGCGGAAGCGCGCGACCTATTGCAGCGGGAGTATAAGGATAACCGTTACGATCCCGACACCGGCACGCTGGTTTATGGGCCCGCCCAGGTGGACGCGCTGGCGGAAATGCAATCATATTATATCGAATGGTTTGGAGAAGGCAGCGGGGTTGGCTTGCGGCGCCCGCGCCTGACCGACCCGGTAGAGATCCGCCGGCTCACCGCCTATTTCTCCTGGGCAACGTGGGTGGCCACCGCTACCCGCCCCGGCACGGATTATTCCTTCACCAACAACTGGCCGCCCGAGCCGCTGGTGGGCAACACGCCGACTTCCGAGGCGCTGCTTTCCAGCATGTTCAGCCTAATCGCGCTACTCGGCGGCATCGGTTTGGTATTGTTCATCTTCGGCCGCTACGATTTGCTGGGCTGGCGTCGCGCGACAGAAGAAGAGCCGGAGCGCGAAGTACGCTTCCGCCCGCCGGAGGACGTGCGACTGTCGCCGGCGCAGCGGGCCACCGCCTGGTATTTTCTGGTGGTGGCGGGGCTGTTCCTGGCGCAGGGTCTGCTGGGCGGGGTAAACGCACACTACCACTCCGAGCCGGGGGGATTTTACGGCTTCAACATCGCCGAGTGGCTGCCGTATAACCTCAGCCGCATGTGGCACCTGCAGCTCGCGCTGTTCTTCGTGGCGGCCAGTTTCCTGGCGATGGGCATCTTCCTGGCGCCGATGATCGCTCGCCGCGAGCCGAAGCACCAGGACAAGCTGGCCATCGCGCTGTTCGGCGCGGTGGTGCTGGTGGTGGTGGGCAGCCTGCTGGGCGAGGCGCTGAGCCTGCGCGGCTCGATCCCGCAAAGCGGTCCCTGGTTCTGGCTCGGTTCGCAGGGCTGGGAATACCTGGACCTGGGGCGGCTCTGGCAGATCCTGCTCACCGCCGGCATGCTCATCTGGGTGGGGATTCTTTTCCGCGGCCTGCGCTCGCGTCTGCCCGGCGAGCACAAAGGCAACCTGCCGTACCTGTTCCTCTACAGCGCCCTGTCCATTCCGCTGTTCTACGCGGTGGGCATGTTATTCGGGAAGATGACGAACTTCTCGGTAATGGAGTTCTGGCGCTTCTGGGTGGTTCACCTGTGGGTGGAGGACTTCCTCGAGCTGTTCACCACCATCATGGTCGCTTATGTCTTCGTGCTCATCGGCGTGGTGCGCTCAGTAACCGCCATGCGCATCGTCTACCTGGATATCATCCTCTACTCCATCGGCGGCGTGGTCGGCACCATGCACCACATGTATTTCAACGGGGCCACCGCGACGCACATGTCACTGGGCGCGGTATTTTCCGCCATGGAGGTGATCCCGCTCACGCTGCTGACGCTGGAAGCGTGGCGCTTTATGCAGCTCGGCAAGGCGCGCGACGGCGAATGCGCCATGTGCACGCCGGCCGGCGCCTTCCCGCATAAGTGGGCGGTTATGTTCCTCGTCGCGGTGGGGTTCTGGAACTTCCTCGGCGCGGGCGTGTTCGGCTTCCTCATCAACCTGCCCATCGTCAGTTATTACGAGATCGGCACCCAGTTCACCGCCAATCACGGGCACGGGGCGATGATGGGCGTCTACGGCATGCTGGCCATGGGCTTTTTCATGTTCGTGGCGCGCTATTTCATCTCGCCCGACCGCCGCGGCGAACTGGCGATGAAGTGGTCGTTCTGGAGCCTGAATATCGGCCTGGCATGGATGTTGTTCGTCAACCTTTTCCCCATCGGAGCGCTGCAGGTGGCCGACAGCATTAAGTTCGGCTACTGGCACGCGCGCGAGCCGGAGTTTTTCGCCCAGCCTGCCGTGCGCGCGCTCGAATGGCTGCGTCTACCGGGAGACTTGCTATTCATCATCGGCGGCATCCTGCCCATCGTCTACCTGGCCATCCGCATGTTCCTGCTGCGCAAACGGTACCTGACCGCCCCGGCGGGACCGCAGGAGGAGTTCACGCAGTTTTATGAGGCGAAAGATACGTAGAGAATAGGAAATAGAAGAACGGGAGTAAGGGGAATCATCAGAAAGAATGATAAAGCGATTCCCATTACTCCCGTTCTTCCCATCTCTTATTCTCCGGGCATCACGCACCGGAAGCCGCAGTGCGGGCGGCGGTAGGTGTGATAACCCCGTTGCTGGTCGCATTCGAAGCAGCGATAAGAGCAGCGGTGGTAGGCGCCGAAGGCGCTGAGCCAGGACCCGCCGCGCAGCACGCGGCCGCTGGGGGTGACGGGGCGGCGCTGCGGAGTGCGCGTCGGTTGGGTGGCATACTCGCCCAGCGGCGCGGCGATGCACCATTCCCAGACGTTGCCCGCCATGTCCTGCACGCCGTAGGGACTATCGCCTTGCGGACAACTGCCCACCGGCTTCGTGGATTCGGCGCTGGCGGGATTGACGCATCTGGTCGGATCCCAATTATTACCCCATGGCCACCAGCGGCCATCCTCGCCGCGCGCGGCCTTTTCCCACTGGGCTTCGCTGGGCAGCGCCCCGCTCGCCCATTGGGCATACTGGCGGGATTCGTCCCAGCTTACGTTCACGATCGGATGGTCGTCATGCCAGCCCCATGCCGGCTCCGCGGGCATCGCTGCCCCGGTCGCTTCGCAATACGCGCGGAACTGCGCCACCGTAACCTGACGGCGGTAGATCCAGAAACCCGGCACATCTACCTGACGCTGCGGGCGTTCCTGGGCGAACCAGCGGGCATCCCAATCGGGGTGTTGCTGCATGACGGCGACGATATCTTCCTCGCTGGACCCCATACAAAAGGTCCCGCCGGGAATCCACACCATCTCGGCCCCATCAATGGGATTGATCTTTATCTCCTCATGCATACAAACTCTTTTCTCGTCGCAGCCTGCCTTGAACTCCGACTGCTGCGGCAGGCGGAAAAATGCGCCCTCCCAATCGCCGTGACCGGAAGGACGCCATGTGTTTCATCGCGGACTACCAGCCTCGGGAGCGACCGCGACCACCACCGCCGCCGCCGCCAAAACTGCCGCCACCGCCGCCCGCCATCTTCTCCGCCTTGCGGCGGCGTCTACAATCCGGACAACGCGTCGGCGGGCTGAAACCTTTTGCTTGAAAGAACTCCTGTTCGCCTTCGGTGAAGGTAAACTGACAATTGCAATCGCTGCAGGTTAACGTGGTATCGGGCAAATGACTGCCCTCCTCTGTCAATATTCATCCTCGGTCGGGCAGTCGTTCAATGGTGGCATGTGCGTTGTTCTTCCCGCCACCCGGTCCAAAAATGACAACACAACAATACCAGTTTTTCTAACTTGCGTCAATGTCAAAATCCTCACGAAGGATGGCAACTGGTGATACTCAGCAACGCAGAGCAAGCAAGCGCAAGGAGAACCAGGCAGGCTATTGCCAGATTGGGCATCTATCTGATAAAATTAAGCTGAGGACAATATAGCGTCTTCCCCTGGACCGACATTGTGCCGTTTGGTTTGGCCTCACGCCTGGTCTTGCACCCGTGAATGCCGTCCAAATCACCGCTCCAGTGACGGTTATCTTATCGAGGAGTGCAAGCGCCATGAGCTTCACCGACAAAACCCTGACCTGCCGTGATTGCGGAGCCACCTTCGTCTTCACCGCGGGCGAGCAGGAATTCCACGCGCAGAAGGGCTTCACCAACCTGCCGGGACGCTGCCCGGATTGCCGCGCGCTGCGGCGCGCGCAAGGCGGAGGCCGCCGCGGCGGCCCGCGTGAAATGTACGACGCGGTATGCGCCACCTGCGGGCAGCCCTGCCAAGTGCCTTTCCAACCCACCGGCGAGAAGCCTGTTTACTGTTCGGAATGCTTCCAAAGCCAGCGCCCGCCGCGCCGCGACCGCTGGTAAACCACCGGATTGCCGATGCTTCATAACCAGCGGAGCCGGATCAACCTTCACGGCTGATCCGGCTTCACGAATGCGACTCCCACTCTTCCATTCAATTTCACTTCTCCGGGAGCGGCACGTAACCGCTTTCTTGCACCAGCGCCTGGCCTTCGGAGGTAAGCAGCCAGTCGCGCAGGCGGACGGCTGGACTGTCCTTCGCGGCGTCCTTCCGCACCACGGCATGCACCTCGGTGACGAAGGGGTAAGTACGATTGCGAATCGTCTCCGGCGTCGGCATGATGCCGTCCACCGCGCAGACCTTGATCGGTGGAATCGGCTTCTCGGCGCCCGGGCGCGGGGCGCGGAATCGGTTCACCGGCGACTGGACGGTGTGGTAATAGTAAAAAGTGTAGCTGATGCCGTTCCGCTCGCCGGTCAACCGGTTGTAGGGTCCGCCCATGCCCATGCCGAGTAACTGCTCGACGGGCGGCGCCATGGTCAACTTCTTCATCACCAGTTCCTGCATCGTCTCCTGGCTGCCGGAGTTTCGCTCGCGCTGGAAGGCGATCAGTTTCTCGTTGTTGCCGCCTACTTCCGACCAGCGCAGCACGTTATCCTGGAAAATCTGTTGTATTTGCTCCATCGTCAGCGTGTTGACCGGATTTTGGCCATTGATGATGAAGATGAAGGCGTCCGCACCGATGACGCGGCTGTCGAGTTCGACGCCCTTGTCCTTCGCCAGCTTCCTCTCATCCTCCGACGGCGGGCGGGCGACGATGATTATTTCGGCGGCGCCGTAAACCAGGTTGCGGTATGCGTTGCCGGTGCCGGTTAATGCGAGGCTGAGCCGGAAGCCCGGTAACATGGCGCCGCTATCGTAATAGGAAAAGACATCCGCATCCGAGGGTAGCGGCGATCCGGCGCATTGCGGGACGAGGATGCGCTCGGGCGACTCCTGACCGCTGGCCCGGTCGTAAATCGGGCGGTACTGCCAGACCGCGCCCAGCCCTAGCATGCGGCAGGTGATAAGCGCCATCAGCGGCTGCGCGGTGGTAGAGCCGTCCAGGCGCGGCAGTGTCTGCCAGTCAAGCGCCAGCCCGTTGGGACGCGGCCCGATCGGCAGCATCTCCGGCGGATTGGCTTTCAAGGCCCGCAGCCGATCTTCAATCGTCCATTCATCTTCTAACGACGGGCTTCCTTCGTCTTCTAATCGTCCATACCGCGCGCGCTCATCCACCTGATATTGTACCTGCCATTCCTTCACCCGGCGGCGCAGCAGCAGGTAGCGCTCGCGCGTGCGGTCGGCCGCTTTCATTCCTTCCAGATCGGCGGTGATCGCGTTTAAATCGGCGGCGGCCTTGTTGCAGCGCTCGAGCAGCCTTTCGGCATCGGCGACGGCCAGCTTCAGCTCGCCGGCGTTGGGTGGGTCGCGTTCCAGGTTCTTTTTTATACTGGTCACGCGCCCGTTCACATCCTTGACGATGCCGTCATACTGTCCTTTGTGTTGTTTCGCGGTCGCCGTCAGTCTCTCCCAGTCCTGAGCGTCGGGCTGCGGCAGCGCCTCCGCCGTCCACGCGAGCGCCGCCAACAGCAAAATGCCGGCCAGCAGAAGAAAAATTACCTTGCGCATCATGCCAACCTCCTCCAGCAAATATACCGCTTTTATTCGCTACATGAGCAGAAAATCCTCCCCTATAGGCAGCAAGCAGGCTGTACCTTATATCCGCTCGATCAGAAAGAACACAGGCCGATACCCGTCCGTGCAACAGGAGATGAAAGTGCCGGGGCGCACGCCCAGAAAATTGCCGCCGCGGGCGAGGGTGAGCGCGTATTTCTGGATGTCGCACCACGCCCAACTACAGAACCCGTCCGGCATGTTCCCGCACTGCGAGATGAACTCCTGCCCCTCCGCCAACCGCTCGCACGGCTCCCAGATCGAATCGGAGTATTCCCGCAGGAAATCCAGGTTTTGCGAACGGCGCAGCACAGTGATCTTCACGTCGGCGTTGTTGGATTCGGTCATTGTCGTTTCCTCCGATTATTGTAGTGGCTGGTAGTGAGTGGCGAGTGTGTATTCGGTTAATAACGGTTTACCTGATGCAGGAAACTTTTGCTGTGAAATGACACTCGCCACCAGCCACTTATCTTACGGCGCAATCCGGATGATTAGCAACAGCCCGCCGGCAGGATATTCACGTGCTAGGCGAGAATTAAGTAATCATGGATAACAAACAACCGCGGGATCTATTTCCCTCCGCCTGGGAGGACGCGCGGGCGGCAGATCTGGATCCCGTCACGCCGCAAACACAATCGCCTTCATATCGATTGGCATTTCGCGATCATGACTTTCTGCTCCGGGACGAGTTGCGCCATGTGCGCCTGGAACTGGAGATGCTCAAGCCGGAGCTGATCCTCAACGAGCACGGCATCGACGGCACCATCGTCATCTTCGGCGGGGCGCGCATCCCGGCGCCCGCAGAGGCCGGCGCTCGCGTGAAGGCCGCCGAAGACGCTGCCCGCCAGGCGCCAGGCGATGCCCGGCTGGCCGCCGAGCTGGCCCGCGCGCGCCGCCAGGTTGAAAGGTCGCGCTATTATGACGAGGCGCGCAAGCTGGCCGGTCTGGTCTCCGCGGCTAACAAGGCTTCGGACGATTTTAATTGCGTGGTGGCGACCGGCGGCGGGCCTGGCATCATGGAGGCGGCCAACCGCGGCGCCCATGACGTCGGCGTCCCCAGCATCGGCTTCAATATCGTGCTGCCCTTCGAGCAGCAGCCCAACGCCTACGTGACGCCGGAGTTGAGCTTCCTGTTCCATTACTTTGCCATCCGCAAGATGCACTTCCTGATGCGCGCCCGCGCGCTGGTGGTTTTTCCCGGCGGCTTCGGCACGCTGGACGAGCTATTCGACGCGCTGACGCTGATCCAGACGAAAAAGGTCAAACCGGTTCCGGTGCTGATTTTCTGCCGGGACTTCTGGAAGCGCGTCCTCAACTTCGACGCGCTGGTGGAGGAAGGCACCATCTCCCCGGAGGACGTTGACCTTTTCCAATACGTCGAAACCGCGACAGAGGCCTGGGAGATCATCGCCCATACCGTTCCGCAACGCGAGCTTTCCCTGCCTTAAGCAGCGCCTCTTAAGCGAAATGCTGGGCAGGCCACTTCGCCAACCCCAGATGGCCGCGAATGAGCCAAAGCTGGCGGATATGGGCGTATATATGATAAGTCGACCGGAAGAAGATGTCGCACAGCCGCGGCCATGGGCCGACGGGCGTGTTGATGAACTCTTCCTCGGAGATGGCATCCATATTCTCCAGCACGACGCGGTGCATGGTATCCAGCATATCGAGCGCCTTCGCGACGGTGGGGAACGGCTGCCCCGACCTCGGCAGCTTTTCCTCCGGCAAGCCCCAGAGCCCAAACCTCTCTTCGGATGGCAGGTAGTGCCATTCGCGCACCGGGCCGGGGATGCCGCGCTTGAGCTGCAGGTTTCCGTTGAAGTCATCCACCTGCTGCAGGCAGTGCATTACGATGGTGGCCATGTTGTGGCGGCCCGGCACGTGATACCTCTGGAACTGTTCGTCCGTCAGATCGGCAATGGCTTCGCGCAGCGCGACCAGCGCTTCGTCGAAGCCCATGCGCATCGCCTTGTGCATCGTCATGCCGCGGGCCAGGCGGTCTTGTGCGATCGGCATGTCATCCTCCTTTAATCAGGACAGGTTGAGGGTCATCTCGAACATCGTCCCCGCTTCATCATCTGACAGGTGGACGAACGGCTCCCACTGCCGTTTCACTGCTTCGCCGTGCGCGCCGGCGCGCTGCGAGACGACGCCTTCGCGCAGCGGGGGTGACAGGGCGCCGCGGGTGACGGTGAAGCCCCGGTGTTCCAACGCACCGCGGCTCAACTGGCCGCACCAGTTCAATAGCGGTGGTATGTTGCTGACGGCATTGGCGCGCGCTTCCCGCCAGCCTTCCGCGCGCGCCCAGGCGAGGAGGGCATCGAGCATACCGCCGGCGATGCCGCGGCCGGCATATGCGCCGGCCACCTGGATGCACAGCAGGTGGAGGACGGGAGACTCCTCTCGCGAAGGCAGCGCCGCCAGGTCGAGCGCCAGGAGTGGGCGAACATACTGCGGCTCCTGCAGGCAGAGATCCATGCGGTCGAGGATCGCCTGCGGGAAGGCGCGGATCTTGCCGACGGCCATTTCGCCATCAATGGCCAGCACGCCGCAAGCGCCATAGCGATCGCTGATCGCCCGCAACGTTCGCGCGACGGAACCGGTCGGAATGTCAGACACCGTTTCCACATAAGCCGGCTCGGTTACCACGTACGCCAGCGATAGCGACCCCTTGTGCAGGCAGGTAGGCAGCGGGCAGGACGCATCCATCATGCGGTAAGTGATCATACTCGTCTCCTTTTACATTCGTCCGGAGGCAACCAGCACGCACAGCGCCTCCGCCGTCACCCATTCGTTCATTTTCGCCATGCGCTTGCCGCCCCAGGAAACCGCCGAATAATTCGACTTCCGAGCTGTGCCGGTGATGTAATTGACGGTTTCGGCGGGAAAGCCGCCGTCCGGCAAGCGCTTGCTCTCCAGCAGGTCCAGCGCTTCTTCGCAGCGCGGATCATTGATGAAGCCGGCCTCCACCATCACCTTCAGGCCGATGAGGATGTTGTAGTGCCAGTACGGCGGATAGCAGAGCAGGAGGAAGCGGGGAGTGATGACGCTACCGTCCCGCAGGCGGCGGAAGAGGTGACGCTTCAATAACACCTCGGCGGCGCGGGCGGCCGTGTTGCGGGCGGCAGCGTGATTTCGCACGCGGGCATAGAGCGTCAGCGCGCGCAGCGGAATCCACGTCTCCTCGAAGGATGAAGTGGCGGCCTCCGGCTTCTTGTCGCAGTTCCACCCGCCGTCCGGCCACTGCCAGCGCAGGATGTTCTCCACCAGGCGGTCGGCGCGCCCATCGTCGAAGCCCAGCGTGAGCAAGGCATAAAGCATATTCCCCTCCTGCGAGGTGCAACGGCGTGGGCGGCCATTGATGACCGGCACGGACGCGATGTGCCGTTCCGACAACCAGAGGGCGCAGGTACGATCGATCAGCGGGGCGATGGCCGGGTCTCCCGGTGGACAACCGAGATCGGAGAGCACGTTCAGCACCCAGTGCGATCCGCCCCACTTCTGATAAATGCCGTGAGAAGCTGCCGTGGCAAGCAAGGCCGTCACCCGTGGCGAGGCGCGAATCTCCTCCCGCAGAGCTTGCATGGCCGGCGATTGCGGATCCTCCCCGAGCACCCCCACGCGCACCTTGTACCGGATCGATGGCTCATCGGAAGCGAGTAGCTGCTGAATAACAGGTTCCATGGCTGCCCCCCTTCAGCGTTGCGCCTTGCGCGCCTTCTTCTCCGCCAGTAGGCCATAATGGATGCTCGATTGGCACCACCCGCCGAAGCGCTCATGCAGGTCGACCAGGTTCTGACAGGCCTTCACCACGCGGGGATCATTCTCATACCCGGTTTTGTTGAGCAAATGAAGGGCATACCCGGTCTGCATCATAGGGAGATGGCTATAGCAGGCGCCGACGGGGATCCAGTATGGTTTATACGCCAGGGCGCTGCGAAATTCGGCGCGACGACGGTCACTGGTGATCATATCGTGGGCCAGCATCCGCTCGGATTCCGGCAATCCTTCGGCCGCCCGCGACAGGCTCGGCACCTCCGGCTGAATACAGGTGAACAGGAAGTTAATCCCGCGTGTGAAGCAAGGCGTATCCGACAGGCCGGTTGCCGCCAGCATCTCCAGGTGGTGCACGGTGGCGACGACGGTGTGCTCCCATGATCCGTCTTCCAGTTGCCGGCCGGCGATCTCTTCCAGCAGCCTTGCCTTAACCGCTTCTTCATCCTCCCGCGGCTCCTGCAGCAACCGGCGAACCGCGATGCTGTACCAGTCGCCCGCCTCCCGAAACGGCAGACACGGATCGCAGCGCAATTGCGGCGCCACAGTACCGAGTAGGTTGGTATAGTCCAGTGCCTTGAGCAGCGCGAGGGAGAGATGCTCCGCATCCTTCACCCGCCAGAGCCCGGTGGCCTTCTGCGCTTTGATGAATTGCGGAATCACCGGCACCAGCATCTCGTATGCCTCCGCCGCCGACAGATCCAACAGGCCGCTCGCATCCTTATCCTCGTCGAGCAGCTTTTGTGCACTCTTCCGTGCGATGTCATGCACCCAGTCCAGGTCGCGGAAGAGCGGATTGGTGATCAAGGCCATGCCGACGGCGTGGTGGCAGCGTGTTCTCATACGAGCGATCTCCTATCTTTACGGTTGCTGCTCGATAACAGCCAGTGCCTGCTGTATCTCCCCAACGGCTGCCTTCACATGAATATTAGCTTTTATAAGAATTCTTAGCATCCGAAGTATCAAATCATGCGAAACACGCGCCCGGTTTTTATACCTGGACATCGGAGAGACCCTTCGGCAACAACTTTTCGTTTACATTCGACGGATATGCGGGCGAATCCTTGCCTTAGCGGCAGGATATACCTCATCATAACAGGAATGATAGGATCAGGCGACAAATTGAAGCATAAGGCGGAAGCTGCTATGCGAATATCCGGAACTCTTTTCATTCAAGAGATGATAATCCTGCTGTTGACGGCCTTATTCAGCGCGCAGGCGGCGGCGCAGGGAGTGCGGCTGGCGGCGCCGGGGCAGGCGCCGGCGCCGATTTATGTGTCCGGCCCGCTTGAGAATCCCGTGTTGACGCCGGCGCAAACCCGGCAACTTACCGCCGAGGAGCAGGAGCGCCGCCAGCAGGTTGCGCTGCTGGGCGAGGTGGTCGCCGACCTGGCTTACCACCTGGAGAAGATGACGGGGCGGCTCCCGGAGGTCATTGTCACCGATGATCTCGCCACGGTAAAGGCGCCCGCCATCGTCCTCGGCTCCCTCGCCGTGCAGTTCGGCGCCACGCCGCGATACGAAACCGTGATGCGGGAATCATTCCGACTGCTCACCAGGGACAACCGCGTGCTTATCGGCGGGGAGAGCGTCTACGGCGCGGCGCACGGCGCCTACGAGCTGCTGCGGTTGCTCGGCTGCGACTGGATATTTCCCGGGCCGGAGGGCGAAGTCATCCCCCGGCGCGAGACCGTCGATGTCGGCCCGCTAGACCTGGCGAAGAAGCCGGCCTTCGAGGTGCGCTCGCCCTGGTATAGCGGCGGAACGCCCATTGTAACCGCTGAAGATGTGGCCCAGTTCGCGCAGTGGAAGACCCGGCAGCAACAGACTTATGGCCGGCGAGATCACCCTAAATTTCTGGGCGGCGGGCACTTCTGGTATTACCTCATCAATGACAATCGAAAGTATCTGGAAGAGCATCCGGAGATGCGCGCCCTCGTCCGCCAGCCCGACGGCACTCTTGTCCGCGGCTGGTCGCAGCTCGATCCCACCCATCCAGGCGTGGTGGACCTGACGGTGAAATACATCCGCGAGATGTACAAGAAAAACGGCTGGCCGAACGATCACCCCTGCTGCATGAGCATCGGCCCCAACGACGGCGGAGGATTCTCCGTCTCCCCGGAGGCCATAGCCGCCTCTGCCGGGCGCGTGGATCCCGTCACCGGCGATAACGACCAGACCGACCTGCTGGTCCAGTATGTCAACAAGGTGCTGGACGAGCTGGGAGACGAATTCCCCAACCTTTATCCAGGTTTTCTGCTCTACGGCTTGCACGGCGATTATCCCATGCGCTACCAGCCCAATCCGCGCCTGGCGCTGCTCATCGCCGACATCACCTACTCGCGCTACCACAGCCTGCTCGATCCCCGCAGCGCCACCCGCGCCTATTACCGCGGCATCCTCGAACAATGGGCCAAACTTCACCGGGAGCAGGGCAATCCGCTGGCCTATTACGGCTATAACTGGAACCTGGCTGAGAACCTGATGCCGTACAGTAAGATGAAGATCTGGGGGCAGGACCTGCCCTACTACCACCGCATGGGCGTCGTCGGCCACAACAACGAGCAGGACAAGGCGTGGAGTATCCTCGGCCCGCACAACTATCTGATGGCGCGCCTGGGCTGGGACATCGACCTGGACTGGCGCGACGTGCTCAAAGATTACTGCCGGCTGGCCTTCGGCGACGGCGCGCCGTATATGGAGCAATACTACCTGCTGCTGATCGACACCCAGGAATCCGCCGGGCAGGAAGCCGGGTCCTACGGGGCCATCCACCTGATCTTCGATCAGGACTTCATCAAGCGATCCCGCGCGCTGTTCCGCAAGGCGGAGGCGGCGGCGAAGACCCCGGACCACAAGCGTAATGTGGATTACTTTAGCCAGCCCGTCACCGCGCTGGATATCTACCTGCAGTACCGGCAGGCCGTCACGCGATTCGATTTCGTCAAGGGGAAGGAGCGGTTCGACGCCATGGTCGCACACTGGGACGCCTACCTGGCGAAAAATCCCAACCTGGTGTCGCGGTATGGCCGCCGCTACCTGGACTGGCTCTTCAAGCCGTATGTCGAACAGGGGCTGAAATACTCCACCGGCGAGTACCGGATCGTCCACCGCATCCCCGACGCGCTGCCGACCATCCTCGATCCGACCGTGCAGGGACAGTTCATGGGATACTTCCACCCCGAGCTGAGCGATAAAGACCGCATGACCACGAAAACCTTCTCCACCACCTGGGACGCGCAGGGGCTGGGCGCCTACCGTCAGGGCGCGGTCTGGTACCGCATCCGCTTCGACCTGCCCGCCGATCTCAAGGGGCAAGGCATCGGCCTCTACCTCGGCGCGCTGGAGGACGAGGCGCATGTCTGGTGCAACGGGACATATATCGGCGGCGGGCAGGGCTTCATCAGCCCCTTCGCCTTCGACCTGACCGCGCAGGCGCGCTTCGGGGAGGAGAACATCGTCGCGCTGCAGGTGATCCGCCGGGGGATGCTCAACGAAGCCGGGCTGGGCGGCCTGCTTTACCCCAGCTTTGTTTTCGCCGGCCCGCAACTGTCGCAGGTCGCCCCGCGCACGGAGCCCCCGCGACGCATCTTGCCCGGCGGGGCATGGGAAGATATACCGGAGTAAAGCAAAAGGAAATATCCGGGAAATCGCGAAACTGGTTGGCAGAAAAAGCGATGTATCCTTCTGTGACGGATTGACCGGCAATGAAAGGGGTCCGACATGTCGGAGAGCATTATGCCCGCCCAAATCGGGCACGAGGTCGAAGTGACGGGAATCAGCGCCGACGGGAGCATCCTGGAGGCTCGCGATGGCTCTCTCATGCTGATCCAGGGTGGCGGGATCCTGGAAAGCGATCGAGATGCCCCCCTGCGTCGCGTCAGTCATGGCGGCGGCGCTACCTGGAGCGATCCGCGGCCGCTGCCGGTGGCGATGGGAGCGGGCGGCGTCATCCGCCTCCACTCCGGCGGGCTGGCGATGTATGGCGGGAAGAGCAAAGCGCCCGGCGAGGTATACTATTGTACTTCAGCGGACGACGGTCTGACGTGGACGGAGCCGGCGCTCATTCCTACTTACCCGAACTTCAGACCCATGTATCACTCGCTCATCCAGCTCCGCAGCGGGCGACTGCTGCTGTCCGGCTACTGGGAAGGACTGAACGCCGCCGCCCCGGATGTCCAGCGCTATACCATCACCGGCGCGGGTATCTGGCACGACCGCTGGCTGTGGATGGAAGGACATCGCGGGGTCGAAATGGGCATCTGCATCGCCTATTACTCCGACGATGAAGGTCGGAGCTGGCGGCAGTGCGACGGCGGCCTGTTCGGCTGGTTCGACGAGCGCGGCGTGCCCAACGGAGAAGGGGGCATCCTCGACGTGTATGAACCCACCGCCGCCGAGTGTCCGGATGGCCGCGTGCTGATGATGATGCGCTCGAAAACAGGACGGCTGGCGCAGAGCTGCAGTCCGGACGGCGGGCAAACCTGGTTCAGCGTGCTTCCCACCGACCTTTCGAGCTCGCAGTCGCCGCCGATGCTGGTGCAGGTCCCCGGCTCCGGCGACCTGCTTTGCGTCTGGAACCAGGTGTCCGCGGAGGAGATCAATCGGGGATTCCTGCGCGGGCGGCTCTCCTCGGCCATTTCTCCCGACGGCGGCCTGACATGGGAACACTTCAAAACCCTCGAGCGGCAGCAAGGCATGGAGGATGTCGAGCGCATCGCTCCTGAATTTCCCATCCCCCGCGTGACGCGCGCCCGGCCCGGCATCGGCTACCTGCCGGAGGGGTTCGCCATGTTTACCTATCCCAATGTCGATATAGTAGGCTATCAGGTTTTCGTTCGCTACCTGCGCATGTACCCCGTCGAGCGCGAAGGCGATTGGCCGAAAGCCGACCCAAGGCAACAGCCGCTCAAATATGCCGACTTCGAGCAGCGCGGGGCGGAGATGAAAGGCGAAGGCGTGCTGCGGCGGTATCCGCTGGCATGGTTTTACGAAGGGCGCAATTCCGAATAAACAGTGTGCTAATTGAAATCGTGAATAGCCGGAGGCAGGCTTCCAGGTCTGCCTCCGGCCTTGCCATCCTGGCTACACTGTCCCGCGGATGAAGTCGTTCATCACGTTCGGGACGTCCGGCGAGAACCCAACCACGTTCAGCGTTCCGCGGTCGGTCAGATCCCCGATGGTGAAGCCGTTCGACGTCATCCCCACCACGATCAGCTTCGCCGGAATACCCATCTTCCGCCGGTATTCCACCAATGCCTGCGCCGGGTGCGCGTTCCCGGCCCACGTCTCGCTGTCAGTCAGCACCACGAAAGCGTCTATCGGTATGCGCTGCTCCAGTGCCCAGACCATCGGCAGCGCGCAGTCCGTGCCGCCGAACGTCAATCCGGCGGTATAGCGGACCACTTCATCCAGCCGTTGCCGCGGACTGATATCGAGCGGGGTCAGGCCGCTGCCGTATCCCTGCCATTGGCTCGGGTACTTGCCGTTGGTGAAGCCGACGATGGTGTGGTGCTCCTCCACCGCCGCCGTCACCAGCGCCAGCGCCGCCGCGCCTTCGCGCGGGGTCAGCCCCGGCACACCGCCGATGCAGCCGCCGCCCATTGACCCGGACACGTCCACCGCCAGCAGAATGCGCTTGCCGGTCGGCTCCACGTTGTCGAAGGTCAGGTAGAAGGCATCGTCCAGCGCGTCTACCACCTGCTGCACCGGCCCCCAGGTGTTCTGCCCGCGAACGCCACGCCCCGATGCGTAAGTCTTCAGCGCGGCCAGCGCCTGCACCGGATGGACACGCGCCTTGCGCAGCCACTCGCGGTTGCCCAGCCGCGCGCAGACCGTCTTCGTCCAGTCGCTCAGCGGGGCGATCACCCCGACGCGGGTCAGCGTGGCCAGGTTGCGGATGAGCGCCGTCATCGGCATCTCCTCCAGCAAGGCCTCCCACACGGCTGCCTCTTGCAGCCGCTCCGTCGGGATGATCTCCCGCGGCAGCCGGTGCGTCCGGATCAGCTCGCACAGCTCGCTCGCCGGCAGCGCCGGGTCCGCGACGCGCTGCACCGCGCGCAGGTATGCCCACGGCGCCGTTTCCGCCCCCTCCGGCAGCGCCGCCTTGCCCGCCAGCCAGGCGAACAGCGCGTTGCGTCCCGAGTCCGTGGCCTTCGGGTGCGCCAGCCGCAGCGCGTCGCGGTGCGACCAGCCGTCGCGCTGGCCATACTTCGTCACCTGGTAGGCCAGCGTCTCCAGCGGCAGCGCCGTGTACCAGCCGGCTACCGCCCGGCGCAGCCCGCGGCCCCAGCCGCGCATGCCGTCCACATACTTCAGGAAGGTGAACAGGTGCGTGCCGGTGCGCGCCACCTTCGGCAGCGCCGCCGACGCGGCCGCCCGCGTCGCTTCGTTACCGACGGAGAAGGCCAGCGCCAGCGCGAACAGCGCCGGATCGTTCTGGTATGCCCGCCCCGCCTCGCTGATTTCACGCGCGCACTCCACCACGCGCGGGCCGTCCGCCTGCAGCAGCGCCACCACATTGGTTGCCTGCTCAACGGTCAGCGCCTTCTCGGTGGCGTAATATGTGCCGCCTTCGGAGCCCAGCACCAGGAACCGGTCGAGCTGGCCCCAGGCGTCCAGCGCCCAGGCGTACCCGCCCGCGTCATTCATCACCTGCCCGCTGCCCGGGATCGCTTCCCACTGCGGCGTCTTCTTCAGATTGAACAGCTTGTTCAGCTTCAACATGTCACACCTCCTAATAGGTCAGTTTTGAGTTTTGAATTTTGAGTTTTGAGTTAGAATCGCCGCAATGAAAAACCGGCAACTCAAAACTCAAAACTAACCAAAACTAATGGCGCGGGCTAGTGGTCGCCGCTAGGACTTTCAAGGTAACCTACCGGCTCCGGCCCGCGCCATTGAAATCTGGCTTTGGATATGTCGTTATCCGATGGTTCCGGCGGTTACCTCCCTATCCGGCGAATATTCAAGGTGATTGGCGGTAAAAGGCAGCGCCGCCGGGTCGCCTGACCATTGCTGGAGCAGGCTCGGTTGCGTGCCTTCGCACATGCCTGATTGTCTGCATAGCGTTGTCATCGAACTGGTATCACCTTGATTATTGTATGGTGGGCGAAAAGTTCGTATACGGGTTTTCTGGCGTGTCTAATTTCCACCACAGGGATGACTCCCTGGCAGGAATTGCACCTGCACGACCGTTCGGTCACCAGGTTCCGATAACCGTATACATCCGGCCCACCACAAATTGGGCGACGGGCAAATCTCTGCTCACGGGATCGTTCAGCGCTCTTCCGGCTAAGCTACGGGAACATAACGCCCCCGGCGGGATTCGAACCCGCGCCCTCTTTATCTTCGATGTCACCGTGCCGCGTCCGGCCCGTCTAAACCGTGGGCATGGGCAAAAGGCGCGCATGGCAATCCATCTCTAGCTTGACAGGCTAGCGGTAATCCATACGCTTCGGCCCATGCCGAATAAGTGCCTCCCCGTCCTGGGAAATGAATATTAATAGGGTTTGGTCGGGTTGTCAATAGTGTCGGTAAATTCTTTCAAAAAATCTAAGTATGCAAAGGCAAGTCCCGGTTCCATAGTAATGTTTTGCGCCACCTGAATCTAATTCGGGCGAAATTTGCTATAATGCTGTCGGTGAAGGTTCTTCCATTATCCCTTATCACTCAATATGTATCACTAACAACCCGGAGGCGCTATGCTTATTCTCATCGATAATTACGACTCGTTCACCTATAATCTCGTGCAATACTTCGGGCGGCTGGGCATCTCGCCGCGGGTGTATCGCAACGATAAGATCGGCGTAGCGGAGTTGGAGGAGATGGCGCCGGATTACCTGGTGATTTCGCCGGGACCGAAGACGCCGAAGGACGCGGGCATCTCCTGCGCGGCCATTCGCGCCTTCGCCGGGCGCATACCGGTGTTGGGCGTATGCCTGGGGCACCAGTGCATCGGCGCGGTCTACGGCGCCGTCATCGACGTCGCTCCCCGCCTGATGCACGGAAAGGTCTCTCCCATCCGCCACGATAACCGCGGCCTGTTCCATGGATTGCCCGACCCCTTCGAGGCGACCCGCTACCACTCGCTGGTCATCACCCCCGAATCGCTGCCGGATTGCCTGGAAATGTCGGCATGGACGGCAGAAGGCGAAATCATGGGCGTGCGTCATCGCGAGTTCACCGTGGAAGGCGTGCAGTTCCACCCTGAATCCATCCTCACCGACGCCGGCCTCACGCTGCTGCAGAACTTCCTCGGGCATTCCGGAGGGTGTTGGTAATAAGTGATAAGTGATACGTGATAAGTGATAAGTCTAGTGGTGAGTGGCGGAGGGCGAGTGTTTTAATTGGTAAGTAACTATTTACCTGATACAGAAAACTTTTCGGGTGAGATGATACTCGCCACTAGCCACTAACTTATCACATATCACTAATCACTAATTACTCCCCCACTTGTTCAACCGATTGCCTTGACTGCGCGCCTGCCGGCGGGTAGACTGCCTGTGGAGGTAACGCCGTGAAAATCCGGGTGGATCGTGAATTATGCAAAGGCGCGGGGTCCTGCGTCGCCATCGCGCCCCAGGTGTTCCAGCTCGATGAAGCGGACAAGGCGGTGGTCATCGACCAGGGCGGCGCCGATGACGATACCATCTGGGAAGCCGCGGAAGCCTGCCCCTTCGACGCCATCATCCTGGAGGATGAAGAGACGGGCGAATGGCTATATCCCTGATCCCTGGGATCGCAGGCGTCCCGCGCCTGCCTTTTAAAGGTAAGCCTTACTATCGGTGCAGGCGCGGGACGCCTGCGATCCCAGGTTGGCCGCGCGGACGATGATCTCCCCGAACAGTTCGCGCTGCGATACCTCAATGCGGCGCAGGCGTATCAGCTCGAGCAGGGCGAGGAAGGTGACAATCACCTCCAGGCGCGTCGGCATTGCCCGCTGACTTTCGCCGAAGAAGAGCCGGGAGAAACCGACGCCCTCAGGGTGCTTTTCGAGCATGGCGAGGATATGCAGCATCTGTTGCCGGATGGTCACTTTGGGCCGCGCCACCTCGCGCACGGCCGGACCGGCCGCTTCGATGCGCGCCAGTACTTCCTGCAACGCCGTCCACAGGCCGAATGCGTCCGCAGCCCCGACCAGCTTCGGCTCGGGGCGCTGGAGAGCCATCTCCTGCACCACGTCGCTGCGCGCGAAGATTCGCTGCTGCTCGTGCGCGCGGCGGTTCAGTTCGCCCGCCGCCGATTTATAGCGCTGATATTCGAGCAGCCGCCGTACCAGCTCCGCGCGCGGGTCCTCGTCCTCCTCTTCATCGAGGATATCAACGGGCGGCCGCGGCAGCAGCATGCGTGACTTGATCTCCATCAACGCGGCAGCCATCACCAGAAAATCGGCGGCCACCTCGATGTCCAGCGCCTCCAGCATTGCCAGGTAGTCGAGGAATTGCCCGGCGATGACGGCGATGGGGATATCATAGATGTCGAGCTCCTGCCGGCGGATGAGGTAGAGGAGCAGATCCAGCGGCCCCTCGAAGACCGGCAGGGTCACCGGATAACCGGTGAAACGTGACAACTGCTCTTCGGTGAGCAGCGGCGGCGAAATTGCTGTAGTCATGACTGCAACTGGATGGCGATAACAGGGCTAGTGTTAAAAAGTATTCGCCTACACCACGGAGATTCCTTCTGCTCTGTAAAAAATAATCGTTTATTTTTTGCGACGGAGCGCGGACTGCCGATCCGCCGCGGCCATTGCGGCGGATCGGCCGCCCGTGCACCGGCAATAATTATTGCCCGGTCGTATATACGGCGATATCGCGCGGACGGCTGCCGATGCTGCCCACGGTTCCGCTGATTGTGGCGGAAGCGGTATCGATGATTTGCAGGTTATTATCGCTCTGGCACACGACATAAGCGGTGTCGCCGGTGGCGGACAGCGCCACGCTGCTTGGGCTTGAACCCGAGACGACGGTTCCGACCACGGTATTCGTGACCGTATCGATGATGGACAGCGTGCCCGAGCCGCTATTGGTTACATAAACGCGCAGTCCGGTCGGGCACGCGGCCATACCGAAGGGTTCGTCGCCTACCGGAATGGTGGTAAGCACATTATAAGTGGCGGTATCCAGGACGGCGACCGCATCTCCGTTGAATTCGCTCACGTATGCCCATGTGCCGTCCGGTGTGAACACCATATCGATCGGTCCGTTACCTATCGGGTAGGATGCGGTGATGGTATTGGTAGTCAGGTTCAGTATTGATATAGCGCTGTTGCTCTGGGTGACCACGCCGGCATAGGCGCCGGACGGATGAATGACAACGCTGCTCGGATTGCCGACCACGGGAACCACGGCGAGGGTCTGCCAGGTTGCGGTGTCGAAGACGCTCACCGTCTTATCAGTATAATTCGCCACATAGAGACGCGTGCCGTCGGCATTCGTCGCAACGTCGTGCGGATTGGCGCCAACCTGCAGCGTGCGCGCCACCTGATTCGTCGTCATGTCGATGACGGATACAGTGTTGTCCGTCCAGTTCGCCGTGTAGATTTTCTTCCCGACCATATCGACCGCGGTGCTGATCGGTTCTCCACCCACCGGCGTCTTGCTCAACACATTACCGGTGGCCGCATTCACGCGCCAGAGCGAGTGGTCATCATAACTTGTTATGGCGGCGACAGTGCGCGCCCCGGAACCGCTCGATCCTCCGCCACAACCGACGGCCAACCCCAAGCCCAGAACCGCGGCCGAGAACCAGGCCCAATACTTGATCATCTGAATACCCTCCTTTTTGTCGCTGAATTCGCTATATTAAAGATATGGTCTGTCTCCGGATTAGCAAAGTGGCCGGAAAAACATTTATCATTTATTTTGCCGGCATTTCAAACACATTTGTAATGAGATTGAACAGATGTGAAAGAAACTTATCGCCGGTAATGCCGGCTGATTTGCGTGCGCTACCCGTGAAACGGGTCGTCGGGTATAATAAGGCCAGTTTCTCTGGCGGAGTTCGCATGCCCGGAACGCTTTACGTGGTCGGCACGCCGATCGGCAATCTGGAGGACCTGACCTTTCGCGCTGTTCGCGTATTGCGGGAAGTGCAGTATATTGCCGCCGAGGATACCCGCGTGACGGGCAGGCTGCTGGCGCATTACGGTATTACCGCTCGCATGATAAGCTATCATCGCCACAGCGGTCCGGGGCGCGCGGAGCAGGTGCTGTCGCTGCTGCGCGAGGGGCAGGACGTGGCGCTGGTGAGCGACGCCGGCATGCCGGGCATCAGCGATCCGGGGCAGGCGCTCATCGCGGCGTGCGTGGCGGAGGGAATTCCGGTGACACCCATCCCCGGCCCGTCGGCGGTCATCACCGCGCTGGCCGTATCCGGTTTCAATACCGACCGCTTTCGCTTCCTCGGTTTCCTGCCCCGCGCGCGCAAAGAGCGGCTGGCCTTACTGCGCGACAGCCTGGCGCAGCCGGTTACCTGTGCCGCGTATGAGGCGCCCCATCGCGTCGCGACGACGCTGGCCGACCTGGCCGGCCTGGCGCCCGACCATCCGGTGCTGCTGGCGCGCGAATTGACAAAGAAGTTCGAGGAGTTGCGGCGAGGCACGGCCAGCGAGCTGGCCGCCGGACTGGCAGCGAGCGAGGCACGCGGAGAGATCGTGCTGGTATGGCCCGGCGGAGCGAAAGAAGAGGAACCCGCCGCCGACCGGACGGAGGAAGCCGTTGCCCGCGCGCGGCAGTACCGCGCGGACGGCATGAGCGCGCGCGACGCCTCCGCCCGCGCCGCCGAAGAAACAGGCGCGGCGCGGCGGGCTATTTACCAGGAATTGATCGAGGGAGAACGATAAATGCAATATCGTCTGGCTTACGGCAAATCAGGCTTGACCATCGACCTGCCGGATAACACGCGGGTGACCGTGGTGCAGCCGCGCCACGCGCCGGGATTGCCCGACCAGCTTGGGGCGGTACGGAAGGCGCTCGCAAACCCGATTGCTTCGCCGCCATTACGCGAATTGGTGAAAGCCACCGACAGCGTGGGCATCGTTTTCAGCGATATCACCCGCCCGACGCCGAACCACGTCCTGTTGCCCTGCCTGCGAGCTGAACTCGGCCACGTTCCGAATGATAATATTATCCTATTCAATGCCACCGGCACCCATCGCGCGAATACGGAAACCGAGTTGCGCAGGATGCTGGGAGATGAACTGGTAAACCGGCATCTCATCGTGCAGAACGATGCGGAAGACGGCGAATCGCACCAGGTGGTCGGCGTCACTGCCGGCGGCAACGAAGTGGCGGTCCTTCGTGAATTCCTGGAATGCGAGGTAAAAATACTCACCGGCTTCATAGAACCGCATCTCTTCGCCGGTTTTTCCGGGGGAGGAAAGGCGGTGATGCCGGGCCTGGCGGCGATCGGCACCATCATGCGCAATCACAGCGCGCGAAATATCGACCATCCGCAAGCTCGCTGGGGCGTCACCCGCGGCAATCCCATCTGGGAAGAGGCGCAACAGGCGGCGTTGATGACTTCTCCCACCTTCCTGCTCAACGTGACGCTCAACAGCGACAAGGAGATAACCGGAATATTCGCCGGCGATCTGCTCGCTGCTCATGCACGGGGCTGCGAATTCACGCGCGGGCAGGCAATGGTTCCGGTGGACGCGCCCTTTGACATTGTCATCGGCAGCAATTCGGGCTATCCGCTCGATCTTAACGTCTACCAGGCGGTGAAGGGGATGAGCGCAGCGGTGCAGATCGTGAAACCGGGCGGCAGCATCATCATCGCCGCCGAGTGTTGGGACGGCATTCCCGCCCATGGCGAATATGACCGCCTGCTGCGCGAAGCGGAAAGTCTGGAAAGCCTGCTGGCCGTCATCCGAACGCCCGGCAATGCCTGCCGCGACATGTGGGAGGCGCAAATCCAGGCGCTGATTTGCCGCCAGGCCGACGTCTACCTGCACACCCACAACCTGACCCCCGAGCAGATCACTCGCGCCTTGCTCAAATCCTGCGTTTCCATCGAGCGAACGGTGGCGCAACTGCTAGAAAAGTATGGTGAAGAAGCGACGATCTGCATCATGCCGGAAGGGCCGCAGACGGTGCCGTATGTGCGGGAAGCGGTTATCCGCTGATAATGAACATCAACGCGAGCAGCAAGACAGGGCCAGTCATTACAGCCATCATAAGCATTGTCGCAATGCCATATGGGTGGACGGTGAAATGCCCATCAGTTGATATCCCAACGTAGTCTGTTAAGCCAGTTTTCTCTTTAAGTGATACTACGTGATTGAGATTATCAGGATCATAAAATACCGCAGTTGACATATCGCGCATCCAATGGGCGGGAATTCCCCTGGACAGCTTTACAGCCCGCTCCACGCCGGCGGCATCGCGCAGACAAAGAGTCAAGGCCGTTGGGCGCAACGGATGATGCGAAGTATCTACGGCAGTAGGCATCGCCAATCCGAAAGAGTATGTACGGAAAGCGCATAAGCGTCTATGACCGTGACGCACCATAGCAATAATACCGGCGATGAAGATCACAATCAGCAAACCGAGTAGAGAAGTGAGCGTGATCGCTTCACCACGTGAGGGTACGCGGGTATGACGAGGAATGCCTACTACACGTGAGCTGTCAGGCAAATAAGGTATATATTCGACGGTAATTCGTGTTCCCGGTAGATAATCAAACGCCGTCTCATCGTCAGTATGAAGATTACCCTCCGCGTTTTCCCCATATCGATAGACCAACTTGACGCCATGGCAGCGGGGACATTCTTCTGTATCGATAATCCATCCAGTCGCCTTCTGAAACGGCAGCAAGCGATCTACCGCATTACCAAGTTGGGTCGACGCCAGCGACATGCCGATAATCGCGCTAAAAAAGATGACGATTGCCGGTGCAACAAAAAGTAAACCGGAGACGGAACGCAAATATACGCGCACCATCAGCGGAATTGACCTCGGTGGGGGCGGCATGGTAATTATCTGTTCCTCGACCGGCAAGGCAGCCACTACCGTGCCGTCCGCAAAACGCAGCACCTCCACCTTCGATTGGGCCGGGTCGGCAAACCATTCGGCGGCCTGCCGCATCTCCTTACCATTCTTCAGTCGGGCATATGTAAGCAACTCGACTACGCGGGCAGGGCTTGTTTCCGGCACATCGGCAGGACGAAGTGAGCAATACGGAAACAGAATATTTCCACGCTTCTCTGCCATCCACCAGAGATGCACCATAACGGGGCGCGGGGTTGCTGCGTGTAATATTACCGTCGCCTCATGGAGTTGCCGCAGTCGGACATGCTCCTGCCTCCGGCCAATGATCAGTACAACAATCATTCCACTTAAGAAAATTACTATCGCAATGTGTTCACCCCATCCGAACCGCGGAAATGATTCGGGGATATAACGAATGATTTCAGGATTCAGAGCCAAGGGAAGAACAAGAGCGGCAAGTACAATAAGCAGCATTATGAAGGCGAAAATAAATTTCGGCCTACGCCCATAAAGGAAGACAGCATCAATATCCATATCGTGCATGGGATTATTATACTACAAAAAGGCGAAGGCTGATAAGATATGAGAATGATGGGAAGTATGGGAGTTATGGGAAGAATGAGTGAAGCTCTCCTATTCTTGCCATAACTCCCATACTTCCTATCACTCCCATTCATTACCCACCAGCAATGAGGCTCTCCGTCACCGCCCGCAAGCTCCGCATCCCCGTATTCAACGGTACCGCACATTCCGGCCCGATGATGTGGACGCCGGCATCCATCGCCCCACGCACGTCCGCCGCGATGCGCCCTTCGTCGCCGGAGAGGAGGGAATCGATGTTGCTTACCCCGCCCATCAACGCGATCTTTCCGCCGGCCAGCCGTGCAGCCGTCTGCGCGGGTACGCGTGTATCATAGTGGAAGCAGCTCAGGCCGGTGTCGGCGAAGGCGTCGATGCGGTCGGAGGTTTCTCCGCAGGCGTGGAGGATGACCGGGCAGGGCACGCGGCGGGCTACTTCACGGTGCAGCGGGAAGAGGAACTCGCAGTAGGTGGCAGGCGAGCACATATCGCGCGAGCAGTGGTCGCCCAGGCAGAGGGCGTCGGCGCCTGCCTTAATCTGCGCGAGAGCGGAGCGCACGCTGATCTCCAGCATGCCGGCGAAGATGCGCTTGAGTTTTTCCGGCTCCTCCAGCGTCATTACCAGCACATTCTCCACCCCGAACAGGTGAAAGCTCAGTGACCAGGGGCCGAAGGTCTTGCCGATGAGTCCCAGGTGGGGATACTTGACCCGCAGCCGGCGCAGCGCCTCCAGCGCCGTCGCCATACTCTCCCGCCGTTCGAAATCGTCGGGAACGGCAATATCTTCCGGCTCGCGCCACAGCGGCTCGACGATGGCCGGCATGATGTCGAACCGCCCCCAATCCACCTTCGCTCCCAGCGCGGCCGCTTCCGTCACCACGCTGAACAGCGGCATGATCGCATCGTAATCCGCTTCCACGGTAGCGAACGCCGCCAACTGCGTCATTAAACCGGGGTCGAGATGGGCATCTGGAAACGCGGCGCCGCAGCGCTCCATTGCCTCGGTCGTCGCCACCGAAGTAGCAGAGGCGACGGACGGGCGGTCAGCGCATCCGCCGCGCACCGCTGCTAGAAAACGCTGCCTGGGGGTTGTCGCAGCCAAGAGAAGCCTCCGTGGTGATGATGAGAGTTATGGGAAGAATGGGAGTTATGAGATCGAAAATAGCAGGTTTATATTAGCCAATCACATGATTCCCATTCTCCCACTCATTCTCAATTCACAATTCACCATTCACCATTCACCATTTCATTGATCTCTTCCCTGACAATCCTCACCCACTCCCGCAGCCGCCATGGCTCGTTCTCCACCGTCTGCACATCCTTCAGTGTGATATCGACGTGCTGCCCCTTGCATGCCGCCAGCCCGTCGCGGATGATCTGCCTAACCCGGTCGGGGTCCCAACCGTTGCAGACCATCAGTGAGGGATTAGGGCGCCAGGAGATGACGTAATCCAGGCCGATCTGTTCGGCGCACTGCCGCACGTCGGCCACCGGGGTGACGGCAATGCGACGAAGGTTTTTGCACCGGCGCAGTACGTCGATTTTGCGCGTCAGATCCTCGCAGCAACCGTAAGCGGTCAGGCCGAACTTCTCCATGATCGGCAGTTGATACTGGAACATGAACTCGTCGAACATCGCCGGCGAGACCAGCGTCAACTCCTGGCTGGCCATGAAGCCCCAGAGCTGCCGGCAGGTGACCGGCTCGGGGTGCGCGCCGGGGTCGGGCAATTCGGCGGCATACGGCATGGCCTGGTTAATGCCGTCGGTCAGCCGCCAGTCGCCCGCGCGCTCGGTATCATCGAGCATCTCAAGTATGGCATTGCTCATGAAGGACAACAGCTCATGCAGCCACTCCGGGTTGTCATACATGTCCTCCATCACCTGCTTCAACCCGCGCATCTGCGCAAGGTCGGTGGAGATGTCGCCGCGGAAGCTGCGGTAATAAGGAGCGCGGATGGACTTCACCTCGATGATGTCGCCCACCGCGTCGCACAGGCGATCGGTCTTTTCTCGCGTGGCCTTCTCGTCGATCTCGTGATGCGGTTTGATGAGCTTATCCAGGTCGGACAGCTCTTTCAACGCCGGATTGAATTTCCACGCGCCGCCCTTCATGTCGCTGAGGTGATGCTGAATCTCCACTCCCCAGCGCCCGTTCGGCGGCAGCACGTAGCAGGCCCATTCTTCTATCCACGGCTCGAAAATGGCATCGTCACCGAGAGAATCCTGGAAGATCGCGCGCTTGAGAATCATCTCCTGCGTCTGAAAGAGCGGATCCTCGCACATAAGGGCAGCGTCAGACGCCTCCCACCAGGAATCCCCCGGCATGGCCAGCACCAGCGGCCGCGTCGGCCGCAGGCTGTTATGCCGCCGCCACAGCTCCCGCCGCTCCCGCTGCTCCGGCTTATAGCAAATGTCGAGATAACGCTTTGCCAGGTCGCGCAGGACCTGGACTTCAGTTTGGATGGTCATATGATCCCCGGAGCGCGGATTGCCAATCCGCGCGTGACGATGGACAACTCGCGCGGATTGACAATCCGCGCTCCGACCTTACTTTTCCAGCGGCATCGGGTTGCACACGTTCGCCGCTTCGTTCGCCTCGCGCCCGCAGTTGAAGCAGACGACGGTAGGCTTGTCCGTCAGGCATTCCACCTCGTGGGTCAGGCCTTTGCTGGTCAAGATGCACAGATGGCCCTGGTGCTTCTGGCCGCAGCAGCGTTTCTTTTTCATAGCTTCGGTCATGTGGTTCTCCTTTGTTACGCTTGCGGAATCAACCGTTCCGCGTTCTTATACAATATCTTCTCGTTTACTTCTACAGGTAAGTTCAACCCGATAATGCGGAAACCCTTCGTGTTCCGCTTGAACGGAGGATTTTCCTGCACGTGGTCGGTCCGCAGGAACTCCAGGTGGCAGTTGACGAACTCCACGCTGGTCTCCACGTAGCGCTCCACCGGGTCGGCCCCGTCCAGCGGAATTTCATACGGCTGGTATAGTTCCTGCGCCTGCACGCCGGTGGGCACGTTGGTGTCGTCGTAGATAAGGTCGGTGCCGTAGAGAATGCGGTCCTGATACTCGAGCAGAAATTCGCGCCCGTGTCGCTGCCGCCGCCCGGGCAGGCCGAGGATGGGGATGCGCGCGGAGATGTCGTAATACAGGTTGGGCAACGCGTCCAGATCGTCGGCGGCGATGTCCAGCGCCTCCGAGTTGCTGCCCACGTGCGGGCAGATGAAGATGGTCTTCGGGTGGCGGAGGATCACTTCGTTGCGCTCGCCCAGCAGCTCCTCGACGCCGGCGCGGCCCGCCCGGTAATACGTCCACCAGGAATATTCACCGTAGAGCACGCCGTCCCAGAAGTTCAGCTCGTTCACCGGCTGCCAGAATTGCCGCGGGTCGGCGACATGAAGCAGGATGGGTATGCCCAACTCCCCCGCCTTCGCCCAGATAGGGTCCAGCCGCGGATCGTTGATGCGCCAGTATTCGCCGTTTTCCTGTCGGTAATCCAGTCCCAGCGCTTTATATACCTTGATCCCGCGCATGCCGGCGTCCACGTCGCGCGCCATCTGCTCGGCAGCCTGTTCGGCGAACTTCGGCTCGTTGATGCGGCGGAAGTCTACGTTGCCGAACACGATGAAGCGCCCGGGGTACCGGTTGAAGATCGCCAGGTGCTCCCGCAGGCTCTCCCCGAATCCGTCATGCCACTCCAGCGTGACGGTCTTCTCTACCCCCGTCCGGTCCATCACCCGCACCGCGAGATCGACGTATTGCGGCAGCACATGGGTATGCGCGTCAATTATTCTCATATCGGTCTCCATCATCAACACAAAGGCACGAAGGCACAAAGATGCAAAGAGATTAAATTGTCTTAGTGCCTCTGCGTCTTCGTGTCTTTGTGGTCAAAAGTCAAGGTTCTGGTAAAATTCAATGCGCACCTGTTCGAAGAATTGCACTTGTTTCTCGAACAGCGCCTCGTGCTCATCGTCGCCGTGGAAGAAGTCCAGCGCTGCCCGCGCGGTGTCCAGGTCGGAAACTCACACTCCCAGATGAAGGTATTGCACGGCATGGTGGCGGAGATGGGCTGCAGACGGCGGCCTTTCGGGTAATCGGGTCGGCGCCGTTCCAACTCGGCGAACTTCCGCTCCAGCTCCATGAAATCCGCCTCATGGCGGACGTCGAACTGCTGAAGAATGCGCATGGTGACGCTCATATTTTGCCTCCGTCTATGACGTTCGTAGTAGTGTCGCAAGACGCGTCGCCAACAGGTAGGCCTATTAACGACGCGTCTTGCGACACTACTACGAACGCTTAATTACGATAATAGGGCTCTCACCGACTCCGCCAACTCCACCTCCGCTGTCTCCGCAAACGCCCGCAATGTCTCGCGGTCGATCTCCTTGTTGATGGTGTGCGGCGAGGTGACGGACAGGCCGGCGACCAGACCGCCCAACTGCTGCGCCTCCGCCATTGGCAGGCCGGCGGCCAGGCCGGCGATAATGCCGCCCAGGTGGGCGTCGCCGGCGCCGGCGGAGCTGACCAGGTTGGCCTTGCAAGGCGGCACGTGGGATAAGCTGCTGCCATCCCACCCCCAGCTTCCCTGCTTGCCGGCGGTGATGGAGATCATCATCGTCGGCTGAATGGAACGAAAACGTTCGACTGCTGCTTTGACCACGGACGAGGCCGGCAGGCTCTCCACCGCGATGTTCGCCGCCATCTTCGCTTCATCGATGTTGATCGCCAGCAGATCGACCATTGTCAGGTAGCCCGCCTCCAGCGCGACAGGCATCTCTTCAGAGTTGAAGGAGGCGACACGGAACAGGCCATGACGAGTGGCCAGCAGCAGCAGCGCTTCCCGTGCCGGCAGCGGCACTTCCGGCGCGGCCAGCGCCACGCCCTGGCCGGCAAAACGCGCTAAGTCCGGCTCCGCCTGCTCGATATACGCCGGATCGACCTTCGCGCAGGCGGAGTCGTCGGTGGTGATGTTGCCGCCGTCGCCGTCCGGGTAGACGAAGCAGAAAGAAAAGAGCGTCTGCTCGCCGGGCACGCGCGCGGTGTGACGCAGTTCCATGCCGACCTCCGCCATCTCATCGCATAGCCGCTTCCCCCACGCGTCGTCGCCCACCTTGCCGATGGGCAGTGTGGTGAAGGTCGGGCCCAGCAGCGCCTGCACGTAGTGCGAGATTATGTGCAGCTTGCAGTAATCCCTCCGGTCGAGAATCCGCCCCAGCCGGCTCTCCTCCCGCCCCAGCGTGTGATTCCCCCGCAGCGAGAAGAACATCCCCGCACCAATGCCCCCGGTGCCAAGCATGGCGCGGTAGTGGAAGCGGTCGGGTGATATATTTAACGGTTTAGTCATTGCATTGGAGCGCGGATTGCCAATCCGCGCGTGACAACTACTCGTGCGGATTAAAATTCCGCATTCCGAATCATAACCCTGAATTCCAATCCGCGCGTGACAGCGACTCGCGCGGATTGGCAATCCGCGCTCCGAATTATTATAACCCCAAATCCCACTCCGGGTGCTCGCTCACCGGATGTGCGGCGGTGGCAACGGTGGCGGTAATCAGCGCGTCCGGGTGTTCCTGCAGCAGGGTGATGGGGTATTCCGCCGTCACCTCGCTGAACAGCGCCACGCGCAAGGCGGTGGCTTTCCAGGCGCCGGTGTCGCTGAACAGCCGCACCTTCGTCCCGGACAGGCACTCTTTCACGCCCAGCGTCACCGACATCGGCGGTACGAACTGGTAGGCGGCGCCGAACGTCCGCTGAGCCAGCGCCATCACCGTGTCCCAGTTGTTATACTGGATGCGTACGGTGCAGTTGCGGACATCGTCGATGGTCAGCCGGCTGTATGGCTCGCGGCGCGCCTGGTTGTAGGCGATGTGCCCGTCCTGCCCCCACCCGCCGTAGGTGATGTCGATGGGCGCCGACCAGATCGCCGCCTTGATCTCCTCCACGTTCTGCGCGTTGACCCAGTATCGGTTCTTTTCCGGCACTGCCAGCCCGGCGTCCACCGGCGCGTAGAACTGCTCCTCCATGAAGCCGCGAAAGCTGTAGGGGTGCTTGCGCGGCAGCTCGCGCCCCTGCCAGTCCAGGCACTCGTCCATGTGGAAGACCGTGAAATTGCGCAGGCTGACCCGTTCGGTATTCACCAGCTCGGTGAATGGCCCATACCAGCACGCCGGCCCGCAGGGGATGATAGCGCGGGTGACTTCGTCGGCGGCGTTGTGCCGCTGGATCTCGTCCACCAACTCGCGCGCCATGATCCGTCCCATTGCCGCCGAATCCGCGCACAGCCGGAACGGCGCCTTGCGGTCCGGGTGATTCTCCAACTGGTCATAAGGCATCTTGCACCACTCATAGAGCTGCGCCGGGGTAACGACATATTCTTGCGTCATCATAACTCCCATTCTTCCATATCTCCCATAGCTCCCATCCCTCTAACGCACCAGCGCCGCTCCCACCTGCCGCACATCCACATACCGCCCCTGCTCCGCCGATTCCTTGGCCGCCAGGCAGGCGTAGGCGCTCTGTATGCCGGTGGCGATGGGTGTCTTCGAGTGAGCCCTCCCGTTAATGATGTCGATGAAGTTGTAGGCCAGCTCCAGGTCGCCGCCGAAATGACTCATTCCCTCCGCGGCCTTCACCGTCTCGGTGAACGGGTGGTGATGGTGAACGCGCTTGAAGAGATTGGTATACCAGTCGAAGCTGACCGTGCCGTGGTAGCCGCTCACCGTGGCGCCGCGCGTGCCGGCGTCGCGGCGGCTGTAAAAAACCTGGGTATAGACGCCCACCGCGCCGGAAGCGAATTCGATGAGCGCGCTGGAGCAGTCTTCATTCATGCCGGTCTCCGGTGTGCCGATGTCCTCGCCGAACAGGCAGGGGTGATCGTCGCCCCGGCCGCCGGAAAGGTTGCGGGCACGGTGATACGGGCTTTCCAGGCAGCTCCGCGTTTCGTCGCATTGCGAGCAGAGCAGACCAGCGGGTTTGTCGCCGCCGAAGACCTGCTTCCAGGAGGCCATCGCCGCCACGCGCACGATGGTCGAATCCATCAGATAGCTCATGTAATCGAAGTCGTGGGTCGCCTTCTGCAGGAACAGCCCCTGGGTGATCTCGAACTCGCGGTACTGATAATCGAAGTAACAGGTGCCGTAAGGCACGTAATTCACGCCGAGAATGTGATTGGGCGCGCCCACCGCCCCGTCGATAATATAGCTTCGCGCTAATTCGCACAGCGGCGACACACGCAGCGGGAAGCTCACCACCACTTCGCAGCGCGACCCTTCGAAGGCCGCTTCCAGCGCGGTGGCCTGCTCCATGGAGATGGCAACCGGCTTTTCCAGGTAGAGCGGCAGGTCGTATTTCGCCGACTGGATGGCATACGGCGCGTGCATGTGGCAGCGAGTGCCGATGGCCAGCGCATCGAGCCTGCCTTTCTTCACCATTTCGTCGAGCGCCGGGTAAAAGACGGCATCCGCGCGGTCCTCCTCCGCCAGCCGCCCCCGCGCCGCCTCCTCGTTTGGATCGACTATGCCGACCACGCGAACCGACGCGTCCACCTGCTTTAATACCTGATTGATGACGCCGCTGATGCGCGCGCCAAAGCCGATGACCCCTAATCTGATCATGCGTACCTCCCATGAATGACTGCCAATTCCCATTTCGCGGCGGCCCGCGCGTTTCCTGCCGTGCTTCCCGTAAAAACATCGAGCGCCCCGGAGCATCGGCTCCGGGGCGCTTCTCATTGTCTCTTCCTCGATCGGCGATTACTCTGCAGCGCCGCCGAAGGCATAGTCGAAGCCGATGAACGAGGAGCTCGTATTGAACACGAAACCGAGCTGCGCGGTCAGGGCTGCGGTCAGCGGATAGCGCGCCGCCATGCTGATAGACGCGGTCGGCAGGAAGTTGACATACTCGCCAACCACCGTCAAGCCGCTGTCGAGCATGGCTTCCCCACCAACAGCGAGCGCAAAGTCATTATCGGAGTTATTATTGAGATCCGACAAGAAACCCATGCTATCTTCGCTGAACAGCAAAGCTGCAGTACCGCTGAAAGTCTCGGTGAACGCCTTGGTGGCCGAGAGCGATGCGCCGAAGGAGCTGTCACCATCATCCGGATCGATGAACGATGCACCCACGGCCCATTCCGCGTCACCGGCCCCGAACGGCAATACATATTTGGCGTTGACGCCAAATGCGTCTGAGTCGGAGCCTTCAGCGGTGAAGAAGGCGGCGCCGACTTCAAGCTGGTCGTTGATGCCATACAGCACGCGAATCGGTATGACGGCATCGTTATCATTGAAGATGTACCACCAGTCCATAGAGGCCTGGAACTGGCCGGCCGGGGCAACCGCCGCGGTCGGTACGGTGACGAGTCCGGTCGGCCCGGACAGGGTGGGATACGCATATGCGGCGCACGCGAGCGCCAGTGCGATCCCGAGAATCAACAGCTTCTTCATCTGGTGTCCCTTTCTTGGACCCCGTGGTGTCGATGTTTGCCCACGCGGTCCAGTAAGAACCACCCCCCTCCCGCCCGGGAGGTTTTATGAATTTAAGCCGAAAAAAAAATCGGCCTGGCGGGCATTGCCATGCCCGTTGCCGATTTCGATACAGCATCGCGGTTTTCCAATTTTGCCCGGAGTGTGATATCGACGGCAACTGGGCAAGAAAGAGAATGCTTCTCTTTCTACCAAGTAAGTATAGAAAGCAATCGCTAAAATGTCAAGCAATTGCTATAATTTTCTCTATCTCTTTTATCGGTGGGCATACCGGAGGTAAATAAGGTAAGAATTGATAGACAACGAAGTGGCAATAAAAACACGGAAGGACGGGAAAATCCCGTCCTTCCGTGTTTTATTTTTACTGGAGCCGGCCGATAAGCCGGATTCTGTCTTGGGTGGTTATCTCTCTGGGACGAACGTTGCCGCCCGCCTCGATGCGGGACACCCGGATGTCTACGGCGGGCCGCCGTTTCCCGATAATATCGGGAGCATCCCTATTGTCCCTTGCTCCGCGTGGGGTTTGCCAGGCCGGCATGTCACCATGCCGCCGGTGCGCTCTTACCGCACCTTTTCACCCTTACCCCGATAAAATCGGGGCGGTTTGTTTTCTGTTGCACTTTCCGTCGGGTTACCCCGCCTCGCCGTTAGCGAGCACGCTGCCCTGCGGAGTCCGGACTTTCCTCCCCGAT
>Ga0172370_10000537_pt1 | contig 59065 bp, 43 predicted proteins | sample LakKiv5m_FD_114538 | JGI IMG/M metagenome (GOLD analysis project Ga0172370, IMG submission 114538) | Freshwater microbial communities from Kabuno Bay, South-Kivu, Congo - kab_022012_11.5m | ecosystem: Environmental > Aquatic > Freshwater > Lake | place: Democratic Republic of the Congo... | reverse complement strand
GGCTCGCGAGCACCGCGACCAGCACGAGCGGCAGGAAGAGCGCCGTGTCGGCCTTCAGGGCGTCGCGGAACACCGAGAACTTGGCGAAGAAGCCGGCCGCGGGCGGGATGCCGGCCAGGGACAGGAGCGACAGCGAGAGCGCGGCGCCCAGCACCGGGTGACGCCGCGCGATGCCGTTCAGGCGCTCGACGTCGGCCTCGGCGCCGTGCTCGTCGTCGAGCAGCGAGAGCACGCCGAAGGCCACCAGGTTCGCGAGCACGTAGGCCGCCAGGTACCAGCCCACGGCCGCCGAGACGGACTTGAGCCCGCCCTGGCCGGCCGTGACGGTGAGCACGCCGATGAGCACGTAGCCGGCGTGCGCGATGCTGGAGTACCCGAGCATGCGCTTCACGTTGGTCTGCACGACGGCCGTGACGTTGCCCACGATCATGGTGAGCATGGCCAAGCCGTAGAGCAGGGCCATCCAGTTGCCCTTGGAGGCGTAGAAGGCGTCGGCCTGGAACACGTGCAGGAAGACGCGCACCAGGATGGCGAAGCCCGCCACCTTGACGCCCGAGGCCATGAAGCCGGTGATGGGCGTGGGCGCGCCCTGGTAGGCGTCGGGCGTCCAGAAGTGGAAGGGCACCAGCGCCACCTTGAAGCCCATGGACACCACGAGCAGCGTCGTGACCAGCCGCGCCGAGGCCCCCCCGGCGCTGGCGGGGTGCTCGCGGAAGAAGGTCGCGATGCCCGCGAGCCCGGTGGTGCCGGTGATCCCGTAGAGGAACGCGATGGCGAGCAGCAGGACGGCCGCGGCGACGCTCCCGAGCAGGAAGTACTTGATGGCGGCCTCGACGCCCTGGTAGCTGCGCGAGCGCTCGTAGGCCACCAGCACGTAGACGCTGAGGCTCATCACCTCGAGGCCCACGAACAGGGCGACCAGGTCGCGCGCCGCGCCCATGGCCAGCATGCCGACCACGGCGAAGGCCAGCAGCGCGTGGAACTCGCCGCGCGCGAGGTTCCTGGCCTTCAGGTAGGGCACGGCCACCAGCGACGTGGCGGCCGCCGAGACCAGCACCAGGCCCTGGATCATCAGGGTGAAGCGATCGAGGACCAGCATGTGCTGCAGCCAGGGCATCCCCAGCCGGAGCTCGCCGCCGTGCTTCCACATCCAGGCCACGGCGAGGCCCGCGAGCCCATAGCCGAACGCGCCCACCAGGCCCAGGTACCCGCGCTCGTCGCCGGTACGGAACACCTCGAGGGCCAGGAAGAGCAGGCCCAGGAAGGCAGCGATGAGGAGCGGCGAGAGGAGCAGGAGGTCGTGTCCCATGTCAGTGCTCCTCCGCAATCATGGGCTTGCCCGCCGGCTTGTCCGCCGTAGCCTCGGCGGAGGCGGGCGCGTTGCGCACGGCCGTCACCCTGGGCCGGTACGTGGCCAGGTAGGCCTCGACGGCGGCCTGGCTCTTGCCGAGGAAGAGGTTCGGCACGAGGCCGATGACGAAGATGGCCACGAGCAGCGGCAGCATGACCAGCCCCTCGCGCAGCGTCGTATCGGTCAGCTTGTGGTTCTCGGGGTTCGTGATGGGCCCGAAGAAGACCTTGCGGACCAGCGTGAGCATGTAGACGGCGCCGAGCACGACGCCCGTGGCCGACAGCACGGCCAGCACCAGGAGGGTCGGCTTGTAGAAGCCGCCGGCCGAGGCCCTCAGGCCCTCCTGGAACGTGCCGGCCAGGATCAGGAGCTCGCCCACGAAGCCGTTGGTGGTCGGCAACCCGATGGACGACAGCGTGACGATCACGAAGAGCGTGGCGTAGACCGGCACCTTGCGCGCGATGCCGCCGTAGTCGGCGATGAGGCGCGTGTGGCGGCGCTCGTAGATCATGCCGACGAGCAGGAAGAGCGCGCCCGTGGAGATGCCGTGGTTCACCATCTGCAGGATGGCGCCCTGCACGGACTCGGTCGTGAGCGCGAACAGGCCCAGCATGACGAAACCCAGGTGCGACACCGACGAGTAGGCCACCAGCTTCTTGATGTCGGTCTGGGCGAAGGCCATGAGCGCGCCGTAGATGATGCCGATGACCGCCAGCACCATGAGCGGCACCGAGCAGAGGCCGGCGGCCTCGGGGAACAGCGGGATCGCGAAGCGCAGGAAGCCGTAGGTGCCGAGCTTCAGGAGCACGCCCGCCAGGATGACCGAGCCGGGGGTGGGCGCCTCGACGTGGGCGTCGGGCAACCAGGTGTGGAACGGGAAGACCGGCACCTTGATGGCGAACGCCAGCCCGAAGGCCAGGAACAGGAAGAGCTGCTCCTTCGTGGACAGCGCGAGCTTCAGCGCCTCGGCGAAGCCGAAGCTGGAGGAGCCGCCCTTGACGTACAGGTACAGGATGGCGACCAGCATGAGCAGCGAGCCGACCATGGTGTACAGGAAGAACTTCACGGCGGCGTAGATGCGCCGCTGCCCGCCCCACACGCCGATGATCAGGTACATGGGGATGAGCATGAACTCCCAGAACACGTAGAACAGGAACAGGTCGAGGGCCACGAAGGCGCCCAGCATGCCGGTCTCGAGCATCAGCATCGAGATCAGGAACTCCTTCTCGCTCTTCAGGATGGAGTTCCAGGCGCCGAGCAGCACCAGGGGCGTCAGGAAGGTCGTGAGCAGGAACAGGAGGATGGCGACGCCGTCGAGCCCCACGTGGTAGGTGATGCCGCCGAGCGCCCAGGCGGCGCGCTCGACGAACTGGAAGCCGGGGTTGGCGGCGTCGAAGCGCGCCCAGACCACGAGCGACGTGGCCAGGGGCACGAGCGACACGAGGAAGGCCGCGCCCTTCAGGAGCGCCTTCTCGCCCTTGGGCAGCAGCACCAGGAGCAGCGCACCCGCGAGGGGCGCGAACACGGTCAGGCTGAGGAGGTGGTGTCCGGGCATCATCGTCGCCTCCCCTATCCGAAGACCAGGGCGCCGAGGACCACCAGGCCCACCAGGATGCCCGCCAGGTACTGCTGCGTCTGGCCCGTCTGCAGGAAGCGCAGGGTGCGGCCGAGGCCCACCACCACGGCGCCGGCGCCGTTGACGCCCAGGAGATCGATGACGATCACGTCGACCACGCGGTGCAGGAAGCCCGCCAGCGCCATGAACGGCCGGATGACGACCGCGAAGTACAGCTCGTCGACGCGCCACTTGTCGACCAGCAGCGCGTAGAGGCCCTTCAGGTCGGCGGCCAGGCGCGCGGGCAGGTCCTGGTTGCCCCCCACGTAGAGGCTGCGGGCGATCAGGATGCCCAGCAGCGCCACCAGCACCGACACGCCCATCAGGCCGTGCTCGACGGCGTGGTCGGTGGAGACCACCACGACCTTCTCGGCGGCCTCGAAGACGGGCGCCAGCCAGGGGTGCAGCACGGAGAGCTCGCCGGGCAGGCCCAGGAAGCCGCCCACCGTGGCCAGGAAGGCCAGCACCATCAGCGGGATGGTCATGCTGAAGGGCGACTCGTGCGGGTGCACGGTCTCGGGCACGCGCGATTCGCCCTTGAACGTGAGGAAGTACAGCCGGAACATGTAGAACGCCGTCATGAGCGCGCCGCCGAGGCCCAGGGCGAAGTACAGCTTGCCGAGCCAGGGGGCGAACAACCCCGTGTTGCCGAAGGCCATGAACAGGATCTCGTCCTTCGAGAAGAAGCCCGAGAAGATCGGGATGCCCGCGATGGCCAGGCACGAGACGAGGAAGGTGGCGTGCGTGATGGGCAGCCTCGAAGCGAGTCCGCCCATCTTGCGGATGTCCTGCTCGCCGCTCATGGCGTGGATGACCGAGCCGGCGCCGAGGAAGAGGCAGGCCTTGAAGAAGGCGTGCGTCATCAGGTGGAACACGCCCGCGCCGAAGGCCCCCACGCCGACGCCGAGAAACATGTAGCCGAGCTGCGAGACCGTGGAGTAGGCCAGCACCTTCTTGATGTCGTTCTGCACCAGGCCGATGGAGGCCGCGAACAGCGCCGTGAGCGCTCCGATGCCCGCGATGACGGCCATGGTGACGGGCGCGGCCACGAACAGGAAGTTCAGGCGCGCGATCATGTACACGCCGGCCGTGACCATGGTGGCCGCGTGGATGAGGGCCGAGACCGGAGTGGGGCCGGCCATGGCGTCGGGGAGCCACACGTACAGCGGGATCTGCGCCGACTTGCCGGTGGCGCCCACGAACAGCGTCAGGGTGATGACGGTGATCCAGACGCCGTGCAGGGGATCGAGCCCGCCGTCCCTGGCCCACGCCTCGAGGAAGGGGAAGCCGAGCTTGCCGCCCGTGAAGTAGAGCAGCAGGAACAGGCCGATGATGAAGCCGAAGTCGCCGATGCGGTTGACGAGGAAGGCCTTCTTGCCCGCGATGGCCTTGTCCATGTCCTCGAACCAGAAGCCGATCAGCAGGTACGAGCAGAGGCCGACGCCCTCCCAGCCGACGAAGAGCAGCGGCAGGCTCTCGCCGAGGATGAGCAGCAGCATGGCGAACACGAACAGGTTCAGGTAGGCGAAGTAGCGCGCCGGCGAGCGATCGTGCGCCATGTAGCCGATGGAGTACAGGTGGATGAACGCCGACACGCCGGTGACGATGAGCAGCATGACCGACGACAGCGGGTCGAGCAGGAAGGCCACGTCGACGGACAGGTTGGGCGACGCGATCCAGGACCAGGCCGTGAAGACCAGGCGCGGCGTGCCCTCGGCGCCCGCGTGGGCCAGGCCGTAGACGCCGAGCACCGCCAGGATCGACAGGGCGAACGAGGTGAAGATGGTGGCCGTACCGAGCAGCCCCACCGCGCGGCGGGACAGGCGTGCGCCGAACAGGCCGTTGACCACCGCCCCGAACAGGGGCAGCAGCACGATGAACGGCAGCAGGCGGGTGGCCAGGGCGGGTGTGATCATGGGCGCCTCCCCGTCCTAGTGCTTCATCTGGGCCGCTTCGTCGACCAGGACGGAGCGGCGGTGGCGGAAGAAGGCGATGACCAGCGCGAGCCCGACGGCGGCCTCGCCCGCGGCGACCGCCATGACCAGGAAGGCCACGACCTGGCCCTCGGCGTCGCCGTGCCAGCGCGAGAACGTGACCAGCGCCAGGTTGGCCGCGTTCAGCATGAGCTCGATCGACATGAGCTGGATCAGCAGGTTGCGGCGCGTGGCCACGCCGACCAGGCCGATGGCGAACAGCGCCAGCACCACGGCCAGCCAGGCTTCGATGGGTACGATCATGGGCGGCTCCTCTAGTACTCTTTTTTCGCGAGGACCACCGCGCCCACGATGGCCACCAACAGGAAGATGGACAAGAGCTCGAAGGGCACCAGGTAGTCGGTGAAGAGCGGCCGCGCGACCGCCGACACCCAGCCGAAGCCCTCGTCGACCGTGGCCGCCTGCCCGAGCGGCGGGTCGTTCCACAGCCGCAGCGCCACCAGCCCGCCGAACGCCAGCGCCGCCACCGAGGCCAGCACCTTGGCGAAGGTGACCTTCGGGTGCCCGAGCTCGGCGGGGCCCAGGTTCAGGAGCATGATCACGAACAGGAACAGCGTGACCACGGCACCCACGTAGACCAGCACCTGCAGGACGGCCAGCAGGTGCGCCGCCAGGAGCAGGTACAGCCCGGCCACGCCCGTGAGCGATGCCATGAGCGCCACCGCCGCGTGCAGCGGGTTCCGCGCCATGGGCGGCAGGATCACGAGGATCGCGGCCCCCACGGAGAGCGCGGCGAAGAGGACGAACAGGGTCCATTCGACCATGATGGTCTCCCCCGACCTATTCGACGTTGTGGTCGAAGGGACAGCCGCCCTTCTCGACGTGCGCCTCGAGCTCGGCGCGGAACTTCTTGACGATGGCCCGCACGGGCATGGCGCACGCGTCGCCCAGGGCGCAGATGGTGTTGCCCTCGATGTTGCCGCAGATCTTGAGGATCAGGTCGATATCCTCGAGGCGCGCCGAGCCCTCCTCGAAGCGGCCGAGCACCTTCGAGACCCACGAGCAGCCCTCGCGGCACGGCGTACACTGGCCGCAGGACTCGTGCGCGTAGAAGCGCGCCATGCGTCCGGCCAGGCGCACCATGCACACGCCCTCGCCGATGACCGTGACGCAGCCGGTGCCGAGCATGCTGCCGGCCTTCTGCATGGCGTCGAAGCCGAGGGGCACGTCGATCTCGTGCGGCAGCAGCACGGGGGTGGAGGAACCGCCCGGGATGACGCCCTTGAGCGCGCGCCCGTCGGGCAGGCCGCCGCCCACCTCGTAGATGAACTGCTTCAGGTTGAAGCCCATGGGCAGCTCGTACAGCCCGGGCTTCTGCACGTGGCCCGACAGGCCGAAGACCTTCACGCCGCCGTCGCGCTCGAGGCCGAGGGCGGCCCACGCCTCGCCGCCCATCTCGACGATGACCGGGACGGCCGAGATAGTCTCGACGTTGTTGATGACGGTGGGGCACCCGAAGGCGCCGACCACGGCCGGGAACGGGGGCTTCAGGCGCGGCTTGCCCGGCTTGCCCTCGAGGGACTCGAGCAGCGCGGTCTCCTCGCCGCATACGTAGGCGCCGGCGCCGCGGTGCACGTGGATCTCGCACGAGAAGGCCGAGCCCGCCACGTGGGGCCCGACCAGGTGGGCCTTGCGCGCGTCGTCGATGGCCTTCTCGAGCACGTCGATCTCGTGCTTGAACTCGCCGCGCACGTAGACGTAGGCGGCCTTGGCGCCCACGGCGTGGCAGGTGATCAGGATGCCCTCGATCAGGCGGTGGGGGTCGGCGCCCAGGAAGTAGCGGTCCTTGAAGGTGCCGGGCTCGCCCTCGTCGGCGTTGACCACCAGGTAGACCGGCTTGCCCGTGTTCTGGGGCACGAAGCCCCACTTGACGCCCGCGGCGAACCCGGCGCCGCCGCGACCGCGCAGCGAGGCCTTCTTCACCTCGTCGACGAGCTCGGCGGGCTTCTTCACCAGCGCCTTGCGCAAGGCCCGGTAGCCGCCCGCCGCCTGGTAGACCGGCAGCTGCGTGTAGTCCTTGCCGTCACCGGCGCGGAGGAGGAGAGGGGTGCCCGTCATGGCGCGGCCTCCAACTCGTCGAGCAGGCGATGGAGCTTCGCGAGGTCGAGCTGCTCGTGGTAGGTGTCGTTCACCTGCAAGGCGGGGGCCGTGCCGCACGCCGCCAGGCACTCGACCTCGTCGAGCGTGAAGCGGCCGTCGGGCGTGGTCTCGCCGACCTCGACGCCCAAGCGCTCCCGGAGGGCGTCGACCAGCCGGTAGCCCCCCTTCAGCGCGCACGACACGTTGGTGCACACCTGCAGGTGGAAGCGCCCCACCGGGCGCTTGCGGAACATGGTATAGAACGTGGCGGTCGCCAGTACGTGCGTACGGGGCACTCCGAGCTCGTCGGCGACGGCGTCCATCACCTCGGGCGACACCCAGCCGTTCTGCGCCTGCCCGAGGTGCAGGGCGGGGATGACCGCGGCCTCCGCGTCGGGGTAGCGGGCCTTGATGGTCGCCAGCTCGTGGCGAGACTCGTCCGTGAACTGGAAGGGCATGGCATCCCCTGACGTTCGACGAAGAAAATCATCAACCGATACCCGGCTGGAGGCTGCGTTGTCAAGACGAGGCGGTGGAACCTGCGCGGGGATTGACGCCGCATCACGTTCGCTGGATCATGGAGAGCGATCCTGCACCGAAAGGAGCACCCGGCGGATGCGAAGATCTCTCTCGTACGTCCTCCCGCTCCTGGGGCTCGTGCTGCTCGCGGTCGCGTGCTCCGGAAACGACGTCACGGGCGGCCCCGACGACGTGAGCGACGCCGACGCCCCGGACGCCTTCGACGGCTCGCTCGACCAGCTCCCGCCGGACACCGGCTACGACGCCCGCCCCGGCGACGCGCCGACTGACGCGCCCGACGCTCCCGACGTGGCGCCCGTCGAGCCCCAGGTGGCCGTGGCCTTCGTGGCGCCCGCGACCGGCACCTTCGCCACCGACTGCGATGCGCCCGTGCCAGTCGAGGTCGTGCTGGCGCCCGCCGACGCGGCCACGCTGGTCACCGTTCAGGGCCAGCCCGTCACGCCACAGGGCGGGCTGGCATCGGTCGACGTACGCCCGGTGGAGGGGCTGAACGTGCTGAAGGCCGTGGCGCTGGACGCCCAGGGAGGCAAGAGCCGCGAGCACCGCTCGTTCCTGTGCGGAACGTACGCGCCCCCCGAGACCCTGGTCCGGAACGCCGCCGACCTGTACCTGGGCCACCTGGCGCTGGCGGCGCTGGCGGGCGTGGCCGCCGACGTGTTCGACACGGTCGATCTGGCCAAGGGCTTCACCGGCGCGCCGGCCTACGAGAACGACCTGGTGCGCATCGACGTGGTGCGCATCGATCACGCCCCCGGCACGGTGTTCGAGCTGGTGCCGGGCGAGGGCGCCCTCGATCTCGAGATCGACGTGCTGGACGTCGACGCCACGTTCACCCTCACGCTGAAGGGCTCGACGCCCGCGGTGTACGACGCCACGGTGCACGCCGATCGGCTGAGCGCGTGGGCCACGGTGACCCTCGCGCTGGGGGACGACGGGCAGCCCGCGGTCGGGATTGACCGCCTGGCGTTCGACTTCGACGGCCTCGAGTTCTACCTGGAGGGCTACGAGGACGACCTGCTGGCCGTGCTGCCGAGCGTGCGCGACGTGCTGGTCGAGCTGCTCGAGTCGATGCTGGCCAAGGTGCTGAAGGAGATGCTGCCGCCGGCCCTCGAGGACGGCATTGCCCGCCTGGCCGAACCCTTCGAGCTCGAGCTGCTCGGGCGCACCTTCGAGCTGCGCTTCCAGCCGAGCCTGATCGACGTGCAGCCCGCGGGGATGCACCTGGCGCTCGACCTGGCCCTGTCGGGGCTCGACCCCGATCCCTCGTACGCGTCGCCGGGCGTGCTATGGACACCGGGCAACGACACGTGGGCCAAGGGGCTCACGGGCTTCCGCCTGGCGGTCAAGGACGACCTCCTGAACGTCGTGTTCCACGAGGCGTGGCGCGCGGGCCTCTTGCAGGTGGTGGTCGACCAGGCGCTCATCGACCGGAACAAGCTCGAGATCGACCTGGTGGCCGGCTTCCTGGGCGGCATCTTGAAGCGCATCCCGAACGCGCCGGGGCCCGAGACCCCCATCCACCTCGACCTGCACCCGACCTTCCCGCCCGTGGCCAGCCTCGACCTGCCCTCGGGGGGCGGCGTACGCCTCGGCCTGGGCGATCTGCGCATCGACGTGTGGGCCGACGACTGGTCGTGGATCACGCCCCTGTTGCCGCTCACGCTGACGCTGCGCGCCGAGATCCTGGTCGAGGCCAAGGCGAAGAAGCTCGCCACCACCATCCAGGCGTTCGAGGTGATGCTCGACGTCGCCTCGGACGACCCCGCCCTGTTCGCCGCCGAGACGTACGCCGAGCCGTTCGCCGACGCCCTGTTCGGGATCGTGGGGCCGCTGCTCGGAGACCTGCTCACCGACTTCCCCGTGCCGGTCCCTGCCGGCCTGGTCGTCTCCAGCCTGCGCGTGGGCTCGAACCCCGAGAACGGCGGCACGCTGCTGATCGAGGGCGAGGTCGAGAAGGCCCCGTAGGCGTCATGGAACCGCGCGCCCTGCCCCCGCCCCCCTCCCCGCTGCCGAGCCCCATCGGGCGCATGGCGCACGTGCGCGGGGTGGCCGTGGAGTCGCTCGGGGGGCTGCTGGTCCGGGGCCGGTACGTGCAGGTCGTGCGGCTCTGCGGCGTCGACGTGCTCTGCTCGGTCCGTCCGCGGCGGCCGGAGGGCCGACCCGCCTTCGTGACGACCCCGACGCTCGAGGTGGTGTACGAGACCTGGCCTCCGGCGGCCCGGCTCGACCCCGCCGCCGTCGACGCCCTCCGCGCGGTCTGCCGGTCACTGGCCGCGCGCGCGGCGGGGCTGGCGACCTCCGACGCTTGCTCCGGGCCGCCCCCCACGCCCGACGACGTGCTCGCCGCGCTCCCGCCCCCGCCGGGCCTGGTGGTCCGCCAGGGCCCCCGCGCGGCCGGGGGCTTCGCGGTCTCCGGAGAGACGGCGGACGGACGCGTGACGTGGCGGCTGCGCCCGCGACGGGCGGGGGAGCCCGGTTTCCTCGGCTGGCGCCTCTCGGTCGACGAGCTCGGGGACCCCGGCCCCGCCGCGCGAGAGCCCCTGAAGCGCCTGGTCCTCGCGCAGATCGCAGCGGTGGGCGACGCGTGCGGGCTGACCGTGCCGTGGGGACCGACGGCCACGTGCGTCGAACGGCTCGGCGTCGACCTCGGCGCTCCCCTCGCGCCCACGCTCTCCAGGCTGGCCGAGCCGCACCCTGGCCGCGCGCTCGACGTCCGCGTCTCGGTGCCATCGCGCTGCGAGTGCCACTGCGCGTTCTGCGTGAAGCGCGACGAGCTCCAGCCGCCCCTTGCCGACGTCGTGCTCGAGCGCGCCCTGGACCTGGCGCTCGCCCTGCGCCCCGCGGCCGTCGCGGGCGCACCGCTGTCTGTCCGCCTGGTCGGAGACGACGCGTTGCGCTTCCCCGCGCTCGGAGAGCTTCTGGCGTGCGTGACGTCTTCGGATCCCGAGGACGTCACGCTGGTGACGCCCGGCACGACGCTCGCCGAGCCCGGCGTGGTCGAGACGCTGGCGTCATTGCCGATGCCGTTCACGCTCGTGGTCACGTTGCACGGCCCGGACGAGGCCTCGCACGATCGAGTGGCGGGGTTGCCCGGCGCCTGGGCCCGGTTGCGGCGCGGCCTGGAGCGCTGCCGGGAGGCCGGCGTGAGGGTGCAGATCGGGCACGTGCTCACGGCGGCGTCGCTCGCCGATCTGCCGCGAACGCTGGCGCAGGCGGCCGCCCTCGCGGAGAGCGTACACCTGCTCTTCTTCGCGTCGGAGCCGGCCCACCACGAGCCCGACGGCGCAGGCGGGAGAGTCCTGGCGGCCATGGCGCCGCCCCCCGCGGCCGTCCGTCGCTCCCTCGAAGACCATCGGGCCGCGGTCGAGGCGACGGTCGACGTCCTCGAAGGCTTTCCCCTCTGCCTGGTGCCGGCGTCGCTGCGCGAGCGCGTTCGCAACGACCCGCACAGCCGGCCCGACCCGCCGCCCCGGCCACCCGAGGCGTGCGCCCGCTGCCCGCAGTACCGAACGCGCTGCCCGGGGCCGGACCGCGGGCTGCTCCTGGTCCACGGCGACGACGAGTTGCGCCCGCTCGACGCGTAGGAACGAAGGGCCGCGATCCGCCCGGTATCCTGCTGACCAGGAAGCCGTCGCCGCACTGGAGCAGCCTGCCGAGGAGGATTCCCGTATTCCTTGTCACGGTCTCTTCAGGCATACTGGAGAGTGATTTCGGATTGGCCGAACCACCTGGACGAATCGATTGAGCGCCCATACCTCGACCCTGGAGTCGGCGCGCGCGCTACTTCGCACGTTCGACCCTGATGATCTGAAGCGGCGTCATATACTCCCGGACGAGCAGCGCTTCATGCCGGTCATCACCTACCCGTCCCAGACGATGGTGCCGTCGGCCGACCTCGCGACGCTCTTCCCTGGCGGGCGCCCGCAGGTGACCCTGCCGGCGGCCACCTACCTGCACGTGCCCTTCTGTGCGTTCGGCTGCCACTACTGCCACTGGGTGAAGACCATCGGCCCCACCGAGGCGCAGCTCGACGCCTTCCTCGACGAGGTCGAGGCCGAGCTGACGTTGGGGTGCCGCTTCGTCGGCGTCGACCGCATCCCGACCTCGTCGATCCTGATCGGCGGCGGTACGCCCACGCTGCTGGATCCCGCGCGGCTCGAGCGCCTGCTGCGGGCGTTCCTCGCCCGCGTCGACGTCACGCCGTGCCGCCAGTTCAGCGTCGAGGCCGAACCGCGCTCCCTGCTCGGGCCCCTCGGCGCCGCCCGCCTGAAGGTGCTCCGCGACACCGGAGTCGACCGCATCAGCCTGGGCGTGCAGAGCTTCGACGACGCGATCCTGGCCCGCATGGGACGCAACCACTCCGGCCGCGACGCGCGCGCGGCCATCGAGGCCATCCGCAAGGCGGGTTTCCCGAGCCTCTCGATCGATCTCATCTACAGCTACCCCGGCCAGACCGTCGACGACTGGCTCGGCTCGCTCGAGACCGCGCTGACCGACGGCGTCGACGCCTGGCACCTCTATCGCCTGCGCATCCGCCCCCACGGCGACGTGAAGGGCGTCATCCAGAACCAGTTCGAAGCGGGGACGGAGCAGTTTCCCGACCTCGAGACGACCTACCTGCAGAAAGCCGTGGGCGTGGCGTTCTCCGAGGAGCACGGTTACGGGCAGCACTTCACGCGCATCTTCGCCCGGGCGCCCGAGCACGTCACCCAGTACATGGTCGACTACTGCATCCGGGTGAGCGACGTGGTGGGCTTCGGCCCGTCTTCGTGGGGCGCTTACGGGCCGGTCTACACGCTGAACGCATCGGTGCCGCTGACCCGCTACTCCGAGGCCGTGCGCGCGGGTCGCGTGCCCATCGACCGGGGCGTGCGCCGCGACGCCGACACCGAGGCCCGGCGCTGCCTGATCATGCCGTTGAAGAACGACCGCGTGGTGAAGGCCAGGTACGCCGCGCGGTTGGGCTTCCGCCCCGAGGAGCGCTTCGCCGCCGAGCTCGCGCGGCTGGCGTCGCTCGGCCTGCTGGTCGAGGACGAGACCTCGCTGCGCCTGACCCCGCGCGGGCGCTTCTTCGCCGACGAGAGCGTGATGCAGCTCTTCCAGCGTCGCTACCTGCCCTTCCCCGAGGTCGCCCACGAGCTGACCCCGGAGTAGGGCGCGCGCGCCGACCGCCTCCGACTATCCGTGCCAGAGCAGGACCGCGGCGCCCGCGAAGGCCACCACGGCTCCGACGATCGCCCGCGCGGTGGGGCGCTCGTGCAGGAAGATGGCCGCGAGGGGCAGGATGAACAGGGGGCTGGTGGCGTTCAGGACCGCCGAGAGCGAGACGTCGGCCAGGTGGAGCGCGACCATCGAGAAGCCGATGCCGAGCACGGTGCCCACGAAGGAGGCGAGCAGCAGCCCACCGAGGAGGCGCGGGCTCGCGAAGGGGCGGAGCCAGCCGACGAGCTCGCCGCGCGCGAGGCCGTAGAGCACGAGCGCGAGGGTGGCCGCCGCGATGCGGACCAGGGTGGCGTCGAGGGCGCCGTGCTCGCCGCTGCCCCGCAACCCGACCTTCGACAGGAAGATGCCGAGCGACTCGAGCAGGACCGTCAGGAACGCGAGCGCCACGCCGCCCCGGGCTGGGGGATCGGTCGGGTTGGTCGCGCCCGGCAGGCGCTCGAGCAGGACGAGCGCGATGCCGCCCAGGCAGAGCGCGGCACCCAGCGCCCACGCCCAGGTGGGGCGCTCGTCCAGGAACAGCATGGCCAGGCCCGACGCGACCACGGGCACGAGGGTGGTGACGACCAGCATGCGCCGGGGGCCGAGCCGCACGAGCGCCGCGAAGTAGGCGGTGTCGCCGAGCGCGATGCCGATGAGCCCGCTGACCGCCAGCGCGCCACAGGCCGCCGGGGACAGCGTCGGCCACCCCGCGACCGTGGCCGCCGCGACCAGGACCACCAGCGCGACCAAGCCCTTGCCCACGTTCAGGCCGAGGGGCGCGACGCGCTGGCCCAGCCTCATCCAGACCAGGGAGGCCGCGGCCCAGCAGAGCGCCGATGCCAGCGCGAAGGCGCCACCGATCGTAGCCGTGGTCGATCCGCCCATCATCGGGTGCGCTTCGGCACGAGGACGACGATGTACTCGGTGTCCTCGAGGAAGTGCGAGACGTGCTCGAAGCTGGCGTCGAACTTGATGGCCTGGCCCGCCCGCAGCTCGTGATCGTGGCCCTGCACGCGTGATACCATCCGGCCCCGCGTCACCCACTGGATCTGGTAGCAGCCCTCGTGGCGATGGGGCTTCTGGGTGAAGTCGTTGGCGGCGGCCGTGCCCAGCACGATCGAGATGTCGGGCAGCGTGACGCCGCGTCGGTGCACGCGGCCAAGGCTCGCCAGGGTCTCCTCGGCCTGTTCGACGAACGTGGTGCTGGCGAGGTCGAGCAGGTGCGCCGGGCTCATGCCGAAGAAGGTCGACAGCGCCTTCAGGCTCGTGAGGTTCGGCAGGTTCTGGTTGGTCTCGATGCGGGTCAGCGTCGACACGCTGACGCCCGTCTCCTGCGCGACCTTCTCGAGCGAGGCGTCGGCCTGGCGCCGCAGCTCGCGCAGCACCGAGAAGTCGTAGTCACCGAACGAGCTCGTGTTCATGGTCGACGGCCCCCGGGTGCGGAGTCGGTGCTTGACACGGCCCCCATTAGTGGACAAAAACTTGCCACAATAGAAACGTGGCCCGTCAGCGAGGACCCACGCCATGACCCGGAACGCCCTCACCGCGAAGTCCCCGTCGAGGTTCCCCCGCGCCGGCCTCCCGTTGCTGCTGGCGGGCCTGCTGCTCACGCCGTGGTTGTCGCACGCCGCCGAGCCGGCGTCCACGCCGATCGACCAGAAGGCCGCGACGGCCGCTCCGCCCGCGGCCCCCGAGGCCCGCACGCTGACCTGGACGGTCGACAAGGGCCTGCAGGGCGTCACCCGGGATGGCACGTTCAAGCTGAAGGTCAGCGGCTGGGTCCACGCGTGGTGGACGGGTAAGGTGCAGGACGGCGCGACCTCGGCGTGGGAGCAGAAGGCGCACGCCGACGACGCGGGTGCCGTGGCCACGGTGTTCGAGAAGAAAGCCGCCGCCTACGACAACGAGCTCACGACCAACGAGTTCGCCGTGCGCCGCGCGCGCGTCGTGCTCGACGCGACGCTCACGAAGACCATGGCCGCGTTCGTGCAGTTCGAGTTCGCCGGCACGAGCCCGCTGCTCGACGCCTTCTTCACGTGGCAGCCGCTGCCCGAGATCGGCGTGCGCGCGGGCCAGTTCAAGACGCCCATGTCGCGCCTGTTCTTCCTGACGGCCCCCTGGCGGCGCTCGTTCGTCTCGGACCCCGCCGCCATGACCGAGTTCAGCCTGGGACGCGACCTGGGGCTGATGCTGCAAGGGAACGTCGCCAACCGGAAGCTCGAATACCACCTGGGCGTGTTCAACGGCTCGGGCAGCAACGCGAAGCAGGACAACACCGACCTCCAGCTCGTCGGGCGCGTCGCCACGCACCCCCTGGGACCCGTCCCGGACTCCGAGGGCGACTTCGACGGCGCCTCGCCGCCCGTGTTCAGCGTGGGGGTCTCGGGGGCATGGAATCCGCTCGAGAAGAGCTACTACCTGAAGCGCGACGACGGCAACGGCTTCTCCAAGACGCCGATCCACACGCCGCAGATGACGATTGGGACCGACGTCGTGTTCTTCTGGCGCGGCCTGTTCCTGACGGGCGAGTTCTTCTACCGCAGCCAGTGGCCCGACGAGGCCTTCCGCGCGAAGCTGAAGACGCCGGACCCCAACCAGGACGGGCGCGTCGACGGCCTGGGGTGGTTCGCAGCGGCCACGTACTTCGTGGTGCCGAAACGCCTGGAGGTACTGGGGCGCGTGTCGATGGTTCGCCCGGCCCGCGAGAAGGACGCGACCGACGACCTGTGGGAGGTCACCGGCGGCGCGACCTGGTTCCTGGTCGGCAACACGGTCGCGTTGCAGGCCGAGTACGAATACATCGCCGACAAGACGCCGGACGCCCCGAAGCTGACCACGCACCAGGCGCGCCTGCAGTTGCTGTTCAAGTTCTAGGAGGTCACGATGCGCACCCGTCAACCGCTGCTTCCCCTGGTCCTCGTCCTGGCGCTGGCGACGCTGGCCTGTGCGAAACCAGCCCCGGCCCCGTCGGCCCCCGCCCCTGCGGCGCCCGCCCCTGCGGCCCCCGCCCCTGCGGCCCCCGCGCCGGAGGCGCCGAAGGAGGCCGCGCCCGCCCTGCGCCCCCTGAAGATCGGCCTCGCCATCCCCTCGTACGTGCACGCCGTGGCCTGGCTCGCGGCCGAGAAGGGCTTCTTCGCGAAGCACGGCATCGCGGCCGAGATCGTGACCATGGAGGGCTCGGCGCCCGTCATGAAGGGGCTGCTCTCGGGTGACCTGGGCGTCGGGCTGGCCGGGGGCGACTCGGCGATCAAGGCCGACCTGAACGGCGCCGACCTGGTGGCGTTCGGAACGCTCGTGAACCGTCACTACCACCGGCTGGTCGTGCGCGGCGACGTGAAGACGCCCGACGACCTGCGCGGTCGCACGCTCGGCGTCCCGGTGCTCGGTGGGCCCCAGGACTTCCTGATCTACGTGCTGTGCAAGAAGTGGGGCCTGGCCTACGGGACCGACGTGAAGGTGCAGAACGTGGGGCAGGAGCTCGCCAAGCTGGTGGCCGTGAGCCAGGGTACCGTCGACGGCGTGACCTCGGCCGCGCCGCGTGCGGTCATCGAGAAGCTGGGCCTCACCGTGCTGGCCGACCCGCGCGGCTGGGACGAGCCCGCCCCGTACCTGATGCTGGTGGCGACGAAGCGCTTCCTGGCCACCGATCGTGCGCTGGCCCGCGATTTCCTGGCAGCCCTGGCCGAGGCGACCGAGTATTATCTGGCGGATCCCGCGGGCGCGCTGGCCGTCATCGCCGACAAGATGGGGCCGGGCGCCGGGGATGCGCGCCAGAACTACCTGGAGGGGGGCCCGTTGCTCTACGTCCTGCCGCCGCTGCCCGACAAGGCCGCCATGCAGGTCGCCCTCGACTACGTGGCCACGTCGCCGGACTTCGCCGAGAAGGCCCGGGCGTTCGACCTCGCCGCGGCGCTCGACGCCTCGCTGGTCGAAGAGCTCGTCGCGGCGGGCACGTTCACCCGGGCCGCCGGGCTGAAGCGCGCCCTGTCGACGGCCGTCGCCGAGGGCAAGGACGTCTTCGCCACCAGCGGACCGGGCGCCCGGTGAGCTTCGCGGCCCGCCACCGCGGCTTGGCCCTCGGAGGCCTCTCGCTGGTCGTGGTGCTGGCCGCCTGGGAGGGCGCTACGCGGACCGGCTGGATCGGCCCGATGTTCCTCTCGCCCCCCTCGCTGATCGCCACGAACGGCTGGACGAACCTGGTCGAGGGGCGCTGGACCGCCGACCTGGCACTGACCCTGTCGTGTTTCGGCGCCGCGCTCACCCTGGCCATCGTGGGGGGCGTGCTGGTGGGCGTGGCCATGGGCGCCTCGAAGACCGCGTTCCACCTCCTGAACCCCTACCTGGTGGCGCTGAACGCGCTCCCGAAGATCGTGCTGTGCCCGCTGGTCATGCTGTGGTTCGGCACGGGGCCCGGCGCGCGCGTCTTCCTCGGCTCGCTCATGGCGGCCTTCCCCATCGTCACGGCGACGGTCACGGGCGTGCAGTCGCTCGACCGCGACTTCGTGCTGCTGGCGCGCACCTACCGGGCCAGCCGGTGGAAGATCCTGCACGCGGTCGTGCTGCCCTTCCTGGCCCCCCATGCCCTCTCCGGCATCCGCGTGGGCGTGAACTACGCCATGGTGGGCGTACTGGTGGTCGAGCTGTTCTCGTCGAGTCAGGGCCTCGGTTATCGCCTGAACGCCTACTCCCAGAACTTCCAGCTCGACCTGTTCTTCGCCATCATCGCCCTCATCATCGCCATCGTGCTGGTCCTGTCGCGGCTCATGTACTATCTGGAGGTACGCCTGGGTGGCTGGAGAAACTCCGCGTTCCACTAGCGCCTCGCAGGACGGGGCATTGGCGTCGCCGGGCACGCTCTCGGTCCGCGGGCTCGTAAAGACCTTCCGCCCCCGCGGGCAGGAGCCAGTGGTGGTGCTCGACGGCCTCGACCTCGACGTGCGGCGCGGCGAGTTCCTGTCCATCGTGGGCCCCAGCGCCTGCGGCAAGACCACGCTGCTGCACATCCTGGCCGGGCTGGAGCCCGCGACGGCGGGCAGCGTGCAGGTCGACGCGGAGCGCCTGGCGGTCGTGTTCCAGCGCCCGTTGCTGTTCCCCTGGCGCAACGTACTCCACAACGTGACCTTCTCGCTGGAGTGCCGCGGCCACCGACGCGACGAGGTGGCCCCTGCAGCCCTGGCCCTGCTCCAGCGGATGCGGCTGAACGAAGCCGCCCAGCACCGGCCCTCCGAGCTGTCGCAGGGTATGCGCCAACGCGTCGACCTGGCGCGCGCGCTGCTGGTGGAGCCCACCGTGCTCCTGATGGACGAGCCCTTCGCCTCGCTCGACGCCGCCACGCGGGTCGAGATGCACGCCGTGCTCCTCGACGTGTGGCGCGAGTTCGGGTTCACGGTGGTGTTCGTCTCGCACGATCTCGAGGAGGTCGTGCTGCTCTCGGACCGCGTGGTCTTCCTGTCCGAGAAGCCGACGCGGGTCACGAAGGTGGTCGAGATCGATCTGCCCCGCCCGCGCGGCGCGACGCCCGAAGCGCGCGCCGAGGTCTACCGGCTGGCGCGGGAGCTGGAGACACCCGTTTCCGATTGACGACGCACGTCGGTGCTCGCTAGTTTCGGCCCCATGCAGACTATCGTTATCTATGGCAAGGGAGGCATCGGCAAGAGCACCCTCTCGGCGGCCCTCAGTGAATCGTGCGCGCGGGCAGGCCGGCGCGTACTGCACGTGGGATGCGACCCGAAGCACGACTCCGCCATGAGGCTGGTCGCGGCGTCGGCGCGCGAGGCGCACGACGGCCCCGACTCTCGCCCCCACGGAGCCTGCACGTGGTCCATGCAATGGGCTCTGGGTCTCGCCTCGTTCGCCGAGGCAATCGTGGACGCGCGACGTCACGCCAGCCGGTTCTTCGGCGTCGTGCCCTTGCACTTGGAGCTACCTCGCCGACTGACGCCTCTGCCCTGCGTGATCTCGGAGTTGGGCTTCCCGTCGATCGGCACGCACGCCGTGAGCGAACGACCCTACTACGGCTTTCGTGGGGTCGCGACGTTGGTGGAACGGCTGGGTGGATTGCGCTGACTCTCAAATCCTCAACAAGGCGCCCAACTTGGCGACGACCTCGGTGACGACACCGCGTGGGGCCTTGGCGATGAACGCGAGGTCGCGAACCCGCCAGTCGAGGCTCTTCACGTGGTCGGCCAACACGACGCCCGTCACGCCCGCACCGTCGGGTACGCGCACCTCGAAGGGGTAGCCCTTGGCGTGGCTCGTGACCGGACACAGAAGAGCGAGTCCCACCTTGCCGTTGTAGGCGGCGGGCGAGAGGACCAGCGCGGGGCGGCGGCCCGACTGCTCCCGTCCGGCCTGGGGTTGGAAGTTGAGCCAGACGAGATCGCCCTGGTCGGGGATATAGCCGGTCACCATCACCAGACCTCGTTGCCGACGGGTTCACCGGTATCGGTCTCGCCATGGAGGTTGTCGGCTGTCACGCCAGCCAGTAGCGCTTCCAGGTCCATCTCGGGCTCGACGACGCGCGCAATCACCAGCTTTCCATCGGCCGAAGTGACCTCGACGTTGCTCCCGTCGGTCAGGTGAACCTCGGCCGCCAGGGCTCGTGGAATTCGCAAGGCCAGGCTGTGACCCCAGGTCCGGACGGCGGCTCTCATGGACTCCTCGCGCCACGATGTATCTACAAAGAAGATACCCGCGACGCGTTCGCTCCGCAAGATGCTTCCGTCAGAACGCATCCGGACCCACCTCGAGCAGGTACTCGTCCGTGAAGGTCAGCGGGTAGGCGAAGCCGTCGGGGCGATGGGCGATGGCCGCCTGGGCCACGTCCTCGGGGCTCAGGCTCTCGTCGCTGGCCAGCCACCAGGCCTCGGCCTCGGCGTTGGCGGCAGCGGTGTCGCGGATGAGCACGAAGTTGGCCAGCGGGTCGTCGCCGACGAGGTCGGCCAGCCGGGGACCGAGGAAGTTCCGGTAGATGCGCTCGCGCTGGGCGCGCACCCAGTCGGCGTCGAGCGCGGCCACGTTCAGCTCGCCCTCGTAGAGCACGCCGCGGTTGTTCTTGTTGCAGGAGCCGACCGACAGGAACACGTCGTCGACGATCAGGATCTTGGAGTGCGTGTCCATGTCCTGGAAGTAGAAGCTGGCGGTCTCGTCGCCCGCCTGCGGCGCGACGGTACGGGGCACGGCGTCGAACGCCTTGAACTGCAGCATCAGGTAGCGATCGGGGAAGTTGTCGCGGTACAGGTGATCGGCCTGCACGGTGTACTTCTTGCCGCCGTCGGTGGCCGAGACGGGCTTCGTCACCACGATCAGCGTGAGCTCGGGCCGCGCGACCATCGCGTCGTAGATCACCGCGTCGAGCAGCGGCATGCGGAAGTACTGGTCCTCGATGTAGATGTACTTCTCGGCCCGGGCCAGCGCCTTGGTCCAGGTGGCCAGGATCGACTGCTCGGCGATGGGCTCGGGCAGCGTGGGCGTCACCTGCACCAGCACGCCCGGGCTCCAGGGGTCGGGGCGGGGCAGCAGATCGAACGGCGCCGCGTTCTCGTGGTACATCGACTTGTCCTTGATGCCCTGAGCCCACCGCACGCGCAGCACGTCTTCGGCGTCGGTGGCGCCCGGCCCCTCGAGGCGCACGCCGTAGTCCTTGCGCGGGCCGAGGTCGGGCAGCTGCAGCTTCTGGGCCACGCGGTGGCGCTCCTCGGTGGTCGATTGGAACTTCATGCGGCGCGGCTCGAAGACCAGGTGGTCCTCGGTGTCCCAGTCGGTGCTCTTCACGTTCATGCCGGCGATGAAGGCCACCCGGCCGTCGACCATGACGGTCTTCTGGTGGTACGAGGCGGCCTCGAGGTTCTCGGTCTCGAGCGCCGACGCGTGGGTCTCGGCGCCGTCGAAGACCTCGGCCGCGAAGGCCGGGTTGGCGGCGACGCGGGGCGCGAGGTCGGGCGGGGGCACGCGCTTCGTGTACTCGGACTGCACGGGCACCGGCGTCGGGTTTCCCTGCAGCAGCACCTCGATGGGCGAGGCCGGGTCCTCGCCGTGCTGGCGGATCTCGGTGTCGGAGTTCAGGAACGCCATGCCCTCGGCCGTGTTCGCGGCGAACCGGTTGATCAGGATGTGCGCCTCGCCTCCCCCTGCCTCGAGCAGGGCCAGCATGGTGTTCGGCCGGCGCTGCTCGGGGGTCAGGTCGACGTGCCCGTCGGGGCGCCGCAGCTCGAAGTCGCTCTGCCACCACCACGTGCTCTCGAGCACGCGCTCCCAGGGCGCGGCCAGCCGATCGTAGACGGCCGCCCAGAAGGTCTCGCCCGACAGGTACAGCTCGAGGTCGTTGGAGGTCGGTGCGCGCCCGCCGGCGGCCATCCACAGGTGGTCGAGCCCCACGTAGATCGTGCGGCGCGGGCAGTCGCTGCCATCCAGGTCGTAGGCGCCGAGGGACGTGGCCGCGAAGGCCCTCCAGTGGCCGCCCTCCACGGGCTCCAGCACCTCGAGCACGGGGGCGCCGACGGCCGTGGAGAGCACCGCGCGCACCTTGGCGGTGGCGTGCTCGGGGGCCGACGCCTCGGCGATCAGGTCGGCCCCCGGGGGGACGGTCCCGACCCACTCGGCCGACGCGCGCTGCTCGGGCGCGGCGCCGCTGCCGGGCGTGACGGTGAGTGTCCAGACGGGCAGGGAGCGACCCCACGCATCGACCACCACCACGCGCACCCGGGGTTGGTCAGGGCAGTCGGAGGACCACTCGGGCAGGTCGGGCGTGGCGTCGGAGGGGGTCACCCCGTCGGGGCCGACGTCGACCGTCGCGTCGGAAGTTGGCTCCGACGAAGCGGCCCCACACCCAGCCGAGAGCAGCACCATCAGGGCGGCGATTGCGAATCTGCCACGTCGCTGCATGCGTTCCCTCTCGTGGGCGCGGCGGCGCCCGGGTGGTGGTCGTTACTGTGATCGTACCGGGCGGACGGCGGGCCGTCCAGAGGGAGGGCACCCACGAGGTGGTGCCCCTACTTGATCCGCCCCGCGATTCGTCGTCTACTCTAGCCCTGGCACCGCCCAATCGCTCCGAGGCACACGTCATGTCCGACAAGCCCGTCGCCTTCCTGGTCATGGTCACCTACGACGTGTGGGAGAAGGAGCGCGATCGCTTCCTCGGCCTCATCCAGCGCGTGAAGGAGAACGCCCTCGAGATCGGCGCCACCGGCTACCAGCTCATGGCCGACGACGACCAGCCGTGCCGGTTCACCGAGGTCATGTACTTCGACTCGTGGAGCCACTACCGCCGCGTGCAGGCCGACGCGCCGTCGCGCGAGATGCAGGCCGTGTACGACGAGATCGACGAGTGCACCATCGGCGGCCCCGGCGAGGCCCAGGTGCACTACATGAACCTGCTGGTGGAGGCCTAGGTGGCCGAGTTGCCCTCCCACGCCGGGGCGTTCACCGTCGCCTACGTGCTCGACGCCCTGCTGGAGCGCGGCCTCGTGACGGCCGAGCAGGCCGAGGAGGCCTTGCGCCGCGAGGCCGTGCAGCGCGCGGTGGTGCTCCGGGACAAGGACCGCCTGGGGCTGCGCTCGGGCGCCTCGGCCTACACCGTCACGCCCATCGAGCTGCTGGCCACGTTGCGCCTGCCGTCGGCGCAAGGGTTCGAGCTCGACGAGGATCGCATCACCGAGGCCGTGGCCGCGCACGTGGGGCTGCCGTACGAGAAGATCGACCCCACGCGCCTGGACCAGAAGTGGATCACCCAGACGTTGTCGCGGCCGTTCGCCCGCAAGCACGTGGTGCTGCCGCTGGCGCGCGTGGGCGACGAGCTGCGGATCGCCGTCGACAACCCCTTCGACGTCGAGCTGTTCGAGACGCTCCGGAACCTCACGAAGTGCACGGTGCGGCCGGTGTTGGCCGCCAAGTCCGACATCCTGCGCCTCATCGCCGAGATCTACGGCTTCCGCAGCTCGATCCAGTCGGCCGAGCGCGACTTCACGGACGGCTCCGACCTCGGCAACCTCGAGCAGTTCATCCAGCTGAAGTCGGTCGACGAGATCGAGGCCACCGACCGGCACGTCATCAACGCCCTCGACTTCCTGCTGCACTACGCGCTCGACCAGCGCGCGTCCGACATCCACCTGGAGCCCAAGCGCGATCACGGGCTGGTGCGCCTGCGCATCGACGGGATGCTGCACGCCACGCACCGCATCCCCAAGGTCGTACACCCGGCGCTGATCACACGCATCAAGACGCTGGCGCGGCTCGACATCGCCGAGAAGCGCAAGCCGCAGGACGGACGCTTCAAGGTCGAGCACCAGGGGCAGGAGGTCGAGCTGCGCGTGTCGACCATGGCGGTGGCGTTCGGCGAGAAGATCGTGCTGCGCATCCTCGACCGCGCCGTGCTGCTCATGGACCTCGAGGAGCTCGGCTTCTACCCCGAGGAGATGGCGACCTTCCGCCGCTTCCTGACCGAGCCGTCGGGCATCGTGCTGGTGTGCGGCCCCACGGGCTCGGGCAAGACCACCACGCTCTACTCGGCGCTGCAGCACGTGACGCGCCCCGAGGTCAACGTGGTCACCATCGAGGACCCCATCGAGATGGTGATCGAGGGCTTCAACCAGACCGCGGTGATGTCGCGCATCGACCTCACGTTCGCGAACCTGCTGCGCACGGTGCTGCGGCAGGATCCCGACGTGATCCTGCTGGGCGAGGTGCGTGACCCCGAGACGGCCAGGCAGGCGGTGCAGGCCGCGCTCACCGGGCACCTGGTGCTCACGTCGCTGCACACCCGCGACGCGGCGGGGGCGGTGGCGCGCCTGCTCGACCTGGGCGTCGAGCCCTTCCTGCTGGCCTCCACGGTGCTCGGGGTGGTGTCGCAGCGGCTGGTACGCAAGGTGTGCGAGCGTTGCCGGGCCGAGGGGCCGCTCGACGCCGAGGCCTGCGCCGCGCTGGGCGTGCCCGTCCTGAAGGCCGCCGGGCTGAAGGTGGCGCACGGTGAAGGCTGCACCCACTGCCGCGACACGGGCTACAAGGGGCGCACCGGCATCTTCGAGGTGCTGGCCGTAACCGACAGCATCCGCAAGCTGGTACGCGAACGCGCCGACGCGACCACGCTGCGCCGCGCCGCCCGCCAGGACGGCATGCTCACGCTCCGCGAGTGCGCGGTGCGCAAGCTGGCCGACGGCGTCACGTCGTTCGACGAGGTCCTGCGCGTGACGTCCGACGTGGAGGACCGATGACGGGCCGCGCGATCGCGCTGGTGGCGCCGTCGGGGCCCTTCGCGCCCTCCGAGATGGCGGAGGGGATCGCCCTGGCCGCGGCCTGCGGCCGACCGGTGCGCTGGTTCGCCGACCCCGCCGAGGCCGTCGGCTTCCTGGCGGCCTCCGACGCCCGGCGCGCCGCGCACCTGCACGCGGCCTTCGCCGACCCCGAGGTGGGGCTGGTGTGGGCGCTGCGCGGCGGATACGGGGCGTTACGGCTGCTGCCGCACCTCGACCTCGACCGGCTCCGGGCCCACCCCAAGCCGCTGCTCGGCTTGTCCGACGTCACGTTGCTCCTGAACGTGCTGGCCGAGCGCGCGGGCCTGCCGACGCTGCACGGGCCGGTGGTGCGCCAAGTGCCCCGCCTCGACGCCGCCAGCCGGGCGCAGCTGACCGAGTACCTGGCCTCCGGGCTGCTGCCCCGCGCCCACGCGGTGCGGCGGCTGCACGGCGACAGCGTCACCGGACGGCTGCGGGGCGGCAACCTGGCCACGCTGTGCTCGGCCGTGGGCACCCCCTGGTGGCCGGACCTCACGGACGCCGTGCTGGTGCTCGAGGACGTGAACGAGGCCCCCTACCGCGTCGATCGCATGCTGCAGACGCTGGCCCAGGCGGGGGCGCTGGAGGGGGTGCGCGCCGTGGTGCTCGGCCAGTTCCTCGGGGAGGACGGCCCCGTCGATCTGGCAGCGGACCTGCTGATCGAGCTCGCCCGCGAGCGGGGCTTCGCGCTGGCCGACAGCCTGGCGTGCGGCCACGGCGCGGCCAACACGCTGCTGCCGCTCGGCGCGTCGGTGCGCCTGGAGCTCGCAGCGTCGGGGTCGGTCTTACGATCTTGACGATCTCGGGGGACGGTATTACGATCTTGCCAGCAAATCCCGCACGCTCCCGAGACCCGTTCGAGCCCGTGCGCCACCTGCTCGGCGCGGCCTGCGGGCCGATCTTCCCCGGGTGCAGCGTGGCCGTGATCCAGGCGGGCGAGCCCCGCTTCGTCGAAGCCTTCGGCGTGACGGCGACCGGCGCCTTCGCGGGTACGCCCGCCACGCCCGACACCGTGTACGACGTGGCCTCGCTCACCAAGGCCCTGGTCACGACCCCCTTGGCGCTGCAGCTCGCGACCGAGGGGCGGCTGGCGCTCGACGGACCCGCGCACCGCTACCTGTCGGGGCTCGACCGCCGCGTGACTGTCGACCAGCTGCTCCGCCACACCGCGGGTTTCGCGGCCTGGCGCCCCTACTACCTCGAGCTGCTGCAGGACGGGCGCCCGCTGCTGAGGCCCATCGATGCCCGCGCCCGGGTACGGGCCCGCCTGTCGGCCGAACCCCCCGCCGCCGAACCGGGTGCCCGCGAGCTGTACTCGGACCTCGGCTTCCTGGCGCTGGGGTGGGTGCTGGAGGCCGCGGGCGGCGCTCCCCTCGACCGGCTGTTCGCCGACCGCGTGGCCGCCCCGCTGGGCCTGGCGGCGCGGTTCTCCCCCGGCCCGGTGCCGGGCGTCGCGCCCACCGAGGCCTACGCGGGCCGGCCCCTGGCGCGGGGCGTGGTGCACGACGACAACGCCTTCGCCCTGGGCGGCGTCGAAGGCCACGCCGGCCTGTTCGCCACGGCTCTGGACGCCGCCCGCGTGGGAGCGGAGCTGCTGGCAGCGCGGCACGACCGGTCGACCGTGTTCGACCCGCACACCACGCGCGCCTTCACGGACGCCACGCGGCCGCCCCTACCTCGCACCCGCATCCCCGGCTTCGACACGCCCACGCCCGGCGCATCGTCGGCGGGCAGCACCTTCGGCCGCGAGGCCTTCGGCCACCTGGGGTTCACGGGCTGCTCGTGGTGGTGCGATCCGCGCCGCGAGCTGGTGGTCACGCTGCTCTCGAACCGCGTGCACCCGACGCGGGCCAACGAGGCCATCCGCGCCTTCCGCCCGCGCTTCCACGACGCGGTGGCGGCGGCCCTGGCCCTCGACGCCTGAGGGGCCGCAGCGGCACGACGTGCGTTGCGCTTCAGAGGAGGTCCGCGATCGGGTAGCGGCCGGGGGCCCGGCCCACCAGCTCGATGGCGGCAGAGACGGCGCCCCGCGCGAAGCACTGGCGCGAGCCCGCGCGGTGCACGAGCTCGATGACCTCGTCGTTGCCCGCCGCGATCAGGCGGTGCTCGCCCACCACGTCGCCGGCGCGTACGGCGTGTACGCCGATCTCGACCGGCTCGCGCGGCCCGACCAGCCCGTCGCGTCCGGCCACGCGCCGCGCGTCCGCGCGAGCCTCGGCGACGGCCTCATAGAGGCGCAGGGCGGTGCCGCTCGGCGCGTCCTTCTTGCGGTTGTGGTGCATCTCGACGATCTCGAGATCGTAGGCGTCGCCGAGCTGCCGCACGAGCTCGGCCGCCACGCGGAAGAGCACGTTGACGCCCACGCTCATGTTGGGGCTGGCCACCACCGGGATGACCCGCGCCGCCTCGGCCAACTGCGCCTCGTGCTCGGCGCCGAGCCCCGTGGTGCCGACGACCAGCGGCACGCGCGCCTGCACGCACAGGCGAATGGTCTCGGAGAGGACGACCGGCTGCGAGAAGTCGATGACCGCGTCGACCCCCGCCGGCAGACTCGAGAGCCCGGCGACCACCCCCAGCGAGGGCTGCTCGCGCACGTCGAGGCCGCCCACCCAGCGCGCGTTGTCGTCCTGTTCGAGCGTGTCGCGGATCATCCGCCCCATGCGCCCCATGGCGCCCACGACGAAGATTCCGATCATGTGCGATCCCCGCCTGGCGCGGTGTGTAGGGGCGATTCACGAATCGCCCTGAGCGCATCGGCGACCGCCTGACGCGTCTTCTCGCCCACACCGACCAGGGGCAGGCGGACGTCGCCCGAGGGCAACCCGAGCAGGGTCAGCGCCGCCTTGCACGGCGATGGGCTCGTCTCGAGGAAGAGCGCCCGGGCCAGCGGCAGCAGCTCGAAGTGCAGGCGCCTCGCCGTCGCCAGATCGCCCGCCAGCCCGGCGTCGACCAGCGCCTTGACCCGCGCCGGCACGACGTTCGAGACCACCGACACGACACCGGTCCCGCCCAGCGCGAGCAGGGGCAGCGTGAGCGGGTCGTCGCCCGAGAGGACCGCGAAGCCGCGCGGAGCCCCGGCCAGGATCTCGGACGCCTGGACGATGCTGCCCGAGGCCTCCTTGATCCCCACGACGCCCGGCTGCGTGGCCACGCGCAGGGTGGTCTCGGCGGTCATGTTCACGCCCGTGCGGCCCGGCACGTTGTAGAGCAGGATGGGGAAGCCCCCGCACGCCCCGGTGACGGCGGCGAAGTGCGCCACCAGCCCGTCGGGCGTCGGCTTGTTGTAGGCGGGCGTGACCACCAGCGCCCCGTCGGCGCCCAGGTCGCGCGCCTTGCGGGTCATCTCGATGGTGCGGGGCGTATTGTTCGACCCGGTGCCCGCGAACACGCGCGTAGCGGTCCCGCGGCACGCCTGCACCGTCAGCTCGATGACCCGGAGCTGCTCGGCCTCGGACAGGGCGGGGCTCTCGCCGGTCGTGCCACAGGGGACCACCACCTCGACGCCCGCCTCGACCTGTCGCGCCACCAGGATCCTCAGCCCCGGCTCATCGAGCGCGCCGTCGGCCCGGAAGGGCGTCACGAGCGCTGTCACGGTCCCCTTCAGCATCGTCGATCCTCCAAAAGTGCTTGCATCCCGTGCTATTCGGGTGTAATGGTGCGGCCCTGATTCTCCCCTGGGGAGCGCCCGCATCATGATGTACGAGACCTCGGACGTTCGCAAGGGCCTGAAGGTCAAGATCAACGACCAGCCCTGCATCGTCGTCGACTTCCAGTTCGTGAAGCCCGGCAAGGGCAACGCCTTCACGACCATCCGCACCAAGAGCCTGACCACCGGTCAGGTGCTCGAGCGCAACTACAAGACGGGGGAGAAGCTCGAGCCCGTCACGCTCGACGTGCAGAACGTCTCGTTCATGTACCAGGACGGCGACGACTTCCACTTCATGAACAACGACACGTTCGACCAGTTCTCGTGCACGCGCGAGCAGTTGGGCGATTCGGCGCAGTGGCTGCTCGAGAACATGAAGCTCGAGTTGCAGTTCTACGACGGCAAGCCCATCGCGGTCGAGCTGCCCACCTTCGTCGAGCTGCGCGTCACGTACACCGAGCCCGCCGTCAAGGGCAACACCGCCACCGGCGCCACCAAGACCGCCCAACTCGAGACCGGCGCCGAGGTGCAGGTCCCGCTGTTCGTGACCGATGGCGAGCTGTTGCGCATCGACACGCGCACCGGCCAGTACGTCGAGCGCGTCAACAAGTAGCGTGAAGCTCCACGGTCGAGTCCTGGCCGTCGACAGCGATCGGCTGATCCTCCTGGCCGACGGCGCGACGCGCGTCCTCTCCATCCCGAGCCGACTTCCGCTACCTGCCGCGGGCGACTTCGTGCGCCTCGAGATCCTGGACGACGAGGTCGTCACCTGCGACCGCCTCGGCGCGTCGGGCCGGCAGCCCTTCCCCCCCGCCGACTGCGACCTGATGCGCCTGCAGCGCGACGGCGGCCGCCTGCACCGCAACCTGGTGCGTCGCGCCTCCATCCTCGACGGCCTGCGCGGCCACTTCCGCGGGCAGGGGTTCGTCGAGGTCGAGACCCCGCTGGTGGTGGCCAGCGCGGGCGTCGAGGTGCACCTGTCGCCGGTCGAGGTGCGCGTCTCGGAGCGCCCGGGCGCCCCCACGGCGACGCGCCACCTGATCACCAGCCCCGAGTACCAGATGAAGCGCCTGCTGGCTGGGGGCATGGACCGCATCTTCCAGCTGTGCAAGGTGTTCCGCGACGGCGAACACGGCCGACGCCACCGCGTCGAGTTCACCATGCTCGAGTGGTACCGCGCCTACGCCGACTACCAGGCGCTCATGACCGACTGCGAGGAGCTCGTCTGCAGCCTCGCGGCCGGGCTGGGCCACGGCACGTCGTTGCCGTACCAGGGCCGCCGCCTCGACCTCACCCGTCCATGGCGCCGGCTCACGTTCCGCGAGGCGCTCCGCGAGCGCGGCGGCGTGGCCGATCCCGACGCGCTGACCCCCGAGGAGCAGGAGCGCGTGCTGGTCGAGCGCGTCGATCCCACGCTGGGCCGCGACGCGCCCGAGTTCCTGATCGAGTGGCCGGCCTCGATGGCGTCGCTGGCGCGCAGGAAGCCCGGCGATCCGAGCGTGGCCGAGCGCGTCGAGCTGTACGCGGGTGGCCTCGAACTGGCCAACGGCTTCTCGGAGCTGGTCGACGCGGACGAGCAGGCGGCGCGGTGCGCGGCCGACGTGGCCGAACGCCGGGCGCTGGGGCTGCCCGAGCTCCCGATCGACCAGGACTACCTGGAGGCGCTGCGCGTGGGCGTGCCGCCGTCGACGGGCATCGCGCTGGGGGTCGACCGACTGGTGATGCTGTTGCTGGACGAATCGGACATCGCGACCGTGCTCACCTTCTGAGGCAGGCTGCCGTCCTCGGACGCCGGCGCGTCGACCGCCTTCCGGGCGGGAGACAACACGATCAACGCGAGCAACACGACGATGGCCACGACGAGAAGGGCGGCGAGTCCCCAGCGCAGGCGCTTCTGGCCCGCGACGCGCTCGAACACGCTCGACTCGCGCTGGGGCAGGGGCCGGGCCAGGGGGATGACGCCCTCGTCGTTGGCCAGGCTGCTCTCGCCGAACAGCGGGACTTCGCCGCTGACGCTGTCCTCGACGTCGGTGACGGGCAACGAGGTGAGCGCCAGGGTGACCTCTTCGGCGTCCCAGGGCCGCTCGGCGGGAGACCAGGCCATCAGGTAGTGCACCAGGTGGATGAAGCCGTCGGGGATGCCCTTGGGTACGTCGTCGCGCTGGATACGCGGCTGCTTGCCCGCCCGCAGCACGCGCGCGAGCTCGGCCACGTCGGCGCCCTCGACGGGGGCCTTGCCGGTCAGCAGGTGGAACAGCGTGGCGCCGAGCGAGTACAGATCGGAGCGCCCGTCGACCGGCGAGCCGGTGAAGCGCTCGGGGGCCGAGTAGGCCGAGGGACGCGTGCCGCCCTCCCAGGCCGCGCCGTGGGGGGGCCACCAGGGCAGGCCGAAGCCGGTGAGGCGCACGTTGGGCAGGCCCCCGCCCGACGTGGTCTCGAACCAGATGGCCTCGGGTCGCAGGTCCCAGTGGAGGGTGCCGGCGCGATGCCCCTCGCCGAGCCCCTCGAGGACCTGCAAGGTCATCTCGCGGATGCGCACCCAGCCGAACAGGTCGTCGTCGTCGATGATCTGGCGCAGGGAGCGCCCCGAGATGTACTCGGTGACCAGGAACAGCCGCCCGTCGACGGTGCGCCCGTGATCGAGCACCTTGGCCACGTGGTGGCTGGCCAGTTGGCGGCAGGCGTCGGCCTGCGTCGAGAACGCCAACGCGTACCCGTCGTCGGCCGACAGATCGGGTCGGATCAGGCGGACGGCGACCGGGAAGCCGGTTTGCCGCGACGTGGCCTTGTACATGCCGCCGGACTCGTCGACCCCCCAGAGCTGGTCGAGCTTGTAGGCGCGGAGCAACGGATCGGGCTCGTCGCCGCCGCTGTCGGGCCCGGCGTCGAGGTCGACCAGGCGCTCGGTGGGCTGATCGTCGGCGGGGCACACCGGAGCTTCGGTTCGCGTCTGGCAGTGTGGACAGAAGCGCATGCCTTGGATTATACCCGGCCCGGCTGCGGCCTCAATCACGAACCTGCGGAGGGACCGTGATCGTCGAGGGACACCTGTCTCCGGGAGAACCCCTGAACCGGCTCTTCCCGTTGCTGGCACGCCGGTACGGCTTCGCCGAGCACGACCTGCGCGGGTTTCGCGTGATTCGGCGCGCGCTCGATGCGCGCGGCCGTGGCGCCCCCCGGATCTTCTACCGGCTCGAGATCCAGCTCGCACCCGGCGATGGCCCGCCACGCGAGGTGTTCGCCGCGTGCCCGCCCGTCGGGAGTCGCGCCGTCCCCGCCCGGCGCCTCTCGCGCCGACCGATCGTCGTGGGCTCGGGTCCCGCGGGCGTGTTCGCCGCGCTGCGCCTGATTGAATCCGGCGTGGCCCCGCTGCTGCTCGAGCAGGGTCGCCCGGTCGACGAGCGCGCGCAGGACGTGCGGTTGCTGCGCGCCAGGGGGCAGCTCGACCCCTGGAGCAACGTGGCCTTCGGCGAGGGTGGCGCGGGGACCTTCTCGGACGGCAAGCTGCGCACGCGGAAGAACGACGACGGCATCCGTGACGTGCTGGCCACCTTCGTGCACCACGGTGCACGGCCGTCGCTGCTGTACGAGTCGCACCCGCACGTGGGCACCGACGTGCTGATCCGCATCGCGCGCTCCATGCGGGCCTTCCTGCGGGCACACGACGTCGAGGTGCGCTTCGGCGCGCGCGTGGTCGACCTGGTGACCCACGAGGGTCGGGTGGCGGGGGTGCGCCTGGCCGATGGCTCCGAGGTGCTGGCCGACGGCGTGCTGCTGGCACCCGGGAACTCGGCCCGCCCGCTGTACGCCGCGCTCGCGGCGGGCGGCGTGCGCATGTCGCCGCGGGGCAGCGCCGTGGGCTTCCGCGTCGAGCACCCGCGCGAGTGGGTCGACCTGCGCCAATTGGGCCTGCCCGCCGTGGAGGCCGGCCTGTGGGGCGCCGAGTACACGCTCACGGCCCAGATCGGCGAGCGCGGCGTCTACTCGTTCTGCATGTGCCCGGGTGGCTACGTGGTGCCCTCGCAGGTCGAGGCCGGCAGCGTGCGCGTGAACGGCATGAGCAACTCCGTGCGCCACGCGTCGCACTCCAACTCGGCCCTGGTCGTCACGGTCGGGCCGGCCGACTACGTGCTGCCCGGCGAGCCCGCCCCGCGCGGCGGCGTGCTCGACGGCGTGGCCTTCCAGGCCGCGTACGAGCACCTGGCGGGGGGCTTCGGCGGCGGCGACGGCGTGGCGCCGGCCCAACGCGTGGTCGACTTCCTGGCGCGCCGCGATCCGGCCTCGGTGCCGCCCACCAGCTACCGCCCCGCGGTCTGCCCCGCACCCCTGCACTGTTTCTTCCCCGAGCCCATCACCCACGCGCTGGCCGAGGCCCTGCTGCGCTTCGACCGCCGCATGGCGGGGTTCGCGGGCTCCGACGCCGTGCTCATCGCGCCCGAGACCGGTACGTCGGCGCCCCTCACCATCGAACGCGAGGCCAACGGGCAATCGAGCTCGCACCCCGGGCTGTTCCCCGCGGGCGAAGGCGCCGGGCACGCCGGCGGCATCATGAGCTCGGCGCTCGACGGCCTGCGCGCGGCCGAGGCCTGGCTGGCGACCTGCGGGGCCTGACGACGGACGAACCGCCCGAATCAGCTCAGCTTGCGGGTCTTGACCGTCTTGACGTTGGCGTGCGCGGAGGCTTCGGGGGCAGGGACGACCGACTGCACGGCCAGCAGGGCCTCGGCGGCCTTCTCGGCCGCTCCGTCGACCTCCTGCCGGGCCTTGCGGATGATGACGTTGATGGTGTCCTCGCCGCGGAAGAGGCGCTGGTTCCACTCGTCCATGCACGTCTCGATCTCGGCCTCGGCCGCCATGAACGCGTCGACCACGTCGGGATCGAAGTGCTTGCTGCGTTCCTCCTGCAGGATGCCGCGGGCCTTCTCGTGGGTCATGGCGGCCTTGTACGGGCGCTCGGAGCGCAGCGCGTCGTACACGTCGGCCAGGGCCACGATGCGCGCTGACAGCGGGATCTCGGCGGCCTTCAGCCCCTCGGGATAGCCGGAGCCGTTCCAACGCTCGTGGTGGCACTTGGCGATGAGCATGCCCATGTTGAAGAAGCGCTTCTGCCCCAGCTTGGCCTGGATCTCGCGGATGGCCTCGGCGCCGATGAGCGGGTGGAACTTGATGATCTCGAACTCTTCGTGGGTGAGCTTGCCGGGCTTCAGCAGGATGCGATCGGGGATGCCCACCTTGCCGATGTCGTGCAACGGCGCCGAGCGCCGGATGTGGTTGATGTAGCCTTCGCTGATCTGGTTGCGGTACTTGTCGGTGTCGGCCAGGCGGCGCGCCAGGATGGCCGAGAGCTCGGACAGCCGCTCGAGGTGGAAGCCGGTCTCCTCGTCGCGGTACTCGACCAGCTTGGCCAGCCCGAAGATGGCGGCATCGAACGAGTTGAGCAGATCGCGCGTGCGCTCGGAGACCAGGCGCTCGAGGTTCTTCTGATGGTTCGTGTTGGTCTCGAGCAGGCGCCGACGCTCGACCGCACGCTCGATGGCGAAGATGAGCTCGTCGCGGCCAAAGGGGCGCGCGAGGTAGTCGTAGGCGCCCGCCTTCATGGCCGCGCGGATGTCCCCGGCCTCGGGCGAGTCGGACGTGATGAGCACGACCACCGCCGGATCCATCATCTTGAGCAGCCGCACGGCCTCGGTGCCGTCCATGTCGCGCGTGTGCAGGGCGATCACCACGACGTCGAACGGGGCGTGGTAGTACCGGTCGAGCGCGGAGCGTGCCGCGGCGTGCTTCTCGACCCGGTAGCCGAGACCGTGGAGGTACCCCTCGAGGGTGTCGAGGACGCGCACGTCGTCGTCGACCAGCAGGATTCTCGTTGGCGTCGCATCCTTCATGACCTACGATGCTAGGACTTGCTCCTGGGGCTGTCAAACAAGAGATGTTCCCCTCCTTCGATCTGGGACCCCTGTCCTTCCCGTCCTATTTCACGCTGCTCATGCTGGGGTTCCTGGCGGCCATCTTCCTGGGCGCGCGCGTGGCCCATCGCATCGGCGTCGATCCCAACCACGTGCTCGACGCGGGCATCTGGGCGGTGGTCTTCGGCATCGTGGGCTCGCGGGCGCTGCACGTCGTGGCCGACGGCTACTTCATGGACTACGTGCACCTGTGCACCGACTCGACCCAGGTAGAGCCAAAAAAACTGCCGGGCGAGCGCCTCTGCACCGCCGACGAGCAGTGCGTCACGGCCGACCGGGGCGAGATCTGCGCGATCGACAAGGGTACGTGCCACCCCGCGCGCGACTGCCTGCGCGCCTTCAAGTTCTGGTACGGAGGCCTGACCTATTACGGCGGCTTCCTGGCGGCGGCGCTCTTCCTGTACTTCTACGTGCGGCGCCTGGGCTACCCGGTGTGGAGGTTCGCCGACATCCCGGGCTTCGCGGTGCCGCTGGGGCTCGTCTTCGGCCGCCTCGGCTGCTACCTCGCGGGGTGCTGTTTCGGCAGCCGCAGCGACAGCTGGATCTCGGTGGCCTTCCCCAAGGACAGCCCCGCCTGGTCCGAGCAACTGAAGGCGCACCTGCTCGATCACGGCGCCCACCAGAGCCTGTCGGTGCTGCCCACGCAGCTGATCCATTCGGCCGCCAACCTGGCGATCTTCCTGATCTGCTTCTGGATGTACCTGCGCCGCCGCACGTACGACGGCAAGGTCTTCTGGTGGTTCGTGCTGCTCTACGCCACGCAGCGCTTCGTCGTCGAGTTCTGGCGGGGCGATCAGCGCGGCGAGTGGTTCTTCAACCTGCTCTCGACCTCGCAGGCCATCGCCCTGCCCTCGATCCTGGTGGCCCTGATCGTGTTGCCGCGCATGAAGAAGCGCAGCCCGCCACCGCACGAATTGCCCGACGCTCGGTAGTCTCTCGATTCAGGATTCGGGGCAGAACAGGAACGAGCGGACCAAGGTCTACCGCGAGCTCGCCACGCGGAGCCGCCGCACGGCCAGCGCCGCGAGGGCCAGCGCCAGCAGGATCATGGCCCACTGGTCGAGGGTCGGGATCTCGGCCGGGTTCTGCGTGATGCCCTGCGGATCGACGATGACCCCGTTCACCACGCCGTCGGCGTCGCCGAAGCCACCATCGACCAACTGCACCGTGTAGGTCGCGTCCTCGTCCTTCAGGCCCGTCACGTAGGGCGAGTACGTGACGTCGACCCAGTGCGGGCGACGATCGTCGGCCGTGGGTCCGAACATCCACAGGCGGTGCGAGGGGGCGATGATCATCGGCATCAGCACCGTGACGCTGACCTCGGCCTGGCCGGGGTAGAGGCGGATGGTGGCGGCCCGCATGCCGAGCGGCATGGCGGCGCCGGGGGTCAGGCCCGCCGGCAGGTGGTCTTCTTCGTACTCGTGCGCGTCGGTGAGCGCGGCGCCCACGGTGTTCACGATGATCTGGACGTCGCCGCCCGGTGTGGGGATCACCTTCGAGTTGGTGGGCTCGGGCGGTACGAAGTCCATCGTGCCCGACACCGACTCGAGCCCGGCCGCCCAGCTGGCGATGACGCGCGCCTTGCCAACCTGGGCGCTGCGCACGAACACGGCCGCCTGGCCGAAGTAGTTGGTGCGGACCAGGGCCGACAGGTTCGTGGGATCGAAGACCTCGGCGCCGATGGCCGAGAACTGCACGCGCTTGTTGGCCACCAGTTGGCCGCTGGCGTTACGCAACGTGACCACGGCCAACGCCAGGGCGTGGCCGTCGGCCGCCACGCGCGGCGGCAGGTACAGCCCCGAGTTGTACGCCACGGGAGCACCCACGCACTGGCCGGACCCGTCGCACGAGCTGTCGTTCTCGTTGCAGGGAGCCCCCTGCGGCGAGAACACGTCGACCGGGCAGTCGGCGGTGTCGCCGACGCAGAACTCGGGCACGTCGCACTCGCCGGCCGCGGGGCGGCAATCGGCGCCGGCCGGGCGGTAGGCGTCGGTCGGGCACTGGTCGGACGAGCCCGTGCAGGTCTCGACCACGTCGCACGCACCGGCGATCGCCCGGCAGATGTTGCCGGCGTTGCCGATCGGGTGCTGGCACGTGACGGTGCTCCCGTCGCAGATGTCCTCGGTGCAGGGGTTGCCGTCGTCGGCGCAGGGGGTGTCCTCGTCCTTCCTGCGATCACCGGGGCAGCTCGGAGCATGGCCCGAGCACACCTCGACCAGGTCACACACGCCCTCGGAGGGCCGGCAGATCGTGTCGGCGGGGAGCAGGCGGTCGGCCGGGCACGTTCCGACGACGCCGTCGCAGGCCTCCTGCACGTCGCAGAGCCCGGCATCCTTCCGGCACACGACGCCCGCGTTGCCGGGCTGATGGTGACAGACGGTCGTCGCACCGTCGCACGTGTCGGACGTGCACGTCTCGCCGTCGTCGGTGCACGGCGCGTCGGGGGCGAAGATCGCGTCGTCGGGGCAGGCGGCCGTGGTGCCCGTGCAGGTCTCGACCACGTCGCACTCGCCCACCGCCGCGCGACAGATGGCTCCGGCGTTGCCCGGCTGGTGGTGACAGGCCGTCGTGACGCCATCGCAGGACTCGACGGTGCACGTGTTGTCGTCATCGGGGCACGGCTCGCCGATCGCGAGCACGATGTCGGACGGGCAGAACCCCGCGTCGCCGGGGCAGGTCTCGGCATGGTCGCAGCCGTCGATCGCGACGCGGCACACGACCGTGGAGGGCACGAAGGCGTCGGCCGGACAGAGCACGCCGCTCCCGTCGCAGGCCTCGGCCACGTCGCAGTCGCCCACCGCCGCGCGGCACAGGGAGCCGGCGTTGCCCGGGGCGTGTCGGCACTCGGCGCTGGCGCCGGTGCAGAGATCGGTGCTGCACACGCTGCCATCGTCGGTGCAGCCCGTCCCCGCCGCCTTGAAGGTCTCGGCGGGACACGCGGCCGAGGCGCCGGTGCAGGTCTCGACCACGTCACACTCGCCGGCCGCCGCACGGCACACCGCGCCCGCCGGTTGCAGGGCGTCGGAGGGACAAGTCGGCGAGGCGCCATCGCAGCCCTCCCCGACGTCGCAGCTGCCGGCCGCCGCGCGGCACTCGACGCCGAGGTTTCCGGCCGGGTGCGTGCAGGTCTTGCCCGCTCCGTCGCAGCGGTCGGCGGTGCAGGTCTCGCCGTCGTCGGGGCAGGGCTGCCCGTCGGGCCGCACGAGGTCGTCGGGGCAACTCGTCGCGACGCCGTCGCAGGCTTCGCTCACGTCACAGGTGTCGCTGGCGGGGCGGCAGACCACCCCCTCGGGGGCGGGGGTGCGGGGGCACACGGCCTGGACCCCGTCGCACTGGTCGATCGTACACGCGTTGCCGTCGTCGGAGCACGGCGTCGCTACCGGCAGGCGCGCGTCGCCGGGGCAGGCGGCCGCGTCGCCAGCGCAGTACTCGCTCTGGTCGCACTCGCCGATCGACGCGCGACAGACGACCGTCGAGGGGAGGAACCCATCGGCGGGGCAGTCGTCGGCGAGGCCGGAGCAGAACTCGGCGGCGTCGCAGGGGCCGGCATCGGGCCGGCACATCGCCGTGGACTTGGCGTCCTGCGGACAGCGCGCGCTCTCGCCCGTACAGACGTCGGTGAGGTCGCAGGTCCCCACGGAGTCGCGGCAGACCACGACGGGCGGCGCGAAGCCGTCGTCGGGGCAGGTGGGCCCGGAGCCGGTGCAGTACTCGGCCACGTCGCACAGGTCGACCGTGTCGCGGCACCGGACGGTCGCGAGGCGGAAGCCGTCGGCGGGGCAGGCGTCGCCCACCCCGTCGCAGGACTCGGCCACGTCGCAGGCACCGGCCGCGGCGCGGCAGGGGGCCGTGGACTTGCCGTCGGCGGGGCAGGAGCCGGCGCCGTCGCAGAGCTCGAGCACGTCGCAGGCGCCGGCGGACGGACGGCACACGGTGGTCGCGGGGAACAGCTCGCACGCGCGCTCGCCGGAGCAGGCGCCCGTGGTGCCGCACGACGTGGCCGCGGTCGCGGCGCACTCGCCCCCCGGATCGGTGCCGGCGGCGATGGCGGTGCACGTCCCCTCGTACCCGCCGAGGGCGCAGCTCTCGCAGGTGCCGTCGCAGGCCGCGTCGCAGCACGTGCCGTCGGCGCAGAAGCCGCTGGCGCACTCGCCGTCCAGGACGCACGAGGTGCCGAGCGAGCCGATGCACTCCCCGTCGAAGCACTCGTACCCGGACTGGCACTGGGCGCTGGAGAGGCACGACAGGCGGCAGGCCCCGGCCTCGCAGGCGTAGGGTGCGCAGGCCTCGAGCCCCTGGTCGACGCAGTGGCCGACGCCGTCGCACCGGTCGATCAGGTTGAGCACGCCAGCATCACAGACGGCCTGCGAGCAGGGCGTGCTGGCCGCGTAGAGGGCGCACGAGCGCGCGCCGGAGCACGCGCCGGTCAGCCCGCAGGTCTCGGCGGACTCGGCCGCGCACTCGTTGTCGGGATCGGTGCCGCTGTCGATGGCCAGGCAGGTACCCGCGGCGTCGCAGCGCTCGCACGCGCCGTCGCACGGGGCCGAGCAGCACACGCCGTCGGCGCACTGGCCGCCGGCGCACTCGGCGTCGACCGCGCAGGACGTGCCGAGGGACTTCATGCAGTGGCCGTCGCTGCACTCGTTGCCGGCGGAGCAATCGCCCGGGAGGCTGCAGCTGAGCCGGCAGACGCCGGTCTCGCCGTTGCACGAGTAGGGCGGACAATTGACGACGCCACCGTCGACGCACGTACCCAGGCCGTCGCAGCGGTCGGTGGAGTGGGAGTCGCTGTCGACGCAGAACGCGTCGTGGCAGACCGTGCCCGCCACGTAGAGCTGGCACTGGCCGGCGCCATCGCACACGCCGTTGTCGCCGCACACCGCGGGGTCGGTCACGTCGCAGTCGTTGTCGGGATCGGTGCCGGCCTCGACCGGGGAGCACGCGCCCACGAAGCCCGGGAGGTTGCACGCCTGGCACTCGCCTGCGCACTCGCCGTCACAGCACACGCCGTCGATGCACCAGCCGCTGGCGCAGGCGCCGCCGGCCCCGCAGGGCTGACCCTCGACCAGCTTGCACGCGCCCGCCACGCACTCGTGGTCGACGCCGCACTGGCTGTCGCCGCTGCACGAGCTGTCGCAGGCGTTGGTGACCTCGTTGCAGGCGTAGGGGCGGCAGTCGAGCACCCCGCCGTCGCCGCAACTGCCCAAGCCATCGCAGCGATCGGCCAGGTTCAGGACACCGTCCTGGCAGAAGGGCGAACGGCAGGGGGTCCCGCCGGCCACGAAGTCGTCGGAGGGGCAGGTGTCGGCGCCACTGCAGCGCTCGGCCACGTCGCACGGACCGGCCGCCGCGCGGCACACGGCGCCGGACTTGGTGTCGACCGGGCAGGCGGTGCTGGAGCCCGAGCAGGCCTCGGGCAGGTCGCACACGCCCGCGCTGGCGCGGCAGACCGTGCCGGCGTGCCCGGCCGGGTGCTGGCACGTCACCGCCACGCCGTTGCACTGGTCGAGCGAGCACGGGTTGCCGTCGTCGGTGCAGGGCGCGCCGCCGGCCATGCGCGTATCGGCCGGGCAGTTGGTGCTGGAGCCCGTGCAGGTGTCGGGGAGATCGCACTCGCCCGCGGAGGGGCGGCAGACCGCACCTGCGTGGCCTGCGGGGTGGGTGCAGGCCTTGGCGAGGCCGTCGCACACGTCAAGGGTACACGGCTGGCCGTCGTCCGTGCAGGATTGGCTGGCCGGGGCCACGCCGTCGGACGGACAACTGCTCGACGTGCCGTTGCAGGCTTCCGCCGCGTCGCACTCGTCGGTGGCGGGGCGGCAGGTAGTGCCCGCGTTGCCTGCGGGGTGCGTGCAGGTGGCCGCGGCGCCGCCGCACACATCGCGCGTGCACACGTTGCCGTCGTCGGAGCACGCCGCGCCCGAGGTCCTGAACGTATCGGAGGGGCAGCCGGAGCCCGTGCCCGCGCAGCGCTCCTCGGTGTCGCACTCTCCGGCCACCGCGCGGCAAACCGTGGAGCTGCCGAGGAACACGTCGGCTGGACACGTGGTGCTGGAGCCGGTGCAGGTCTCGATCGCGTCGCATACGTCGGCGGCCACGCGGCACGTGGCGCCGGCGTTGCCCGCGGGATGCCGGCACTGCACGCTGGCCCCGTCGCAGCGATCGGCCGAGCAGGGGTTGCCGTCGTCGCTGCACGCGGTGCCGGCCACCAGCACGCCGTCGGCTGGGCACGTGGCGCCCGAGCCCGTGCAGGTCTCGGGGCGATCACACTCGGCCGCGGCCGAGCGGCACACGAACGAGGCATCGCGGAACGAATCGGCCGGGCACGAGGTCGACGTGCCGGAACAGGTCTCGGCCATGTCGCACGGGCCGCCGGCGGTGCGGCACACCACGCCGGTGTTGCCCGCGGGGTGCGTGCAGGCCTTGGTGCTGCCGTTGCACACGTCGCGGGAGCAGGGCAGGCCGTCTTCGGTGCAGGCCTCGCCCGAAGGCTTCACGCCGTCGGCCGGACAGGCCGTCTGCGCCCCGGTACAGGTCTCGATGGCGTCGCATTCGTCGGTGGCGTCGCGGCAGACCGCCCCCGCGTTACCGGCCGGGTGCTGACACGTGGCGGTGGCGCCGGTGCAGCGGTCGAGCGTGCACACGTTGCCGTCGTCGGTGCAGCTCGTGCCCGCGCCCTTGTACCCGTCGGCCGGGCAGTTGGGGCCCGCGCCCGAGCAGGCCTCGGCCACGTCGCACTCACCGTTCACGTCGCGGCAGGTGGCGCCGGATGCCCGGTAGTGGTCGTCGGGGCAGTCCTTGGAGCTACCGGTGCATGCCTCAGCGGTGTCGCAGACACCAGCGGCGACGCGGCAGACGGCGCCCGCGTTGCCCGGGAGGTGCTCGCACGTGTCGTCGCGTCCGCTGCAGGCGTCGACCGTGCACGGCAGACCGTCGTCGGTGCAGGTGGTGCCGGCGGGCTTCTTCAGGTCGACGGGGCAGGCCGGGCCGGAGCCCGAGCAGGTCTCGGCCGCGTCGCACTCGCTGGTCGTGGGCCGACACACCTGGCTGGAGCCCAGGAACGTGTCGGTGGGGCAGACGGGCGACGTCCCCGTGCAGACCTCGGCCCGGTCGCAGGGCCCGGCTTCGTCGCGGCACTCGATCCCCGCGTTTCCGGCCGGGTGGGAGCAGGTCTTCGCCGAACCATCGCAGCGATCGACCGTGCACACGTTGCCGTCATCGGTACACGGGACGCCGAAGCTCTCGACCACGTCGCCCGGGCACGTCGACGACGTCCCGGAGCACACCTCGGCCCGGTCGCACTCGCCGTCGCCCGCGCGACACACGGTCCCCGGGTTGCCGGCCGGGTGCTGGCAGCCCACCGCCGCGCCGTCGCACACGTCGCGCGTGCAGGGGTTGCCGTCGGACGGGCACCCCTTGCCCGCCTGCGAGCGCGCATCGGACGGGCACGCCGCGCCGAAGCCCGTGCACATCTCGGCGGGATCGCAGTCACCCGCGCTGTCACGGCACTGGGTGGTGGCGGGCAGGAAGGAGTCGGAGGGGCACGTGACGGCGGCGCCGGTACAGGTCTCGGGGGCATCGCACGGCCCGGCGGCCTCGCGGCACACGGCCGACGCGTCGCGGTACTGGTCGGCCGGGCACGTCGTGGCGGAGCCCGTGCAAGTCTCGGGGGCGTCGCAGGGACCGGCGGGCTCGCGGCACACCGCGCCGTTGTTGCCGACCTTGTGCTGGCAGACCGTGCTGGTGCCGTTGCACGTGTCGGTGGTACACGGGTTGCCGTCGTCGGGGCAGGGCTTGCCGCTCACCGAGCGGTTGTCGCCCGGGCACGAGTGCGAGCTGCCGTTGCAGTACTCGGGCTCGTCGCACGCGTCGGAAGCGGGGCGGCAGATCGTGGTCTCGGGATACACCGAATCGGCGGGGCACTCGGCCGAGGCGCCGGTGCAGAGCTCTTCGATGTCGCACGGACCCTTCTTGTCTCCGCACACCGCGCCGGCGTTGCCGGGTGCGTGCTGGCAGGTGTCGGCGTTGCCGTCGCAGGTGTCGGTCGTACAGGCGTTGCCGTCGTCGGTGCACGCCGCGCCGGAGGAGCGCTTGAGGTCGGTCGGGCAGAGGGCCTGGGTGCCGGTGCACGTCTCGGGCAGATCGCAGTCGCCGGCGGCGAACCGGCACACCGTCGACGAAGGCTGCATGACGTCCGCGGGGCACGTGCTGCTGGAGCCCGTACACGTCTCGGCCACATCGCACACGCCAGCGCTCTCGCGGCACGTGAGACCCGCGTTGCCGGTCGGATGCTGGCAGGCGTTGGTCACGCCATCACAGCGATCGAGGGTACACACGTTGCCGTCGTCGAGACAGCCGTAGCCGGCCGCGACCTTGGAGTCGGCGGGGCACGCAGCCGCGCCGCCGGTACAGGTCTCGGCCAGGTCGCACTCGCCGGCGCTGATGCGGCACGTGGTCGACGCCGCGCGGAACACGTCGGCGGGGCAAGCGGGTCCGGTGCCGTTGCAGACCTCGGACACGTCGCAGGAGCCCGCCGCCGCGCGGCAAACCGTGCCGGAGGAGACCAGCACGTCGGCCGGACAGGCGGCGTTGAGCCCGTTGCAGGTCTCGGCCACGTCGCAGCCGCCACCGGCGGCGCGGCAGACCGTGCCGAGGTTGCCCGCGGGGTGCTGGCAGGCGGGCGTCGAGCCGTCGCAGCGATCGAGCGTACACACGTTGCCGTCGTCGGTGCACGCGGTCCCCCCGGCCTTCTTCTGGTCGGTCGGGCAGATCGTGGTGAGGCCCGTGCAGGTCTCGGCCAGGTCGCACTCGCCGCTGGAGGCGCGGCAGATCGTGCCGGCATTGCCCGCGGGGTGCTGGCAGGCGGCGTTGGCGCCGTCGCACCGATCGAGCGAGCACACGTTGCCGTCGTCGGCGCACGCCGTCCCCGCCACCCGCAGGGAGTCGGCCGGGCACGTTTTGGCCGTGCCGTTGCAGGTCTCGGCGACGTCACACTCGCCGGCGCTGGCGCGGCAGATGGTACCGAACGGCGCCACGTCGTCGGTCGGGCAGGTGGCGTTCGAGCCGGTGCACGCCTCGGCGGCGTCGCACGCGTCGGTCCCCGCGCGGCACACGCTGCCGGAGGCCTTGAACGTGCAGTCGGCCGCGCAGCAGGACCCGGTGGTGCCGTTCAAGGCGCCCTGGTCGCACTGCTCACCGAACGCACTGTCGACGGCGCCGTTGCCGCACCGTTCGGTCAGCGTGACCGTTACGAAGTGGCCGTCGGCCGACTGGGTGCGCGGATAATTGGTTCCCGGGTAGTCGCAGATCGTGCACTCGATGTCCGAGTCGTTCGGCGCGCCGAAGCGCACCGCGACCTCGCACGTGGAGCTGGTCGTGGTCGCCGAGCCCTGGAAGCTCAACGTGTACGTCACCGGTACGCCGTTGCTCACGCCGTTGACGGTGGCCGTGGCCGTCTTGCTGATGTTGCGGTTCTTGCTGGTGCTGCCGTTCGTGAGGGCGCCCGGATCGGTGACGGTGATCGAGCCGCTGGCGACCGTACCGCCGGTCAAGGTGCCGGTGAGGGCCGACAGGTCGGCCGCGCCGGTGGTCCCCGGCTGGTCGGCGTAGCGGGTCAACGCCCCGTACAGCTTCTGGTCGATGGTCAGCGTGAAGGCGCCCGGGGTCGTGACCGTGAACGACATCTGGTGCCGGAGCGTCAGGTTCTGAGTGTACGGGGCCTCCATGCTGTACTGGTCGGCGTTCACGTTGAAGGAGTAGCGCACCTTCAGCGTCGTGCCGTTGTTGGTCTGGATGAGGGGCGGATTGCCCCAGGTGGCCGAGCCCCGCACCTCGTTCGCGGGGCTGCCGGCCGTGCCGGCGACCGACGTCGTCACGTTGCCAATCCCCGCGTAGCCGCTGGGAGTGGCCACCACCAGGGCGAGGAGCCCCGCGAGGACGAGCGTCCCGGGGCGCGTCCCGGCGAGCGGATGAAAACGTCGGCGCATGGCTTCGTCCCGAGACAGAAATATACGGAAGGATTGTATGCAAGAGCCCCTCCTGTCGCCAATTTTTGGCGGCGCATCCGCGCTCGGAGGGCCTCCGGAGCCCTACGGCGCCAGGAGCGCTCGAGCCACGGGCAGGAGGGGTTGATACATGTTGCCAACCAGGCCGTCGATCGCCGCACGGACATGAGCCATCGGTCGACCGGGGCTCGCGGCCATCCCCGCCGCGAGGCCTTCGAGCTCGCGGACCTGGTCGGAGTGCGGCTCGGCGGGCCACGGCAGGCGACGAAGGGCGCCGATCTTCACCTGCGGGAACGCGCGCTGCCGCACATCGGGCGACAGGGCCGCCAGCAGGTCGGCCGCAGCGTCGCTGTTCAGCAGGGCCACGACCGCCGCGGGCGAAAGCCCGGGGACGCCCCGGCAGCCGAGCACGCTGTTGCGGAAGGGCAAGCCGGGGTTCAGCGCGGCCACCGGACGCGAGGCCGTCTGGCGCAGCAGGATCGGGCAGTCGCGAGCGCGTCGCCACTGCGACACCCGGAAATACTCGCCCGGGAGGGGCGTCGCGGCGGGGTCGAACCAACGGCGGGGAGGCGCGACGACGAAGGGGGACACGTCGCGCCCCTCGAGCACGCCGACGGCCCCGGGGAACGGCTCGGGACGAAACAGGCGCGCGGCCGCGTTGCCCGAGTGCAGGCCCAGGTCCGAGAACGCGTCGGGGACGACGCGGAATCCCGGGGGCGGCCACGCGGCGAAGCCGTCCTCGAGCCGGGGCAGCCACACCCGGCCCGGCTCGGCCAGCAGCGACGCACGCCGGATCTCGGTGCGCCGACCGGCCGCGATGGACACGAACGGAGCCCGGGTGGCGGGTCCCAGAGCGACCAAGCACACGGGGCTCACGACCCCCGGGAAGGCGCCCTCCCCCAGGATCTCGACGAAGCGGACGCGGGCCGCCAGCGCCCGGCGCAACGGCGCGTAGCCGACCAGCGAGGCCACCTGCCCCGGCAACACGAAGCCGGCGGCGCCGTCGGGCGCCAACCGCGCCACCAGGGAAGGCACGGCGCGCGCGTGCAGCGCAGGCCAACCCTCCCCCGGGGGCTCCCCGGCCCGCGCCGACGCCGTAGGCCTCGGCCCGCGATGTCGCCCCGAGAAGCTGATCCACGGCGGGTTGCACAGGAGCAACGTCGCGGGCTCCGGGGTCCGCAACCCGTCGGCGACGCGCACGCGCGCCAGCGCCGGATCGCCGGGGCCAAGGGAGGGGGCGCAGCGGGTCACGAGCGCCCGGCGCGTGGCCTCGACGGCGGCGGGGTCGACGTCCGTCGCGACCAGGTGCCTGCGCACGAGCGACGCGGCGTGCTCCACGGCTCCGGGTGCCGTAGCCGGACCCGCGGCCGCGTCGAGCCAGGCGAGCACGAGCGCCCCGGCGCCCACCGACGGCTCGAGCACCGGCCCAGACGGCAGGACACCGCCGGCCGCCTCGACGACCAGCTCGAGCAGCCGACGGGCGACGTCCGGCGGCGTATGGAAGCGGCTCGACATGCGTGGCATCCTATCCTCGGACCCCCTCCGCGGCAACCGGTCGACGGCCGGCGCTCGAAAGCTTCCCATGCCACCTGCTCGCGGGTAAACTGCGCGCGTTCGCCGACCCCGGTGTCCTCAACGACGGAGCATCGATGACCCGCACGCGCCTCTTCAGCGGCATCCAGCCGACCGGTACGCTGCACATCGGCAACTACCTCGGAGCCATCGCCAACTGGGTGCGCCTCCAGGACGACCACGACGCCATCTACTGCGTGGTCGACTACCACGCCATCACCATCGAGTACGACGTGGCAGGGTACGCGGCCCGCACGCTCGACCTGGCGGCAGCGCTCCTGGCCTGCGGCCTCGATCCGAAGCGCTGTACACTCTTCGTGCAGTCGCAGGTGCCGCAGCACACCGAGCTCGCGTGGATCTTCAACACCGTCACGCCCATGGGCGACCTGGGCCGCATGACGCAGTTCAAGGACAAGGCCGCGCGCAACCAGGACAACATCAACACGGGCCTGTTCACGTACCCCGTGCTGATGGCGGCCGATGTCCTCTTGTACCGCGCGCTGCGCGTCCCCGTCGGCGAGGACCAGATCCAGCACCTCGAGCTGGCCCGCGAGATCACGCGCAAGTTCAACGCGCGCTTCGGCGAGACCTTCCCCGAGCCGCTGCCCATCCTGTCGCACGCCAAGCGCATCCTCGGCCTCGACGGGCAGGCCAAGATGTCGAAATCACTTGGTAATCACGTCGCCATCGACGAGACCAGGGACCAGATCTGGGCCAAGCTGCGCACGGCCTTCACCGACCCGCAGCGCCTGCGCCGCGCCGACCCGGGCCGCCCCGAGGTCTGCAACATGTTCACGTTGCACCAGGCCTTCACGCCCGCCGACCAGGTGGCCGAGATCGATCGCGAGTGCCGCGTGGCCGGCATCGGCTGCGTCGACTGCAAGAAGCGCCTGCTCGAGACGCTCGACCAGCACCTCGCGCCCATCCGCGACCGGCTCGACGACCTGCGCAAGCGCCCCGACGACGTGCGCGACGTGCTGCACGCGGGCGGGGCGCGCTGCCGACAACTGGCCGCCGAGACCATGCGCATCGTAAGAGACCGATTGGGACTCCTGGGGTGAGGCCATGACCCTCCCCCAGGTCCTACTGCTCGCCGTCGTCCAGGGCATCGCCGAGTTCCTGCCCATCTCGTCGTCGGGACACCTGCGCCTGCTCGAGCTGTGGTTCGGGGTGACCGAGCCGCAGACCTCGTTCGACGTGGCGCTCCACCTGGCCACGGTGCTCGCCGTGGTGGTCGTCATGTGGCGCGACGTGGTCGACCTGCTGCTCCTGAAGCGGCCCAAGCTGCTGCTGGCCATCGCGGTGGCGACCGCACCGCTCCTGGTGCTCGGGCCCACCGTCATGAAGTGGGCCGAGGTCGCGCTGGTCTCGACCACCGCCGTGGGGCTCGGGCTGATCGGCAACGCCGTGCTCCTCTGGTTCACGCGCGGACGTACCAACCCCGGCGGCCACGACGAGGTCACCTGGAAGGACGCGCTCTTTATCGGCATCGTCCAGGGCCTCAAGATGCGCGGGTTCTCGCGCTCGGGCATGACCATGTCGGCCGGGTTGTTCCGCGGGCTGACTCCCGACGCGGCGTTCCGCTTCAGCTTCCTCATGTCGGTCCCCGCCGTGCTGATGGCGGCCGGCTACGAGACGCTGAAGGCCTTCCAGGCCGGCGAGTCGTTCGTCTCGGGGGTCTCGGTGTCCCTGCTGGCGGCCGGGTTCGCGACGGCGTTCGTCACGGGCGTCGTAGCCCTGAAGGTGCTGCGCGGGTTCGTCGTGCAGGGCCGCCTGCACGTATTCGCGTGGTACTGCCTGGCGCTGGGCGTGGCCACGCTCGCGTTCACCTGGGGAGGCCCGGGGTGAGGCTGGGCATCGATCGGTTCCTCGCCGAAGGGGGCGCCGCGCGCCTGACCAATCGCCGGGTGGCCGTGCTCTGCCACCACGCCAGCCGCGATGGCTCCGGGCGACACCTGCTGACGCGCCTGGCGGCCGAGGGCGTCGCGCCGACGCTGGTGCTCGGCCCCGAGCACGGGCTGTGGGGCCTGGCGCAGGACATGGAGGCCGTGGGCTCCACCCGCGACCCGATCTTCGGGTGCGAGGCGGTCAGCCTGTACGGAGACAGCGAGTCCTCGCTCGGGCTCCGCGCCGAGCACCGGGGCGCCTTCGACGTGCTGCTGGCCGACCTGCAGGACGTCGGCGCGCGCTACTACACGTACGCCGCTACGCTCCTCATCGTGATGGAGCAGCTCTCGGGGCACGGCGTCGAGATCATCGTGCTCGATCGGCCGAACCCCATCGGCCGTGCGGTCGAGGGCAACCGGGTCGAGCCCGGCTTCCGCTCGTTCGTCGGCTACACCGACCTGCCCAACCGCCACGGGCTTACGCTCGGCGAGATCGCGCGCCTGCACGCCCGCCGCGAAGGGCTCGACCTCGACCTGCGGGTCGTGGCGGTCGAGGGGTGGGCCGGAGAGCTCCCCGCGCCCGCCGACCTGGGCTTCTTCTGGCCCTCGCCCAACCTCCCCGATATCGAGACCGCGCTCCTGTACCCGGGGCTCTGCCTCATCGAGGGCACCGAGCTGTCCGAGGGCCGTGGCACGACCAAGCCGTTCCGGCTGGTCGGCGCGCCGTGGGTCGACGCCGACGACGTGGCCCGACGCCTCGAGGCCTTCCGTCAGCCCGGGCTCCGTGGGTTGCCCTACGTGTTCCGTCCCATGTTCGGCAAGGGCGCGGGGCAGGTGTGCCGGGGGCTGTTCCTGCAGGTCACCGACGCCGGGGCGTTCCGTCCATGGGAGGCCGGGCTCTCGGTGCTGGCGGCCTTCCGCGCCAGTGATCCCGGGCGGTTCGCGTGGCGAACACGCGCCTACGAGTTCGTGACCGACCGCCCCGCCATCGACCTGCTGCTCGGCAACGATCGGCTGCGGCCCGCCCTGGAGGCCGGCGCCGACCCGCGCGATCTGGCCCGTGAGGCCGGCGCCGAGGCCTCGGCGTTCCTGGAAGCGACCCGTCCGATTCTCTTGTATCCGCGTTGATCTTCGGCGCCGGATTCGCCAGACTATCCGGCTGAACGTGCGCAGCGACGAAACCAACGGTGCGCCCATGACCGCGCGGACGATCGCGCTCTTCGGCGGCAGCTTCAACCCCCCCCACGTGGGACACGTCGCCATCGTGGGGTGGGTGCTGGCCTGCCAGCCCGTCGACGAAGTGTGGGTCCTGCCCTGCTTCCGGCACGCGTTCGGCAAGCCGCTGGCCCCCTTCGACCTGCGGGCGCGCATGCTGCAGGCCGCGCTGGCGCCCTTCGGCGAGCGAGCACGGGTGTGCCGGATCGAAGAGGAGCTCGGCGGCGTCTCGCGCACCGTCGACACGCTCGAAGCCCTGGTCGCCCGCCACCCGGGCACCTCGTTCGCCCTGGTGGCCGGCGCCGACGTGCGCGCCGAGCTTCCCCAGTGGAAGGAGCCCGAGCGCCTCTCGCGCCTGGCGTCGTGGATCTGGCTGCCACGACGCGGCGTCGAGCGCACCCCCGACGAGCCCGCCTACCTGTTCCCCGAGATCAGCAGCTCCGAAATCCGCGCCCGCTGCCGTGACGGCCGGCCCCTCGAGGGCTGGGTGCCGCGCGGAGTGCAGGAACTGCTCGCCGCGGAGCGGCCCTACGATGGTTGACGAAGGCCGCGAGCCCCGCGAGTTCACGCGCCGCGTGCGCACGCTCTGGCGCTGGTGGGTGCTGCTCGAGGCTGCCCGCCACGCGGGGTGGTTGTTCGCGGGGCTGGGGGGCGTGTTCGTGCTGGCCACCCTGGGCCTGTTGCTGCACGCGGGCAACGCGGGCTTCCGGCCGCTCCTCGAGATCGGGGGCTGGGGCACCGTGGCGCTGGTGGGTGGCCTCTTCTTCCGCCGCGTCAGCCGTCACCGCCCGCGCCGCTTCGCGCGCTACGCCGAGGAGCGCACGGGGCGTACCGACAACCTGTGGATCACGCTGTTCGAGTGGGAGAACTTCCCCGAGGCGTGCTCGGGCTCGAGCGTGCTCTTCGAGGCGCTGGCCGAGCGGGCCCGGCGCTCCCTCCGCGCCGTGAAGCCGCTCGACCTGGTGGGCCCCCGGGCGGTGGCGGTACCCTGGGCCGGCGCGCTCGCCGTCTGGGCCGCCATCGGCCTCAGCATGGCGCTGTTCGGCCCGGTCTTCCCCGCGGCGGCGGGCTCCGAACCCGGGGCCGCGCCCTACTTCCGCATCCATGCCATCCCGCCGGCGTACACCGGCCTCGGGCGCCTCGACGTGTCGGCGACGGGCTGCGACGGCGACTTCCCCGTCGGCAGCGAGGTCTTCTTCAGCGTCTTCTTCCGAGGCCGCCCGGCCGAGGTGCACCTGACCGACGAGTCGGTACCGCTCGGCCTGCTGCCGTGTCCCGAGGCCGAGGGCTGCTTCCAGACCTCGCTGCGCCTCGACCAGTCGCGCAACCTGCTCGTGCACGTCGAGGGCCGCCCCCCGCTGCGCTGTGCCCTGCGCGCGCTCGAGGACCGCGCGCCCGTGGTGCAGGTCGCCGAGACGGGCGAGGCCGAGGCCCGCTTCGAGTCCGGCCGCGCGATCGCCGTGGAGGCCGAGGACGACCACGGGCTGCTCGAGGTGACGCTCGAAGCCCGCATCGACGGCGTCGCGCGCGTACGCCCGTTACTGCAAGACGCCGATGGGGCCCGCCGCAGCCTCACGCTCTCGCTGCTCCTCGACGGGCGCCTGCTACCCCTGCGCCCGGGAGACGCCGTCGAGTACCTGATCGCGGCACGCGACGCCGCGCCATCCTCCGGCGGCCAGCTCACGCGCTCGGCCCCCCGCACCTGGGAGGCGCGCTCGGCGGTCGAGGCCACGCTGGCCGGCCTGCTGGAAGAGGAGGTGGAGGCGCTGTGGCGCTGGGTGCACCTGCTCGCCGCGCTGCAGGAAGCCGGAACGGTCCCTGACTGGGAGAAGGAGCTCGCGCCGATGCAGGGTCTGGCCCGGCGCTGGCGCCAGGTCTTCGACCCGCAAGGCCGCAACGAGCGGCGAGCCGCCCAGGAGGTAGAACAGGCGCTCGAGACCCCGCCGGAGGACGCCCGAACCGCGCTCGAGACCGTCGAGCACCTGGTCTGGACCTGGTCCGAGGTGGTGCGTGACCACGTCCTGGGCCTGGTCGACCTGCGGCGCGAGTACATCGAAGGCGCGCGTACACGCCTGGCGACGTTGCTGAAGGTGCCCGCGCCGCCTCGCGACGAGATCGACCTGGAGCTCGGCCGCATCCGCTTCCACCTGGCGCGCATCGAAGAGATCGCCGGCACGTACGCGGTCTTCCTGCCCGAGCAGGCGCCCGGTGTGAAGCCCGACGCGCGCGGCGAGGACGTATCGGACTGGATCGAGCGCCTGGAGCGCGGCCGGGAGTTGGCCGCCGCGGGGGACTGGGCCAGCCTCGAGCGCCTGCTGACCGGGTTGGTCGACGACGCACCCCGGAACCCGTTCGGCGAGGGGGACTCCGCGGGCGATCACGACTGGTCGCTGCGCATCCAGGCCCTCCAGCGACGCATGCCCCCGCTGATCGACCAGGAGCACGCGCTGCTGACCGGCCTCGAGGCGCTGGCCACCGAAGAGGAGCAGGCGTTGGCGCGCTGGGCCACGACCAACCTCGGCGGCGTCGATCTGGAGGTCGAGAAGGTGCTGACCCGCCTCGAGGCCGACGTCGTGCGCATCCCCATCTCGACCCTGATCGAAGACCAGATTCACACGATCAAGCACTACCACACGCTGGTCGAGACCATGCGGCAGGAGTGGTCCGCGCGGCACTACCGTCCCCTGCGCGAGGCGTTGGCCGAGCTGGCCGACTCGCTGCGCGTGCTGCGCTCGGACTTCTACCTGAACGACCTCGACGTTCGCCCGGTATCGCGCGTGCTGCGCAAGACGGATCGGCTGGCGGAGCTGCTCGATCACGTGGAGCACTACAAGTCGACCATCCTGGGCGAACGTGGACGCGCCGTGCTCGCGGGCTGGCAGGCCGAGCAGGCAGCGGTGAAGCGGGGCGTCGAGGCGCTGGCGGTCGACGTGGCGCGGCTGGCTCGCGGGCACGGCGAGGGCGAGGGCGTGGGCGACCTCCTGGACGAGGCCGCCCGACGGGCCGAGGCCTCGCGGCAGAGCCTGCAGGAGAACCGGGTCGAGGACGGGGCGCAGCAGGGGCGCGACGTGGTCGACCTGCTCGAGAAGGCCCAATCGGCAGCGGCCGCGGCTTCGGGGACGTTGTCGGCCCGCCGTCGGATGCTGGTGCGCGTAGGCGGCCACGTGGAGATCGCCCACGGAGAGACCCCGACCGGGCGCCTGGTCGACGAGCTCTCACCGTTCCTGCGGGCGGCGGTCCCCGAGGCCCACCGAGCCCAGGCCGAACGGTACTTCCGTTTCCTGCTGGAGGAGTGACGATGCCCTGGCTGGCGCCCCTGCTCACCCTGGCGCTGCTGACCGCTCCCGCGGCCGCGGCCGATCGCGTGCGGTCGTGCGAGCGCCGCGTCGAGCAGGGCCGGAGCGCGGAGGCCGAGGCATGCCTGACCGAGCTGGCCGCGAGCGGCGTGCCGTTCGAGAAGCTCGTACCCCTGCGCGCCCGGATGGCCTTCTACGCCGGCCGGCTCGACGACGCCGCGGCGCTGCTCGAAGGCCTGCAAGGCACGCCCGACGCCCCGGGCGCCGAGGCCCTTCGGCGAGTGGTCGAGGCCTGGCGGGGACACGCCAACGACTACGGCTCGCGCGAGATCCTGAGGAGCGGCGGCGTCACGCTGCGGTGGAGGCGGCCCCTCGACGAGATCTTCGCCGTCCTGCTACCGCGCCGTCTCGAAGCCGCCCGGGCGCGGCTGGCCGACGTCCTGGGGGCCGACCCCGCGCAGCCCCTCGAGATCGTCCTGGCGGCCGATCGCGACGATCTGGCCGCGCTCAGCGGCCTGGCACTCGACGACGTGCGGGCCGAGCGCCGGCCGGGTGCGGCGTGTTTCAACCGCGTACTGCTCCTGTCGCCGGCCATCGACGCCGAGGGCGGACCGTGGACCGAGAACCTGGCACACCAGCTCGCGCTCCACGAGATCACGCGGCGCTTCGGGCCCGACGTGCCCCCCTGGTTGGCCGAGGGCGTCGCGCAGGTCGCCGATGGGCGCTTCGACGCCCCGGGGGGCCGACGCTGGGTCCTGCCCCCCGAGGACGTCGCCCGCCGCGTCGTGACGGGCGACCCGATGCAAGCCGCGCGCGTGTCGGTGCGCGCCGACGCGGGACTGGTCGGCGCGCTGCTCGTTCGTGCGGTGGTACGGGCCCACGGCCGGGCGGCGCTCGTCGATCTGCTGGCCTCGGGCGGCACCTCGTTGCCTCGCGCGCGACTGGCCACCCTGCTCGTCGACGAGTGGACGCGCGAGGCTCGCCGCCCCACGTTCTCGGCGCCGTCACCCGCGAGTCAGCCCCGCGAGGAATCGGTCGAACGCCTGCTGCGCCTGGCGCGCCTGCTGCTCGCGGGCAACCACCCGCACGCGGCCTTGGCCGAGTTGCAGAAGGCTCACGCCCGGGAGCGCTCGGTGCGCACGGGCCTCATGCTGTTGCCGCTCGCGGTCCAACTGGGCGACTGGGACACGGCGGGGAGGCTCTGCGACGGCCTCCCGCGCGCAGAAGCCGAGGGCTACACGCTCCGGTTTTTCTGTGGACAGCTTCGCCTCACGCGACAAGAATACGCCGCGGCGGCCGACGCGTTCGAGCGCGCCGTCGACTTCCAGCCCTACGATGTCCCGGTCCACCAGGCGCTGCAGCAGGTGCGAGAGCAGCTCCAGGAGGCCCGCGCCAAGCTCGACCAGGCGTTGATCCTCGGCATGATCGACGCCCGGGAGGAGGGTCCATGACCACGACCGATGCCCCGGGGATCGCCGGCGATCTCGAGTCCCTGCCCGACCTGTACCAGCGCCTCAGCGCCGAGCTGTCCAAGGCGGTCTACGGGCAAACCGACGTGGTCCGCCTCCTGCTCCTCAGCACCTTCGCACGCGGCCACAGCCTCATCACCGGCGTGCCCGGCCTCGCGAAGACGCTGCTGGTGCGTAGCCTGGCCGACATCCTCGATCTCGAGTTCCGGCGCATCCAGTTCACGCCCGACCTCATGCCCGCCGACATCACGGGCAGCGAAGTGCTCGAGGAGGACCGCACCAGTGGCCGGCGCGTCTTCAAGCTGGTCAAGGGGCCCATCTTCACGCACCTGCTGCTGGCCGACGAGATCAACCGGGCCACGCCGCGCACGCAGTCGGCGCTGCTGCAGGCCATGCAAGAGCGCTCGGTGACCATCGCGGGCGTCACCTACGAGCTGCAGGAGCCCTTCCTGGTCTTAGCCACCCAGAACCCCATCGAGCAGGAAGGCACCTACGCGCTGCCCGAGGCCCAGCTCGACCGGTTTCTGTTCTCGATCCACATCGACTACCCGGATCCCGACGACGAGCTCGACGTGGTGCGGCGCTATTCGGCGGGCTTCCGTCCCACCCTCGAGCGCTTCCTGGCCCGCGAGACGCTGGTCCGCCTGCAGGCGGCCGTCGACCAGGTACCGGTCTCGGACCACGTGCTGCGCTACGCCCTGAACCTGGTCCGGAAGACCCGCCCCGGCGAGCCCGGCGCGCCCGATATCGTGCGGTCCTACGTGGCCTACGGCGCGGGCCCGCGCGCCGGTGTGTTCCTGGTACACGCGGCGCGGGTGCTGGCGGCGTTCCAGGGCAGCGCGTCGGTGGGCACCGAGCACGTGCGCGAGCTGGCGTTGCCGGTCCTGCGCCATCGCGTGCTGCTCAACTACCGCGGGCTGTCCGAGGGCGTGGCGGTGCCGCGCATCGTCGACGACGTCCTGCAGCTCATCGGTCGCGAGTGACGGAGCGCGCATGCCGCGGCTCGATCCGGACCTCCTGACGCTCCTGCACCGCTGCCGGATCGAGGTGCGCACGAACCGCGAGAAGGCCTACGCCGGCCTGCACCGCTCGCACCACCCCGGCGACGGGCTCGAGTTCGTCGAGTTCCGGGAGTACCACCCGGGCGACGCCATCCGCTTCCTCGACTGGCGCGTGCTGGCGCGCACCGATCGCCTCTACGTTCGCCGCTTCGGCCACGAGAGCGCCGTCATGGCCCACATCTACGTCGACGCGTCGGCCTCAATGGGCGTGGCGCTCGGCGGCCCCACCAAGCTGGCGTTCGCCTCCGAGTTGGCCGTGTACCTGGCCTTCGTGCTGGCCCACCAGGGCGATCGCGTTCACGTGTCCACCTTCCGCGAGGGACGCGTGGCGCCGCTGCCGTTCACGGGCGGCTCCGACGCCGTGCGCGGGCTGTCCGACGCGCTGGCCGCCGTGGTACCGCGCGGCGACTCCGACCTCGCGGCGCTGCTCCGCGACGTCGAGCTCGAGCGCCCGCAGCTGGTGCTGGTCATCTCCGATCTGCTGGTCGAGGCTGACGTGCTCGATCGCCTGCTGCGCGTCTCGCGCATGGAGGGCGTCGACCTGCGCCTGCTACACCTGCTCGACCGGCGCGAGCTCGACTTCGACTTCGACGCCTACACGCGCTTCGAGGACCCCGAGGAGCGCTCCTTCAAGCTGGAGGTTCACCCCCGCAGCATCCGCGACCGCTACCTCGACGCCCTGGCGGGCTACCTGCGTCGCCTCGAGATCGCGACCTCGGACCAGGCGGTGGCTTACGCCCGCATCGTGACCGACACGCCCATGCGCCAAGCCGTGCTCCGCTACCTCCAGGAGGGCCGCCGTGGGACTTGAGCGCTGGCTCGTCCTGGTCTTCCTGGCCACGCTGGCCGTGCCTGTGCTCCTGGAGCGCCTGCGCCGACGCCGCGCGCTGCCCGTCGAGTTGCCCGCCATCCGCCACCTGCTGCGCGAGCACGCCCCGTTCCAGCGCGTGCTGGCCTTGCGACGCTGGCTGGTGCTGGTGCTGCGCGTCGCCGCCATCGGCTTCCTGGTGCTCACGTTCGCGCGCCCCTACCTCGAGCGCGACGTGCGGGTGGGCCGCGGCATCGGCCCCGACACGGCCGCCGTGATCGTGCTCGATACGAGCCCCCTGGCGCGCGTGCAGGTCGAGGAAGAACCCCTGCTCGCGGCCGAGCGCGCGCTGGCCGAGGGGTTCGTCCGCGCCCGCGCCGCCGACGCGCTGGTCGCGATCACCGGGCTCTCTCCGGCGGGGAGTGCGCCCCGCGTGGTGTTCGAACAGGACGGTACGCTGCTGCTCGACCACTTGGCCGCCCTCGACGTGGTGGGCGAACCTGAAGACCCCACCCGCGTGCTCGAGGCCGCCCGGTCCAGCCTGGCCGCCCAACCGCGCGCCAACCGCGAGGTCATCTGGATCAGCGCTCGCCGCCTGGCCCTGCCCGAACGGCGCGACGACGACGCCGGCGTGCGGATCGTGCAGGTTCACCCCATCCCCGACGACCCGCCCCGGGGCGTGATGATCGTCGACGCCGTTCCCGAAGCCGGCGCGGTCGTCTCCCGCGTCGCGAACCTGTCGGCCGAGCCCTTCCGGGGCAAGCTGCAGGTCTACGGCCACGGCCAGCGCGTCCTGCACGCGGCCGCCCTGAGCCTCGACGCCTGGGAGACCGCCAGCGTGCCGCTCCCCATCCCCCAGGGCGAGACGTTCCTCGGCAGCGTCCGCGTGAGCCCCGCCACGCCGTTGGAGCGCTACCAGGTGCGGTACTTCGCGGCCGGGCATGCCGGCCCGTCGACGCGCACGTTCCTGGTGCGCGCCGGCGCCGAAGAGGATCCCCGGCTGGACCCGCACTTCTTCCTGCGCTCGGCGCTCCGAGCGGTGGGCGAAGCCTCGCCCCGCGTGGCCTCCCTGGCCGACCTCGAAAACGACCCTCCGCGCGCGGGCGACTGGATCCTGGTCGCCGCCGAAGGGACCGAGCTGCCCGCTCTGCTGCCGGTCGTACGGGCGTGGCTCGACGCCGGCGCCCGCGTGGGGCTGCTGCTGCAGTCCGAGCCCCCGCCCACCTTCGACCTGGCCGGCGCCACGCTGGTCGGCGTCTCGAACGGCGTACACCGGGGCTTCACGAGCAGCCTGCCCCTGTCGACCGAGCTGGCCGCCTGCCTGGCCGACGTGACCACGCGCGCGCTGATCCTGGCGTCCGAGACGCGCGCCGCCGGCTACGAGACACTGGCGATCACCGACGACGGCCTGCCGCTGCTGCTCGGCCGCCGCTCTGGCGCCGGCTACCTGCTGATCGACCTGACCGGATTGGTGCCCGCGCGCACCGACCTGCCCTACCACGCCTGCTTCCCGGCCTGGATCGAAGCGCTGGTGAATCACGTGGCCAACGCGACCCTGGCGCCCGCCCGCACCGTGTTCGTCGAGGGCGACGCCTTCGACGCCCCGCCCGGCCTGCCCGCGAGCGTGACCAGCGTGGCCGATCCCGACGGGCGCGCGCGCTCGCTCGACGCAGGCCCCGTGCGGCTCGACGCCGTGGGACTCCACCGCGTGCGTACCGACGACCGCGGCCGCATCGTGACCTGGGAGGTCGCCGTCAACCCGCGCGCCGATCTCGATCGAGCCGCGCTCGAATGGCCCGCCGAGGCCGCCCCGGCCGATGACCTCACGGTGCCGCGGCGCATCGATCTGTCCGACCTGGTGCTGGTGCTCGCTTTGCTGGTGCTGGTCCCCGAGGTGGTGGTGGCGCTGAGCTTCTCGCGTCGCCGCGCCAGACCCGGGCCGAGCGACGAGAAGCTCAGTTCGGGCAGCTGACCGCCGCGCCCGAGAAGGTGCCCTCGAACGTCCCGCGGACCTCTTCCCCCCAGGCGATCTCGCCCGAAAGCGCGCCGTCGAGCAGGCGGTCGATGCGCAGGTCGTCGTTCTGGTCGAGCAGCGTCACGTCGCCCTGGAACGACAGGCTCTCGTCGGCCACGGGCGCGAGCGCGACCTCGAGCTCGGCGGCCAGCGCGGCGGCCGTGTCCTGGCAGGTCGTGACGAGCTCGACCTGCTCCAGGCCCGAGATCTGGTACAACGTCGGGCTGATCGCGGCCGCCAGGGCCGTACAATCCCACAGCTTGGCATAGGCGTCGGCCATGCTCGAGATCTGCCCGCCCGAGACCCCCTTCAGGAGCAGCGGCACCACGCGGCGCGCCACGCGGCCGTGCTTCAGGGGCACGGGGTGCGACGCCACGTGCAGCTCGTCCCAGGCCGTCAGCGTCCCCGAGAACGAGGCGTCGGCGCCTACGGCCACGTCGGCCAGGGGCAGGCTGCACCCGCAGCGCGTACCCTGCTTCGTGCAGCCCTGCACGGCCGATACGCCGGCGCACACGCCCCCCGCCTGGCACGCGCCCTCCCAGAACACGGTGGCGCCGGACCAGGTCTCCTGGCCCGACAGCGCCTCGGCGGCGGTCGCCGACAGCTTCCAGCGCGCGGCGGCCGAGACCGTGGCGGCCAGCGTGGCCAGCCCGTCGTCGGCCGCGAGGTAGCAGTCGAGCCACGCGCGCGGATGCGCCGCGAGCCACTCGGGGATCACCTTGTCGAGCTCGTCGGCGTAGCCGTCGGACATGGACTCGGCCACGTTGCCCCACTCGGCCTGGTGCGCCTCGAGCAACCGCTGGACCACCCCGTCGCGCAGCGCGGCGTCGGCGCCCACGAAGGCGTCGGCCACCGTGTCGCGCACGTCGAGGGCGATGGACTGCGCGCTCCCGGCGAACGCAATCTCGAGCGTGGCGTTGAAGCAGGTCGCCGTGTCGAGCGGCTGCAGCTCGAGGACCACGCTCTGCTGCGTCACCTCGCCGCCGGTGAGGGCCACGCCGTCGACGCAGCCCCAACCGGCCAGGTGCCCGTTCGGACCCTTGGCCGTGGCCACGATGGTGTAGGTCTTGGCCGCCACCAGGTTCTCGAACAGGGCCGACGTGCCCGTAGCCACCAGCGTCTTCTGCGCCAGCACGCCCGTCGGCACCTTCACGGCGCTCAAGGTGCTGCACAGCGTCGTGCCCGGCACCAGGCGCACCACGATCTGCGAGAACACGAAGGTGCCCTGGGTGCCGTCGTGGAGGATGGCCTCCAGGTCGCCCTTCAGGGGCGTGACCTGCTCGGGAGGGGCGTCGGTCACCTCGTCGATCCCGTCCCCGGGGTCGACGACGTCGGGCAGATCGCCGCAGGTGCAGCCGCCCCAGCCGCTCCCGTCCTCCTTGCACGTCCGCTCGCCCACCGCGCCGCTGGCGCACGTGCAGCTCTTGGTGTCGCCCGCCGCGCACTCTTCACCGCTGTCGGCGCCGCCCGAACAGGCGACGAGCGCCAGGGTCACGAGCATCACGAAACCGGGTCTCCGGTGCGTCCGCATCCCGATCCTCCGCTTCCGCGTCCGGGAAGTTGTGATACGTTCCATTATCGCGCCAAGGCGCGGTCGTACAAGTTCTGCAAGGAGCCCCTCCATGAAGCCGCTCGTCGTCCTGGCCCTGCTGCTGTCGTCCGTGCCGCTCCCGGCGGCCCCCATCCTGCCCGCGGGACGCTCGCCGACCCTCGACGCCGCCGTCACCCGGCACGAGCGCCAGTTCTACGGCCTGAACGCGCTGCCCTTCGGCCTCTCGCTCGACGTGTTCCCCACCGACGCGGCCGCGATCGGGCTCATCGACCAGTTCCTGGAGGGCGAGGGCGACGACTTCCAGGCGGCCACGGGCAAGCACCCGTTCGACGTGATCGCCCAGTACGGGGAGCACGGCGACCTGGGCTTCTTCGGCGGCGTCGCGCTGGTCGGCACCGCGTTCCGCTACATCGCCCTGCGCCAGGAGGGCGCCCCGGCCGACGTTCTGGCGTCGGCGCGCGCGAAGGTCGAGCGCGCGGCGCGCTCGTGGCACGTGTTCAAGGTGGTCACCGGGGGCAACGGGCTGGTGGC